>Ga0157371_10000066_pt1 | contig 168406 bp, 172 predicted proteins | sample C45metaG_FD_113462 | JGI IMG/M metagenome (GOLD analysis project Ga0157371, IMG submission 113462) | Corn rhizosphere microbial communities from Kellogg Biological Station, Michigan, USA - C4-5 metaG | ecosystem: Host-associated > Plants > Roots > Rhizosphere > Soil | place: USA: Michigan...
GAGCCATTGATTGACCGTCCAGCCATCGACGCCCGGTTCGGCGACGCGCGCCTTACCGCTGTCGAGCAGTTCCAGCGCGGCCTCGACCGCATCGCGGACCGCGCCTGTCGTGCCGGTGCTGATAGTGGCCCGGTCTTCCCATGCGGCGTCGATCGTCGCGGGCAGGTCGGTCATGCTTCCTCCAAAATATCGTGCAGCCAATGGGTGATGTCGCGGGTGGTGAAGTCGACGAAATCGCGGTCGCCCTCCTCGCCCTGTTCGGAGCCGTTGTCGACCCACAAGGTGGTCATGCCGATCTGCTTGGCCGGCTTCAGATTGCGCGCCATGTCGTCGGCGAACAGGCTTTGCGCGGGATCGAGCTCGTAGGCGTCGCAAAGATGTTGGTACGCCTCCGGCGCCGGCTTTGGCCGATATTGCGCGGCATGGACGTCGTGGATCGCCTCGAAACTTTCGCCCAGACCCAGTTTGGACAGAATCTTGCCGGCATAGAGCGCGTCAGCATTGGTGAAGATGATCTTGCGTCCTGGGAGCCGCGCGATCGCGGCGGCGAGCGGCGCATTCTCGTCGAGCACATCCATCTCGATATCGTGGACGTCGGCAAGATATTCGTACGGATCGACGCCATGTTCGGCCATCAGCCCCGACAAGGTCGTGCCGCGAGTGTGGAAATAGCCCTTCTGGATCTTGTATGCCTCATCGCGCTCCACCTTGAAGAAGCGGGCGATGTAATCGGTGATCCGCCGATCGACTTGCTCGAACAGCCGCGCCTGGTGCGGATAGAGCGTGTTGTCGAGATCGAAGACCCAGTTCCGGACGTGATCGAGCCGCGCTAGCATGGTCGTGGCTCTAGGCACGGCGGCCCGCCCCGGCAAGGCACGCCTTGAGCAATCGCGACGACACACTATCTCCTCGCGATGATCCCCTATTCGCTGCTCGATCTGGTCCCTGTCGTCGAAGGCGGCTCGGTGCCTCAGGCGCTGGCCAATGCCGCCGACATGGCGCGCCATGCCGAGGCCAACGGCTATCACCGCTATTGGGTGGCCGAACATCACGGCATGGACGGGATCGCCAGCTCGGCTACCGCGGTGGTGATCGCGCATGTCGGCGCGGCGACATCCACAATTCGCATAGGTGCGGGCGGCATCATGCTTCCCAATCATGCCCCGTTGATGATCGCCGAGCAGTTCGGCACCCTCGACGCGCTGTTTCCCGGCCGCATCGATCTCGGCCTGGGTCGCGCGCCGGGGAGCGACCAGCGCGTGGCGCGCGCGATCCGTCGCACGCTGGACAGCGATCCCCAGGCATTCCCGCGCGACGTGCTCGAACTGCAAAGCTACTTCGCCGATGACGGCCAGACAGGCATCCGCGCCACGCCAGGCGCCGGGGCCAAGCCGGAATTGTGGATATTGGGGTCGAGTACGTTCGGGGCGCAGCTCGCGGCGATGCTCGGCCTGCCTTACGCCTTCGCCTCGCATTTCGCGCCCGATGCGCTCGATCAGGCTCTGGAAATATACCGCCGCGATTTCCGGCCCTCGGCGCAGCTCGACCGGCCGTATGCGATGGCGGGATTCAACGTCTTCGCCGCCGATAGCGACGAGGAAGCGGAGTTCCTGGCGAGCTCGCAACAGCAGGCGTTCGTCGCCTTGCGAACCGGCAATCCGCGTCAGCTGCCGCCGCCGGTGGCCGGGTATCGCGACAGCCTGCCACCGTCGCACGCCGCGATCCTCGACCATGTCCTGCAATGCTCGGCGGTGGGCAACCCGACGACGGTCGAGCGCAGCATTGCGGCGTTCATCGAGCGCACCAAAGTCGACGAACTGATGGTCGTGAGCTCGATCTACAACGTCGAGGCGCGCAGGAAGAGTGTGGCGATCGCGGCCAAGGCGATGCGCGGGGCGACGGTCGCCGCGTAAGGCACTCAGTCGCCGGAGCTGCTCCGTCATGCCGGGCTCGTCCCGGCATCCACCGGGAGGCAAGACCCGATTCTTGAGCCTCTTGTCCTGCGCTGGCGGCACAGTGGACCCCGGCACAAGGCCGGGGTGACGGTTGGGTTTCAGCGGCATTGTAAGGACGCTACCGCGTGCGGACGGTCCCATAAGCCGGCATCTGCGCTGCCCGTCAGCTAGCCGCGGGCAGCCTCAACCGCACCAGCAACCCGCCAAGATCCTCGCTTTCTTCCAGGCTGACCGTGCCTTCGTAGATTTCGGCGACGTCGCGCACGATGGCGAGGCCCAGCCCGGTGCCGGGCTTTCCGGTGTCGAGCCGGGCGCCGCGGTCGAAGATGCGGACGCGCTCTTCCTCGGGGATGCCGATGCCGTCATCCTCGACCAGGATCTCGACGAACCCCGCCTGCGCGCTCACCGTCACGAACACGCTGCCGCCACCATATTTGGCCGCATTCTCGATCAGATTGCCGAGCATCTCGTCGAGGTCCTGGCGTTCGACATGGACCTGAAGATCGTGCGGCCCGTCGGCGTCGATGCGGACATGCGGATAGAGCCGCGACACCGCGCGCTCGACCGAATCCAGGCTCGGCCAGACTTCGGCGCGGCTGTGCGCGGATCCGCGGCGGCCGACCGCGCGCGCGCGCGCGAGATGATGGTCGACCTGGCGCCGCATCGTCCGCGCCTCGCGCACCACGGTATCGCCGAGATCGTCGGCCTTGGCGGTAGCTGCGTTCATGATCACCGTCAGAGGAGTCTTGAGCGCGTGCGCCAGATTGCCGGCATGGCGTCGCGCTTCCTCGGCCTGTTTGTCGTTATGTTCGATGAGGGCGTTGAGTTCGTCGACCATCGGCGCGACCTCGGCGGGCATGGCGCCTTCGATCCGCCGCGCGCGGCCACCGCGCAGCCGCGCGATTTCCCCACGCAGCCGCCGCAGCGGACGCAGGCCGTACCAGGTCTGCAGCCCCGCCAGGACGATGAGGCCGAGCGCGAGCAGCAGGAAGCTTCTGACCAAGGTTCGCCTGAGCGCGTTGATCTGCGCATTGAGGCCGTCACGGCTCTGCGCCACCTGGAACCGCCAGCGCACCGGCGAGCCAGGCAGTTTGATGTCGCGCTCGACGATCCTCAGCTGCTCGCCGGCAAATTGGTCGCTGTCATAGGTGTGGACTTCGAGGTCGTTATGGTCGCTGCCATAAGCAAGCCGGCGATCCCACAGAGATTGGGACGAAAATGGCTCGCGGTGGCGCGCGGCAACCTGCCAGTACAGCCCGGAATAGGGTTCAAGGAAACGCTGATCGGCGGCGGCGCGGTTGAACACGACTTCGCCGTCCGGCCCGATTTCGGCGGACGTGAACAGCGATGTCAGGACGTAATTGAGCTGATCGTCGAAATTGCGAGTCACCGCGCCGGTCAACACGCGGTCGAGCGCGTAGCCGCCGCCGGCGAGCAACAGGCAAATCCAGATCGCGGCGATGATGATCATGCGCCGCCCGAGCGACCCCGTCACCACGGCGCGTGCCGTATTGGGCGATCGCCGCCACAACACCCATGCCAGTCGCAGCAATGCCAGCACCGACAAGACGAGCAGGCCGCGCGCCGTCCACACCTGATCGGCGCTGAGCAGCAAGATAGTCGCGAGGGAACCGGCCCCGAGCGCGATCAGCGCCGCGATCTCGCCCGGTCGGCGGTATTTGCGGATGATCACGCGCCAGCGGGGAATGACCCGTTCGACCGGCGCTTCGACTCCGGGATCGATCGGCCGAGGTTGTGTCTCTCCCGGTTTATCCGCCGACGGTACGGCGATCAGATCGCGTCCCTCGGCCACGCGCTTCCCTATTCCGCGCGCGGCGGGCCGTCGGGATCGTCCAGGCTATAGCCCAGCCCGCGGATCGTGGTGATGACGTCCTGCCCCAATTTCTTGCGGATGCGCGTCACGAATACCTCGATCGTGTTCGAATCGCGGTCGAAATCCTGGTCGTAGATATGCTCGATCAGTTCGGTACGGCTGACGATCTTGCCCTTGTGGTGGAGCAGATAGGACAGGAGCTTATATTCCTGCGCGGTCAGCTTCACCGGGTCGCCGGCCAAGGTCACCTTGCCCGACCGCGTGTCGAGCCGGACATCGCCGGCGATCAGCTCGGACGAAGCATTGCCCGAAGCACGGCGGATCAGCGCACGCAGGCGCGCGATCAATTCCTCGGTCTGAAACGGCTTGGCGACATAATCGTCGGCGCCGGCATCGAGCCCCGCGACCTTATCCGACCAGCTGTCACGCGCGGTCAGCACCAGCACCGGCGTGGTTTTGCCCTGTTTGCGCCAGCGGTCCAGAACGGTCAGCCCGTCGATTTCCGGCAGGCCGAGATCGAGCACGATCGCGTCGTAATTCTCGGTCTCTCCGAGAAAGAGGCCTTCCTCGCCGTCGCCCGCCGTGTCGACCGCATAACCCGCCCCCTCGAGCGTGTTCTGCAGCTGCTGGCGGAGATTGGGTTCGTCCTCGACGATCAGAACGCGCATTGTGATCCCCTTCGCGCGAGCCCCTTCACGGGTGCTCGAATTAGCCGGTGCGGCCGATGACCTGGCCTGAACGGCCGTCGACCTTCACCCAGATGACCGTTCCATTGCGCAGGAACTTGAGCGTGTAAATGCCGCTATCCGGGTCGAGCTCGGGTCCGAGATATTGCGCGCCGCGCATCGTCGGCACCACACGGCGCTCGATTTCGGGCAGCGGCAGCACGCGGCCTTCGCGCCGCGCTTCCCATGCGCGCTGCTGATCGCGCTGGAAATGCGGTTCGATGGCCGGCGGAAATGCCGGCGGGGCCATGGTCAAGGCAAGTGACACGAACATCAACATGGCTGGTTGCATAGAGAGACGGGCTTGAACACCCTGTGAATGAGCCGAAGCGCGGCAGGCGGCCACGCCCGGCTGACTCGCGCAAGGCCGGCCGGCGGCTCGCGACAGCGAACCTGGCCGACGACACGGGATTCACTCCCGTGTCGGCTCACCGCTTTTCGTCGTGCTTGCGCCGCGGCAGAGCCGCGTCGTCGGTCCTCGCTGACGGCGAGGCCGGCCGGGCGTGCGCTGGCCCTCGATTTAGCGCCGCTAAATCGTTAGGGGCGCACGCCATGCCCGCTCCCATCCTATCCTATGAAGACCTCGGCCTCGTTCAGGGCGCCGGTTGGCTGTTCCGTCATCTCGACCTGCATATCGGCGAGCGCGACCGGCTCGCGCTGATCGGGCGCAACGGCGCGGGCAAGACCACCTTGCTCAAGCTGATCGCCGGCAAGATCGAATCGGACGAGGGCCGCCGCACTATCGTACCGGGCACCAATGTCGTCTTGCTCGAACAGGACCCGAAGGTCGACGGTTGCGCGACGCTCGCCGATTTCGTGATGGCCGGGCCGAACGCACCCGCGCGTCACGAAGCCGATGCGATCGCCGACCAGCTCGGCATCGATTTGTCGCGCGACGCCTCCTCGGCATCGGGCGGTGAGCGCCGCCGCGCCGCGATCGTCCGCGCATTGGCGCAGAATCCCGATGTCTTGCTCCTCGACGAGCCGACCAACCATCTCGATATCGCCGCGATCGAATGGCTCGAACAATGGCTGACGCGCTTCACCGGCGCGTTCGTCGTGATCAGTCACGACCGGACTTTCCTCACGCGCCTCACCCGCCAGACCCTGTGGCTCGACCGCGGGACGATCCGCCGCAGCGAGATCGGCTATGGCGGGTTCGAGGCCTGGACCGAGCAGGTCTATGCCGAGGAGCAGCGCGCCGCCGAGAAGCTCGACGCCAAGTTGAAGCTGGAGGAGCATTGGCTGCAACGCGGCGTCACCGGTCGCCGCCGCCGCAACATGGGGCGGCTGGCCAAGCTCAAGGACATGCGCGCCGAACGCGCGGCGATGCTGGGGCCACAAGGCGCCGCCGCGCTCGTCACCGGCAGCGACGACGTCAAGACCAAGGTGGTGATCGACGCCAAGCATGCGACCAAGGCATTCGAGGGCCGCGTCATCATCCGCGACCTCAATTTGCGCATCACGCGCGGCGACCGAATCGGCATAGTCGGCCCCAACGGCGCGGGCAAGACCACATTGCTCAGGATGCTCACCGGCGAACTCCAACCGGACAGCGGCGTCGTAAAGCTCGCTAAGACGCTCGACGGCGTGGTGATCGACCAGCAGCGCAAGCTGATGGCGCCGGAGAAGCGCGTGCGCGACGTGCTCGCCGATGGCGGCGACTGGATCGAGGTGCTCGGCGTCAAGAAGCATATCCATGGCTATCTCAAGGACTTCCTGTTCGATCCCAATATGGTCGAGGCGCGGATTGCGACCTTGTCGGGCGGCGAGCGCTCGCGGTTGCTGCTCGCGCGTGAATTCGCGCGGCGGTCGAACCTGCTGGTGCTCGACGAGCCGACCAACGACCTCGACCTCGAGACGCTCGACCTGCTCCAGGAAGTGATCGCCGACTATGAAGGCACGGTGCTGATCGTCAGCCACGACCGCGACTTCCTCGACCGCACGGTCACGCTGACATTAGGTCTCGACGGGTCGGGCACCGTCGACGTCGTCGCGGGCGGCTATGCCGATTGGGATGCCAGGCGCAAGGGGCGGCCCGAGGCGAAGAAGGCGGCGGCGAAACCCGCCGCGGCACCGGCGGCCGAGAAGCCCAGGGCGGCCAAGCTCAGCTACAAAGACCAGCGCGACTACGATTTGCTGCCCAAGCGGATCGAGGAAATCGAAGCGGCGATCGCGCGCGACGAGGCGGCATTGGCCGACCCGTCACTTTACACGCGTGACCCGGACAAGTTCGCCGCGTTGACACGAGCGATCGACGCCGCGCGCGCCGAAAAGGATGCCGCCGAGGAACGCTGGCTCGAGCTTGCCGAACAGGTCGAAGCGCTGGGCTGAACTACGGCCCTCACGCCGCTTTTGGCATCCGGGAAGTGAAGGACGCCCGCGTCACCGCGATGGTCAGCCCTGGCCCCGTATCCGAATGCTCGACGGTTGCGCCCAATTGCTTGGACAGCGCCTTGATGATCGTCGTCCCCAACCCGGCCTCCTCGGGTGTTTTCGGAGGGACCGACTGGCCCACACCGTTGTCGGAGACGGTGAGCTTCCAGTCCGGCCCCTTGACCTCATAGGTCACCATGATCCGGGCGTCGGCCTTGCCGCCGGGAAAGGCATATTTGATCGCGTTGATGACGAGCTCGGTCACGATCAATCCCAGGCTGACCGCGGTAGCCGATTCGATCATTCCCTCATCGGCCATTGCTTCGATGGTGATCGGGCTTGCCTCGGCGATCATCGACGCAGCCAGCCCAGCGCACAGCTTGGTCAGATAGACGGCAACCTCGATCTGATCGATGCCGTCGGTCGTGTGGAGATATTGCTGGACCGCAGCCACCGACATCACGCGTTGATGGGCATCCTGTAAATGCCCCCTGGTCTCCTCCGACAACACCGCCCGCGCCTTCAGCAGGAGGATGCTGGCGATGATCTGGAGACTGTTGGCGACCCGGTGCCGCATCTCTTCGAGCAGGACTTGCTTCTGGCTGAGCAGATCTTCGGTCTGCGTCAGCAGCGCGGTTTTCTCGCGCTCGATCGCGCGCCGCGCGGTGATGTCGCGAAAGGCCAGCAGGATGGTGATGTTCGGGCTGTCCTGGTAGATGACCTTGCGCGCGTTCAGCAGCATGATCCGTCGCCCGACATCGAGGAAATCATGCTCGACCTCGAAATTGTCCATCGCAATGCGATCCGGAATGACCGTCTCGAGCAAATGACGCAGCGCGGGGATATTCCACTGGCCGTCGCCCAGATCGAACAGCAGGCGGCCGTCGGTGTGGTGGGCTTCGACCTTGAAGACCTCGTAGAAGGATCGACTCGCGGTAAGCACGCGAAACTCCTCGTCCAGGATCAGGAACGGCTCGGGAATCGTGTTGACGATCGCCAGCGCGAGCACCTGTGCTTCGGCGAGATCGTGAATCGGATCGATGGGAATGCCTCCGCTTGCAGGCGGGAGCACGTTCGTCTCTCGGTTGCCGTTGCCTGCGGGGCGGATGGGCAATGCCGCGCTATATCATCCTCCGCCGGCGCGACCTAGGACATCGTTCGCTTCACAATGCAGCCTGACCCGAGGTCGAGCTAGTTCCGGCTTACCAAATGGCTACCGTCCGGTAGCTGCTCGAACGTCCAATGCTGGCCGGTAAACTGCTGGATCACCTCCGCTGCCGTCCGCGCGTGCTGGCTGGGCTTCACTGTCGTGAACCTCCCTCCGCCGGCAAGCGCGAATGGCAGCAGCAACTGGTCCGCCAGATAGGGACCCGCAAAGGCATTCGACGCGAGGAATCCCGCCATCCGATGCGCCGCCGTCTTCGCCAGTGATTCCGCCGATACGCCGAGTTTGCCGAAGCCGGTCACCACTTCGACCGCGTTCTCGAACACCGCTTCGAGCAGCAAGGCGTTGCCGGGGCCTTGCTCCTCTGGCAGCTGACGGACCGCGAAGGCGTCCTCGGGCCAGTCAGGCAATAGCTTGCGCGCGACCTTGATCTCCCGGTCGGCGATGTCGAACGGAAGTCCGGCGAACAGCGCGGTGGCCGAGACCGACTTCAACGGACCACGATCGAGACACTCCAGCGCCGACAGCTTGCCGGGCGTGATGTCGATTTCGATCCGCCCGCCGCCGCGAGGGAAGAAGCCATGGCGCGTCAAACGCGCGGACACCTGAGGGCCCATCCGGTTGATGACCGGCAGGAACACGCGTTCGATGAACTCGAACGGCGGCGCCATCATGTTGTGCGTGCCGCCTTCCAGCACCAGCCGCGAGGGAGCGTCGGCGAGCAACAGCGGCATCAGCACGGTCTGCAGCACCAGGCTGGTGCTGCCCGCCGTACCGACCGCGAAACGATAATCGCCGGCCGCGACGCGGCCAGGCGTGAAGGAGAGCTCGGACGATCCGACCGACACGCCCTCGCACGCCGCGCCGCCGATCGTGAGCGCGGCCTCGATCGCGGTCACATGCTGACGCATCAACCCGGGCTTCTCACGCCCGCCGCGAATATTGGTGATACGGAACGGCTGGCCCGTGACCAGCGACAGCGCGAGCGCATTGCGCACGACCTGTCCCCCGCCTTCGCCTTCCGATCCGTCGATGATGATCACAACCGCTTCCCGTCTTTATAGTTGATGCCTCGCATCCACCAGAACATCCAGCTCTCAGCATGCTTGTCGCTCGACGTCGCGATGCCGAAGTCGCCGCCTCCGATGCCCACATCCAAAAACGCAGCTTTCAGGCTGGCTGCGCGCGTCGGACCGAGCCCTAGATCCAGCCTATCGCCGTTTTCGGTGAGGGTCAGATCGGTCGCCCCGGGCGAGTAGTCGATGCGCAATTTATCGAAATGCTCTGCCTTGGGCGGCCCAAAATTCGGCACGCCCCAGATATCCGCCGAGATGCGCCCGAGCGCCATCGTTCGGTAGCAGGCGGTGTTCGACACCGTCATCCGCTCGATTAGATCAACGATCGATGCGCAGCCGGCCGGATCGGCAGTGAAATGCCAACCCCGCCGGCTACGGCCCAGAGCGGAATATCGCCATATATAGACGGCGCCGGACGGCCGCCACGCACTGACATCCTCGGCCATGACGGCCTCCCTTTGAGATGTATGTCAAAGGCTTCCCGCGGCCGCTTGCGCGGCCGGTGAAACGGGGTGGCATCGCCCCGCGATGCCACTGATTCCCGTTTCACCCCTTCACGCACACCACCTGCTTCAGCGTGTGGACGATCTCGACCAGGTCCGCCTGCGCGGCCATCACGGCCTCGATCGGCTTATAGGCCTTGGGCGTCTCGTCGATCACGCCCTCGTCCTTGCGGCACTCGACGCCCGCCGTGTCGGCGATATGCTCGTCGAGCGTCACCAGCTTCTTGGCGGCGGTCCGGCTCATCACCCGACCGGCGCCGTGCGAGCAGCTGTCGAACGATTCCGGATTGCCCAGCCCGCGCACGATGAACGACTTGGCGCCCATCGATCCCGGGATGATGCCCATCACGCCCTTGGCCGCGCGAACCGCGCCCTTCCGCGTCACCAGCACATTCTCACCGAAGTGATTCTCGCGCTGGACGTAATTGTGGTGGCAGTTCACTGCCTCCATTTCCGCGTCGAACGGCTTGGCGATCTGGCCCCGGAGCGCGCGGATGACGTTGGTCATCATCATACGCCGGTTGAGCGCGGCGAAGTCCTGCGCCCAGCCGACCGCCTCGACATAATCGTCGAAATGGTCGGTCCCTTCCGGGAAGTACGCCAGGTCCTCGTCGGGCAGGTTGATATGCCATTTGCGCATGTCCTGCTTGGCCAGTTCGATGAAAAACGTGCCAATCGCATTGCCCACGCCGCGCGATCCCGAATGGAGCATGACCCACACCCGCTGCTCTTCGTCGAGGCACAGCTCGATGAAGTGGTTGCCGGTGCCGAGCGTGCCGAGATGCACGAGGTTGTTCGTGTTCTTGAGCCGCGGATGCTTGTCGGTGAGCCGATCGAACCGCTGCGCGAGCGTCGCCCAGGCCTCGACGATCGGCGCCGGCGGGTCACCCCAGGAGCCGTTGTCGCGCTTGCCGCGTCCAACGACGCGGCCGTGCGGCACCGCTTGCTCGATCGCCGAGCGGATCGCTTCGAGATTGTCCGGAAGGTCGCTCGCGACCAGCGAGGTGCGCGCCGCCATCATGCCGCAGCCGATGTCGACACCCACCGCCGCCGGGATCACTGCGCCCTTGGTCGGGATTACGGAGCCGACGGTCGCGCCAATGCCGACATGGACATCCGGCATCACCGCGACATGCTTGAACACGAACGGCATCTGCGCCGCGCGCGCCAGCTGCGCTCGCGCGCCATCTTCGACCGGCACGCCGCGCGTCCACATCTTGATCGGCACGCCGCCCTCGACATGCTGGTAATCGTACGTCGTCTCGGTCATCGCGACCTCCTTCGTTCATCATGGTGCCGGCGACGAGGCGTGGCGAGACATTCTTGCTGAGCTATCCAGTTACCCGGAGGCGGAGTTGAACCGCCGACCTCCTGCCTCTCGGCAGGTGCTCTAACCTGTAGTCCCGCCGGCATTCGCCGACTGAAATTTGGGTGCTGGCGACGAGGTGAGGCGGGACACCCGGATTGCTCCGGGGCGGAATCGAACCGCTCGGCCTTTCGGCCTTTACCGATGTAGTCCCACCGGCATTCGCCAGCTTGTATCTGTGGTTCCGGCGACGAGAAATGCGAAAGACGGCCCCCGAAGGGACATCGTGACAAGATGTAGTCCTTACGCGGCATTCGCCGGATTTAGTCGTTCATGGCGACCAGGTGTTTGACAGACTTCCCTGCTCTACCAACTGAGCTACGGGCCCATGGAAGGCCCGGCGGGATTCGAACCCGCGACCTGGCGATTAACAGTCGATGTAGTCCGTCAGGCATTCGCCATGTTGATCTCGTCCACGGCGACGAGGGTTGGAGGACATTTGTGCTCTACCGACTGAGCTACCCGCTTGCGCGGCGCGGGAATCGAACCCGCGACAACCATGTAGTCCTGCCGGCATTCGCCGTGTTGTTGTTATGGGCCGTGGCGACGAGGAACGGCGAGACGCGGTCCTTAAGCTACGTTCCGGCGGCGGGATTCGAACCCGCATCTCCCATCCGGCCTTGCGGCTTTCCGGGCGCTTTACTCGTCGGACCATCTTGGCGGATGTAGTCCCACCAGCATTCGCCACGACCCTGTTCTTATACCTCCACTTGCTTGATGATCTCGACCCAGTCGCGCGTCTCGCCGGAGACGAACCGCGCGATCGTGTCGAACACGGCGTCGGAGAAACCCCCGACGTTGAGGATGTCCGCCCGGCTCTGTGCCTGCGTGGTCCCGTACGGCTGGATGTCGATGCAGACGAGCCTGGCGTCCGGATTCCGGCGCTTCAGCTTGGTCCACTCTTCCATCGTCGCCGTCGACCCGCGCCGGCTGGCATCGACCCAGGATTCGTTGTCCGAGACGATGACCACCAGATCGACCGCCGCTCGCTCCGCGTTCAGCAATGCCAACGGCGCCGAGACGTTCGTCCCGCCCCCGCCGACCGCCGCCAGCTTCGCCGCATTGACGGCGACGCGGGCATTGGCCTCGAGCGTCAGCTTCACGACCCGCTGCTCGAACGGCAGCACGCGTGCCTCCCGGTTGCTCCGCAGCATCGCCGCCGCGACCAAAGCCGCGACATCGATGCACCGGACCTTGGACGAGGCACCCTTGCGGTAGCCCGTCGCCGGCGACCCCATCGACCCCGACACGTCGGGGCAGACAACGATCCGGCCCGGCACTTTCGGTACGCCCCGGAGCGAGAGCTCCAGCGCTTCCTCCAGCGCCGCCTGGACCTTGAGCGGCACGCTATCGCCGACCTGACCCAGTGCCACCATCAACTGATAGGGCATGGGCCGGACCGCCCGCAGCGCGTCACGGTCGACCAGCCGGGCCGCGACCGCATCGGTAACGCCCTCCACATCGTACGCGCCGTTGCGCGCCAGCGTGTTGAGGTTCATCCGCAGCGCCTGCCATCCGATGCGACCGGCGAGCTCTCCCCATTGCGCCGCGGTCAGCGGGCATTGAGTAAGCCACTCGAACGGCACCGGCGGCAACGGCAACGTGCCGTCCGCCTTCCAGGCTTCGAACGCGGCGATTTCGGCGGGCAAAGCGGCGACGTCATAGGGACGCCCAATCAGCCAGCCATAAAAGGCCTTGCGCGCGGCATCCGCCGGCTTGGGGTGGACCATCCGGACCACGTCGGCGAGGCTCGGGGCGTTGCCCGTCGCCGCCGCCATCAGCTGCGGCATCGTCGCCTGCTCCAACCAAAGCTGAACCAGCCGCTTCGGCCGCGTGCCGAGCGACGTCCGCCCGACCTGCCCGGAGCGCATGATCTGCACGAAGTTGCGCAGCATCCGCCCGTTGTCGATCACGCGGTTGAACACCGCGACCGACAGATCGGGATCGGCGACCGTGAGGTACGCCGCCAGCAACGCCGGCATGTCCTTCATCGCGCCCGACGTGCGAGCATAGATCGCGGCCTGCGCCACGAAATACGGATCGACCGCCTTGGCCGCCTCCAGCACGTCGGCGAGCTGCGTTTCCGCCACGCCGTAGAAATTGTCCGCCAGCGTCCCGGTCGCGGCCAGCTGAGCGAGCTTGGCTTCCGGCGCATAAGCATAGGCCGGCGCGCCTTCGCGGTTGACCGCGTCGGCGCGCGGCAAAAACTTGGCGACTGCCGATGCGAAAAGTCCCTTGTTGGCCATCGTCCAACTCCTCGAATTCTGCCGTTCGGGGGCGGCTGGCCCATTCCAGCCGCCCCGTGTCCGGTCCGCTATCGAGAAGGCCGAAATATCGCCTCGCTCGATGCCAGCTACTCAGCAGGAGGCGTGCCAATTGCTCTGAAGTCGCGTCAATAATCTCACAAGACACTGATTATATTATAACAAATCTATCATCCAAGCGAGCGAGCTCCAAACCATCCACGATGGTTGGCCCAAATTTTTTGATCGAAACTAATAGTATTTTATCCTACAGGATAAACATGAAGCCGCTCACCGTCATCGGATTCCTGGGTTCGACGCTGGATGCCAGCAAGTTCGGGCCATCGCGCTGGAGCAAATGGCGGCCAAGCGTCGGCCTCACGATGCACGAAGACCTGCGCGTCGATCGGTTCCTCCTAATCCACGGCAGCGCACACCGCCGGCTCGCCGAATATGTCGCGGAGGACATCGCCTCGGTCTCACCCGAGACGAGCGTCGAGATGCGGCTGCTCGACTTTCGCGATCCGTGGGATTTCGAGGAAGTGTTCGGGAAGCTGCTAGACTTCGCCCGCGCCGAACCATTCGATCCGGAGACCGAAGATTATCTGGTGCACATCACCACCGGCACGCACGTCGCGCAAATCTGCCTCTTTCTGCTGACCGAGGCACGTTATCTGCCGGGTCGACTGCTGCAGACTCAGCCGGAGCGCGGTTCGCCAAACCCAGCGGGCACCTGGAACACAATCGATCTCGATCTGTCGCGGTACGACAGTATCGCCACGCGCTTCGCCGTCGCCAGCGTCGAAAGCGCGTCATTCCTCAAATCGGGCATCGACACGCACAATGCCGCGTTCAACCGCATGATCGATGAGATCGAGCGGGTCGCGCTACGCTCGAAAGCACCGATCCTGCTGATGGGACCGACCGGGGCCGGCAAGAGCCTGCTCGCGCGGCGCATCTACGAGCTCAAGAAACTGAAGCACCAGATCGCCGGGCCGTTCATCGAGGTGAACTGCGCGACGCTGAAAGGCGATGGCGCGATGTCGGCCTTGTTCGGCCACCGCAAAGGCGCGTTTACCGGCGCGGTCGCCGATCGTCCCGGCCTGCTGCGCGCCGCCGACAAGGGCATGCTGTTCCTCGACGAGATCGGCGAGCTAGGGCTCGACGAACAAGCGATGATCCTGCGCGCGATCGAGGACAAATGCTTCCTGCCGGTCGGCGCCGACAAGGAATCGTCATCGGAGTTTCAACTGATCGCCGGCACCAATCGCGATCTGGGCGAAGCCGTGGCAGGCGGGGCGTTTCGCGACGACCTCTACGCGCGCCTGAACCTGTGGACCTTCACCCTCCCCGGCCTGGCCGACCGACGCGAGGATATCGCGCCCAATCTCGATTATGAGCTCGACCGCTTTGCCGAACGCGAAGGCGAGCGGGCAAGCTTCAACAAGGAAGCCCGTCAGCGCTACCTCGCCTTCGCGACCGCGCCCGATGCGCGCTGGCCCGGCAATTTTCGCGACCTCGCGGCAAGCGTCACGCGCATGGCGACACTGTCGCCCAAGGGACGGATCGACCTGGAATGCGTCGAGGCGGAGATCGTGCGGCTCAAGCGTCTGTGGTCGGGTCAGACCGACAATGGGCTCGGTATCCTGGCTGATGTGCTTGATGCGGAGGCACTCAGTGCGATCGATCCGTTCGACCGCGTCCAGCTCGCCGAGACGATCCGCGTCTGCCGCACAAGCCGCTCGCTGTCCGAGGCAGGTCGCGCCCTGTTCGCAGCGTCGCGCACGCGCCGCAGTTCGGCCAACGACGCGGATCGGCTGCGCAAATATCTCGCCCGGTTCGGATTGGATTGGGCGACGGTTTCCCGGATTTAGCGGCCGGAGAGCGGGGCCAATCGCACCGCAAATACCGTTGACCGCTGTCCGGCGAGTGTGGCACTGGCCACCCCGCTGAACGTTCAGCTGCGTCAAGCACGGCAAAACACGTGCGGTCATGCAGCCAAATGCTCGAATGCGGGTGTAGCTCAATGGCAGAGCAGAAGCTTCCCAAGCTTACGACGAGGGTTCGATTCCCTTCACCCGCTCCAGCCTGCCCTCCACCGACGTCCATGCGTAGCCGAACAGACTGGGGGCCTCTCGAACCAGAATGGCTCGGCCGTCAAAGCTGACTGGGGGGCACATCCACGACACGGAACACAGCCCCGGTCCCCGCATCGCGCACGAGATCGACACGCATGCCATTCCAATGGTAATCGAGGTGCCGCCCTTGCACGGGATCCGAAGCGCAGTCGGGATAGAATAAAGCGACACATTCACCCCTTGCGTGCCGGACGCTGGGGTAGACGACGCCATCAGATCCATCCGCTTTCAGCGCCATCGCCAGCCTTTGGGACGCCACATAGCTGTCCGGATCGAGTGCCGGATCGGCCGGATCGGCGCATCTCAGGTCATGCAGGTCCGCACTGACCGAAAGGACGATCTCCCGGAACTGGGAGGTCCAGCCGGGCGCTTCCTCAGTCCGGGCCATGAACCGCGCATGGTGATGGATCGTTTCGAACAACGCCGTCTCGAAAGCGTTCCCGACATATAGCACGCCATGGCTGCCATCCGTGAAGCGGCTTGGCCGGTCGATGCTGGCATGGGTGAACGGTGCCATCAAATAAGAGGCACCGTTTCCGCCGACCCAGCGCTCGGCCGGAACCAGATCGAGGTTGCCGATCGTGGCCATGATGCGCGGGTTCGTTTTTTGCTCTGCGGAAATCAGCAAGGGCCAGTCGGCAGGATCGGCGATGTCTTCGAACAGGTCGATCGGCGGAAAGGTGCTGCGGATGATCCTGACCGCGCCCTTCCAATCAACCCTGCTGACCGGGAGAGTCTCCCGTTCGCTCACCAGCCGCCGCGCTCGGCATCGAGATAGCGGCGCACACGCATGATGTCGGTAAGTTCGCCGCCGAGCATGACATCGAGTGCGCTCGATCCTGCAAAGGCCGTATTGCTTGCCTTGATCCAGGCATAACCCCGCTGGGCTTCGGAGAAGACGATCCGTAGCGCCTTGTGAATGCCCATCAAGTTGGAGAGGCGAGCCGCGCCATCGCGCGAGACCCGGCCTGGCCCTTCAGCTTTCCAACGCCGATAGGAACGCACCGGCATATCGAGCAAAGTCGCCGCCTGTTCGTCGGTGAGTTCCCATTTCCCGAACAGGTTGAGTACCGCCCTGAACATCGCGGCAGCCTCGTCCTGGGTAATCGGGTTCGGACGAAATGCCGGGGCAGCAGTATCAACGGGTCGCAAAGCCAACATGGCGGTTCTCCATATGGCACCATATACACAATTCAATGCCATTTGGCAATAACCACGTCGTTTTCCGACATCGGTCGGGACCGATGAACGGATGACCGCTTTCCGGTTGCCCTCACAGGCCATCCAATGGCTGTGCCGCAGGCGACCGCCGATTTCGCCCACTTTCCCATCCAAGGTTCGTAGAAGGCGGTCAGGGAGGTGCGGCACGTTGTTGTGCATGCGCATCGGTCGCTTGGGGCGCAGCCGACCGAGGCAGGACTCGGTCGTGTTGCGACGGCGATGGGCGACAATCGGAGTCCCGAGGCGAACCGCCTGCGGCGGCATATGAATTCGGACTCCCACAACTGGCGCGCTTGCGCGCGACGGAGGACAGATGATCCACGCTCCGATGTCCCTGGGCAAAAACCTGGTTCAGTCCGCCTTTGCGCGGTACGGCTACAGGATCGTGAGGGCCGATTCTGGCGCGCGGTATCGGCCGACCTCTGCCGATGCGCGCAACGCCACGAGCTTGCTCCGGGAGATCCTTCCGGTGGTACAGCACAATGCGCTGACCGGAGAATGGCCGACACCGGCATTCCTCGAACAGTATTTCGACGCAAGCCGTTTGGCGATGGTCCGCCTATTACTCGATCGATGCGATGCCGAAGGCGTCGACATTACCGGCAAGCGCGTCCTGGACATCGGGTGCCATGCCGGATGCCTGCTGCACCTCATGCGCGAGCGATATCCGGACTCTTCCCTCTCCGGATGCGACGTCAGCGATGTGAAGCTGGCGATGGCCAAACGCGCCTGTCCCGATGCCGAACTGTTCTTCAGCGCGCTTTCGGACCTTCCCGAATCCTCAAGTTACGACGTGGTATTTCTGATGGAAGTGCTTGAACACACCGTCGATCCAGAAACGGTCGTCAGGCGCTTGCTCGACACCGTGTCGGCCGGCGGCACGCTCATCTTGACGGTACCCGATGGGCGGGAGGACCACCTTCCCGCCAAGGAATATCATTCGGAATTCGAATCCTATGCGGGCCATATCAACTTCTGGAGCCCGGAAAGCTGGCGCTATTTCCTCGCCCGGATCGCTCCTGAACGGACGCTCCGCACGGGCCAATTGCCGACCGGACACTTGTTCGCCGCGCTGAGCATGTAGAACGCGATCCGGCAGACCTGTGCCTTCAGGACTCAACGAGCCACAGCTGTGTCGTCGCGACTTATTGCGCCGCCGGGCTCGGGCTCGCGCGCCGGAAGCCGCCCTTGGGCTGCGGAACGCCGCTGACGGTGAAGGTGCCGCCGGGCACCAGCGTGATGACATATTCGCCCTGATCATCGCACGTCACCAGCCATACCGGCCGGCCCTCGTTCCTGGGTTTCTCGACGATCGAGACGATCTTCTTGCACGTGTAATCGGCGTCGTAGATCGCGCGGAACAGGGCGACGCGCTGCTGCACCGCATTGAGGGCGCGGAATTTGACCTCGACCGGATCGGGCGTTGCCGGAGCGGCCGGCGCCGCGGCATTGCCACCGACACCCGGGCCGCCGCAGCCAGCAAGCAGGACCGCGGGCATCAGCATCATCGCACCGACCTTCATCGCTCGTCTCCTTCTGCGATCGTGACAACGCATGGGGCGGCTGTCGCGCGCCACCCGTTTATCGCAAGCGTGCCGCCGGCATAAGCCGCGTCCTCGGTGACCTCGACGGCGCACCAGGACGGCGCGACGACCGCGGCCAGCGCGGCATCGTCGTCGGCGGATATCTCCGCGAGCATCAGTCCGGCCAGCGCGCCCTCGAACACGTCGTTCGCAAACCCGCCGCCGATGTCGTGCCGCCATTTGACCAGCACAGCCGCCGGCAGCGCGGCCAGCACGTCATATTCAGCCTCATCGAGATAGATGTTGGTCATCGGCCGCGACGAAAGGCCTGCGCCGGGATATTTCTTGCCGAGCTTGTGCACCACCGATCCGTCCGGCGCGGTCACTCGGCGCAACCGCAAGCCGGTACCGGGCAGATAACGATCCTCGATCAGCCGCGCTGTCGCGGAATTCAGTGCAGGCATCAGGTCGGGATCGACGAGGAAGCGCCGCTCACGTTCGACGATGCTGTATTTGGGCGCGGTCAGATGCCGTCCGCGACGACCTCTCGACCCGCCGCCTCCAGTTTTGCCGTCAGGTCGGCGATCGTGGCGTCGACCAATGCCTGATCGGGGCTCCGTACGACGAAGTTTGCCCCGACGCGGCCTTCCCTGAAGAACGGATAGCTGCCGATCGCGACGCCTTCATGCGCCTTTTCCGCCTCGCGCAAAATGTCGGCGACCTCGCTCTCGGGCACCCAGCACCCGATCGAGCGGCTGACCACCGGGCGTCCGCCCTCGAGCTTGCCGGTCAATCCATCGAGCATGCCCGCGGTGATGTGCGGCACGCCCGCCATGACGAACAAATTGCCGATGCGGATGCCCGGCGCGCCCGACATCCGGTTCTCGATCAAATCAGCGCCCTCGGGCACGCGCGCCATCCGCTTGCGCGCCTCGGTCAGCCCGCCGCGGCTTTCGTAATAGCGCTCCAGCGTGGCGACCGCCTTGGGATGATAGGTGACGCCGACGCCCAACGCCTCGGCAATCGCATCGACGGTGATGTCGTCATGGGTCGGTCCGATCCCGCCGGTAGTGAAGAGATAATCGTTGCGCGCGCGCAGTTGGTTGACCGCCTCGACGATCGCCGCGGTGACGTCGCCGACGACGCGAACTTCGGCCAGCCGGATGCCCTGGACGTTGAGCCAGGCGGCGATCTGCGCGACATTCTTGTCCTGGGTGCGCCCCGACAGAATCTCGTCGCCGATCACGACGAGCGCCGCGGTCCAGATGCGTTCTGCGGTCATCGCTCGGTGCTGTAGCGACAAGCGCAGCCGCTTGTCACGGCAAAGCGGATCAATTCGTCGGCCGCCGCCCGAAAGTACGGACTGTAGCCGCCGCAGATTCGGCGGCCGGGGGCCGCGTTGGGGGCACCGGCGCATGGCGCGCGCGATCGAATCGGCCGACGCGAGAAAGTGCGCTGCTCGGCGCCCAATATTTGCCAGTATAGATCTTGCCTGATTCGGCCACCGCGGCGGCACTGCAGGTAGGGCATTCGACCAACCGGTAGAGCAAATCGACCGCCCCGCCGCGCGCTACCTCGATCTGCGATTCGGCGGCACTCAGCGCGATCAGCCGCGCTGCGGGCTCTGCCGGCAGGCCGCGATAGAAACCCTCGAACAAACGCGGAGAGTCGATCCGCACCGATCCCCATAGACTCTCGTGCATATCGCCGTTGCAGCGCTCGCACCGCACCGCGTGCGGCAGCTTGGCTGCAAAGCCGTAGCTTGCAGCGGCATAGGCCAGCCACTCAACTGCCTCGAGGGTATAACCGAGCGCTCCGACGTCAACCGCGCCCTGGTTCCGGAGCCCATGCGAAAAGCTCATCCTGGCATGGCCGAGTGTCGCTTGGAGATAGGGAACGAAGCCTACTAGCCGGTGCACCGGCGTGCCTTGATAATCGAGCGTCCAATAGCCGAGAAAACGAATAGCGAAGACTGTGGCGAACGCGACCGCGACCGCGGTCCATCGCAGTTCCGTGGTCGAATGCTGCTTCGCCATCCGCCCGGCGATGTAGAAGCCGAAGCCACCGGCGATTCCCAGCATCAACGCGCCGAATGGCAGGATCAGATTGACCCATAATTTGAGGATGTCGCCCCGGAAATAGTTGATGCCGACATACCAGATCATCACCGCAAGCAGCTGCGTGATGATACCGCCGATGATGGTCGTCGCCGCGCTCGTCTTCATGTCCCGTCCCACCCGATTGCGGGCTAATTGTCGCTCCCAGTGGTCAATATCCGGTAAGTGCGTGTCGGCGCTCGCAACCGGACGCGACTGCGACTATATTCACCCGATGACCGAATATGTGACTGTCACCAGCGACATGAACCTCGCGCGCAACGGCGCGATCAAACTCTATGGCCGCGACGCGTTCGACGGCATGCATCGCGCCGGGCGGCTTGCCGCCGAGACGCTCGACATGCTGGTGCCGCATGTCGTGCCGGGCGTGACCACCGCCGAGCTCGACGATTTGATCCGCAATTTCATGATCGCCGGCGGTGCCGCACCCGCGACGCTCGGCTATCGCGGCTATACGCATTCGAGCTGCATCTCGATCAACCATGTCGTGTGCCACGGCATCCCGTCGGACCGCCAGCTCAAGGACGGCGACATCGTCAATATCGACGTGACGCCGTTGCTCGACGGCTGGCACGGCGACACCAGCCGGATGTACCTGGTCGGCGACAACGTGCCGATCAAGGCGAAGCGGCTGGTCGACGTAACCTATGAATGCCTGATGCTCGGGATCGAGCAGGCCAAGCCGGGCAACACGATGGGCGACGTCGCGCACGCCATCCAGACGCATGCCGAGCGCCACCGCTTCGGCGTAGTCCGCGATTTCTGCGGGCATGGCGTCGGCAAGCTGTTCCACGACGCGCCCGAGGTCGTCCATGTCGGCCGCCCCGGCACCGGCCCCGAATTGAAGCCGGGGATGATCTTCACGATCGAACCGATGATCAATATCGGCAAGTCCGATGTGAAATTGCTCGACGACGGTTGGACGGCGGTGACCCGCGACCGCTCGCTGTCGGCGCAGTTCGAACATTCGATCGGCATAACCGAGGACGGCTGCGAGATTTTCACCGCCAGCCCCAAAGGGTACGACCAGCCGCCTTATTGAGCGCCGGCAACGGATTTAGCGTGAGCTAAATCCGAGCGCATTAGGCGCTCACGGCCGGCGGCGCTTCAAGCGCCGACCGACGACGCGGCTTTGCCGCGGCGCTCCGAGATGATTGAAACCGCGCTCATGTGGAACGGGAATGCTGGAATCACACGCGATTCCCTTGGCGAATCTGGGCTCCTGCTTTCGCAGGAGCACCGAGCGTCAGTGACCGGCATCCGCTTTCGCCGCGTCAATTGCTCTCTGGCTGCGCACGAACGGGTAAGCGAGTTGCTTCAGATACCCCTGCGGCATCTTCTCCGGGATGCCATAGCCCTGCGGCCAGCGCCCCGCTGGCAAGTGGAATGTGCCGAACAATTTGTCCCATAGCGGAAAGTGGATCGCGAAGTTCACGTCCACGGCTTCCTTCTCGATCCCGTGGTGCCAATGGTGGAAGCGCGGCGTCACCATGACATGGCCGAAGCGATCGAAGTCGCCCTTCAGATTGGCGTGGACCAGCCCCGAATAGATATACACCAAGGCGACATAGGCTTGCATCACTGACGGCTCGAACCCGAAGGTCAGCAGCGGCAAAGAGGTCACGCTGCGCAACAGGATGATCTCGACGAAATGCATCCGTGCGCCGGCCAACCAGTCCATCGCCTTGGCCGAATGGTGGACCGCGTGGAATCCCCACAGAAACGGCACGCGGTGAAAGGCGCGGTGGAACCAATATTGCACGAAATCGGTCAGCAGCATCGCCTCGACGAACTGCAGGACCCAGGGTTGCCCGCCGATCGCCGCGCGGATGCCGGCGAGCGACACGGTGTTGGCGTTGATGATGCTCGACGGCGCCAGCGCGAGATAGGTGAAGACCTGCACCAGCATCGAGCTGATCAGATAATAGAACAGGTCCTCGCGCCATTCGCTGCGGAACAGGCGCTGATCCCGATTATGCGGCCAGAAGCGCTCGATCGGCGCGAACATCAGTCCGGCGGCAATCAGATTGACGACGAAGAAATCGACCCCGAAGAAGATGCCCCAATCGAGCGTCTCGCGCGGTGAGACATTGGCCCCGCCGAGCAAGGCCGCGGCAATCCCGATCGCGAGCGCGGCGAAACCGATCGCCTTCTTCGTCCGCAGCATCAGGCTGAGCAACGCCAGCGCATAGCTGGAGATCAGCACGGCATGGACGACGGGACGGAACCACAGGGTCTTCTCGACCGCCTGCAGTTCGGGCGTCGCGAACCAGCCCGGCCAGCGTAGCGCCACGACCAGCCCGAAGCCGGCGATCGCCAGGACGAGCGCAAAGAAGCCCGAATACCAGCCGCTGCCGAAGTTGCGGATCGCGACGGGCGCTTCGAGCTCGTCGCGCAAATGGTCGAGTGGATTGGCCATCGGTGTCCCCTGTCCCGATCGTGTCGGGATGCCCTATCCCAACATGTGTTAAGCGCATTCTACCACCCGCCGCGGCACCGCGCCATCGATGGCAACTCGTCCACCATCGTCATCCCAGCGAAACTGGGGCGACGGTCAGGATGCCGCCGGACACAGCACCCGCATCGCTTCGGCCGTCTCGGCATCCGCCGGCAGAAATGTCTCGAGCGACAAATCGTCGAGCGTGATATCGATCGGCGATCCGAACACGGTGCGAGCGCTGTAGAAGGACAGGACGCGACCGCCCAGTTCGATACGGAACGGCACGGCGATACCGGCAAAGTCGCGCGGCGGCACGTCCGACGCGGGGCCTTTGGGATAGGTATGGAGTTCGTCACGCAACGCGATCAACGCCGGGTCGCCGCTTTGCGCGATCTCTCGGTCGAGCCAACGTAGAAGGAATCCTCGCCACTCGGCGAGATTGACGATCCGCCCCGACAAGCCGGCCGGGTGCAACGCCAGCCGCAGGACATTGACCGGCGGCGCCAGCAGGCTTGGGTCGACGCCCTCGATCAGTGGGGCAAGAGCACGGTTCGCCGATACCATGTTCCAGTAGCGATCGACGATCAGTGCGGGGAATGGCTCATGCGCGCTCAGTACGGTGTCGAGCGCGGTGCGCACCGCGTCGAGCGCCGGGTCGCCGAGGTCGCGCTGGGGATAAGCCGGCGCGAACCCCGCCGCGAGCAGCAACGCATTCTGATCTCGCCGCGGCACGTCGAGCTGTTCGGACAAGCGTAACAGCAACTCGCGGCTCGGCCGCGCGCGCCCCGTCTCGACGAAGCTCAAGTGGCGCGGCGAGACGTCGGCGTCGAGCGCGAGGTCGAGCTGACTCACCCGGCGGCGCGCACGCCAATCGCGCAGCATCGCTCCCACCTCACTCGACATCTGCACCATGAGCCATCCTTTCGGCGACCATCCTAGCCGCCCCGCGACGACGCGCCATTACCTGCGAGGTAATTGGTTCGGCTGCGTCGATCGGCATCATGGCGACATCGACCCCAAGGAGAACAGCCATGTACGCGATCGCCGCCCCCGCTCCCCGCCAGACGCTCCGCCCGAGCCGTGGCCTGATCCCCACTCGCGATGGCGAGCAGCTTTACTATGAGGATATGGGTCACGGCCCGACTTTGTTGTTCGTCCACGGCTGGGCAATGAACACCGAATTCTGGGAACGCCAGACCGCCGACCTCGTCAGACAGGGCCATCGCTGCATCGCTTACGACCAGCGTGGGTGCGGACGCTCCTCACCGGCGGCGGCCGGGCACGATCTGGACGGCTTGGCGGACGACCTGGCCGCGGTGATCGAGCGGCTCGGGCTCGACCGGGTGACCTTGGTCGCGCATTCGATGGGGGCCTGTCAGGTCGCGCGCTATCTGTCGCGACACGGTGCCGCACGGATCGCCGGGGCGATCCTGGTCGCCGGCACCGCGCCGGGCTTGTTTCCTGATCCAGCCAGCCGCACCGAGCCGCTTGCCGCGCAAATCACCGCGATAATGGCCGACCGCCCGGCCTTTGTCGCCGCGATGGCCGAGCCGTTCTTCGCGCCCGAGCGGGTGTCGCCGCACCTGGTCGCCTGGGGCACCGGACTGGTGTTGCGCGCGACATTGCACGCGGCGATCGAGCATACGCGCACCAACATCGACGCCGACGTCCGCGCCGATATGGCGGCATTCACCTGCCCGACGTTGATCGTCCATGGCAGCGCCGACCAGAGTTGCCCGCTCGAGAAGAGCGCCGAACTGGCGCACGCGATGATCCCCGGCAGCGAGCTGCTGGTCTATGAAGGCGCCTCGCACGCTTTGCCGCTGACGCGCGGGGAGCAGCTGGCGGCGGATATCGCCGCATTCGTCCACGGTAGGGGCTGTAGCTGAAATCAAGCGCCAGTTGTGCTCCTGCGAAAGCAGGAGCCCAGGGTGACGAAGGACCGAGCTACCCTGGGTTCCTGCTTTCGCAGGAACACCATTCTCTAGGCAATCGCCCCCGCACGCCTGAGCGCTTCCTGCAACGCGAGCGTCGGCGCGACCGCGATATCGGGGACGATCCCCGTCCCTTCCCAATCCTTTCCGGTCGCCGGGTCGATCGTCCGCCCGACCGGCAGGAACACCGCCAGCCCGCCGCCGATCGGCTCGAAGCCGCCGAAATGATTGGCACCTGCCGTCGTCTCGCCGATCAGCGTCGCGCGGCCGGTATGCTTGAAGGCGAGCGCGAGGTGCTCGGCGGCGGACGCCGTGCGGCCGGAAACCAGATAGAAGGCCTTGGCGCCGAACAACCGCGTCTCGTCGGTCCTGGGCACGACATAATGTTCGGTGCGGACGATCCCAGGCGCCGCGCCACTCGCCGGGCGCATGAAAGCGTCCTCGGCGAAAGGGTTGCCGCGCGCCTTGGCGATCGACTCGACCATTTCCATTTGTACCAGCACCGCCGGCTTGGCGAAGAGATAGGGCAGCATCGCATTCATCTGCGCGACCCCGCCACCGCCATTGTAGCGCGCGTCGATGATCACCGCTTTTGCCGTGGCGTGCTCGCGCATGAACCGATCGCAAACGGCCGCGGTGTCGGGATCGTCGGGAAAGCCCGTGAAACGGATATAGGCGACGTCCTTCGCGATCCAGCCGGCATCCTCGATTGCGATGCGGCGCATCGGCTGCGGGCCCGCCGGCGCACGCGGCGCCGCTGCCCCGGGCTTAGGCTTGGCCTGCCCGTCGGCCGGTTGCGGCTGCGGCCGATCATTGGGACCGAGCATCGCCGCGGGCATGACGCGGAGATGGCGGTCGGGCGATACCGCCAGGAGATCGGCGGTCAGCCGCTGACCGAGTTCGGTCGGATCGGCGATGTCCTTATACGCGCCGGCCGCCGCCTTTTGCCGCAGCATCGCGGCGTAGCGCTTGCCGACCTCCGGAATGACATATCCCGTCTCCAGCAGATCGGCGAGCGCCAGTGCAGGATCGCCGCCTGGTGTGGTCGGCCCGTCGAAAGCGATCGCATTGCCGCCGCCTATCGTGGCGATCGCGGCCGCCGACAGTCCCAGGAATATGCGCCGATCCATCACTCAACCCCTTCGACTACATCTGTAAGCGTAAGCGCTTATACATTTTGCTCCGAGAGTGTAAAGTGGCTAGGGAACGGCCATGGTCCACCACACCGCCGCCAGTTTCGGCACCGCGCTTCGCCGCCTGATCGATCATCTCGATGGCGCGCTGGAACAGGCATATCGCGACGACGGCCTCGATTTCCGCCCGCGCTTCACGCCGGTTGTCCGCGCGCTCGTCGCCGACGGACCGCAGGGCATTCGCGCGCTCGCCGACCGGCTCGGCGTGTCGCATTCCGCGGTCAGCCAGACGGTGTCGCAAATGGCCGCCGCCGGCCTGGTCGCGGTGACGCGCGGCGAAGAGGATGCCCGCCAGAGGATCGTCGCGCTGACCCGCGCGGGCACCGCGCTACTCCCCCGGTTGGAGGACCATTGGCATGCCGCGCGCGCCGCCACTGCGGCGCTCGATACCGAAACCGGAGGCGTATTGGTCGAGGTGATCAACCGCGCCAATGCCGCGCTGGAAGCCAGGCCGTTCTCCGATCGGCTGGCCTCGGCCCGCAGCCGCCGTGCCGCGCCAACGGGCAGTCGAAACAGGGCTGCCTAATTTCAAGGCATTTGCTAGAGCCGATACCGGCTCCCGCTCGGCCCACGCTCTTCGCGCGCGAGTTCTGGCACGCTTCATGTAAGGCTGGTGCGCAATCAACCCATAGGGCGAGAGACGGGGACAATTCCGCGTGAAGAAGATCGAGGCGATCATCAAGCCATTCAAGCTGGACGAAGTGAAGGAGGCGTTGCACGAAGTCGGTGTCAGCGGCATCACCGTGACCGAGGCCAAGGGCTTTGGGCGCCAGAAGGGACATACCGAACTCTATCGCGGCGCCGAATATGTCGTCGACTTCCTGCCCAAGGTGAAGCTGGAAGTGGTGGTCGAGGACGCCATGGCCGAACGCGTGGTCGAGGCGATCGCGCAAGCAGCGCAGACCGGTCGTATCGGCGACGGCAAGATTTTCGTCATGCCGGTCGAAACCGTGCTGCGCATCCGCACCGGCGAACGCGATGAAGCAGCAATCTAGGGCGCCGATCTGAAGAAAGACGGCCGACGCCCAACTTGAGCAACCATGACATTTGACGCACCGCAGCATAATGTGACAGCAGGGCGCACGCACGAGCAACATGATTCTCCGGTTCGCCGGATTTACGACCGAAAGAGAAAGGGCCTGGGGTTATGGCGACGACAGCCAGTGACGTTCTGAAGAAGATCAAGGACGAGGAGATCGAGTGGGTCGACCTCCGCTTCACCGATCCCAAGGGCAAGTGGCAGCATTTGACCATGGTGTCGTCGGTGGTCGGCGAGGACGAGCTGACCGACGGCTTCATGTTCGACGGATCGTCGATCGAAGGCTGGAAGGCGATCAACGAGTCGGACATGATCCTGAAGCCGGATCTCGACGCGATCTATGTCGATCCGTTCTCGGCGACGCCGATGCTGATCCTGGTCTGCGACATTGTCGAGCCGTCGACCGGCGAGCTCTATGCCCGCGACCCGCGCTCGACCGCCAAGCGCGCCGAGGCCTATCTCAAGACCACGGGCATCGGCGACACCGTCTATGTCGGCCCCGAGGCCGAGTTCTTCATGTTCGACAACGTGCAGTTCGAAACGAGCTATTCGACGTCTTACTACAAGATCGACGATATCGAGCTGCCGACCAATACGGGCCGCGAATATGAAGGCGGTAATCTCGGCCACCGTCCGCGCGCCAAGGGCGGTTACTTCCCTGTTGCGCCGGTCGACTCCGCGGTCGACATCCGTGGCGAAATGGTCTCGACGATGATCGAAATGGGCCTGCCGTGCGACAAGCACCACCACGAAGTGGCGGCGTCGCAGCACGAGCTCGGCCTGACCTTCGGCACGCTGACCACCACCGCCGATCGCATGCAGATCTACAAATATGTCGTGCATCAGGTCGCGCATGCGTACGGCAAGTCGGCCACCTTCATGCCCAAGCCGATCAAGGAAGATAACGGGTCGGGCATGCACACGCACTTGTCGATCTGGAACGGCAAGGAGCCGCTGTTCGCCGGTAACGGCTATGCCGGGCTCAGCGACATGTGCCTGTATTTCATCGGCGGCATCATCAAGCACGCCAAGGCGCTGAACGCCTTCACCAACCCGACCACCAACAGCTACAAGCGGCTGGTGCCGGGCTATGAAGCGCCGGTGCTGCTGGCCTATTCGTCGCGCAACCGCTCGGCGTCGTGCCGCATCCCGTATGGCACGGGCGCCAAGGCCAAGCGCGTCGAGGTTCGTTTCCCCGACGCGATGGCCAATCCGTACCTCGCTTATGCGGCTTTGTTCATGGCCGGCCTCGACGGCATCCAGAACAAGCTCCACCCGGGCGATGCGATGGACAAGAACCTGTACGATCTGCCCCCGGCCGAACTCGCCGAAGTGCCGACCGTATGCGGTAGCTTGCGTGAAGCGCTCGACAGCCTGGAAGCCGATATGGACTTCCTGCTCAAGGGCGACGTGTTCTCGAAGGACCAGATCGAGGCCTATATCGAGATCAAGCGCGCCGACGTCGCGCGGTTCGAGATGACCCCGAGCCCGGTCGAGTTCGATATGTACTACAGCGCGTAACGCGCGGCCACGACCGCGCCGGTGCGAGCCAAGCTCGCATACGCGCTGTCGGCCGGCCTCGCGAAGCGAGGACCGACGACGCGGCTTTGCCGCGGCGGGACCAAAAGAAAGGGCGCCAGGAGCAATCCCGGCGCCCTTTTTCGCACCTCCATCCGATGCGGGACGGAGTAACCGGATCAACCGGGGGCCGACCTTCAAAACGTCCCACTGATCGTCAGCGTAAAGATCGGCCCAACCCGCTGATGCTGGCGCTCAAGGAACGCCAGCGGCGTAACGTTGCGGCGGCCGGAATAGACGTCGCGCCAATAGCGGACATGGCCGTCATTGAGATTGAAGACCTGGAAATTGACCTTCATCCCGCGCACATTCTTGAACTCGACAAAGGCGCTGACATAGGGCCCTTCCCATTGCTGGTTGACCTCGTCGAGATAATAAACCGGGCTGTAATGGTCGAACGACAGCTCGCCGCCCCAGGCGAATTGGGTGCCGGGCACGTCGTGCCGCAAGGTCAGCTGGGCCCAGCGGTCGTGGGTGTTGCTGATCACGCGCGGCAATCCGGTCAGCGGATCGCGGACGCGGGCGCGTTCGATGCCGATATCCGCGTCGAGCTTCGCGCCCTTCCAGCCGATCGGGTCGAACTGGATCGTGCTGATGCTCTCGATGCCCGTGCGCGTCGCGCGGGGCAGGTTGCCCACCGCATCGCCGTCGATCCCGACCGGGATATGGTCGACAATGTCCTCGATCCGATAATGATAGAGTTTCAGCCGCGTCTTGCCCCAGCGGCCGAAGTTGCGCGCGACTTCCGCGGTCGCTTCCCAGCTTTGCGGCGGGACGAGATTGGGGTTCGCGTCGTTCCCGCGATTGTTGGTGACGTCCTGGTTGGCGAGGAAATCCGAAAAGCTTATCTGACCGACCCTGCGTTCGAGCTTGAGGCTCGCATCCCAGCCGCGCGCCGGCCGCCATGCCAGCAACAAGCTCCCCTTAGGCCGGAAGAAACTCCGCGGCTTCTCGGCGGTGCCGCGTTCGCCGAGCTCTGAATATTCGGCGCCCCCGGCCACTTGCAGGTCAAGGTTGCGCGCCAGCGGCCGGCTCAGCGTCGCCAGCCCTTCATAGCGCGTCTCGGCGACGATACCGCTGCCCTGCGGATAGGGAATGGAGACATAGCTGCCATCGGGCTGGAGGTTGGCCAGCGTGCTGAATTGTTCGTAGCGATTGTCGGCGCGCTCGAACGAGATCGTCCAGTCGTTCGGGCCGCCTTTCCAATGATATTCGACCCGGCCGATCGTCTCGCTGGTTTTGGCGTCCTGACCGTAGCGCAGGCCATCGCTCGGCGCTCCGCTGTCGTAATCGGAGCGCTGATCGGTGAAGGCGGGAGCATGCTCGAAATGGCGCAGGCCGATGATCTTGAGCCGGCCGCCGCCCAGCGGCACCGAGATGTCGCCGTTCACGTCGTAGCGGAAGCCCCAGGTGTGATTGAGACTGATCCACATGGCGTCATTGCCGTCGGTGCGGATGCGGCGCTGATCGTTGGCGCCGCGCTGCCAATAGGGATCGTAATCCATCGTCAGATTGGCGAGGATCCCGCCTTTGCCGGTATATTTGAGGATCGCGGACAGCTTGGCGTCGTCATTGCTGTTCCAATTCACCTGGTCGCGGCGTTCGAGCAAGGTGCCGGTCGGCGACAGGACGCGATAATCGTCGCCGCCAAGCGCGCCGCGCGACGGCTTGTTCTCGAGCGACAGCGTATAGTCCAGGCCGCCGGCCGAGCCGTTATAGCTGATCGACCCGGCGAACCAGCGCGGCTCGGCATAATGGGCGCGGACCTGTGGGCTCCAGCTGAAATTGCCGCTGCCCTTGCGATTGGTCTTGAGGATCACGTTGGCGACCTGACCGGTCAGGCCGGCGATGCCGAACGAGGCCGCTTCCCTGACCTCGATCCGCACCACCTCGCTGGCCGATATCCGTTGCAATTGCGCCACCGCGCCGCCCGATTTGTCGGTCACCCGCTGGCCGTTGATCAGCACGTTTTCCGACGCCTGGCCCAGACCGCGCGTATCGTCAGCGGCGCGGATGGTGAATCCCGGCACTTGCGACAGCATGTCATAGGCGGTTTGCGGGGCGAAGCGCGCGAAGAAATCCGGCGTGAAGACGTTGGCATCGCTCGGCACGGCATCGCTCGCTGCCGGTGCGGCCGGTTTATCCTGGCCGGCCATGGCGGCGGTCGGGGCACACAGACCGGTCGCCAGCGCCAGAAGGCCAACGGTACGCTGTAGGTGAACGGGCATGATCCACTCCTTGATGTATCTGGTTGAGCGATGCGGCTCGGACGCGCGCCGTCGGTCCGCGCCGCGGGTGCGGGCGAATGAAGGCAGTCAGTCTCGGATGGCAGGTCGCCCCTGGGGCGTTACCAATTATCGATTAGAGGCAGGGCTGGCAGTTCGGTCAGGGATCGCCGGCGGAACCCGAAGCTCGCAGCGAGGTCAACTCATCCGGATCGGTGGTCTTGATGCCCCGTGACCTGAGTTTGCGGACGAAATCGACAGTGACGCCGACCGACCGCATTCCCTGGTAATCGTCGAGACCGCCCTTGATCCCGAAGCTGCGCATCGCCGCGATATAGGCCGCGCTGAGCCCCATATTGCGCGCCTCGATTATGTCATCCAGGCTGAGGCGCATGCCGGTCGCCCGCATATCACGGGCATATTGCGGCGACACGCCGCCGGCACGCGCTTCCGCCAAATCGTCGCTCGACAGATTGGGGAAACCGGCCTCGGCCATGCCGCGGCGATACTCGTCGCTGATGCCCAGCGCGCGCTGAACGTCGCCCTCATCGCCGTCGTCCGACCGGGCCGCCGTTCCAGCAGGCCGATCCTGTCCCGCCATAGTCGTCGGCGGCGTCGACGCCGAGGTTGCGACGGCGGCATTGGGAGCAGGGGTAGCGATTGTCGGCCGCGCCGCGCCATTGGCGGTAGCGGGCAACCCATCGGTCGGCACTCCTGCAACCGGACGTTTCTCGCTTTGCCCCGTCTGGATGGTAGCGAGCGCGCTGTGCCCCGGCACGAAGGTGACAGCCGCGAGCGGCACCGCCATGCTCAACATGCCCGTCGCGAAACCCGCGACCCAGGAGCGTCCGGAGGGTCCGCGCGCGGGGCTCTGATCGAGCACGCGCCGGACGCGGCGACCGAGCGAACTTTTCGATGGCGCGACACCGTGCGCGCCAAGCAAGGCGCCGCGGCATTGATGGCGCGCGACACCGATCAGCAATTCGGCATAATCGGGTCCGGCAATGTTCGCCGCGAGCACCGCGTCGTCGGCCGATTCCTCGCGCAATTGATGCGCCTCGCGCGCCAGCACCCAGGCCAGAGGATTGAACCAGAAGGTCGCGGTGGCGACTCGCGCCAGGATCAGCTTCGCCCAATCGAAATGAACGACGTGCGCGAGTTCGTGCGCGATGATCGCCTCGGCCTGCTCGGGCGCCGCCACCGCGGCATTGTTGAGCAGGATGACCGGGCGCATCAGGCCCCAGCTGACCGGCGATCCGAGCTCGTCGCTCCACAGCAAGGCGGTGCCGTTCTTGAATCCCATCCGCCGTTGCGCCCGGGCGAGCGCGCTCAGCCAGTCGGGGTCGACCAGCACATCGGCCCGTGCGCGCAACCCGACCAGGCGCAGCAACGCGACCAGCGTCAGCATCAGCAGCACGAAGGTGGGGAGCAAGAAGGCGTAGCGCGCCGCATCGGAGATGGTAGCAATCAGCGTGCCTGTTGCCGCAGGTTTGGCAGCTGGTTTGGCGAAGGTACCGGCGTCGATCGGTGCCGTCGCGGTACTCGGCGCAAGTGATGAAGCCACTGGCGCCGCAATCGGGCCGACAGCAGCGAAGTCTGCCATCACCGCAGGCACGGGCAGCGCCAGCGAGGGCAGCGCAAGGCTGCCCAGCGGCAAGGCGACGAGCGCGAACAGGCCAAGATGCGCGATGGTCGAACGCTGGGCGGCCGAGCGCGCGCGAGTCAGACGCAGCAGTGCCAGGGTCGCCGCCGCGACGAGCAGGGACTTCAGCGCAAGCAGGAGCAAGGTGAAGATCATTTCCCCATGTCCCTGGCCTGGCGAGCGCGAGCGATCGCCGCCTCGAGCTCGTCGAGTTCGCCTGTATCGAGTTCCTCGGCCATGCCGACCAGGGCGCTCGCCGCGCTGACTGGCGATCCCTTGAAAAAGGTGCGCACGATCTGGCTGAGCGCGGTTCGGCGCGCCTGATTGTCGGGCACGGTTGGCGAATAGACATAGCCGCGATCACTGTCTTCGCGACAGACGAAGCCCTTGTCCTCGAGCCGTTTGAGCATAGCACGGACGGCCGAGCCGGTCAGCGGATCGGGTAAAGCGGCGCAGATATCGGATACGGTACGCGACCCACCTTGGTAGAGCAGGTCGACGATCTGACGCTCGCGTGGGGGCAATTGCGGAAGCATGTCTCACCTCTTGGCTACATTTGTAGCGTGCTACATTTGTAGCGCATCTGCAAGCGGAAAAATCACGGGAAATCCGCTCGCTGGCGTGATGCATCTGCATTCACGCGTCGGCGAGACACCAAAAGCGGGTCGCCATTACCCGATCTGCACCCTGGAATGCGACGAACCGAGCGATCAGCCGTTGCCGCGGGAGATTTGCGCTCCTAGGCGGCTCGCCAATGCGGCTGTCCCTGCCCTTCGCTTTGCCCGACCGCCGCCGCACCGTCTCGTTCGTGCTGGCGCTCGTCGTCGAAGCGCTGTTGATCCTGGTGCTGGTATTGTTCGGCCCGCATTTCGTCCCCGGCTCCAAGCCCGAGCCGCGGCGCGCGACGAGCTTCAGCCTGGCGCCATCGGAGAAGGAAGCGGCGACCGCTCCCGAGCACCGCACCAAGGCACATTCGGCGGCCAAGCCAGCATCTGGAAAGACGACGCCGATCCCGCCGTTGCCACCCGTCATCACCCCGACAAAGGTCCCGACGCCGCCCGCGGCGCTTCCTGGCGTGCTACCGATCCAGCTCGGCGCCAGCGACATCAGCAAATTGAAATCGAGCGCCAGCAACGAGGATGGCGCCGATACGGGCACCGACAGCAAGCTGGCTTACGGACCGGGCGAAGGTCCGGGCGGCCAGCCGTTGTACAATGCCGAATGGTATCGCGAGCCGACCGAGGCGCAGATCAACGGTTATCTGCCGAAAGGCGCGCCGCCGAACAGCTGGGCATTGATCGCGTGCCAGACGATGCCGCAATTCCATGTCGACAATTGCCGGTCGCTCGGCGAATCGCCGGTCGGTTCGGGGCTGGGCCGCGCGATGCGCGAGGCGGCGTGGCAATTCCTCGTCCGTCCCCCGCGCCGCGGCGGCAAGGTGCTGGTCGGCGCCTGGGTCAAGATCCGGATCGACTTCACGCTCCGGCCGGGAAAGGCCGACAAGAGCGAAAACGGGCCGCAGCTACCTCAAGAGTGACGGTCAGGGCAGCAGCACCGACGCGCCCTCGGTCTTGCCCGCTTCAAGCTGGCGATGCGCCTCGGCCGCATCCTCGAGCGCGAAGGTCTGGCCGATCTCCGGGCTGATCGCGCCTTTGGCCAGCATCTCGAACACGCGCGCGAAGCCCGCATCGCGTTCTTCCTTGGTCGCATAATAATGGAACATGGTCGGCCGGGTGACGAACAACGATCCGCTGGCGCTGAGCTGGCCGAGTGCGACCCCGGTCACCGGTCCGCTGGCATTGCCGTAGCTGACGATCAACCCGCGCCGCTTGACCGATTTGAGCGACGCTTCCCAGGTCGCGGCACCGACACCGTCGAGCGAGACCTCTACACCGCGGCCCTCGGTGATCTCGCGCACGCTCTCGGCGATGTCGTGTTCGCGATACTGGATGACATGGTCGGCACCGGCACGACGCGCGCGCTCAGCTTTGTCGGACGATCCGACGGTGCCGATCACGGTCGCGCCGATCGCCTTGAGCCAACCGACCGCGAGATGGCCGACGCCCCCGGCCGCAGCATGGACCAGCACCGTCCAGCCGGGCTGCACCTTGGCGCAACGCTCGACCAGGAATTCGGTCGTCCCGCCCTTGAGCAGGATCGCCGCCGCGGTCCGGTCATCGATGCTGTCGGGGAGCTTGACCAGAGACTCGGCCGGCAGGTTGCGGTGCGTGGCATAGCTGCCGATCGTCGGCCCGAACGTACCGACGCGATCACCGACCGCGAATTCGGTGACGCCCTCGCCCAATGCCTCCACCACGCCGACGCTTTCGGTGCCGAGACCGCTCGGCAGCTTGAGTGGGTACAGACCGGTGCGCTGATAGACTTCGATGAAGTTGAGTCCGACCGCGGTCGAGCGAATCCGTACTTCACCGGGCCCCGGGTCGGGTAGGTCGACATCGACCCATTGGATCACTTCCGGTCCGCCATGCTGATCGATCCGTGCGACGCGTGCCATGTCCCGTTCTCCCGTTGCGACGAGCCTTCAACTGGGGAGTCGCGTTTCGGGTTGCAACCTAGTTCGTCGCGCGCCATCTAGGCGCCAACCATACCCGATATTTGAAAAGTGGAGGCGAGGATGAAGAGCTACCTGAAGCATTATATCGACGGCAAGTGGGTCGATAGCGAGGGTGGCACTCGCCACGAAGTAATCGACCCGTCGACCGAGCAACCGGTCAGCGAGATCACGCTCGGCACCGCGGCCGATGTCGACAAAGCGGTCGCGGCGGCCAAGAAGGCGTTCAAGAGCTATTCGCAGACCAGCGTCGACGATCGCATCGCGCTGATCGAGCGGGTCATCGAGGAATATAAGGCGCGCATCCCCGATCTCGCGGCGGCGACCAGCGAGGAAATGGGCGCGCCGATCGGCTTCGCGCAAATGGCGCAGGCGCCCGCCGGCCTCGGCTATTTCATGGGCACGCTCGGCGCGCTGAAGGAGTTCAAGTTCGAGGAGCGCGTCGGCAAGAACCGCGTCGTCCACGAACCCGTCGGCGTGGTCGGGATGATCACGCCGTGGAACTGGCCGCTCAACCAGATCTGCGCCAAGGTCGCGCCCGCCCTCGCCGCCGGCGACACGATGGTCCTGAAGCCGTCCGAGGAAGCGCCCGGCAATGCGGTGATCCTGGCCGAGATCCTCGACAAGGCGGGGGTCCCTGCGGGGGTATTCAATCTCGTCAACGGTGACGGCCCAGGCGTCGGAGCGGCGATTTCGAGCCACAAGGATGTCGACATGGTGAGCTTCACCGGGTCGACTCGCGCGGGGATCGCGGTGGCTCAGGCTGCGGCGCCAACCGTCAAGCGTGTCCACCAGGAACTAGGGGGCAAGGCGCCGAACCTGGTCCTCAAGGGCGCCAACCTCTCCGAAGTGCTGCCACCGACGGTACAGGGCGTGCTCGCCAATTCGGGCCAGAGCTGCATCGCCCCCACCCGTCTGCTGGTGCATGAAAGCCAGGTCGCCGACGCCACCAATGTCGTGAAGGCAATCATGGAAGCGACCCCGGTGGCGGAAGCGTCGGTAATGGGGGCGCATATCGGCCCGGTCGTCAACAAGGCGCAGTACGAGAAGATTCAGGGGCTGATCCAGTCGGCGATCGACGAAGGCGCGACGCTCGTTACCGGCGGCACCGGTCGCCCCGATGGCCGCAATGCCGGTTTCTTCGTCAAGCCGACCCTGCTCGCCGATGTAACGCCCGATATGCGCATCTATCGCGAGGAAACGTTCGGCCCGGTCGCCACCATCACCAAATATACCGACGCCGACGAAGCGATCGAAATGGCCAACGACACCGTTTACGGCTTGTCGGCGACGATCTCGGGCGACCCCGCCGAGGCTGCCAAGGTCGCGCCCAAACTCCGCGCGGGTCTCGTCACGATCAATGCCTGGTCGGGCGGCGGCGGCACGCCGTTCGGCGGCTACAAGCAATCGGGCAATGGCCGCGAGGGCGGCAAATACGGCATCGCCGACTTCATGGAATTGAAGACGATCGTCGGCGAACCGGCCTGAGGAATATCGCCCCTCCCCAGAGTGGGGAGGGGCTTTCCTGCGCTCAATGGAGCGGCCAGACCATCAGGATCAGCGGCGTGCCGAACAGCACGACGAGCAGCGACAGCGGCGCCCCCAGCCGCGCGTAATCGCCGAACTTGTAGCCGCCCGGCCCGAACACCAACGTATTGCACTGGTGCCCGATCGGGGTCAGGAAATCGCATCCCGCGCCCATCGCGGTGGCGATCAGGAAGGCTTCCGGCCGGTAGCCGAGATCGTGCGCGAACACCGCGGCGATCGGCGCCATCACCAGCACCGTCGCGGCATTGTTGAGGAACGGCGTCACCGCCATCGCCGCGACCAGGATCAGCGCGACCGCGCCCCAGGGCGGCAGGCTGGCGGCGACATGCGCCAGCCAGGTTGCCAGGATCTGCGACGCGCCTGTCGTCCGCAGCGTGTCGCTGACCGGGATCAGCGCGCCGAGCATGATCAGGATCGGCCATTCGACGCTGGCATAGGCCTCGGCCAGCGGCAGCGCACCGATCGCAAGGATCAACGCCGCTGCGGCGAAGAAGGCCACCGCCACCGGAACATAACCGGTTGCCGTCGCGATCATCGCCAGCGCCAGGATCGCCACCGGCAACACTCCCCTGCCCGAATTGCCGAGCCGGAGCGCGCGCTCGGCAAGCGGCAGCGCGCCAAGTTCCGCCAGGCGTTCAGGCAGCAGGCTGAGCGGCCCCTGCAGCACGATCACGTCGCCGGCGCGCAGCACGGTGCCACCCAGCCGATGCGTCAGCCGCTCCCCCTCGCGCGATACCGCGATCAGGTTGATGCCGAGCCGCCGCTGCAATTGCATCCGGCTGGCGGTTCGGCCGATCAACGGCGAGTTGGTCGCGATCACCGCCTCGATCACCCCGACCTCGTCGTCCTTGCGATCCTCGGGCACGTCGCGCTCGGAGCCGGCCAGCGCGAACTTGTTGGTGGCAATCACGCGTTCGAGCACATCTGGCTCGCCGCCCAGGATCAGCGTGTCCCCTTGGCGCAAGGTCATCCACGGCCGTGGTTCGCTGCGCATGCCGGCGCGCATCACGCTGGTGACGGTGACGTCCCCGTCGTGGCGATCGGTGAACTGGTCGACCGTCTCGTCGATCACCGGCGAGCCCTCGCCGATCGTCACTTCGGTGACGTAATCCTTGATGTCGAGCGCTTCGCCCATTGTCGGCACCCCACGACGATCGCGCGGCAACAAGCGATAGCCGAAACGCAAGAAGATCAGGCCGATCACCAGTAGGCCAAAGCCGGTCGGGAAATAGTCGAACATGCGGAACGGCTGGCCGACCATGTCCTGCCGCACCCGGCTGACGATGATGTTCGGCGAGGTGCCGACCAACGTCATCAGCCCGCCGAGCAAAGAAGCGAACGACATCGGCATCAGGAAGACCGATGGCGACGCCTTGTTCTTCTTCGCCATCTGGAACGCCGCGGGCATCAGCATTGCCAATGCGCCGACGTTCTTGACCAACGCGGAGGTCACGCCGACCGAGGCGGTCAGCACGAACAATTGAGTACGAATCCGGGTGACGCGACCGGCAATCAGCGCGAGCGCGCGTTCGATCATCCCCGACCGCTGCACTGCCGCCGAAATCACCAGCGCCGAGCCGACGATGATCACGATGTCATCGGAAAAACCGGTGAACGCTTCCTTGGGCTTGACGATGCCAAGCGCGAGGCCCGCGAGGAGCGCCAGCATCGCGGTGATATCGTAGCGGAAGCGGACGAACATCGCCATCATCGCAACGAGAAGGGCGATCGACAGATATTGGGGCGTGGTCATCCGGCCTCGTTCGGTGGCGTCCTGCAAGCAGAAACCAACGAACCCGAAACAATCTCCCGCAGAATGTAGCTGATATGAGTTAGTGGACGGTGCCCACCGCGCGGCCCTGTGACATCAGCACGATCAGGCGCTCGATCTGGCGCCAGCGGCAGAAATTGACGTGGTTGCCGAGATCGCGGCTCTTGTCGGCGCGCGCGGCCGCCTCAAACCCGGCATCGTCGCCGAATGTCGCCATCAGCTCCTGCGCTGCGTCGACCGACGAGCGGTCAGCGAGATAGACGTGCATGCGATACTCCGAACTGGCCAGCACGTGATCGTTACAAGTCGCGTGCCACCCCGAAGCGATCGACGGAAACCGGCGGCAGGCAGTGGTAAATCGCCGTGCACCATGACGCGATCGCCTGCCCCACGCGTCCCACGCGGGGACACTAGCGTCCGATCCTGGAACATGGCAGGCAGCGGGCATGAGACCCAATCCGCCGCAATCGACCGCTCCCGCCGCCGGTGGATGCCTGCTCGCGCTGGGGTTGATCGGCGGCGCCGTGGCCGGCGTGCTCTATGGGCAGACGACGTTAGGCGTGCTGCTCGGCGGCGCCGGCGGCGTGATCGCCGCGACGATCATCTTCCTGATCGACCGGCGGAGGTAATTGATTTTCGGCTGGTTCGTAGCCTCATATTCCTGTCGTCATTCCTGCGGAATCCTCCCCCCACCCCAAAATACTCCCGTCACCCCAGCGAAAGCTGGGGTCTCTGGCGGTGACGCGATGCCGCTTGAGATCCCAGCTTTCGCTGGGATGACGAGTTTTGGAAATGGATCGCTTTAAGAACAACGGCTTATTTGGGTTCCCGCACCTAGCGTAACGACCGCGCCAGCCGCACCACACGGCCAATGACGGCCACGCGATCGGCGCGGACCGGCGCTATCGCCGGCGTGTCGGGATTGTCGCTGGTCACCTGGACCTCCAGTCCGATCCGCGCGACCCGCTTCACCAGCAGCGTACCGTCGAGCCGGATGACGAAGATCCCCGGGCGCGACGACAGACGGCGATCGGCCATGTCGACGAACAGAGCATCGCCGTCATGGATCAGCGGCTCCATCGAATCGCCATGCGCGGTGATCATCGTCAGCGTCGCCGGCGACACGCCCAGCCGCGCCACCACGCGTGGATCGATCCGTTCCTCCCCGCCATTGCGGTCATCCTCGACCAGCCCGCCGGCGCCGGCATGCGCTTCCGCGTCGATCCGCCGCACCGCCACCATCGTCGCGTCACCGCCGCCAGTTCCGCCCAATGCGCGTTCGTCCACATTGAAATAAGCGGCGAGCCAGCGGCGATCCTCTTCATCGAGCCGCCGGGGCGTTCCGCGCTTCACGAACTGCTGCAGATACGCGTCGTTGCGCCCGAGCGCGCGCGACAGCCAGGCAAGGCTGGTCCCTGCCTCGTCAGCCAATCCCGCCAGCGTCGATCGCACGTCAACCATGTTTGCCACCATAGTCGTAGGAAATTTCCTAGACAAGTTGGAATTTGGAACAGATCATGAACTTATAGCGAATCGGCAGCAGAAAACAGAGGCCAGACAAATGCATATCGGACGCGAGGTGGAGAAGTTTTTGCGGCGGTCGAACATGCCGCCGACCCGGTTCGGCCGGCTGGCCTGCAACGATCCCCGACTGGTCGGTGATCTGCGCAACGGCCGCGAGCCCAGGCGCCGGGTCGCCCAGCGCATCGTCGATTTCATCGCCGCGCAGGATGCCGCGCGATGAGCCGACTCGAGCGCGACCTGATCAAGACGGTATCTGAATCAGCTGCCGCAAGCATGCCCGCCGCGACGGCATCTTTGGTGCGCAGCCGCGACTGGTCGTCGTCGCTCTTCAGCGGCGTGCGGCTGACGGTCGAGATCAACGCGAGCGAGGACGAAGCGTTCGAGGTCTGGCTGGCGGGCTTGCCAGAGGCGGAATTCGGTGTCCGCGGCTATTTTGTCGCGAGTGCCGATCTGGTCGAGCGCAGCAACGGGGCGGCGGTTGTCGAATTCCTGCTGGTCGAGGAGAGTTAGGGCCTCGTATCTTCGTTAATCGTGCTCCTGCGGAAGCAGGAGCACTGACGTCGCCAATTTGGTGAATGGCTCTCAGCCAACCCGCGACGCGAGTTGGCGCAGCACGCCCAGCGTTTCCTCCAGCGATCCAGCGGCTGGAATTTCCGCTTCCGGCGCCTCGGGTTCCGGTGCCGGAGCTTCCTTGCGCTTGGCAACACCGCGTTCCAGCCGGTCGAGCAGATCGTGGATCGTCGCCGACGGCAACGGCGCGGACGTTTCAGACGAGCGCACCATCGGCGTCAGCTCGAACGTCTCGATCCGCTCATGCGACCCGAAACGCGGCGCGGGATCTTCGGCGGGCGGAACGACAGGCGACTCGGGAACAACACTGACCGGGCGCGGGTCCATAGCGATCACAGGCTCTGGCACCGGCTGCGGTGCGACGATCGGCGTCGGAGCGGCAACGGGTTCGTCGACCCGACCGAGCGGCAGCGGATCGGGAGCGGGCAGCGGCGGATCCAGAGGACTGCGATAGGTAGCGAGCGGGGTGTCGAGATCTGCCGGGATGTCGCGTTCCTCGATCACCGGTGGCACGAATGCCATGGCATCGGCTGCCGACATCGGCGCCGGCGTGTCGGCAGTGACTTCGAGGAACGGCGTGCCGAGGTCGCGATTGGCGAAGACCGGGCGGCGCGGCGGCGCGTCGGGATGCGCGTCGGCCCGGCGCAAGATGGGAACGCCGTCTTCGCGAGCATTACCGCCGATTGCGACCGCCCGCGTACCGATCAGCAGGAACAGGCCGAACCAGCTGACGCTGCCGACGACGAGCGCGACCAGGAAGGCGATGGCGAAATGCGCGGTGGTGCCGAGCGGCGGCTGGGCGGCGGTGACGAATGAGGCGATGCCGCTATCGACCACGAGGTCCTCGAGCACCGCGGCCGGCATCAGCAGGAACATCAGTGCGCCGAGCGCGGCGAGAACCATGGCGATCGCCGGCGCCAGCGGCACGGCGAACCGCATCGCCCCGCTTTCGCCCAGAATCGCGGCGAAGGGCGAGGGGAAATTCAGGCGCTGGCGACCGCGGGTGGCGTCCATTTGAGGTCCGTTTTCCGAGCTTCGATAATATTTTGGTAAACGGGGGCGTAACGCGAAATGTTTGACGACCAGTTACGATCGCGTTCGACGAACGCTCGTGCCCGGGTTCGCCGCGCTTCCCAGCCGCTGCGATCCGCGAACATCCCGGCCAGCGCTTCGGCGATCGCCGCGGGGCTGTCGGGCGCGAACAAGGTGCCGGTATCGCCGTCGCGAATCAGTTCGCGATGCCCGCCGACGTCCGACGCGGCAACCAGACGCCGCTGCGCCATCGCCTCGAGCGGCTTGAGCGGCGTGACCAGGTCGGTCAGCCGCATCTGCTTGCGCGGGTAAGCGAGCACATCCACCAGGCTATAATAGCGCTCGACTTCATGATGGGGAACGCGTCCGACGAAGCGGATCGCGCCGGCGACCGGCGACGCCGCGGCTTGCGCACGCAACGCCTGTTCCATCGGCCCGCCGCCGACCAGCAGCAACTTCGCCGCCGGGCGTTTTGCCACCAAAGCGGGCATCGCCGCGATCAGATCGTCGAGCCCCTCATAATCGTAAAAGCTGCCGATGAAGCCGACGACATCGTCATCCGTCGCCAGGCCCAGTTCCGCGGCGAGCGCCGCGTCGCGCGGCAATGGTTCGCCGAACAGGGTCAGGTCGACGCCGTTGGGCGAGACCATGATCTTGGCCGGGTCGATCCCGCGACCGATCAAATCGCCTTTCAACCCCTCGCAGATCACCGCGACGGCGTCCGCCTGACGCACTGCCCGCGTCTCGAGCCAGCGCGTCGCGCGATAGCGCAGCGACCCCTCGCTGCCGGTTCCGTTGCCGACCGCCGCATCCTCCCAGAAGGCGCGGATCTCGTATAATACCGGCACGCCGAGCCTTTTGCCCACGCGCAATGCCGCCATGGCATCGAGCACCGGCGAATGGGCGTGGATCACGTCGGGGCGGAACGAACGGGCGACCTCGGTGACGCGGTCGGCAAGCGCGGCGATTTCGCGCCATTCACGGATCGGACTGCGCGCCGGCGCAGGGACTTCGGTACGATAGAAATCGAGCCCGTCGACCATCTCCGCCGTGACCTTGAACTCGCCGTGGCGCGGGCCGGTCACCGCCGCGACCTGCCAGCCGCGTGCGATCTGCGCCTTGAGGATCGCGCGAGTGCGAAAGGTGTAGCCGCTCTGCAACGGCAGACCATGGTCGAGAACGTGAAGAATATTCATCCCGTTTTCCATGCCACGCGACTGTTTAACGGCGCGTCAACCCGGCGGCGGTAGGACAACCCTACACCCGTTCGCCCTGAACTTGTCGCAGGGCGTGCGCTTCGGATGGGCGGGAAGACGGTAGCATGATCGACAATTTCGCGATCGCGATCACGCATGGCCTGATGATGCTCGCCATCTTCCTCCTGCTGCGCCGCCGCGACCTAGACGACGAGCGGCCCGAGCCGCCGAGCAAGATCAAGCGGCGATGATTCACGATCTCGCCTTTGTCGGATTCCTGGGGATGTTCTTCGCGCTGGCGTTTCGCCGGCCGTTCCTGTTCATCCTGAGCTATTGCTATATCGACATCGTCTCGCCGCAGCGGCTGACCTATTTGCTGCTCAATTCGGTGCCGATCTCGCTGATCGCGGTGGCGCTGGCGGTCGGCTCCTGGGCACTGATCGACGACAAGAAGGATAGCCGGGTCGCGCCGCGCCAGTTCGTCATCGTGCTCCTCCTCGCCTGGTGTGCGACGACCACGATGCGCGCCGATTTCCCGGTCGAGGCGCTGGATAAATGGGATTGGGTCTGGAAGTGCCTGGCCTTCGCCGCCTTCCTCCCGCTGACGCTCCGCACCCGCCTCAGGATCGAGGCCCTGCTGACCTTCATGATCCTGTCGGCGGCATCGATCATCATCGTCGGCGGGATCAAGACGCTGGCGGGCGGCGGCGGCTATGGATCGCTCAACCTGATGGTCGAGAACAATTCGGGACTGTACGAGGGGTCGACCATCTCGACGGTGGCGATCGCGATCATCCCCGCCATCCTCTGGCTCGAGAAATACGGCACGATCTTCCCGGCCGACTGGAAGCGGAAGCTGTTCTGCTACGCGCTCGTCTTCGCCTGCCTGCTGATCCCGATCGGCACCTCAACGCGCACCGGCCTGCTCTGCATCGGCCTGCTTGGCGTGCTGATGCTGCGCGATTCGAAGCGCAAGTTCCTCTATCTCGGCGTGGTCGCCACGCTTGGGCTGGTCGCGGTGCCGTTCCTGCCCAAGGCGTTCACCGACCGTATGAGCACGATCAAAACCTATCAGCAGGACGAGTCCGCGGCGACGCGCGTCGCGGTGTGGAAATGGACCTGGGACTACGTCAAGCAGCACCCGCTGGGCGGCGGCTTCGAAATGTATCGCCAGAACCAGATCCGCTACGATATCGTGAAATCGGACGGCACCGCCGGTAATACCAAGCTCGACACCACGCTGACCGTCGACCGTGCCCGCGCCTATCACTCGGCCTATTTCGAGATGCTCGGCGAACAGGGCTGGCCGGGGCTGATCATGTGGCTGTTCATCAGCCTGAGCGGGTTGATCCGGATGGAAGTAATCCGCCAGCGCTACAAGAAAGCAGGCGAGGATTATGCGTGGGTCGCCCCGCTCGCCGGCGCGCTGCAATCGGGGCAATTGCTTTACATGCTCGGCGCCTGCTTCGTCGCGATCGCGTTCCAGCCATTCATCTTCATGCTGATCGGCGCGCAGATCGGGCTCGATACCTATCTCAAGCGCAGGCGCGCCGAAGAGAGCTTCCGCCCGATGAAGCGCGCCAAGCCGGCGGCCGACGCGCCGCCCAACCCCGCGCTGGCATGACCCGGCCCGAGCTTCGCGCGCTGACCAGCGTGCGCGGTGTGGCCGCGTGGATGGTCGTGCTCTACCATATCCGGCTGACGATCGACGGCCTGCCTGCAGCCTGGGTGCATGTTTTCGCCAAAGGGTATCTGGCGGTCGATTTCTTCTTCCTGCTGTCAGGGTTCGTGATCTGGCTGAGCTGGGGTGATCGCCTCCGCGCCGAAGGCTGGCGCGGTGTGCCGGCTTTCCTGCACAAGCGCGTCGCGCGGATCTGGCCACTGCACCTCGTCGTGCTGGGGGGCGCGGTCGTGCTCGCGCTGGCGCTGGCTGCTGCCGGACGCCACAATGCAGTGGAATACCCGTTCCGCGAACTGCCGTTGCACATCTTCCTGCTGCAGAATTGGGGGTTCACCGACGCGCTGACCTGGAACGATCCGGCCTGGTCGATCAGCTGCGAACTTGCCGCCTATCTGCTGTTTCCACTGCTGGTGCGCGCGGTCGATTGGCGCGCGCTGCCGAGTTGGCTGGTTGTGCTGGCGGCGGCGGCGTTCCTGCTCATCCTGGCAGCGGCAACGGCGCATCTGCCGACGCTGGGCCATGATATCGTGCATTATGGCGTGGTTCGCTGCCTGACCGAATTCGCCGCGGGCAGCGCGTTGTGCGCGCTGTGGCTGCGCTGGCGAGAGGCGCCGGCTTTGCCTGCCATCCTTGCCTTCGCGCTCGCCGGACTGATGCTCATCGGCTGGGCCATCGGCCTGCCCGAACAGGTCGCCGTACCTTTTGCCTTCGCCGCCCTGCTACTCGCCCTGGCGCTAACGTCGGGAATGCGCGGCAATCCACTCGACTGGGCGCCGCTCCATTATCTCGGCGAAATCAGCTACGCGACCTATCTGTCGCACTTCATGCTGTTCGTGGTGTTCAAACTCGTGTTCGTCAGCGACGCGCACGCGGTGCCGCTGGTGCTGATCGCGCTTTATCTGGCGATGGTGCTGGCGACTTCGGTCGCGCTTTATCATCTGGTCGAGCGGCCCGCGCAGAAATGGGTGAATGCCTTAAAACTCCCCTTCCGTTTACGGGAGGGGTTGGGGGAGGGCATGTCGACATCGGACGCCGCCGCCGAGAAGGGACACGCCCTCCCCTAGCGCCTCCCGCGAGCGGGAGGGGAATTATCTACGCCTCCGCCAATTCTTCCTGCAACGCCTCGATAATCGCCCGGTCGAACGCGGGAATATCATCCGGCTTGCGGCTGGTGATCAATTTGCCGTCGACCACCACTTCCTCGTCGACCACTTCCGCGCCGGCATTTTCCAGGTCGGTGCGGATCGATGGCCAACTCGTCACCTTGCGACCATCGACGACATCGGCCTCGACCAGCAGCCACGGCCCGTGACAGATCGCCGCGACGATCTTGCCGTCGTCCATGAACTCCTCGACGATCTGCACGGCGCGGCCCTGGGTCCGCATCTTGTCGGGGTTGGCGACCCCGCCAGGAATGACCAGCGCGTCGAATTCCTCGGTATCGACATCGCCCAGGGTGATGTCGGGGGTGATCGTGTCGGCCTTCTCGCCGCCTTTCTCGCCCTGGATCGGATCGGTCGAGATCGACGCCAGCGTCACCTTGGCACCGGCATCGATCAACGCCTGACGCGGCTTGAACAATTCGTCATTCTCGAATCCGTCGGTCGCGATCATCAACACGCGCACGTCGCTCAAATCGGCCATGGCAAATCTCCTTGAAAACTGCGCTTCCAACCGACCGCGTGGCCGGGACGTTCCGGAACGAAGCGATGATCCGCGCATTTCGGAAGACGTCCGGAAGGAGGGCCAATGCCGCGGATCGTTTATTGCGATGACACCATGCCAGGGATCACCCGGCGCAAGGTACGGCACGGTTGGAGCTATTGGGATCCGCAAGGCAATCGCATCACCGACCGCGACGAGATCGACCGGTTGAACCGCATCGGCCTGCCGCCAGCCTATCGCGACGCTTGGTTCTCGCCCAATCCCAACGGTCATATCCAGGCGGTCGGCTGGGACGAGCGCGGCCGCAAACAATATCGCTACCACCCCGATTTCCGCGCCGCGCAGGAGAGCGCCAAATATGATCGTTGTGCCGCGTTCGGCCTGACGCTGCCGAGATTGCGGGCGCGGGTTGAAGCCGATCTGAACACGCGCCGCCACAGCAAGGAGCGCACGGTTGCTGCGATCGTGAAGCTGCTCGACATCGGCTATCTGCGCGTCGGCAATGAGGGCTATGCCAAGGCCAATAAGAGCTTCGGCGCGACCACCTTACGCGATCGTCACGCCGAGATACGCGGGCAAAGGCTCAAGCTGTGCTACCGTGCCAAGTCGGGCAAGACGCGGACATTGGTGATCACAGACCGCAGCCTGGCGCGCTTCGTCAAGAAGTGCCAGGACCTGCCCGGCCAACAGCTATTCCAATATATCAACGGCGACGGGCAGCCGCATGGCGTCAGCTCGACCGACGTCAACGATTATATCCGCGATGCGACCGGCGACGATTTCACCGCCAAGCATTTCCGCACCTGGGGGGCCAGCGTGATCGCGTTCGAGGCGCTGGCCTCCGCCAATGGCAATATCGGGTTGAAGGCGATGCTCGAGCCGGTGACCGAGGCGTTGGGCAACACCCCGGCGATCGCGCGCAAATCCTATGTGCACCCTACACTCATCGAACTTGCCAAGGGCGACCAGACAAGCTTTCGCGAGCATCTCGATCTGCCGCGCGCAACTCGCTATCTCGGTCGTTACGAGCGCGGTCTGATCGCTTTTCTCGAAGGCGAATGCGGGTCACGGCGCAAGGCAGCCTGAGGGACGAGCATGAGTAACACGACCGCACCCAAGACGGCCGCGACCCCGATCGCCGAGTTGCCGTCGCACGTCAGCAATTTCTATCACCAGACGTTCGACTGGCTGATCGACAATTGGATCGAGGCGTTGATCGCGCTCGGCATCGGCATCCTGATCTTCCTGGCGCTATATTTCGCCAAGTCCGCGGGCAAGCGGCTGTGCCGGCGCGACCCGACCGGCAAGGGCTGGTACACCGTGTTCGGCCGCGCGATCGCCCGGACCGGCAATTTCTTCATGACGATGCTGGCGGCTCAATTGGTCGTCACCATGGCGGCCGCCTCGCATCCGCCCGAGACGTTGATATCTGCGGTCAGGTTCCTGTTCACCGTCGCCGCGGTGTTCCAGGGGGCGATCTGGGCACGCGAGATCATCCTGGGCGCAATCGAGCACCGCACCGCGGCGAGCGAGGATCACGGCGAGACATTGGCCAATGCGATGGGCCTGATCCGCCTGTTCGTGACCTTCGCCTTGTTCTCGATCGCGCTGATCATGGTGCTCGGCAATCTCGGCGTGAACGTCAGCGGCCTGATCGCCGGTCTCGGCGTCGGCGGCATCGCCATCGGTCTCGCCGCACAGAGCATCTTCGCCGACCTGTTCGCCGCGATCGCGATCATCTTCGACCGCCCGTTCCGCCGCGGCGACGCGATCACCTATGACAAATCGGCCGGCACCGTCGAATATATCGGCATGCGCTCGACCCGCATCCGCGGCGCCAATGGCGAGGAGCGGGTGATCGGCAACAAGAAATTGCTCGATTTCGAGATCGTCAACAATTCGCGCCGCGAATATCGCCGCGTCATCTTCACCCTAGCGGTGATCCAGACCACACCCGTCGCGCAGCTCGAGGAGCTGCCTCATATACTCAAGCAGATCGTCGAGGATCACGGCCAGAAGTTCGTCCGCGCCGGCTTCGCCGCCTTCGTTCCCCAAGCCTATGAATTCGACCTCGAGTTCGATTCGCCGACCGCGGTGTTCCAGGACATGTACGATGCTCGCCACTCGATCGGCATCGCGATCATCAAGCGCTTCCAGGAAGAAGGCATCGCGCTCGTCTATCCGGCGCAGACGGGCATATCGGCGGCCGATTCCGGCGTGACCTGGCCGACACGCAAGAAACCGCGCCGGACGGCCGACGACACGATCGCGCCGCCGCCCTCATCTGGCGACCGCTCGGTAGGGGATCAGGACGCGAACGGTTAACCGCAGGGGCAATCGCCCGCGCTAAATCCCGCCCTCGTCCAACGACAGCAATGTCGCATTACCGCCGGCCGACGTCGTGTCGGTGGAGACGGCGCGCTCGGCGACGAACCGGTAGAGGTAATGCGGCCCGCCCGCTTTAGGCCCGGTGCCGGAGAGGCCTTCGCCCCCAAACGGCTGCGAGCCGACGATCGCACCGATCATGCTGCGGTTGACGTAGAGATTGCCGACGCGCGCTTCGGCTTCCATCACGTCGCCGGCCCGCGCGATACGGCTGTGCAGGCCCATGGTTAAGCCATAGCCCTTGGCGTTGACCCGACGGATCGTCTCGGCAAGCTTGCCCGCCTGCCACGTCGCGACGTGGAGGATCGGGCCGAACCATTCGGCTTGGAGGTCCTCGATAGCGTCCAGCCGGATAAGGGTCGGCGGCACGAACAGCCCCTTCGCCGGGGCGTCGATCGTCTTGACGATCCGCGCCTTCATGCTCTCGCGATACGCCATCAACTTGTCATAGGCGGCCTGATCGATCACCGGGCCGATATCGGTCCTGGGATCGGCCGGATCGCCGAGCACGAGCAGGTCCATCGCGCCGTCGAGCATCTTGATGATGCTATCGGCCACGTCCTCCTGGACCAGCAGCAGCCGCAGCGCCGAGCAGCGCTGGCCGGCAGAACGGAACGACGAGGTGACAACATCCATCACGACCTGTTCGGGCAAAGCGGTCGAATCGACGATCATCGCGTTGATCCCGCCGGTCTCGGCGATCAGGGGGACGATCGGGCGGGCATCGTCCTCGAGCAGGGTGCGGGCGATCTTCTTGGCGGTCGCGGTCGAGCCGGTGAAGGCGACGCCCATGACGCGCGGATCGGCGGTCAGCGCCGCGCCGACCTCGGGGCCACCCGGCGCCAGGATCAGCACGTCCTCGGGCACGCCGGCCTGGTGCGCGAGCCTGACCGCGGCGGCGGCGATCTTCGGCGTTTGCGGGGCCGGCTTGGCGACCACGCTATTGCCCGCGACCAATGCGGCCGCCGTCTGGCCTAGGAAGATCGCCAGCGGGAAGTTCCACGGCGCGATCGTCGCCCACACGCCGCGTCCGTCGAGATGGAGAATGTTGCGCTCGCCGGTCGGCCCTGGGAGTTCGATCGACTTGAGGCCCGACCGCGCCTGCTGGGCATAATAGCGGCAGAAGTCGGCCGCCTCGCGCACTTCGCCGATCGCGTCGGGGATCGTCTTGAACGCTTCCTGCACACAGATCGCCATCAGCTCGTCGCGATTGGCCTCGAGCAGATCGGCGAGGCGTTCGAGGATCGCCGCGCGATCGTCGACCGGCGTCGCCGACCAGCCGGGGAAAGCGGCCTGGGCGCGGGTGATGGCCGCATCTACTAGCCCCTCCCCGTCAGGGGAGGGGTTGGGGTGGGGAACATCCGCGGGCGATACGGCTTGCCGCGCTCCCCCACCCCCAACCCCTCCCCTGAAGGGGAGGGGCTTAGCAACGACGCTGGCGATATCCCTCAACACTGCCCGATCGCTCAGGTCGATGCCGCTAGAATTCTTGCGGTCGCGGAACAGATCGATCGGCAGCGGGATGCTCGGATGCCTGGCACCACCAACGGCAGCGATCTTCTCGACCGGATCGGCGAGGATTTCCGCCTCGGTCAGCCGCTCGTCGGCCAGCTGGTGGACGAAGCTCGAATTGGCTCCATTCTCGAGTAACCGACGTACCAGATAGGCAAGCAGGTCGCGATGCCCACCGACCGGCGCGTAGATACGGCAATGATAGCCTTCGTCGCGGACCAGCCGCTCGTACAGCCCCTCGCCCATGCCGTGGAGCCGCTGGAACTCGAAGTCGCGGTTCGTGCCCGCCCATTCGAGCAGGGTCGCCACCGTCAGCGCATTGTGGCTGGCGAAGGCCGGGCGAATGTTCTTCGCCGCCAGCATGTCGCGCGCCACGGCGAGGTACGACACGTCGGTCGCCGCCTTGCGCGTGAACAAGGGATAATCCGACAGTCCCTCGACCTGGGTGCGCTTGATCTCGCTATCCCAATAGGCGCCCTTGACCAGCCGTACGTTCATCAGCCGATCGAGATTGTTGGCCCAGTCGACCACCAGGCGAGCGCGCTTGCCATAGGACTGCACCGCCATCCCAAACCCGTCCCAGCCCTTCAGGCTGGGCAACGCGGCGACGGTGCCGATAATGTCGAGGCTCATCTCGAGCCGCTCGCTTTCCTCGGCATCGACGGTCAGCGCGATCCCCTTGCCCGCCGCCTGCACGGCGAGCGCTTCGAGCATCGCCGTCAATTCAGGCACGCAGCGATCGTATTGCGTCACTTCGTAGCGCGGGTGGAGCGCCGACAGCTTGACCGAGATCGAATGGCCGGCCGCTGGATCGCGTCCGACCGCGTCGATCGCATCGGTATAGGCGTTGAAATAGCGTGCGGCGTCCTCGACCGTTCGCGCCGCTTCGCCCAGCATGTCGAAGCTCGCGGTAAAACCCCGATTCTCGGGCTTCTTCATCCGATCCATTGCCTCGGCGATGGTGCGGCCCATGACGAAGATTTCGCCCATCATCCGCATCGCCGCGCCAACCGCCTGGCGCACGAACGGCTCGCCGGCGCGACTGATCAGCCGGCGCAACGGCCCGCCTTCGCCTTCGCCGACCAGCGCGCGGCCGACCACCAACCCCCAGGTCGCGATATTGACCAGGGACGAGTTCGACTCGCCAGTATGCGCGCGCCAATCGGCATCGCCCAGCTTGTCGGCAATCAGCAGATCGGCGGTCTCAGGGTCCGGCACGCGCAAAAATGCTTCGGCCAGCGAGAGGAGGGCAACGCCTTCGGACGAGTTCAGCCGATACTCCTGCAGGAACTGGTTTACCCAGCCCTTCGTCTGCGCCGCGCGCAGGTCCGCCAGCAGCCCGCTGGCATGCCCGAACACCCGTCCGCGCGAGTCGGGCGAGAGTGCGGCGCGGTCCAAAAGCGGTTTTAGAACTTCGGGTTCGGGGGCACGATAGAGCTTTGCCATGGAAGCGCGGGCGGAGGACGTAGCGTCAGCGGTCATTTTCCAGTTTCCGGTTGGGTCGGACTTGCCTCACGGGCCGAGGCGAGCCTAGAGGATGCGCGACGGCCTTAGCGCCAAAACACGCTCGAAGGGAATGTTCTGGCGATGAGCAATGATACAATTTCTATCAATGAGCTGGCGACGCAGATCGGCACCGAGCGCGTCTCCGACTGGGTAGAGGTCAGCCAGGAAATGATCGACAAGTTCGCCGACGCGACGGGCGATCACCAGTTCATCCACGTCAACCCGCAGATGGCGGCAATGACTCCGTTCGGGGGCACCATTGCCCATGGCTTCCTGACGCTGTCGCTGATGCCGCTGCTGTCGTCCAAGGTCCCCGACCAGCCCCAGATCGAGGGCGTGAAGATGGGCGTCAATTACGGCGGCAACAAAGTCCGCTTCATCACTCCGGTGCGATCGGGCAAACGCGTGCGCGGTCGATTCAAGCTGATGGAACTGATCGAGAAGCGCCCCGGCCAGTGGCAGCAGACCAACGAGTTCACCGTCGAGATCGAAGGCGAGGACAAGCCCGCCTTGATCGCCGAATGGATCAGCCAGATTTTCGTTTGACCCCAGGAATTCCCCTCCCGCTTGCGGGAGGGGTTAGGGGAGGGCGTGTCGCCCGACCCTGAACTCTAGCGCGGAGGGACATGCCCTCCCCCTGCCCCTCCCGCCAGCGGGAGGGGAGTCAGCAGAAGGAAAACCACATGCGTTCCGCCGTCATCGTCTCTACCGCCCGCACCCCGATCGGCCGCGCTTATCGCGGCGGGTTCAACAACCTGCCCTCGCCGACGCTCGCCAGCCATTCGATCAAGGCCGCGGTCGAGCGCGCCAAGATCGACCCGGCCGAAGTGCAGGATGTCGTGTTCGGTTCCGCGCTGCAGCAGGGTGTCCAGGCCGGCAATATCGCTCGCCTCGCGCTGCTCCGCGCCGGCCTGCCGGTGACAGTGGCCGGCATGTCGGTCGACCGGCAATGCGCATCGGGCCTGATGGCGATCGCCACCGCCGCCAAGGAAATCGTGCTCGACAATATGGACATCGCCGTCGGCGGCGGCGTCGAGTCGATCTCGATGGTGCAGACCCCGCAGATGCGCGTCGGCCGCGACGACGAGCTGCTGGCGATGCACAAGGACGTCTACATGCCGATGCTGCAGACCGCCGAGGTCGTGGCGAAGCGGTACAACATCTCGCGCGAGGCGATGGACGACTATTCGCTCCAGTCGCAGCAGCGCACCGCCGCCGCGCAGCAGGCCGGCTATTTCGACGCCGAGATCGTACCGGTCACCGCGACGATGGCGATGACCAACAAGGAAACCAAGGAAGTCACCCATCACGAGGTGACCGTCACCAAGGACGAAGGCAATCGCCCCGAGACGTCGATCGAGGGTCTGCGCGGCCTGCAGCCGGTGCTCGGCCCCGATTTCACCATCACCGCGGGCAATGCCTCGCAGCTGTCCGACGGATCCTCGGCCAGCGTGCTGATGGAAGAGAAGCTCGCCGAGAAGCGCGGGCTGACCCCGCTCGGCCGCTATGTCGGCATGGCGGTGGCAGGCACCGAGCCCGACGAAATGGGCATCGGCCCGGTGTTCGCGATCCCCAAATTGCTCGAGCGCAACGGGCTCAAGATGGACGATATCGGTCTGTGGGAGCTCAATGAGGCGTTCGCGGTTCAGGTCCTCTATTGCCGCGACAAGCTCGGCATCCCGAACGAGCTGCTCAACGTCAATGGCGGTTCGATCTCGATCGGCCATCCCTATGGCATGACCGGCGCGCGCTGCACCGGCCACGCGCTGATCGAAGGCAAGCGCCGCGGCGCGAAATATGTCGTCGTGACGATGTGCATCGGCGGCGGCCAGGGCGCGGCGGGATTGTTCGAGGTTCTGTAATCTTCCGTCAGCGGGCGCTCACCGCGCCCGCCATGGAAACCTGAGGGCGTGGCAGCGTTCTCTCTCCTATAACCGAGGAGAGACACGATGGCCGACGCCACCGAGATCAAGCAGCATTTCTGGAAGAAGCTGTCCGACAGCCCGTTCGTGATGATTGGGCTGAACGGCGACGGCCAGCATAGCGAGCCGCTGACCGCGCAGCTCGACCAGGATCAGGTCGACACGATCTACTTCTTCATCGGCAAGGACAACCGCCTGGCCAAGGGCGGTGCGGCGATGGCGCAGTTCGTATCCAAGAGGCACGATTTCTTCGCCTGCCTGGCGGGCAACGCGCGGATCGACAACGATTTCGCGATGATCGACAAGCTCTGGAACAAGCAGGTCGAGGCCTGGTTTCCGGGCGGCAAGGACGACCCCAACCTGGCGCTGCTGCGCTTCGACGTCGACGATGCCGAGATGTGGGAAACCGACATGTCGATCGCCGGCAAGGTCAAGATGCTGTTCGGCGGCAAGATCAAGGCCGGCGACGAAGGCAGCCACGCGAAGGTGAGTACGACGGCCTGACCGACCCTCTCCCCTCCCGCTCGCGGGAGGGGCTGGGGGAGGGTCTGTTTCGTCGAGAAGAGACACGCCCTCCCCTCTCCCCTCCCGCAAGCGGGAGGGGAACCTTGCCTCACCCGCCGTGGGTGGTGATCCACTCTTCCAGCACCGGCGCGATCTGGTTGCGCCATTTGCTGCCGTTGAAGATGCCGTAATGACCGGCATCGGCGACCACATGCTTTTTTTGCGATGCTGGCAGATTGGTAGCGATGGTCAGCGCCGCCTTGGTCTGGCCCAGCCCTGAAATGTCGTCGCGCTTGCCCTCGATCGCCAGCAAGGCGATGTCTGTGATCGCGCCCGGATCGACCTTGCGGCCGCGATGCATCATCTCGCCCTTGGGCAAGGCATGCTGCTGGAACACGACCTCGATCGTCTGGAGGTAGAATTCGGCGGTCATGTCGCAGACCGAGCGATATTCCTCGTAGAAATCCTTGGTCGCCTCGGCGCTTTCGTCGTCGCCCTGGACGAGATGTTTGAACATCTCCCAATGCGAAATCATGTGGTTGCCGAGGTTCATCGTCATGAACCCCGCAAGCTGGAGGAAGCCGGGATAAACGCGGCGGCCGGCGCCCGGATAATTGAGCGGAATGGTCGCAATCACATTCTGCTCGAACCAGGCGAACGGCCGCTCGGTCGCCAGCGTGTTGACCGCGGTCGGCGCTTCGCGCGTGTCGATCGGCCCGCCCATCATCGTCAGCGTCTTCGGCCGGCACGGATTCTTGTCGGCGCTCATCAGGCAGGCGGCGGCATAGCTCGGCACCGATGGCTGGCAGACCGCGAGCATGTGCGCGCCCGGCCCGATCGTCTCGAGGAATTCGATGATGTAATCGACATAGTCGTCAAGGTCGAAGCGGCCCTCGGCCAGCGGCACTTGGCGTGCGTCTCGCCAGTCGGTGATATAGACCTCGGCAAACGGCAGCATGCGTTCGACCGTGCCGCGCAGCAACGTGGCGTAATGGCCCGACATCGGCGCCACGATCAGCAACCTGGGGCCACCGGTCACGCCCTTGCGGACGAAGCGTTTGAGCTGCCCGAACGGTTTGCGGAGGACGATTTCCTCGACGACATCGACTTCCTTGCCATGGATCGTCGTGCGGTCGAACCCGAACTCGGGCTTGCCGCGAGGCGCCGAGGCGTGCGCGAAGACTTCGAGCGCGGAGGCGAGCACCGGTCCGCCGCCGAAATAGGCGAAGGGATTGGCGGGGTTGCTCAGCAGCTCGGCGCTGAAATTGGCCCAGGCGCTGGCACCCGCCAGCATGGACCGTTGCATCTCATAAGCGTTGTAGAGCATCTGCTGCCGATACATGTGAAACCGTTTCCCCCGTATGAACCCCTTAGACCCGTGTTGCACCGCACACAACGCTCTACGCGATGTATCGTTGCGATGGTAGCGGTATCCCCTTGGGACAAGGGCGTTAGCATAGCCGCACCGCGACATCGCGCCCCATTGCCGCTGACGCCCATAGGCCTTAGGGGCCGGCAATGGCCGATACCGCCTCAGACGCTCCGACTCCCGGCCGCAGGCTGAGCAGCCTGAAGATGGTCTGGCATTATGCCAGCCGGTACAAGCTCCAGGCGTTATTCGCGCTGCTCGCCTTGGCGCTGTCCTCGGCTGCCACGCTCTATTTCCCCATCGCGCTCCGATCGGTGATCGATGGCGGTTTCGTTCGCAATCGCGACATGTCGCACGTCAACCGCGTCTTCTACCAGCTATTCGCGGTGGCAGGTGTGCTGGGCGTGGCGACGGCGATACGGTTCTATTTCGTGTCGTGGCTCGGCGAACGAACCGTGGCCGACGTGCGCATCGCGGTGCAACGCAACCTGCTTCGCCTGGCGCCGCGCTATTTCGAGGAAAACCGGCCATCGGAGATCGCCTCGCGGCTCACGTCGGACACCGCTCAGATCGAAATGGTGGTCGGGACCACGGCATCGGTCATCCTGCGCAATGCCATTACAGGGTTCGGCGGCATCGTCCTGATGCTGGTCTGGGCGCCTAAATTGGCGGGGATGATCCTGCTGGGCATCCCGGTCGTGCTCGGCCCGATCATGCTGATCGGACGGCGGTTGCGCGGCTATTCGCGGACCAGCCAGGATCGTGTCGCCGATATCGGGGCGACCGCCGTCGAAGTCCTGTCGGCAATGAAAGTGGTGCAAGCCTTTGGCCAGGAGCGGCGCGAAGGATCGCGCTTCGCCGCCACCGTCGAGCGCAGCTTTGCGACCGCCAAGCGACGAATCCTGCTGCGCGCTCTGTTGACGGCGATGTTCATCACCCTGGTATTCGGCGCGGTAACGCTGATGCTGTGGAGCACCGCATCTGATGTCGCGGCGGGCCGATTGTCGCCGGGATCGCTTGGCGGGTTCGTCCTTGCGTCCATCCTGACCACGGGAGCCTTTGCTGCGCTGAGCGACGTCTATAGCGACTTGCTCCGCGCCGCGGGCGCTGCCGAGCGCCTGGCCGAGTTGCTCGCCGAACAGCCCGAAATCGCGCCGCCGACGCACCCCACAGCCTTGCCCGAGCCGGCACGCGGCGCGATCACCTTCGATCATGTCGTGTTCCGCTATCCGACGCGGCCCGACGTCTCGGCTTTGGCCGATTTCTCGCTCGACGTGACACCCGGGGAAACGGTCGCGGTGGTTGGCCCGTCCGGCGCCGGCAAGACGACACTCTTCCAGCTCATTCAGCGCTTCTACGATCCGCAATCGGGCGAAGTGCGGATCGATGGCATTCCCCTGCCCCTCGCCGACCCCGCCGACATTCGTCGCCGCATCGCGATGGTGCCGCAAGAGACGGTGATCTTCGGCGCCTCCGCGCGCGACAATATGCGCTACGGCGAATGGGACGCGAGCGACGACGCGATCTGGGCGGCGGCAGAGGCGGCCAATGCCGCCGATTTCCTGCGCAAGCTGCCAGAGGGGCTCGATACTTTCCTCGGTGAAGGCGGCGCGCGGCTGTCGGGCGGCCAACGCCAGCGCGTCGCGATCGCCCGCGCCTTGCTGCGCGACGCGCCGATCCTGCTGCTCGACGAAGCGACCAGCGCGCTCGATGCCGAAAGCGAGCAATTGGTGCAGCAGGCGCTCGAAAGACTGATGGACGGGCGCACCACCCTGGTGATCGCGCACCGTCTCGCCACGGTGCGTGCCGCCGGCCGGATCATTGTGATGGACGACGGCCGCATCGTCGAGCAGGGCACGCACGCCACGCTCAGCGCCAAGGGCGGGCTTTATGCGAGGCTGGCCGCGCTGCAGTTCAGCGAGGCGGCGTGAAATAAGAGCCCCTCACGCTTGCAGGAGGGGTTCGAGGAGGGCATGTTTCCTCCACGAAATGATCCCGCTTACGCGACAGGCCCTCCCCCGGCCCCTCCCGCGAGCGGGAGGGGAGAAACAGGATGGCCCGCGAGTTCGATATCATCGTCTATGGCGCCACCGGGTTCACCGGGCGGCTGGTCGCCGAATATCTCTCCGAGACCTATCCCAGCGGCGTCAAATGGGCGATGGCCGGGCGCTCGCTCAGCAAGCTCCAGGAAGTGCGCGACCTGATCGGCGCGCCCGCCGGCGTCACCCTGATCGCGGCGAACTCGGACGATCCCGCCAGCCTGAAGGCGATGTGCGAGCGCGCCACCGCGGTCATCACCACCGTCGGTCCTTATCAGCTCTATGGCAGCGACCTGGTCGCCGCCTGCGCCGAAACCGCCACCGCCTATCTCGATCTGTGCGGCGAGCCGGCCTGGATGCGCCACATGATCGACGCGCACCACGAGACCGCAAAGCGCAGCGGCGCGCGGATCGTCTTTTCGTGCGGGTTCGACTCGATCCCCTTCGACCTCGGCGTGCTGACCTTGCAGCAATGCGCGATCGCCAAGCACGGCGGCCCGGCGCCACGAGTGAAATGCCGCGTGCGCGTGATGAAAGGCGGTTTTTCGGGCGGGACCGCGGCCAGCCTGAAGGCGACGCTCGCTGCGGCCGCCCGGGACCCGCGGATCGTCGCATTATTGACCAACCCGTTCGCGCTGACTCCCGGCTTTTCCGGGCCGCACCAGCCGACCGGCTTGCTGCCCGAATATGACAAGGCCGTCGGCGCCTGGGTGGCGCCGTTCATCATGGCACCGATCAACACCAAGAACGTCCACCGCACCAACTTCCTGCTCGGCGAGAAATACGGCGCCAATTTCGTCTATGACGAGATGATGGTCGCCGGGCTGGGCGATCTCGGCAAGGCCGCCGCCGAGGCGATCGCCAAGGTCAATCCGCTTGCCGGCGACAAAGGGCCGAAACCCGGCGAAGGACCCTCCAAGGAAGAACGCGACAACGGCCATTACGACATATTGTTCATCGGCGAATTTCCCGACGACAGCCGGGTCGAATGCGTCGTCACCGGCGACAAGGATCCCGGTTACGGATCGACCAGCAAGATGATCGCCGAAGCCGCCTTGTGCCTGGTGCAGGATGTGCAAGGCGAAGGCGGTATCTGGACCCCGGGCGCGCTGATGGGCGACGCGCTGCGCGAACGGCTCATCGCGAAGGCGGGGCTGACGTTCCGCTCCGGCTGAGATCCCTTTCGCGCTCCCGTGAAGGCACGAGCACGGTCAAGTCAACCGCGATAGAATAGCACCGCCACTGCCGCGATCACCAGCGAAAGGCCGACCGCCCACATCGCGCGGACGCGGCCCGCTTGCTGCTCGCGATAATGATTGGCGACCAGATCGAGCCAGTAATGACCCGGCAGCGCCTCGCGCACCACGCCGGCTTTCCTGAGTTTCATCAGTTCGGCGACGTCGCTCGGCCCGGGGCTGAATGCGATAGCCTGTTCTGGCGCCAGCGCGTGCGCCGCGATCATCGCACGGACGATCCGCGACCGCGTGCGCAACATCGCCGGATGGATCGGCGGCGGCCCGGCCGGTCCGGGTTGCGGCACGATGCCGATCAGGTCCAGCTTGCCGCTCATCCGCCGCCTGCGAGGAACCCGAGCGCAACGCCGATCGCGACGGCGGCGCCAACGGCCAGGCCGGCCCGACGGCGACGCGACTTGGTCCAATTGTCATAGGCCGGAATGTCGAGCCAATAGGTGCCCGCCTTGCCGACATGGACGACGCCTTGTTCGATCAAGCGATCGAGCAAGCGGCGCTCGATCCCGCGACTGGGGACATAGGCGATGGCCTTTTCGGCAATGACCGCGTTCTGCGTCATGAAATGCGACACCAATCTGCGCCGCGCTCGTGCCGCCGCGCCCGCTGCTGCTCCCGCCGCTGCTCCACCCATAAGCCCTACTCCCCCATGTCCTTTGTCGGTTCAGCGAAGCTGAACCGGGTTGCGGTGCCAGCCTGCTCCCCCACCCGGCCTCCCATAGAATACCCTGATTGGGAGGCCGGGTGGGGAGCGGGCTGGCACCGCCGCAGCGAAGCTGCGCCAACATCACCGTCGCCGCCCTTGATGGCGGATGTTGGGCGGACGGCCTCGGCGTTTCAAGACGCGTTCGGGTTTCTTGCCCGGCGGCGGCGCATAGCGCCCCTCGGGCAATTCGAAGCGTAACGCGCCGGATACCGGATTGGCTTCGGCTAGCCGCAATTGCAGCACTTGGCCGATCGCATATTCGTCACCCGACGCCTCTCCGACCAATTTCCTCGCCGCTTCGTCAAAACGGAAATATTCGCCGCCCAGATCGCGTACCGGCAGTAAGCCGTCCCCGCCGATCCCCGCGACCGTCGCGAAGATGCCGAAATTCTGCACGCCGGTGATACGGGTCTCGACGATCTCGCCGACCTTTTCGGCCAGGAAAGCGGCGACATAGCGGTCGATCGTGTCGCGTTCGGCTTCCATTGCGCGGCGTTCGAGCCGGCTGATAGATTCGCCGATCCGCTCCATTCCTGCCGCTTCGTCGTCGGTGAGGCCGCCAGGGCCGAGACCATAAGCGGTAACCAACGAGCGGTGGACGATCAGATCGGCATAGCGGCGGATCGGCGAGGTGAAATGCGCATAGCTGCCGAGCGCAAGGCCGAAATGGCCGTGATTTTCCGGTGCGTAATAAGCCTGGGTCTGCGAGCGCAGCACCTGCTCCATCACTTGCGGTCGGAAATCGACATCGCCGATCTTGTCGAGGATATGGTTGAAGGTCTTCGGCTGGATCACCTGTCCGAGCGCGAACTTGACGCCCCAGGTCTCGAGATAATCCTTGAGCGCGACCAGCTTCTCGCGCGCCGGCGGTTCGTGGACGCGGTACATGACCGGCGCCTTCTTCGCCTCGAGCGCCTTGGCCGCCGCAACATTGGCCGCGATCATGTAATCCTCGATCAGCCGATGCGCATCGAGCCGCTCGCGCGGGGCAACCGACAGGATGCGCCCGAGCTCGTCGAGCATCACGCGACGTTCGGGCAGATCGAGGTCGAGCGGCTCGCGCTTGTCGCGGGCCGTCGCCAGCGCGCGCCAGCAGGCCCAAAGGGGAGCGAGGATGTCCAGCAAGTTCCCCTCCCACTTGTGGGAGGGGCTAGGGGAGGGCGTGTCTGATTGATCTGGAGCACGGATATGCCCTCCCCTAGCCCCTCCCGCGAGCGGGAGGGGAGTATTGGCATCGATCGCTGCCTGCGCATCCTCATACGCGATATTCGCCGCGATCCGCACCACCGCGCGAGTGAAGCGCCACGACTTCAGCGTCCCGTCCTTGGCGATCTGCAAGTGACACGCGAGCGCCGCGCGGTCCTCGCCGGTCTTCAGCGAACACACGTCCGCCGACAGGATCTCGGGCAGCATCGGCACGACGCGGTCGGGGAAATAGACCGAATTGCCGCGCCGCCGCGCCTCGCGATCGAGCGCCGATCCCGGACGGACGTAGAAGGAAACGTCGGCGATCGCGACCACCGCTTTCCACCCGCCGGAATTTTTGGGATCGTCATCAGGCGCCGCCCACACCGCATCGTCATGATCGCGCGCATCGGCGGGATCGATCGCGACGATCGGCAGCTCGGTCAAATCCTCGCGGCCATCGCCCAGCAGCTGCTTCGCGACGCGCTCGGCTTCCTCCAGTGCCTCGTCGGCAAAGCGGTCGGGGATGTCGTGCTCGTGGATCGCGATCAGCGAGAAGCTGCGCGGCGCGAAGGGATCGCCCAGACGCTGCGTCACGCGGGCGGTGATGCGTGGCGGACGCCCGGCCTTCTCGGCCAGTACCAGGTCGCCGGGCTCGGCATCGCCCGCGTCGGACACCTGATATTGCCGCCGCTCGCGCTTCTCGACGCCTTCGAGCCACAGGCGATCGCCTTCGCGCCGGAGCACGCCGAGCATCAGCTCCTCGCCCTTGGCGAGATGCTTCATCGGGTACGCGATCCAGCCCTTGCCCGCCTCTTCGGTCCGCGCGAGGATGCGGTCGCCGACGCCGAGCGCCGACCGCTTGCTCCGTTCGCGCACGCGCAGCCGCGGCACCGGCACCCCTTCGGCTTCCCAGCGTTCCGGGACTGCCCAGACATTGCCACCATCGTCGACATCGGAAATGCGGAGCACGGTCACCTTGGGCAACCCGCCCATCTTGTGGAACGCCCGCCCCGGTGCGCTGTCGATCAGGCCTTCGTCGGCCATGTCCTTCAAGAGCGCCTTGAGCGCGATCTTTTCCTGCGCGGTCAGGCCGAACGCGCGCGCAATCTCGCGCTTGCCCGCGGGCGTGTCGGACGACGCGATGAAATCGAGGATCTGCTGTCGGGTGGGAAGGCCGGGTTTATGCTTTGGTTTTGCCATGTCGGGGCAAGATAGGCCCAAGCGGCCTTCCCGTCACCCCGCCCGAGTCAGCGCGCGAGCAGGTCGATTATGTCGCGCACCAGCCGCGTCCGCGGATCGACGACATAGACGTAATCGTCGCGATAGACGTAGCGATAACGGGCATTGTACGGCACGCGCATACGATAGGCGCGCGGGATCGCGTCATAGCGCGTCCAACCGCGATAGCCGATCGGCAGGCGATCGCCGCGATCCCAATAATATTTGCGCGCCTGCCCTGGCGGCATGCAGCCATTGCCTTTCTTGGCCAAGCCCGGCGGACATCCTCCCCAACGGCCCTGCCCCGGATCGGCGCTGGCCGGAGGCGCGAGCATGGCAGTCGCGGCAATCGCGCTGGCCGCGAACAGGAACTTTCGCATCTTGACTGCATCCTACCATTGACGATGGCGGGAAGAACCGGCGAAATCGTCAACTGTTCCGCCTCCGTGCCAAACCAGGATATGATTGCTGACTTACGATCTTCTCATCGCCGGCGGCGGAATCAACGGTTGCGCGATCGCGCGTGAAGCCTCGCTGTTGGGGCTGAAGGTCCTGCTGGTCGAGCGCGACGATCTCGCCAGCCACACGTCGTCGGCCTCGACCAAGCTGATCCATGGCGGGCTCCGCTATCTCGAATATTACGACTTCCGCCTGGTCGCCGAGGCGCTGCGCGAGCGCGAATTGCTGGTCCACGCTGCGCCGCACATCATCCGCCCGTTGCGCTTCGTATTGCCGCAAGAGAATGCCGTGCGGCCGTGGTGGATGGTCCGGATCGGGCTCTATCTCTATGACATGCTCGGCGGGAAGATGAGCCTGCCCCGCTCGCGCGGATTGCGCAGGTCGGACAAGGACTACATCTCGCCGCTCAAGGGCGGCAGTAGCGGGTTCGTCTACTCCGACGCGCAGGTCGACGATTCACGCCTGACCTTGCTCAACGCAGTCGACGCGCACGCCAACGGCGCCGAGATCTGCACCCGCGTCTCACTCGACGCGGCGCGGCGCGAGGGCGATCACTGGACCGCGACCCTGTCCGATGGCCGCACCGTCCAGGCGCGCGCGCTGGTCAATGCGGCGGGTCCCTGGGTCCATCTGATGCTCGATCGCCTGGGCCTCGACGGCAAGGCCAAGGTCCGGCTGGTCAAAGGCAGCCATATCGTCGTGCCCAAACTCTATGAGGGCGACCACGCTTATATCCTCCAGCTGCCCGACCGCCGCATCATCTTCGCCATTCCGTGGCAAGGCGGGACCGAGATCGGCACGACCGACATTCCGGTCGATGCGCCCGAAGATGCGACGATCACCGACGATGAGATCGCGTACCTGTGCCAGGGCGCGAACCATCATTTCGTCAAGCAGATCACGCCGGCCGACGTGATCTATAAATGGTCGGGCGTGCGTCCGTTGTACGACGATGGGGCGAGCGAGGCCAAGGCGGTAACGCGCGATTATGTGCTCGAACTCGACACTGACGGGCCGCCGCTGTTGAGCGTATTCGGCGGCAAGATCACCACCGGGCGCCATCTGGCCGAGGACGCGATGGGCAAGCTCGGCCCGGAGCTGGGGCTAAAGCGCCGTCCGGTGTCGCGCGCCCGAGTCTTTCCGGGTGGCGCGATCGCCGACTTCGACCAGTTCGTCGCCCAGGTGCGCGCGACCTGGCCGTTCCTTGGCGACGATCGCTCGCTTCGCATGGCGCATGCTTATGGCACGATGATCGGCGACATGCTCGCTGGCGTGACCAACGAAGCCGGCATGGGCGCCGACCTGGGCGGAGGCCTGACCGAGATCGAGGCACGCTGGATGCGCGACCACGAATGGGCACGGACTGCCGAGGACGCGCTGATGCGGCGGAGCAAGGTCGGCCTGCATCTCAGCGACGAGCAACGCACCGCGTTCGAAAAGGCGTGGGACGCGCTGAGATGATCCGCGTCGCCGCTTTGTATCATTTCGTCCGCTTCCCCGATCCCAACGCGATCCGGGAACCGCTGCTGGCCTTGTGCGAGGCGCAAGGGATCAGGGGCACATTGCTGCTCGCCCATGAGGGGATAAACGGCACGATCGCGGGTCCGCCCGAAGGGATCGACGCGGTGGTCGCCCATATCCGCGCCCTGCCCGGTTGCAGCGGCCTGCAAGTCAAGACCGCGACCGCCGAGACGATGCCGTTCCATCGGCTGAAGGTCCGGCTGAAGCGCGAGATCGTGACGATGGGGATGCCGGACATCGACCCGCTGACGGGGGTTGGCCATTACGTCTCCCCGGCCGACTGGAACGCGCTGATCGAGCAGCCCGGCACGATGGTGATCGACACGCGCAACGATTACGAGGTCAAGGTCGGCACCTTCGCCGGCGCGGTCGACCCTAAAACCGAAAGCTTTCGCGACTTTCCCGCCTGGGTCGCCGCGCACCGCGACGAGATCGCGGCAGCGCCGCGCGTCGCGATGTTCTGTACGGGGGGAATACGCTGCGAGAAGGCGACCGCGCTGCTCAAGGCCGAGGGGATCGATCAAGTCTTCCACTTGCAGGGCGGCATCCTGAAATATCTGGAAGAGGTGCCCGAATCCGAAAGCCGCTGGCAGGGCGAATGTTTCGTATTCGATGAGCGCGTCGCGGTCGGGCGCGGGCTCGCACCCGGCACGCACAGGCTGTGCCGTGCCTGCCGCATGCCGGTCAGCGCCGAGGATCGCCGTTCGCCGCTCTTCGAGGAAGGGGTAAGCTGCCCCGCCTGCCACGGCGCGCGCGATGCCGTTCAGCGCGCAGGCTATGCCGAACGCCACCGCCAGGCCCAGCTAGCCGAAGCGCGCGGCGAAGCACATGTCGGCGCGCGGCTGCCCGCCAAGACGCCGAAAAATCCAGTTTAGCCAGTCATTAACCGGCCTCGTTGCATAGCCGTTCCAAGGGCAGACGGGGGCCGCACGATGGCTACGACATTTTCGCATTTTCGCCGCCGGGCGACTGACGCCAAGTACGATCTGAAACCGGTCCTTTCGGTCGCGCATGCCAGCGTGAAACGCCACCGAAAAGCCGCGCTTCACCAGCTGTCGATCTACGGATGCCGCCTCTCAAGCCGTATCGAGGCCGAGCAAGGCGAATCGCTGACGCTTCGTTTCGATCGCAGCGCGCCGATCGCCGCAACCGTGATCTGGTGTGCCGACGGGCTGATCGGCGCGCGCTTCGACGAGCCGATCGAGCGCGAGATGATGCGTTCGCTGACGCTCCGCATCGGCTGAGGCGCGCCCATCGCGTCAGCGTTGATGCGCGGAGAAGAAATCCCACATCAACGCCGTGCCGTCGATCTTGCCGGTGTTGCGAGTCACGCCTGGCCTTCCCACGCCGCGTCCCGGCCAGCCGTGTTCGGCGCCCTTCATGATGTAGAAATCGACATCCGCGCCACCGGTGCAGCCCGTCCATGTTTCACGAACATAATCGCTCGTCTCGCTGCGCGCGGGGCCTTTGGTGCAGCGGTTGGCCGCCGCCCAATAGGTCGCGGCGTAGCGCGAGGGCTTGTACGGCATGCCCTGCGCCCGCCGGACGATGCCCGTCGTGCTGGTGCCGCCGGCGACGGGCACCTGTTCGTCCTTCTCGGCATTGACGATCAGCATCGGCACCGCCGCGACCGGCTTGGGCTCGTTGCCGAACAGCGCCCCGACGAACACAGCTGCGCCCGCGATGCGGTCGCCCAGCTCGATCGCGACGCGTTCGGTCATCATGCCGCCGTTCGACATGCCGACGACAAAGACGCGCTTCGGATCGACCGGCTGGGCGCGTTCGAGTTCGTCGATCATCGATCGGATGAACCCGATATCGTCGATCTTCTCGCGCATCGCATAAGCGCAGCAGCCACCGGCATTCCAGGTTTCGAGCTTGCTGAAGCGCGAGGATCCTTCGGGCAAGGCGAGGATGAAGCCTTCCTTCGCAGCCTTGTCGATCAGCCCGGCTGATTTGGCGACCTGCGCGCCATTGCCGCCGCCGCCGTGGAACGCGATGACCAGCGGCCGAGGCCCGCTACCGGGCGGAACGAACAATTGATACGTGCGACTGCCGATCCGATGCGGCACCAGCAGCCCATCGGCGGCCAGCGCGCGCGTCGGCAATTGCAGCACGACGCCGACGATCCCCATCAACACCAATATCCAGCGCATGGTGGCCCTCCTTGCCCTCATGCGCGGTTCAACGCGCGAGGAGTGTGCCACCCTTCGCGTCAGGCGACGGCGATCACCGCCAGCGTGATGCGCGACAGGCAGATCAGCTTGCCGGCATCGTCGGTGATGCGGATCGTCCAGATCTGCGTCGTGCGGCCGAGCGATTCAGCCTTGGCGACCGCGGTGACGTAGCCCGACATTGCCGGACGGATATGGTTGGCATTGATCTCCATGCCTACCGTGACCTGCTTTGCCGGGTCGAGCGTCATCGCCCCGCCCATCGAGGCGACCGTCTCCGCCAACGCGACCGACGCACCGCCATGGAGGCGGCCGAACGGCTGATGCGTGCGATGATCGACGGGCATCCGCGCGGATACCCAATCCTCTCCCACGTCAATGAACTCGATGCCGAGCAGGCCGGGCATCGACTTGCCGCCTATCGACGTCATCGCCGCGAGATCGGGTTTTTGGCCGCCGAACCAGATCATTTTGCCCGTGCTCCTGCGAAAGCAGGAGCCCAGGGATCGAGGCGACGTCGCTTTTGGCTCTGGGCTCCTGCTTTCGCAGGAGCACGGTGGAGGCGAGAGGCGGTCATGCTCAATACGCCCGCGCGATCAGCACGCGCTCCACCGCAGGCGCACCGGTGAAGATGCAGGCGCCATCCGCCGGCGCAGCGTCGCGCGGCGTATTGCGCAAGGTCAGCTTGAGCGCCTTCAACTGCTCCTCGACCTTCTCGAGCTCGGCGCCGCTCGGCTTCGACCATTGCGCCAGCACCCAGCCGGGCTTCTCGACGCCCTCCGCGAAGAACGCCTTCAGGCCCTCCATGTCGGTCACGTCGGTCGCGATATTGCCGTCCAACCGCAGCTTGGCCTGCGTGTAGAGGGCGTGCTGAATCTCGGTCAGCAAGGCCGCCGCCTGCGCCACGCAATCGGTCTTCGTCACGATCGCGCTGTCGAGCTTGCCGTCCTCGCGATAGAGCGCGTCGCGGCGGATCAACGAGACGTTGCCCCCCGCCATGTCGCGCCCGCCGACCTCGATCACGATCGGCGCGCCCTTCTTGATCCACGACCAGCGCTTGGTCGTCGACTTGGTCGCCTTGAGGTCGAGCAGCACGCGCAACGGCTCGCCGAATGCGCTTTCCTTGACCAGGGCATCGCGGATGCCCTGGCAATAATCGATCAGCGCGGCGTCCTCGTCATTGTCGCGCAGCATCGGCACGATCACGATCTGCCACGGCGCGACTTGCGGCGGCACGCGCAAGCCATCGTCGTCGCCATGCGTCATGATCAGGCCGCCGACCATCCGTGTCGACATGCCCCAGCTGATCGTATTGGCCGGCTCGAACTGCCCCTCGGCGTTCTGGAAGCGGATATTCTGCGCCTCGGCGAAATGGGTGCCGAGGAAATGGCTGGTGCCCGCCTGGAGCGCCTTGCCGTCCTGCATCATCGCCTCGATCGACCAGGTCTCGACCGCGCCGGGGAAACGCTCATTCTCGGGCTTCTCGCCAGCGACGACGGGCATCGCGACGCATTCCTCGGCGAACGACCGGTAAAGTTCGAGCGCCTTGGCGGTCTCGACCTTGGCCTGGTCGGCCGAGGCATAGGCCGCATGCCCTTCCTGCCACAGGAATTCCGACGTGCGCAGGAACATACGCGTGCGCATTTCCCAGCGGACGACATTGGCCCATTGGTTGATCTGCACCGGTAGATCGCGCCACGACTGGATCCAGCGCGCAAAGGCCGCGCCGATCACCGTTTCCGAGGTCGGCCGGACGATCAGCGGCTCTTCGAGCTTGGCGGCGGGATCGGGGATCAGCCCGCCCTTGCCGTCGGGAATCAGGCGATGGTGTGTGACGACCGCCATTTCCTTGGCGAAGCCTTCGACATGCTCCGCCTCCTTTTCGAAATAGGAAAGCGGAATGAACAGCGGGAAATAGGTATTGTCATAACCGAGCGCGCGGATGCGATCGTCGATCAGCCGCTGCATGCGCTCCCAGATGCCATAGCCCCAGGGTCGCATGACCATACACCCGCGAACCCCGCTTTCCTCGGCCATATCGGCCTCCGAGATGACGGTCTGATACCATTGCGCGAAATCCTCGGCGCGGGTGACGGAAAGAGCGTGCTTGATCATGATGGCGTTCGCTTAGTCGGACAAAACCCGTTCGTCACCCCGGACTTGTTCCGGGGTCCAACGGGCAGCATAGGCAAAGAGCGCCGCGCCTGCTGCACGGTGGATGCCGGGACGAGCCCGGCATGACGGGGGTGAGTTGGCGGAGACTGGCGATAGAGTCATGCTCGGCATCGCGATGCGCCTGCTCGCGGTGTTCCTGCTGTCCAGCCTGTCCGCGCTGATCAAGATCGCCGAGACGCGTGGCGCCAACCTCGCCGAGATCATGTTCTTTCGTCAGGGCGCCGCCGTGCCGGTGGTACTGGCCTACATGGTTTTCGCGGGCCCTGGCCTCGGCGCGGTGCGATCGCGGGCGTTTCGCGGCCAGGTAATCCGCGCGGCGATCGGGCTGACCGGCATGGTCTTCAATTTCGGCGCGGTGATGTTGTTGCCGCTCGCCGAAGCGACCACCTTGAGCTTTACCGTGCCGATCTTCGCGACGATCCTCGGCGCGACATTCCTCAAGGAACCGACCGGCTGGCATCGCTGGGGCGCGGTCGTGGCCGGCTTTCTCGGCGTATTGATCGTGACGCAGCCGGGCAGCGGCCATTTTCCGATCGGCGGCGCGTTGGTCGGCCTGACCTCCGCGGTGTTCGTCGCGATCGTCGCGATCCAGCTGCGCCAGATCGGCAAGGTCGACCGGCCGGTAACGACGGTCTTCTGGTTCTCCCTGCTCTCGATGGGACCGCTGGGACTGGTCTATCCCTTCTTCGCGCATGCCCATGACGCGGCAACTTTCGCCGTGCTGATCGCGATGGGACTGGTCGGCGGGCTGGCACAGATCGCTTTTACCGCAGCACTCAAACACGCGCCGGTCTCGGCGGTGATGCCGATGGACTATTCAAGCCTGATCTGGGCGACGCTCTACGGCTGGGTCCTGTTCGACATGCTGCCGACGCCCTGGACCTGGGTTGGCGCGCCGGTGATCGTCGCCAGCGGGCTCTACATCGTCTGGCGCGAGCATCGCCTCTCGCGCCATCCGCAGGTCAGCGAGGCGATTGCGGATTAGGCGCGCGCCCGAGCTTCGTCGAGCATCCGCCGCGCACGCAGGAACATTTCGAGCCGCGTGGCTGCGAAGAGCCCGAGCGCGAGCGCGATCAGAACATCCGTCACCAGCATCGCGCTGACATGGAATCCGGTGCCGCCACCGCTCGCCAGGACCGACTTGGCCGCCATCCGCACCAGGATCAACACGACGATGAAGATCATCGCGGCGGGCGATGCCTTCTGATTGAGCGCATGCGTCTCAGGATCGACATGAATCTGCATCAGCTTGCCGCGCTGCCAGCCGATCGCGGCGCCCACGATCAGCGCAGCACCGCTGATCGCCCAGCCCACCGGCGACGGTGGGAATTGGTAGAACATCGCGCCGGCGAAGAGCAGGTAGATGCTAGGGACGACCCAGAGTGTCTCGAGCCGAAGCCGTCGCATCCGGCTCATGCCGCGCAAGCGCAACCCCAGCACGATGACAACGACGGCACCGGTGATAACGTAACTGATAAGCTGTTGCTGCTGCATGACAGTCCCCGAGAAACCCCGCAGACTGTCATAGCAAACTAACTCACTCTTGCACCAGCTTTATTCGGCCGCCTGTGCCAGCTCCGGATCCTTCCACACCAGCACCGGCTTGCGCGCCGCGAGCGTCTCGTCGAGGCGGCGGCGCGGAGCGAAGTGCGGCGCGGAGCGCAGCGATTCGTCGCCTGCCTTTGCGCGTTCCGCCACCGAGCGCAGCGCGCCGATGAACTGATCGAGCGCCGCCTTCGACTCGGTCTCGGTCGGCTCGACCAGCATCGCGCCATGGACGACGAGCGGGAAATACATCGTCATCGGATGATAACCCTCATCGATCAGCCCCTTGGCGATGTCGATCGTCGAGAAGCCCTCGGGCAGACCGTCGTCGGAGAAGATCGCCTCGTGCATGCACGGCCCCGACGCCGCGAACGGCGCGTCAAGCGTGTCCTCCAGGCTGCGCAGGATATAATTGGCATTGAGCACCGAATCCTCGGCGACCTGACGCAAACCATCGGCGCCGTGGCTGAGGATATAGGTCAGTGCGCGAGTGAACATGCCCATCTGGCCGTTGAAGGCGCACATCCGTCCGAAGCTGTGCGGATGGCGGTCGCCGACCGTTTCTTCCTCGACCAGGGTGATGTGCCCGTCGGCATGGCGCTCGGTGAACGGCAAGGGGCCGTAGGGCGACAATGCCTTCGACAACACCACCGGTCCCGACCCCGGTCCGCCGCCGCCATGCGGGGTCGAGAAGGTCTTGTGGAGGTTGATATGCATGGCGTCGATGCCGAGGTCGCCCGGACGCACCCGCCCGACGATCGCGTTGAAGTTCGCACCGTCGCAATAGACGAACCCGCCCGCCGCATGGACCGCGTCCGAGATCGTCTTCATCTCGCGCTCGAACAGGCCGCACGTATTGGGGTTGGTGATCATCACCCCCGCGACGTCGGGCCCGAGCCGCGCCTTGAGTGCTTCTACGTCGACGCGGCCTTCGGCGGTCGCAGGAATGTCCTCGACGGCATAGCCGGCGAAGGCAGCGGTCGCCGGGTTGGTGCCGTGCGCCGATTCGGGGACCAGGATGACCTTGCGATGGCCCTCGCCTTTCGCCTCGAGCGCCGCCTTGATACACAGGATGCCGCACAATTCGCCATGCGCGCCGGCCTTAGGCGTCATCGCGACGCCGTGCATGCCGGTCAGCTCGATCAGCCACACCGCGAGCTCGTTGATGACGCCCAGCGCGCCCTGCACGGTGTCGACGGGCTGGAGCGGGTGGACGTCGGCGAAACCGGGCAGACGCGCCATCTTCTCGTTCAAGCGCGGATTGTGCTTCATCGTGCACGATCCGAGCGGAAACAGGCCGAGATCGATCGCGTAATTCTGCCGGCTGAGACGGGTGTAATGCCGCACCGCCTCGGGCTCGGACAGGCCCGGCAAGCCGATCGGCGCCGTGCGGGTGAGGCTGCCGAGCCGCGAGGCGGCCTTGGCCGGTTCGGCGACTTCGACGCCGGTCGTCTCGGTCGAGCCGATCTCGAAGATCAGCGGCTCTTCGAGCATCAGCGCGCGGTTGCCGGTGAAGGTCGCGTCGTTCGCGCGGCGCTCGGGCGTCATTTCGGGGCGCCAGCCGCTCTGGTTGATGTTGCTCATGCCAGCGCCTCCTGAAGCGCGGAGGCAAGGGTCTCGACGTCCTCCGTGGTGGTGGTTTCGGTGACCGCGACGACCAGTCCGTTGGCGAGATCGGCGACGTCAGGGTAGAGCCGCCCGAGTGACACGCCGGCGAGAATGCCGTTGTCTGCCAGCGTGCGCACGATCGGCCGCGCTTCCTTGGACAGCTTCAGCGTGAATTCGTTGAAGAAACTGTCGTTGACCAGTTCGACGCCGGGCACCTTGGCCAGCCGCTCCGCCGCGGCGACCGCGCCGGCATGGTTGGTCGCGGCGAGCGCGCGCAGCCCCGCCTCACCCAGCAAGGTCATGTGGATCGAGAAGGCCAAAGCGCACAGCCCGCTGTTGGTGCAGATGTTCGACGTCGCCTTTTCGCGGCGGATATGCTGCTCGCGGGTCGACAAGGTCAGCACGAAGCCGCGCTTGCCCTCGGCATCGACGGTCTCGCCGCAGAAGCGGCCCGGCATTTGACGGATATATTTATCCTTGCAGCCCATCAGGCCGACATAGGGTCCGCCGAATTGCAGCCCGACGCCGATCGACTGGCCTTCGCCGACGACGATATCGGCATCCATTTCGCCCGGCGACTTGAGCGCGCCAAGCGCGACCGGCTCGGTCACCACCGCGATCAGCAGCGCCTTCTTGGCATGCGCGGCGTCGGCCAGCGGGCGCAAGTCGGCGATGCGGCCGAGAATGTCCGGATATTGCACCACGACGCACGACGTATCGTCGTCGATCGCCGCGATCAGGCTGTCGATATCGGTGTCCGCCGACAGCGACGGCAGCGACGTTTCGAGATGATCGCCGGTATATTTGGCCATCGTCCTGGCGACCGAGACGTAATGCGGGTGGAGCCCGCCCGACAGGATCGCCTTGCCGCGCTTGGTGATGCGCCGCGCCATGCCGATCGCTTCCCAGCACGCGGTCGAGCCGTCGTACATCGAGGCATTCGCGACATCGGTCCCGAGCAAGCGTGCGACCTGCGTCTGGAACTCGAACAGCATCTGCAGCGTACCCTGCGCGATCTCCGGCTGGTACGGCGTGTAGGCGGTCAGGAACTCGCCGCGCTGGATCAGATGATCGACCGAGGCCGGGACGTGATGGCGATACGCCCCGCAGCCGAGAAAGAACGGCGCGTCGCCCGCCGCCAGATTCTTCTTCGCTAGCCTGGTCATGTGGCGTTCGACCGCCAGCTCCGACGCATGCATCGGCAGGTTGCGGATCGGCCCGTCGAGCTGGGCGATAGCTGGCACGTCGACGAACAGATCGTCGATCGTCTTGACGCCGATCGTGGCGAGCATCGCCTCGCGATCAGGCTGGGTCAGGGGCAGGTAGCGCATTCACAAACTCCTCCCCTCCCGCTTGCGGGAGGGGTCGGGGGAGGGCCTGTTGTTTTGGTCGGGATGAGTGGCGTGCGGCCCATGGACACGCCCTCCCCTAGCCCCTCCCGCAAGCGGGAGGGGAATGATCACAGCTTCGCGACGAACGCGTCGTATTTGGCTTCGTCCATCAGCTCCTTGAGTTCATCCGGATCGCTCAGGGTAAGCTTGAAGAACCAGCCCTCGCCATCGGCGTCCTCGTTGACCAGACCGGGATTGTCGGCGAGGTCGGCATTGCCCTCGATCACCGTGCCCGAGACCGGCGAATAGACGTCCGACGCGGCCTTGACCGATTCGACCACTGCGGCCTCGTCGCCCTTGGTGACGGTCTTGCCCTCTTCGGGGACGTCGACGAACACGATGTCGCCGAGCTGGCCCTGGGCATAATCGGTGATGCCGACCGTGCCGATATCGCCATCGACATCGACCCATTCATGATCTTCGGTGAAGTAGCGCATTACTTGCTTCCTCTGACGTAGCGGTGGGGAACGAAGGGCATCGCGGCGACAGTCGCTTCATGGACTTTGCCGCGCTGGTTGAGCTGAATTCTGGTGCCGACCTCCGCCATCCCGGCGGGCACGTAAGCCATAGCGATCGGCGCTCCGAGCGTCGGGGCGAACCCGCCCGAGGTGACCTTGCCGACTTCCGAGCCGTCGGCGTCGAGCACCGCGGCGCCTTCGCGGACCGGCTGGCGCCCCTCGACCAGCAGGCCGACGCGCTTGACCACCGGGCCCTGCTCGCGCTCGGCCAGGATGCGCGCGGCGCCAGGATATTTTGCTTCCTCGCGGCGGCGCTTGCTGGCAACCGCGAAGCCGAGCGCGGCCATCAGCGGCGTCGTCTCGGGGTCTAGGTCGTGGCCGTAGAGCGGCAAGTCGGCTTCGAGCCGCAGCGAATCGCGCGCGCCCAGGCCGATCGGCTTCACCTCGGGTTCGCTGCACAGCAGGTCGGCGATCTTTTCCGCCGCGTCGGCCGGGATAGAAATCTCGAACCCGTCCTCGCCGGTATAGCCCGAGCGGCTGATATAGGCCTCGACTCCCGCGATCTCGAACTGGCCGCCCTTCATGAACACCAGCGCCTCGAGCGGCCATTTGCCGGTCGTATGGCGCTTGAGGACGTCGAACGCCTTGGGGCCCTGCAACGCCAGCAGCGCGCGATCGTCGAGATGGTTGATGGTGATCGCGTCGGGCAGATGCTCGCGCAGATGGCCGATATCCTCGTATTTCACCGCGCCGTTGACGACCATGTAAATCCCGCCCGGCCAGCGGCTGAACATCAGGTCGTCGAGGATGCCGCCATTTTCGGCGAGCAATAGCGAATATTTCTGCTGACCGAGCGCCACGCCTTTGACGTCGGCGGGGATCAGTTTCTCCAGCTCGTCGTCGAGATCGTCGCCCGACAAGAGGAGCTGCCCCATATGGCTGACGTCGAACAGCCCGGCCGAGTCGCGCGTCCAGAGATGCTCGGCCATGATGCCTTCATACTGGACCGGCATGTGATAGCCGGCGAACGGCACCATCCGCCCGCCGCGCGCGCGATGCCAGGCATCGAGCGGGAGCGTCTGCAGTTCGATCTCGGTTTCGGCTTCGTCGCTCACCCCAGGTCTCCCGATAACAGATGACGGCGCGACAACGGCCCATCAGGACCGAATATCCGCCGCCCCCTCTGTCACGGAACCTGAGAGCTTTCACCACGCCCGACGGCGCGGCTTACCCCTTCGGTGGCACGGGGACATTCGCCCCCGCACGCTTTCCAGAGCGTCGCTGTCGACAAACGCGGTCCGTTTGCCTGAGAGATTCCGGGGCGGTTGCTCCTTCGGCGGCAGGTCTCCCTGCGCTCTCCCGCGTCGTCAGCGACTAAGGCTATGCTGTGACGCGGTGCAGCAACCGAGTCAATCGCGCGTTTTTGTTCGCGCTGTCGCGCGGGAGCGGGCTGGCACCGCGATACGAATTAGCGCGTCGCGTTGTACTTCAGCTGGTCGTCGGTCAGCTGGAAACCGACCAATGCCTCGAACGAGGCACGCAACACGGCGCTACGTACGTCGGGCGCGCTCAGCGGATCGACCGCTGCGGATTCCTTGCCGGCCTTGCGCTTTTCGGTGATGCGGCGTTTGACCTCGTCCGACAGCGTGGCCGCCGAGCGGTCGACGCTGGCGGTGGCCGATCCGTTGGCGCTCGCGCGCGCCTGGCCGGCATCGAAATGGACGACGACGCGGCCGACGCGCTTGGCGACGACGGCGTTGCCGCCCTGAATCACGGTGACAAAATAGGGCAAGGTCACATCGCGCGCACCGTCGGCGCGGGTTCGCCGCGCAAGCACGGTGAAGGTGACGTTGGTGACGACCTGCGGACTTGCGCCGTCATTGTTGCAGGTCGAGCGGACGTCGGTCATCGCCGCGACGACGTCGATCGCATTGGCATCGCGGCTGGTCGCGGGATCGAACGTGGTGAGATCGCCGGTCCCCGCCGGCACGCCGACCGTCGGGCATGGCGTGCGGACCGCGGTAACGCCTGCTCCCGATTCGGAAATGTCGAGCTCGCCACGGCTGGCGCAGCCGCCGAGGACCAGCGCGAGAGCGATCGGAGCGGCAAGAAAGCGGGGTGACACGAACGGCAGACCTTTTCGACACGGGAAGGGGCCGCGGCACGCGCCATGGCCCCTGACCCTTACATAAAGCGGCCGTCACCATAGGGTCGCAACCCGAGCGCGGCAACAGGCGCGCACGCGTTTCGTCGACGGACCGCGACAGGACGAGAAGTCGCCGCTATTTGCTGGCGATCTCGCTGGTTTCGACACGATAGGTTTCGCGTACGAACGCGCGCGCAGCGGTCTGCGTCTTGAAGCCATCCTCCAGCACTTCGCTCGAAACGAGCGGATAGCCCTGCGAATTGAACCGCGTCGTCCGCACGGTCACGCGAAACACGCCCTCCTCGTCTTTGGCCACGAGGAAGGGGCGAACGGGGATTCTCGACATGACTATCTCCTAGGGACCCCGCGGAAGCGATCGGCCCCGTGTAATCGGTAAACGTCGCTTGAAAATTCGGCGGGTGGGCGCTGAACGCGCATCAAGACCCGGAGGCGGCATGTGCCGCTCGCGACGAAGGTATCATCGTCGAAGCGACAAGTCGCCCCGACGATAGGTATGGGATAAATCCCGGTGCAGACGGCCGGGCCGGACGGACGGATCGATGACTCGCCCGCCCAACGCAACCCACGCCGTGCTGGTTGGCTTCAGACTGCCTGAAGGTTCACGGCCGACGACTTGCCGCGCTGGTCGTTCTCGATGTCGTACGACACGCGCTGGTCGGCCTGGAGCGTCGTCATCCCGGCGCGTTCCACCGCGCTGATATGGACGAAGCTGTCATTGCCGCCGCCTTCCGGCGAAATGAAGCCATAGCCTTTGTCGGTGTTGAAGAATTTTACTTTGCCGATCGGCATGAGATATCCCTTTCAAGGACTGTAGATTGTCCGCACGCCCGTGCGCGCGGAGCTAGAAGCGAGAAAGGGAAGAGTCGGCTCGGAAGCGTCGGTTTCCGTCGCCTGCGACGATAGCCCCCTCTATATGGGCGTCGTGGGCGAAAAAAGCAATGATGGGTTTGCCGTGAGGCCATGTCGACAACGGATCGCCCCTCAAACCGCCTTTGCCTGAGCCGAGCAATCGCGTAGAGCGCCGGCCATGGCTTCCACCCCGAAAAAGGCTCTCCAGCTGCTGATCGCGGCGCCGCGCGGTTTCTGCGCGGGCGTCGATCGTGCGATCCGCATCGTCGAGCTGGCGATCGAGAAATACGGGGCGCCGGTCTATGTCCGGCACGAGATCGTCCACAATAAGTTCGTCGTCGACACTCTGAGAGCCAAGGGCGCGATCTTCGTCGAGGATCTCGACGAGGTGCCCGATGGCGTGCCCGTGGTGTTCAGTGCGCACGGCGTGCCCAAGGCGGTGCCCGCCAAGGCGGCCGAACGCGGCCTGTCCTATCTGGATGCCACTTGCCCGCTGGTCAGCAAGGTCCACCGTCAGGCCGAACGGCTGGTTGCCGCGGGCCGGCACATCGCGTTCATCGGTCACGCCGGCCATCCCGAAGTGATCGGCACGTTCGGCCAGGTGCCCGAGGGATCGATGACGTTGATCGAGACGGTCGCCGATGTAGCGACATTCACGCCGCACGATCCCGAGACCTTGTCGTTCCTCACCCAGACAACCTTGTCGATCGACGACACCGCCGAAGTAGTCGCCGCGCTCGAGGCGAAATTCCCCGCCATCCAGGCGCCGCGCGGCGAGGATATCTGTTACGCGACGTCCAACCGCCAGACCGCGATCAAGGCGATCGCCGGCGCGTGCGATGCGGTGCTGGTGCTCGGCGCGCCCAATTCCTCCAATTCGCTGCGGCTGGTCGAGGTGGCGGAGCGCCAGGGCATACCGGCGCGGCTGCTTCAGCGCGCGAGCGAGCTCGACTGGGGATTTCTCGACGGCATCGGCACGTTGGGCATCACCGCCGGCGCCTCCGCGCCCGAGCAATTGGTGCGCGAACTGATCGACCGGCTCGCCGAACGCTTCGACATAACCGAGCGTGAAGTCGAGACTACGCAGGAGACCGTCGCGTTCAAGCTCCCGCGTGGGCTAGAGGTAGCGGCGTGACCGTTACCGTCACCCCAGCGAAAGCTGGGGTCGCCGGCAGTCTGTCATTTCATGAGATCCCAGCTTTCGCTGGGGTGACGGGCTAAGGCTTTGGCAGTTTACACGCACGTTTCGGCCGAGGCGCTGGAGGAATTCCTGCTGCGCTACGATGTCGGCGAACTCGTCTCGGCCAAGGGCATCGCCGAGGGCGTCGAGAATTCCAACTATCTGATCGACACCACCAAAGGCCGCTTCATTCTGACGCTCTACGAAAAGCGCGTCGAGGCCGGCGACCTGCCCTATTTCATGGCGCTGCTCGACCATCTCGCCGATCGCGGCAACCCGGTGCCGCCAGCGATCAAGGACCGCGATGGCGAAGCGATCCAGACGCTCGAAGGGCGGCCTGCCTGCCTGATCAGATTCCTGGCCGGGGTTTCGGTCAGCCATCCGACTGCGGCGCAGGCAGAGGCAGCCGGAGCGGCGATGGGGCGGATGCACGCCAGCCTGACCGACTTCGCCCTGGTACGCGACAATTCGATGGGCGTGCGCACGTGGCAGCCCTTGTTCGATCGCTGCGGCCGATCGCTCGACGACATGGCGGTCAATCTTCACGCCGAGGCCAGCGAAATGGTCGATCGCGTCGTGCGCGGCTGGCAAGGCGACCATTTTCCGCAAGGCACGATCCACGCCGACCTGTTCCCCGACAACGTCCTGATGCGGGGTAGCGACGTCACGGGCCTGATCGACTTCTATTTCGCCTGCACCGACGCACGCATCTACGACCTCGCGGTCATGCACACTGCCTGGTCGTTCGACGCCAGCGGCGCGACACATCACCCCGCGATCGGCGAGGCGCTGATCCGCGGCTATCATCGCGCGCTGCCGCTGAGCGACGAGGAACGTGCGGCGCTGCCCGGCTTTGCCGCCGGGGCCTGCATTCGGTTCTTCCTCAGCCGCGCCTGGGACTGGCTCAACACGCCGGCCGACGCGATGGTGACGCGCAAGGACCCCCTTGCCTATTGGCGTCGGCTCAAGATTTACGACCCCGGTTTCGTGCGCGATTTCAAGTCGCTGGCATGACCGAATTATCGCATGTCGAGATCGCGACCGATGGCGCGTGCAAGGGTAATCCCGGCCCGGGCGGCTGGGGCGTGCTGATCCGCATGGGTGCCCGTGAAAAGGAATTGTCGGGCGGCGAGAAGCTGACCACCAACAACCGCATGGAGCTGATGGCGGCGATCGAGGGATTGAATGCGCTCAAGCGCCCGTGCCGCGTGACGCTGTCGACCGACAGCCGCTACGTGATGGACGGCCTGACCAAATGGATCCACGGCTGGCGCAAGAACGGCTGGAAGACATCGGACAAGAAACCGGTCAAGAATGCCGAGCTATGGCAAGCCCTGATCGACGCCGCAGCGCCGCACCGTGTCGAATGGGTCTGGGTGAAAGGCCATGCCGGTCATCCCGACAATGAGCGAGCCGACAAACTGGCGAGCGACGCCGCCTTCGCCGCGGCGAAGGGGTAACCGGTTCAGTGTGTCTGAACCGGCACCTGAAAATCAGCTATTGTCTTCGACCTCGGCGCCCGGGCCGTTTTTCTTGATCGAATCGATGGCATTCTTGGCCGAGTCCTTGCTCGCATACCCTTCGGTCGAAAACATGATCTCGCTATTATACTTGAAGCGCACGCGGAACTCGCCGGCCTTGTCCTTGTAGATCTCGAACGTGTGAGCCATCGGGGCCTCCTCTATTGGCTGATCCAGGTTAGCCGGAGGCGACGGGGCGCGCTAGCGGAACCGCGCGGGGGTGTAACGATCCCGGTCGATTTCCGCGACGAGCGGATCGGGAGCAGTACCGAGCAGCAACGATGCCGCGACCAAAGAAGCCGCCGGCGCGGTCTGGATGCCGAAGCCGCCCTGCCCCGCGCACCAGAAGAAGCCGGGAACGTGATTGTCGAAGCCATAGACCGGCAGCCGATCGGGCGCGAAGCTGCGCAACCCCGCCCAGCTGCGCTCGACCCGCTCGATCGTCCAGTCGACGACATGTTCCAGCCGATCGATCGCGATCGCGATGTCGATCTCCTCGGGCTGAACGTCGCCGGGCTCGCTCGGCACCTCGTCATGCGGGCTCAACCATAGCCGTCCACCCGATTCGGGCTTGAAATAGAAGTCCCCGCCGATGTGCGCGACATGCGGCGCGTCGTCCGGCACCGGCGGATCGACGCGGAGTTGCACGAGCGCGCGACGCAGCGGTTGGATTCCGATCGGCGCGACCCCGGCCATCGCCGCGACGCGATCGGCCCAGGCACCGGCGGCGTTGACCAGAATCCTGGCGGCGAACGGGCCGGCTTTCGTCTCGAGCTGCCACGCATCGCCGTGCCGCGATGCCGCGGTCAGTCCGGCGTCGAGCACCAATTCGGCGCCTGCCTTCTTCGCCCGCGACAGCGCGGCGGCGTGCAGCCCGGCGACGTCGATATAGGCGCAGCTCGGCTCCCACACTGCGAGAGTCCATTCGGGGCGAAGGCCCGGGATGCGGTCGCGTGGGTCGACCAACGTCAGGTCGACGCCGGTACCGGCGAATTCGGCCAGCATCGCTTCGATCTGGTCGCGTTCCTCTTCGCGGCCGATGTGCAGCCCCCCCAATGGCTGGAGGAACCCGCCGGCGTCGAGCGGCGCGCGTGACGCCGCGGTCAGCGGCTGAATCGCCGGACCGCCATAGGTCTCTTCCCAGAACGCCGCGGATCTTCCGGTCGCGTGATAGCCGGCGACGTCCTCGGCTTCAAGGATCAGGACGCTGGCATGGGGCGCGACTTCAGCCGCGAGCGCGGCGCCGGCGATCCCGGCGCCGATGATGGCGATGTCCCAAATCTTATCGCCGCTCATTGCTGCGCCCGTGCCGAAAGGAAGATGTCGATTTCCCCCAAGGCGCGATTGCGGACCGGGTCAACCTCGCGCAGGATTTCGTGTGCGCTCTCCTTGCCGAACCGGACGAGGCGGACATCAGGCAGCAGCCCGGCAACCTTGATCGCGTCGGCCGCGCGAACGAGCTTGTCGGCCTCGGCGACGAGCATGAGCACCGGTATTCTGACCAGCTTCATGCGCTTGCTGGCGCGCAGCCGCCGAGTCGATTCGAACGCGCGCACCACCCAACGCCAGCTCGGCGGGCCCAATTTTATCTCCGGTTTCTGGTCCCACCACCATGGTTCGTCCGAATAACGGTCGGGATCGTGGGTGAGCAGCGACAATCGCGAATCGGTCGTGCCGGGCTTCTCATTCGACTTCCAGGCACGGCGCCGGGGATTGCCGAGCTTCATGGCGATTTCGGCGATCCGTTCGCCGAACGCGGCGCTGATCGGGGCGTGCAGTCCCATCATCGGCGCAATCAGCACCGCCGCATCGGGTTCGGCCAGTACCTTGGCCAGCGCACGGCACACCAGATGCCCGCCCATCGAATGCCCCATCGCGACATGCGGCCCCGGCGTCGCGGCCACCCAGTCTTTCCAGAACGCGCCATAATCAGCGAGATAGGTCCCGAACCGGTCGATATCGCCGACATGGGGATCGTCGGTCAGCCGGCCCGATCCGCCTTGGCCGCGCCAGTCGAACGACGTGATCGTCCAACCCTGGTCATGCCAGTGATGGAAGGTCTCGAGATACTTTTCGAAGATGTCGCCGCGGCCGCCCTGGAACAGGATCGATCCGCGCGGCACGGCCGCGGCGGAGGGCCAGTCGAAGCGGCGCAATTGCCAGCCGTCAGGGGCAGTCCAGAACGATATCGAGCTGCCGTCGGGATAGGTTCGGCGCGCTGTTTCTGAAGAGACCATCCATGCTGGTTACTTTTTAGAAAGCCATGCCGTCTAGGTCTGTGATCCGATGGGCTGGGGAATTCTGTCTTACGTGCTCGGGGGAGCACTCGTTCTGATCCTGCTTTCGGCGGGCATCGAGGACGCGCGGACCCGAGAGATCGCCAATTGGAAGAACGCCGCGATAGCGCTGATGGCCCCTGCCTGGTGGTGGGTGCAAGGCTATGGCTGGGTCGATATGGCGTGGCAGATCGGGATCGCGGTCGGCGTGTTCGCGCTGTTCGTCGGCGCGTTCCATTTCGGCTGGATGGGCGGCGGCGACGTCAAGATGATCGGCGCGCTCGCGCTGTGGCTTCCCGGCCAAGCTCTTTTCTTCATGCTGATGGTCATGTCGATCATCGGCGGCGTGCTGACGCTGATCATGATGTTCGACCATTGGCGCCGCAAAGCGCCGGGTGCGGTCGAGACGCCGTACGGCGTCGCGATCGCCATGGCATCGATGCTCGCGCTCGGTGAACCGATATTTAACCACTTTGCGTAGATTAACGGCGATCAAACCGGGGTCATCGCCACAACGGGGCACGAAGCGTCATGGATAGTCGGAAGATCATTTTGCTGGTTGGCGCGCTTTTCGTCGCAGCCATCACCGCGTTCATGGCGCGAAGCCTGATCGTCGGATCGAGCGCCCCAGTGGCGTCGGCCCAGGCGCCGATCGCGCCAGTCCAGAGCGGCACCGAAGTGCTCGTCGCGACCAAGGCGCTGCCGATGGGCACGATCCTGGATGCGACCAGCTTCAAATTTCAGCCTTGGCCAAAGGAAATGGTCGAGAACGCGTATTTCGTCCAAAAGGACGGCTTCGACCCCAAGAGCCTGCAAGGCACGGTCGTGCGCTCGGTGATCACCGCCGGACAGCCGCTGACCCAGGGGTCGCTGGTCAAGCCGGGTGATCGCGGTTTCCTGGCTGCGGCGCTGACGCCCGGCATGCGCGCGGTCACCTTTCCGGTTCGCAACGAGAATTCGGTCGCGGGCTTCGTGTTTCCGGGCGACCGCGTCGACCTGACGCTCTCCCAGACCGTTGCCGGCGGCGGCGATGGCCCGCCGCTCAAAGTGGCTGAGACGATCATGAAGAACCTGCGCGTGCTGGCGACCGACCAGCGCACGACCACGGATGTCGACGATCAGGGCAAGACCGTCGTCCGCAACATCTCGATGGTGACGATCGAGGCCACGCCGGCAATCGCCGAGAAGATTTCGGTGGCGCGCACCCTGGGCGACCTGTCGCTGGTGCTGCGCCCGCTCGCTGGCTCGGCGTCCGAGCTCGACCAGGCGATCGCCGATGGATCGGTGAAAGTGCCCGACGGCAAGGATCCGAAAGCCGAAAAGGCAATGCTCGAAACTGCCGACGCGCAGCCGGTCGCAGGCAAAACCAGCTTTGCCACCGGCGCCGATGTGTCGCGCTTTCAGCGCCGCACCGTGCCGGGCAAGCCCGTGGAAGCGACGCCTGGCGGGGTTCCTGCCAATACCGGTCCCACAGTGCGGATCGTCCGGGGAAGTAATGCGACCGAGGTACCGCTCGGTCGCGGGGGGAAAAAGTGATGCAAGCGACAATCGTTTTGAACCGGATCGTTGCGGCTACCGTCGCAACCGCTCTGGTGGCGACCATGCCGGTCGAAGCCGCAGCTGGCGGTCGACAGATCGCACGCCGCGCGCCAGCCAAGTCCGTTCGTGTCGGCGGCTTGCCGCAGGGCACGCAACGCCCAACGACGGAAGTGGTGCTTTCCGTCGGCCAGGGTGAGGTCATCACCCTGCCCGCCGAGGCCGCCGACGTCTGGGTCGCCAATCCGAACGTTGCCGATGTCGACGTCAGCAACCCGCGCCAGATCCGCCTGTTCGGCAAGGATTACGGGACGACCACGGTGTTCGTCACCGCGGCCAGCGGCCGGATGATCTATTCGACCAACGTTCGCGTCGGCCAGAACCTGAATTCGATCGATCGCATGATGAAGGCCGCGATGCCGGACGCCGACATCAAGGTGATCACGGTCGGCCAACTCGCCGTGCTGACGGGTACCGTGGCGGCGCCCGCCGATGTCGCGCAGGCGCAACAGATCGTCGCCTCCTTGCTCAACCCGGGCATCGACGTCAGCAGTCCGACGGCGCCGTTGAAGATCGCGGTGATCAACCGGCTGCGCACCGCGACTCCGTTGCAGGTCAATCTGCAGGTCAAGATCGCCGAGGTCAGCAAATCGTTCGCCAAGAATATCGGCAGCAATTTGAGCACGATCGACGGCACCGGAGGCTTCAAGTTCGGCATCTCGAACGGCCGCCCCATCGCGAAGACCGTCAATACCGACCCCAATCTGCCGCTCAGCGTCGGATTGGACGCAGTAACCGGTTATACGATCGACCCGATCACCGGAAAGATCGTGCAGGCAGCGGGTACCGCGGTTCAGCCAGGACCGCAGGCAACCACGCTCGGCGCCATGGGCAAGCTCTTCGGGCTGGACATCCTGGGCGCGCTCGACCTCGGCGAGACCGATGGCCAGGTGACGACGCTCGCCAACCCCAACCTGACCGCCTTGTCGGGTGAAACCGGATCATTCCTCGCCGGCGGCGAGATTCCGATCCCGGTCAGCCAGGGCCTGGGCGCGGTGTCGGTCGAGTACAAGCAATATGGCGTCAGCCTCGCTTATACCCCGACCGTGCTCGCGGACGGCCGCATTTCGATGCGCGTTCGCCCGGAAGTGTCGCAATTATCGGCCGCCGGTTCGGTGCAGATCGGTGGCGTCACCATTCCGGCACTGACCACGCGGCGGGCGGAGACCACGATCGAACTCGGATCGGGCCAGTCGATGGTGATCGGCGGCCTGCTGCAGAATTCGACCGACAATCAGATCACCAAGACGCCGGGTATCGGTGACGTTCCCGTGCTCGGCGCGCTGTTCCGCTCCAATGGCTGGAAGCGCAACGAGAGCGAATTGATCATCGTCATCACGCCGTATCTGGTGAAGCCGGTCAACGCGGATCAGATCGTGCTGCCAACCGACGGCTACAAGGCGCCGACCGATCTTGGCCGCGTCTTCCTTGGCCGCCTGGGCGAAGGCACGACGGGGGGCGATCGTCCCAAGCCGACCATGGCGACGCCGACGGTCGCGGGCCCAGCGATCGGCGCCAACGCGCCGGTGCCGGCGGCGCCGACCACACCGCAGCCGAGTTCCGATCCGGCGGCCGCCGACAAGAAGGCACTTCTGCCCAAGAAGTCGAAAAAGGGCGAGCAGCCCGCCACTCCCGGCTTCAGCCTGTAACGCGCGAGGAACAGTCAGATCATGCGTACGATCCTCATCGCCGCCGCCCTTGCCGCTCCCGCGCTGATGCTGGGCGGCTGCGGCACGCTCAATCAAGGTGTCGACTCGATCAAGCAGCCGGTCGTCAGCCGCACCGATTACGTGTTCGACGCGCAATCGACCACGGCCGGCCTGGCGCCGGGCGAGACCGAACGAGTCGCCGGCTGGCTCTCCTCGATGCGATTGCATTATGGCGACCAGGTTTCGGTCGACGATCCCAATCCCTATGATTCGCGCGCTCGCGCGCAGATCGCAGCGATCGTCTCCAGCTACGGGATGCGCCTCGCCGATCGCGCGCCGATCACCAATGCGCCGATGGCGGCAGGCATGGTTCGCGTCGTCGTCAGCCGGTCGATCGCCACGGTCCCGGGCTGCCCCGACTTCACGCGCAGCGGATCGAGCGAATTCCAGGGCAGCACGACGTCCAATTTCGGCTGCGCAAGCAACGCCAGCCTGGCTGCGATGGTCGCCGATCCGCTCGACCTGGTCCGCGGCCGGACGGGCGACGGCACCGCCGACCCGATCACCACGGGCCGCGCCATCGGCACGTATCGCAGTGCGGCCCCGACCGGCGGTGGCGGCACGACAGTCAAATCCGAATCGACGGGAGGCAAATAAGATGAACGCGCCGTGGAAACCCGCTGGCGTCGCGCATCGCGAGCCGTTCGTCGCTTATGTCTGCGACGAGACGACCGCTGAGGCGCTGCGTCCGATCGTCAGCGAAATGGGCTGGTCGGTCGAGAAGGTGCACAAGGGCGGGCTGCGTAACGCAGTCCAGTCATTGTCGGTCTCGGCGAGCCCGCAAGTGTTGTTCGTCGACCTCAGCGAATCGGGCGATCCGCTCAACGACATCAATGCGCTGGCGGAAGTCTGCGAGCCCGGCACCGTCGTCATTGCGGCGGGCCAGGTCAACGATGTCCGCCTGTATCGCGACCTGACCGCGAGCGGGATCCACGACTATCTGCTCAAGCCGCTCAATCCCGACATGCTGCGCGAAACGTTCGGCAGCGCGCAAGCCGTGTTGAACGCGCCGCGGTTGACCGAAGTCTCGCCGGATCGTCCGCATTCCGCGACCGCAGTTATCGGCACGCGCGGCGGCACCGGTGCCTCGACCATCGCGACTTCGGTCGCGTGGCTGATGAGCGAGAAGGGCGGCCGCACCACGGCGCTGCTCGACCTCGACGTCCATTTCGGTACCGGTGCATTGGCGCTCGACCTCGAGCCGGGCCGCGGCCTGACCGACGCGATCGAGAACCCGAGCCGCATCGACGGGCTGTTCATCGAACGCGCGATGGTCAAGGCCAGCGAGCGTCTCGCCGTGCTGTCGGCCGAAGCGCCGATCAACTCGCCGATGATGACCGACGGCTCCGCTTTCTACCAATTGCAGGAAGAGATGCGCGCCGCGTTCGAATGCACCGTGGTCGACCTGCCGCGCGCGCAGCTGATCGCGCACCCGCATCTGATCAGCGACATCCAGACGACGGTGGTCGTCACCGAGCTGACGCTGGCGGCGGCGCGCGACACGATCCGCATCCTGTCGTGGTTGAAGTCGAACGCACCCGGAAGCCAGGTTCTGGTGGTTGCCAATCGGGTGCCCGCCGGTGGGCAGCTGGAAATCAACCGCAAGGATTTCGAGAGCTCGATCGAACGCCGCATCGATTTCGTCATCCCTTATGACCAGAAACTGGCCGCGCAGGCTGCCAAGCTGGGCAAAACGCTGGCCGAGGCCGGCAAGGGATCGAAGACGGTCGCGCCGATCGGCGACCTCGCCAACCGTCTGTTGGCGGTCGGCGATGCGGCCGAGCCGGCGGGCAAGACGGCGGGCAAGAACGGTGCAGGGAAACCGGCCGGGCAGTCGTTGATGGGCAAGTTCGCAGATCTCAAGTCGCTGATGCCGGGCAAGAAAGCCGCGAAGTCGAGTTGACCCTGGCCGGTCCATCTGGGCCGGCTCGAACAAGTGGAGCGTTTGAGCGATGCCATTGGTGCCGCTGATCTCGGTGTTTGCAGGAGCGGCGACCATGCTGTTGCTGCTGGCGTTCGCCTTTTCCGGCCCGTCGGCGGCGAAGGCGCAGACGCGCCGGCTGAACTCGCTCCGCGAACGCCATAGCGGCGCCGCCAGCGACGCGGTGATGGCCGCACAAATGCGCCGCATCACCGGCAAGCGCGACAGCAACATGGACACCGCGATGATGCGGTTCCTACCGCGTCCGGCCTTGCTCAAGAAGCGCCTGGCCATGACCGGCAAGACCTGGACCGTCGGTCAATACGGCCTGGCAACGTTCGGCATCATGCTGGTCGTCGCAACGCTGATGATGATCCGCGGCGCACCGATTGCGATCTCCGTCTTGATCGCCGTGTTCGTCGGCGGCGGGCTGCCGCATTTCGTCGTCGGCTATTTCATCAAGCGCCGGGTCAACAAGTTCACCGTCAAGTTCCCCGACGCGATCGAACTGCTCGTACGTGGGCTGCGCTCGGGCCTGCCGATCAGCGAAACCATGGGTGTGGTCGGCGCCGAAGTGGCCGGTCCGGTCGGCGAGGAATTCCGTGCGGTGTCCGACAAGATGAAGATCGGCCGCACGATGGACGCGGCGCTGCAGGAAACCGCGGACCGTCTCGGCACGCCCGAATTCCAGTTCTTCGTCATCTCGATCGCGATCCAGCGCGAAACCGGCGGCAACCTCGCCGAAACGCTAGCCAATCTGGCCACCGTGCTTCGTCAGCGCAGTCAGATGAAGCTGAAGATCAAGGCGATGTCGTCCGAATCCAAGGCATCGGCCTATATCGTCGGCTCACTGCCATTCATCGTGTTCGGCCTGATCATGTGGATCAGCCCGGCCTATATGGGCAATTTCTTCGTCGATCAGCGCCTGATCGTCGCCGGTATCGGCGGCTTCATCTGGATGTCGCTGGGTGGCTTGATCATGGCCAAAATGGTCAATTTCGAGATCTGAGGCCATGGAACCGCACCACACAACCCTGCTCGGCGTCGACGTCCTTTGGGTAGGCACCCTGCTCGCCGGGGTCGCCGCCTTCGCCGTCATGCTCGCCATCTACGCCGCGACCACCGTGCGCGACCCGATGGCGCGCCGCGTCAAGGCGCTCAACGATCGCCGCGAACAGTTGAAGGCCGGCATCACCGCCTCGACCAGCAAGCGCCGCGCGAAACTGGTCCAGAAGAACGAGACCACCGACCGCATCCGCTCGATCCTGCAGAATTTGAAAGTCCTGCAGGACAGCCAGCTCAAGGTCGCGCAGACCAAGCTGCTCCAGGCCGGCATCCGCAAGAAGGAATATGCCGTCGCGGTCATTTTCGGCCGGTTGATCCTGCCGATCCTGTTCGGCCTGCCGATGCTGTATTTCGTCTACGGCACCGACGCGTTCGCGACCTGGTCGCCGCTCAAGCAATATGGTCTGGTCGCCGGTGCCTTCATCCTGGGCTACAAAGGCCCCGACATCTACCTCAAGAACAAGATCCAGAAGCGCTCGTCGGCGATCCGCAAGGGCTTGCCCGACGCGCTCGACCTCCTGGTGATCTGCGCCGAGGCCGGCCTGACCGTCGACGTCGCGTTCCACCGCGTGTCGAAGGAATTGGGCCGCGCCTATCCCGAACTGGGCGACGAATTCGCGCTGACCGCGATCGAGCTCGGCTTCTTGTCCGATCGCCGCCAGGCATTCGAGAACCTAGCGACGCGCGTCGACCTCGACGCGGTCAAGGGCGTGGTCACGACGATGATCCAGACCGAGAAATACGGGACCCCGCTGGCCTCCGCGCTGCGCGTGCTGTCGGCCGAATTCCGTAACGAGCGCATGATGCGCGCCGAGGAAAAGGCCGCGCGTCTGCCCGCGATCATGACCGTGCCGCTGATCCTGTTCATCCTGCCGACCCTGTTCATCGTCATCCTGGGTCCGGCGGCGTGCAGCATCAACGACGCCTTCCTGCACGGCGGCCATTGATCCAATCCATCCCCCTCTCGTCGGCGAGAGGGGGATAGCTTGCACCGGCCGGCAACCGGGCGCAGCATGACGCGTTGACATCCCAACAGGGAGAGACGCGATGATGTTCACCGACCCCAATCAGATCGCCATAATCATGCTGGTGCTGATCGTCGGACTGGTCCTCGGATTATTGCTGGCACCGAAAGGCACCAAATGGCGCACCCGCTACGAAGCGGAGCGCGACGCCCATGCCGCCTTTCGCCAGGATGCCGACGCCAAGATGCGCGAGCGCGACGCGCTGACGACCAATCGCGACGCTTATGTCCGCGATCTGGAGAAGGCGAAGATCGATTTGACGGCGGCTAACGAAAAGCTCGCGGCGGAGAATGCGGAATTGAGGGCAAGGACGGTGTGATCTTAATCCCTCTCCCATTGGGAGAGGGAGGGAGGCGCAGAGCGCCGGAAGGGTGAGGGCGAGGCGAGAATGCCGCCCTCACCCTTCCCACTCGCTCCGCTCGCGGGCCCCTTCCCTCTCCCAAGGGGAGAGGGAGTTCACATCAACTCAACGCCTTGCAGCTCGACTTCTTGCGCGCGGCGTCGATCGCGCCAAATTGCGCGCGATCGGGCACCAATATCCGGATCAGCGCGATCCCGGTCGTACCGTCGACACGGACCGCGGTCATCCCGTCCGGTACCGGCTGGCCGGGCCGGGCAATCGCGACGCGGATTGGCTGGTTGCCGGCATCGATATTGTTGCGGACATACGCGACGTCGGTGCGCGAATTGAAGATCGACAGCGACCAATAGGGCGCGGGCACCGGCGCGACATCGACCAGGACAGGGCCGTTCGACAGGTCGAACGGACAGGACGAATAGGCGAGGCCCGGGCTTGGCCGGACAATCGCGCGCGCCTTGTCGGTGGCGAGCGGCGCCGCAAACATCGCATTGTAGCCCGTAGTCTTGGCGATGCGGTGCGTAGCGAGCCTCATCAGGACACGCGGAAATTGCGCGAGCGCGACATGGTAGCCGACGAACGCAAGGACAAGGCCCAACAACAGCGGAAACAGCCAGCGGCGCATCAGCAGCCCTCCTTGACGATCGAGGGAAGCTGATCGCGGGTCATGTTGCCGATGCCGCCGTCATCGGGAAGATAGGCGCGCAGGGTAAGTTCGAAGCGGTCGATCCGCCCGGTCGGCAGCCACAATCCGGCTTGTTCGGCGGGCGCGACGATCACTTCCCATTTGGCCGAATTGGGCACCGCGGCACTGGCGATCGAGAACCGTCCGGCCTGGTTGGCGACGAGATAGCCGGGATGGTCGTAGAGCGTCAGGCTCCACCATTTGGCCGGGATCGTCCCGCCCGAGACGCGATAGCGGCAGCGGCCATCGAGCGCCTCGCCAGCGCTGTCGACCGCGGCATTATAATAGCGAGCTTCGTGCGCGGGCAGCGCGAGCAGCCCGCGCAGCGACACGACCGCCCGGGTATAGGCACTGGCGCGAACAGTGCCGAAATCGCTGCCCGTGGTCCAGGGTCCGATCGCCCTGCTGGCCCCGAGCACGCCGGTGCGGACGTGCTGGATCGCGGCGCCAGCGCCCAGCGCCAGTCCCAGCACCGCGCATATCGCATATCGGATCCAGGGCTTCATGGCCCCCTCCCTCTCAGTTCGGGCAGCGGTGGTAGCGCTTGCCTTCCATCGTCATCGCGTCGTCGCCGGTACGCTCGACCTTGAGGATCTGATCGAACGGCTTGTCGTCCGCGCTGTAATTGCCGGTGACCTTGACGGTTTTTCCGTCGAGCGACCAATGCCCCATGCCGCGTTTGCCGTAGAAACCGCCGCCGGGACCGAAATTGACCGCCCGGCGCGCTGTGCAATCGCCATTCTCCGCGCCCCAACGCCCCGACAGCCAGGCGCGATTGACGCCGCCCGGGATCGGTTTCGGCGTCGGTTTGGCGGTCGGAGTGGCCTTGGGCGTCGGTTTGGTGCTCGGCTTGGCTTCGGGCGTTGGGTTCGGCGTTGGCGTCGGGCTGGCCTTCGGTGTCGGACTGGGTTTCGGCGTCGGCTTCGCGGTCGGTGTGGGACTGGGCGACGCACTCGGTGTCGGTGTCGGTGTCACGACCGGGGTCGGGTCGGCCGACAGATCGGTGACCGCGGGGCTGGCCGACGGGCTCGGCGCGGGGGTCGCTGCATAGCGATTGGGGTCGGCGACGTCGTCGCGGAACATCCAATTATCGCCATAGCGGACGAAGCGACCGGTCCGGGTCGCCGACTTGTCGCACTTGCCGGTGAACGGGCTGCACGTCGTCGCGCGATAGTCGCAGACATAACCGGGTCGGTCGGGCGCGGTCTTGCACGCGATGCGCTCGGTCGACTGCACCTTCGCGCCCGACCTGCTCAACGCGTCGGCAATGTCCTTTTCGGACGGGCCGTCATTGCTCGCGAACGGGTTGCACGCCGCGAGCGGCACAGCCGCGATTAAAACAAGCCAATGCCTCATGCCCCGATCCATAGCCGTTGAGTGCGGGCGCGACGGGCCCGAAGTCAAGCCCGCCTCAACCCGCTTTGCCGCCCAGGGCGGCTTGCGCGGCAGCCAGCCGGGCGATCGGCACCCGATAGGGCGAGGCCGAGACGTAATCGAGCCCGACTTCTTCGCAGAAGGCGATCGACGCCGGATCGCCGCCATGCTCACCGCAAATGCCGAGCTTGATGTCGGGCCGGGTCGCCCGCCCGCGCTCGGCGGCGATGCGGATCAGTTCGCCCACGCCCTCGACGTCGAGGCTGACGAACGGGTCCTTGGGATAGATCCCCTTGTCGACATAGATGCCCAGGAAGCGCGCCGCATCGTCGCGGCTGACGCCTAGCGCGGTCTGGGTCAAATCGTTGGTGCCGAACGAGAAGAACTGGCCGACCTCGGCGATCTCGCCCGCCTTGAGCGCGGCGCGCGGCAGCTCGATCATCGTGCCGACGAAATAGCTGATCTCGCGCCCCTTGTCGGCGAACACCGCCTTGGCAGCCTTGTCGACCACGTCCTTCATCAGTTCGAGCTCGCGGCGCGTCGCAACCAAAGGAATCATCACTTCGGGGATCGGCGCGTCGCCCGATTTCTCGGCGACGGCGACCGCCGCCTCGAAGATCGCGCGTGCCTGCATCTCGTAGATTTCGGGATAGGTCACGCCCAGCCGGCAACCGCGATGACCGAGCATCGGATTGAATTCGTGGAGTTCGGCGGCGCGGCGCTTGAGATAGTCGACCTCGACGCCGGCGGCCGCCGCGACCTCGGCAAACTCCTCTTCCTCGTGCGGCAGGAATTCGTGGAGCGGCGGATCGAGCAACCGGATCGTGACCGGCAGGCCCGCCATCACCTCGAACAATTCGATGAAGTCGCTGCGCTGCTCGGGCAGCAATTTGTCGAGCGCGGCGCGCCTACCCTTTTCGTCCTCGGCCAGGATCATCTGACGGACGGCAGTGATCCGCGCGGCGTCGAAGAACATATGTTCGGTGCGGCAGAGACCGATCCCTTCCGCACCGAACTCGCGCGCCGTCCGGGCGTCGAGCGGGGTTTCAGCATTTGCGCGGACTTTGAGCCGGCGGACGCCATCGGCCCATTCCATCAGCGTGCCGAAATCGCCGGCCAGTTCGGGCTGCACGGTCGGCACTTCGCCGATCATCACTTCGCCCGACGCGCCGTCGATCGTGACGATATCGCCCTCGTTCACCTCGCGACCGGCGCAGCGCATGACCTTGGCCTTGGCATCGATCGACAAGGTGCCGGCGCCCGAGACGCACGGCCGCCCCATGCCGCGCGCGACCACCGCGGCGTGGCTGGTCATCCCGCCACGCGCGGTCAGAATGCCGCGTGCCGCGTGCATACCGTGAATATCCTCCGGCGAGGTTTCGGTCCGGACCAGGATCACCGCATCGCCCGCCGCGGCGCGCTTCTCCGCGGTGTCGGCGTCGAACACCACTTTGCCGGAAGCCGCGCCCGGTGACGCCGGCAGACCCTTGGTCAGCACGTCGCGCGGCGCGGCGGGATCGAGCGTCGGATGCAGGAGCTGGTCGAGCGCCGCCGGATCGACCCGCAAGATCGCTTCCTCGCGCGTGATCAGCCCCTCGCTGGCCATGTCGACCGCAATCTTGAGCGCGGCCTTGGCGGTGCGCTTGCCCGACCGCGTCTGGAGCATCCAGAGCTTGCCCTGCTGCACCGTGAACTCGATGTCCTGCATGTCGCGGTAATGCTTTTCGAGCGTGTCGAACACGCCGGCGAGCTGCTGATAGACCTCCGGCAAAGCCTCTTCCATCGACAGCGGCTTGGCGTTGGCCTCTTCGCGTGCGGCCTTGGTCAGATATTGCGGCGTGCGGATGCCGGCGACGACGTCCTCGCCCTGGGCGTTGATCAGGAACTCGCCATAATAAGCATTGTCGCCCTTGGCCGGATCGCGCGTGAACGCCACGCCGGTCGCCGAGGTGTCGCCCATATTGCCGAACACCATCGCCTGGACGTTGACCGCAGTGCCCCATTCGGACGGGATGTCGTTGAGCCGACGATAGACCTTGGCACGCTCCGACTGCCACGATCCGAACACGGCGCCGACGGCACCCCAGAGCTGGTCGTGCACGTCCTGCGGGAACGGCTTGTCCCACTGCTCGACGACCAGCTTCTTGTAGGTGTCGACCAGCGCCTTCCAGTCGGCGGCGCTCATCTCGGTGTCGAGATAATAGCCCTTGTCTTCCTTGGCGATTTCGAGCGCTTCCTCGAACGATCCATGGTCGAGTTCGAGCACGACGTCCGAATACATCTGGATGAAGCGGCGATAGCTATCCCAGGCGAAGCGCTCGTCGCCCGACGCATTGGCCAGGCCGACCACGGTCTCGTCGTTGAGCCCGAGGTTGAGGACGGTGTCCATCATCCCCGGCATCGACGCGCGCGCGCCCGAGCGGACCGAGACGAGCAGCGGGTCGGCGGCGTCGCCGAATGTCTTGCCGGTGACGCTTTCGATATGCGCGATGCCGTTGGCGACTTCGGCCTTCAGGCTGTCGGGAAACACCGCGCCTTCGTCATAATAACGCGTGCACATCTCGGTCGAGATGGTGAAGCCCGGGGGCACCGGTAGACCGATCGAGGCCATTTCGGCCAGATTCGCGCCCTTGCCGCCGAGGAGATTCTTGTCGCCCTTCCCCCCATCGGAAACGCCACCACCGAACCGGTAAACGTACTGCGTCATTCGTCAGTCCCTTTGATGCCTGGTTTCGCTGGGGAGGCGGAAAGGATCAGGCGGAATATGTATGCCGAGGTATCATCCCTCGATCTTCGAGAAATCGGCAACGCCGTGGACCGCGTCACGCACCCGGGCAAGCAGCGCGAGGCGAGCGGCGCGTTTGGCGGGATCGGCGTCGTTGACGGTGACCGCGTCGAAGAATGCGTCGATCGGCGCGCGCAGCGTGGCGAGCGCAGCCATCGCGGCTTCGAAATCCTCGTTCGCCACGGCGTCGGCAGCGGCGGGGCCGGCGGCGTCGAGCGCGGCGATGAGATCGGCTTCGGCGGGTTCGGGGGTATACCCAAGTCCTTCTCCCCTTGTGGGAGAAGGAGGGAGCGCCGAAGGCGCGGAAGGATGAGGGGGAGTCGGCGAACTCTCAGAGTCCCCCTCACCCTTCCCACTCGCTGACGCTCGCGGGCCCCTTCCCTCTCCCACAAGGGGAGAGGGAGTTTCGTAGCCTTCCTTCTTCAGGATATTCGCCGCGCGCTTGTACCCGGCGAGGAGATTGGCGCCGTCCTCGGTCGTGACGAACGACTGCAATGCATGAACGCGCGCGAGCAGCCGGACGAGGTCGTCCTCGCCTCCGAGCGCAAACACCGCGTCGATCAGGTCGTGGCGGACACCGGCTTCGCGTTGTTGGACCTTAAGGCGGTCCGCGAAGAAGTCGAGTAGATCGATCGCCGCGGCTTTTGCTTTAATCGTGAACCATGCAGCGTCTTCATTCGCCTGCTTGGTCGCAGCGTCGATCAAAGGATCAAACAATTGATCCCAGCCGAGCGTGGTTTTGAGGCGCGCAACTTCATCAATGGTTGGCCAGATGCGTGCCAGCGGGCTCTTTTGGCGCCGGAACGAAACGTTGGCGCCTGCGATGTAGGCAGCAACAAGCAGCGGCAAATTCAAATTGTTCTTAACCACGGTAGCGATCACGCCAATTGCAGCTCTTCTTAGCGCGAAAGGATCCCGGGATCCGCTCGGTTTCATTTCCTCCACGAAGAAGCCGGCCAGTGTATCCAGCTTATCCGCCAACGACACCGCCACCGTCACCGGCGCGGTCGGCACCTCATCGCCCTGCCCGACCGGCTTGTAATGATCGCGGATCGCCTCGGCGACCGCCGGAGCCTCGCCTTGCGCGGCCGCGTAATAGCCGCCCATCAGGCCCTGAAGTTCGGGGAACTCGCCGACCATGCCGGTGACGAGGTCGGCCTTGGCCAGACGCGCGGCGCGTTCGGCCTGGTCGGCTAAACTTCCCTCTCCCCTTGTGGGAGAGGGAGGGAGCCGCGACGCGGCGGAAGGGTGAGGGGGAGTCAGCGAACTCTCAGAGTCCCCCTCACCCTTCCCACTCGCTGACGCTCGCGGGCCCCTTCCCTCTCCCACAAGGGGAGAGGGTGATTTGACGATCCCCTCTTCGACCAGCCACCGCGCGAGCTTCGCGACGCGTTCGACCTTATCCGCAACCGTCCCCAATTTCTCATGGAAGACGATCTTCTCGAGCTTCTTGGCCTGCTCCTCGAGCGGCACCTTCAAATCGGTGTCGTAGAAGAACCGCGCATCGCTCAGCCGTGCCGCCAGCACTTTGCGGTTGCCGTCGACGATTTTCGCGCCGCCATCGGCCGCGTCGATATTGGCGGTGCAGACGAACGCATTCGCCAGCTTGCCACCCTTGTCACGACAGACGAAATACTTCTGGTTCACCCGCGCCGTCAGTTGGATCACCTCGGGCGGCACCCCGAGGAAATCCTCGTCGAAACGGCCGAGCAACGGCACCGGCCATTCGGTCAATCCGGCATTCTCGGCGACCAGGCCTTCGTCCTCGATCAGTTCGAGCCCCGCCGCCTCGGCCAGCGCGCTCGCCTTGTCGCGGATGATCGCACGGCGTTCGTCCTGGTCGACGATGACGTGGCAGGCGTGGAGCTTCTCGGCATAATCCGCCGCCGAACCGATCGTGATCGGCCCCGGATGGTGGAAGCGATGCCCGAGCGTGACGGCGCCCGATTGCACGCCGGTGATCTCGACCGGCACGATCTGGTCGCCCAGCAACGCGACGATGCCATGCAGCGGGCGTACCCAACGCAAGCTTTCGGTCGAGGACGACGCCTCGCCCCAGCGCATCGACTTGGGCCAGGGGAAAGCGCTGACGATCGCCGGGATCGCCTCGGCCAGCACCTCCGCAGTGTCGCGGCCGGGCCTGTCGATCATCGCGAACAGCACGCCGTCGCGCTCGACCAATTGGTCGGCGGTGAGGCCGGTCTTGCGCAGGAAACCTTCGAGCGCCTGGGGCGGGGCACCGGCACGCGGGCCCTTGATCTCCTCGCTGACCGCCTCGGTCGCCTCGGGCAAATCGCGCGCGATCAGCGCCAGCCGCCGCGGCGTCGCGAAGGTGACGATCGCGTCGGCGCGCAGACCAGCTCTGTCGAGCTCGGCGGTGAACAGGCGGGCGAGATCGTCGCGCGCCTTGTCCTGCATACGTGCAGGGATTTCCTCCGAGCGGAGTTCGAGGAGGAAATCGGTCATTTTGATTCACGCGGAGGCGCGGAGGCGCGGAGAAGAGAAGGTTGGTTCGCGCAGAGGCGCAGAGGCCGCTGAGGCGTTACGCTTCGCAGCACTCGAGCCGCGATAGCGGCTCCCTCACTGCCGGTGGCGATCGGGGACAAAGGTCTCGCTGGCGCGAGACGGCAGGGCCTCTGCGCCTCTGCGCCCCCGCGCCTCTGCGCGAACAAAAACTCCGCGCCTCCGCGCCTCCGCGTGAACATCATCACGCCGCCCACCCATTCTTCTCCATCCACGCCTGGCAAGACCCCTTCGCCAGATCGCGAACCCGCCCGATATACGCCTGGCGCTCGGCGACCGAGATCACCCCGCGCGCGTTGAGCAGGTTGAAGATGTGGCTCGCCTCGATCGCCTGTTCGTAGGCAGGAATCGGCAGCTTGTGGTTCAGGCAATTCTCGCATTCGGCCGCGGCCTTGCGGAACAGGTCGAACAAGGTCTCGGTATCGGCGACCTCGAAATTCCAGGTCGACATCTCGACCTCATTCTCGTGGAACACGTCGCCATAGGTCAGCTGCGGCGTGTTGCCGACCGCGTCGTTATAGGCGAGGTCGTAGACGCTATCCTTGTTCTGGATATACGTCGCCAGCCGTTCGAGCCCATAAGTCAGCTCGCCCGCGACCGGCTTGCAGTCGAAACCGCCCATTTGCTGGAAATAGGTGAACTGGGTCACTTCCATCCCGTCGCACCATACTTCCCACCCAAGCCCCCAGGCGCCGAGCGTCGGCGATTCCCAATCGTCTTCCACGAACCTGATATCGTGTTTCGTGAAATCGATCCCGATCGCCGCCAAGCTGCCGAGATAGAGGTCCTGGAGATCGGGCGGGCTCGGCTTCAGGATCACCTGATATTGGTAATAATGCTGCAGCCGGTTGGGATTCTCGCCATAGCGGCCGTCGGTCGGGCGACGGCACGGCTGGACGAAGGCGGCATTCCACGGATCGGGCCCGAGCGCACGCAAGGTCGTCGCAGTGTGGAACGTCCCCGCCCCCATCCGCATGTCGTACGGCTGGAGGATCAGACAGCCGTGCTGGCTCCAATAATCATGGAGCGTCAGGATCATTCGCTGGAACGATAGAGGCTGGTCGGTCACGGCGCGGCTTTGGCCGAGCGCTTCGGGTCGGTCAAGAACCATGCTGCACACGCGAAGTCACGGCTTAACGACTTTTTGTCAGGTGTTGTTGACATTAGTCAGCTGACACTGTCATTTAGTCATGGAAACCTGACATTCGCCAGCGAGTCGGGTGAGGGACGAGATGAAGAACCGCCTCAAAGTATTGAGAGCCGAGCGTAACTGGAGCCAGGCAGAATTGGCTGGACGGCTCGATGTGTCGCGACAGGCGGTCAATGCGATCGAAACCGGAAAATATGATCCCTCGCTTCCCCTGGCCTTCCGCATCGCCCGGCTGTTCGCCATGCCGATCGAGGAGATTTTCGATGACCAACGATGACGCACGCGACCCCAGTTGGGGTGAACGCAACGTGGTACGGCGCAACCGTCGCCGGTGGGCGCTGGCAGGGGCAGGTGTCGCCGCGAGCATCGCGTTCGGCCTCGCCGGTCAATATGTCACGCCCGTCGGCAGCCTTATCGCGCCTGCAGGTGAGGCAGCTGACGCCGGCTCCCTGCTTTGGGCTGTAGGGTTACTCGCGGCGGCAGCGATCCTGTTTCGACTGATCTGGCGCGAAATCGACGAGGTTCAACGCCGCCGTCTCGTCAATGCGGCGGCTATCGCGGGCATTGCGAGCATGGTTCTGCTCTTGCTGGCACAGGCAGCCGGCCAGATGCTACCCTTCGCTGAGCCGATGATGGCCGTTTTCGCCGGCGCAGCGGCAGCGTTAATCGCGGCGATCATCTTTCAACGCATCTCTAGTTGAGAAGCGTGGCCGGCGCGCTACCTGTAGCGCATGGACATGAAATTCTTCCGCCGGTTAGTCGCCGCGCCCGCCATCTTGCTCGCTCCGCCGGCTACAGCGCAGAGCGCGCCCGCTCCGATGGCGACGCCGGCCGTCACCGCCTCCGTCTCTACGACAGACGCCGACCCCGCTTTATGGGTGGTCAAGGACAAGGACACGACGATCTACCTGTTCGGGACGATCCACGTGCTCAAGCCCGGCCTGTCGTGGTTCGATGACGGCGTGAAGAAGGCGTTCGATTCGAGCGATGAGCTGGTGCTCGAAATGGTCCAGCCCGACCAGGCAACGATGCAGAACATCATCTTGAGCAAGGCATATAGCCTCAATGGCCCGACCTTGGTCGAGCGCCTGCCGGAAGCCGATCGCGGCAGCTATCTCAATGCCATGAACTCGCTGGGCATTCCGCCGGCGGCGTTCGATCGCGCCCAGCCGTGGTTTGCTGCCACCAATCTGTCCCTGCTGCCGCTGATGAAGCTTGGCTACGATCCCAAGAGTGGGCCGGAAACGGTACTGACGGCGGCCGCCGCCACCGAGAAGAAGGCGATCGAGGGGCTGGAAACGCCTGAGCAACAGATCGGCTACCTCGCCGGCCTCCCCGACAAAGTGCAATTGGCGTTCCTCGAATCGACCCTGAAGGAGCTGCCCAAGACCGCGGAGACGATGGACGGCATGGTCTCCGCCTGGTCGCGCGGCGACCCCGACGCGTTGGCCAAGTATATGAATGACGGCCTCGACGATTCGCCGGAGCTCGCCAAGACGCTGTTGTTTGACCGCAACGCGCGCTGGGCACAATGGATCAAGGCGCGGCTCGACAAGCCCGGCACCGTGTTCATCGCGGTCGGTGCCGGTCATCTGGCCGGTGACAAGAGCGTGATCGATCAGCTCAAAGCATTGAAGATCAAGGTGAAACGGGTCGCCTACTGATGGCAGGCCAGCGCCAGCGCCTTGCCGCGTTTGGCGCCGTCCTGCTGGGGCTCGCCGGCTGCGGCAAGCCGTCGATCGAGGCACGGCCGGCAATGTGGCGCGTCAGCGACGGCGACACGACGATCTATCTCCTCGGCAGCATTCATCTGCTGCCCCCCAACATCAACTGGCGAACGCCACTGATCGACCGCGCCATCGCCTTGTCCGATACGTTGGTGCTCGAAAGCTCCCCCGATGAGTCAGTCGATTTTCAGGCAGTCGCGCAGGGCGTAAATCTCAAGCCTGTGCGTGATCGTGTTTCCCCGGGGAAACGCCCAATCCTGGACGCGATGATCGAGCGGTCGGGGATCGCGCGCGCGATGTTGGACGGCTACAAGGATTGGGCTTTGGCAACCACGCTCGCGACCGGGGACGCGATAGCTGCGGGCGCTACGACCCGCGATGGCGTCGAGGAAAAACTCTGGAGTGAATTCAAGGCGCCCGGGAAAACGAGACTGGCGTTTTATCCCGCAAAGGAACAACTCGATCAGCTCGACACTCTTCCCGAAACTGACCAAAGGAAAATGCTGGAAAACACTTTATCGGGAAAAGAGAATTACGGAGAAACGTTGAAGGCCTGGACGAGCGGCGATATCGCGTCGCTCGAAAAGACCGCGGCGTGCACGCCGTTGGAGGGAAAACTCGTCGGCCAGCCCAACGATTACTGGGCGCGATGGATCAGCGCGCAGATGAAAAAACCGGGCATTGTGCTGGTCGCGGTCGGGCTGGGGCATATGGCTGGTCCGTACGCGCTACCCAACCTGCTCGCCGCGCGCGGACTGAAGGTCGAGCGGATCGAATAGTCGGGCGATCAAGCTGACCCCAAACCCTTGATGATCGGTCCCTTTTAAGCCTCTTTGTCGTCCCGGGCTTTGACGCCGTTCTGCCAACCTTGCTGCCAGGCGAGCATGAAGGCGCCCTTCTTGTAGGGCGACACGCTTTCCGGCCTGCCCCGCTTGCCAGCGGCATAGCCTTCGCTCCATGCTTTATCCTGCGGGCCGGCCATCTTTTCCTCCATGTTTCGACCGCCATAGGGCGGCCCTGAGGGCGGCGATACGGGTTCGCGCGGACAAACTCAAACGAACCCGCACAAGAAGCGATGCTTGCCTTCCCCTCCCCTTCCGGCTACAGGCGCGCGCTTCCGTGCATGGTCATCCCTGGAGGCGTGCGCGGAAATCCAAGCAAACCGCATATCGGAGATTAATATGAGCGACCAAATGACGCTCGCCGCCGAGACGCGCGACCGTGGAGGCAAGGGAGCCTCACGTGATCTGCGCCGCAATGGCCGCGTGCCCGCCGTTATCTACGGCAACAAGCAGGACCCCGTCTCGATCCACGTGGAAGAGAAGGAGCTGGTCCGCCAGCTGATGACCGGGCATTTCATGAATTCCGTCGTGATGATCGACGTTGACGGCAAGCCCACGCGTACCTTGCCCAAGGACGTCGCGTTCGACGTCGTCACCGATCGTCCGATCCATGTCGACTTCCTGCGCATCGGCGCGCACACCACGGTTCACGTCAACGTGCCCGTCGTGTTCACCGACGAGGAAGAGTCCAAGGGCATCAAGAAGGGAGGCGTGCTCAACGTCGTCCGTCACGAGCTCGAACTGGTGGTCGATTCCGCCGACATCCCCAGCGAGATCGAGATTTCGCTCGCGGGCCTCGACGTCGGCGACGCGATCCACATCTCGAACGTCAAGCTGCCCAAGGGCGCAAGCTCGGCGATCGACGATCGCGATTTCACCATCGCCACGATCGTCGCGCCGTCGGCACTGAAGTCGGTCGAGGGCGACAACGAGACCGAAGCTACCGAAGCTCCGGCCGAGACCGCCGAAGGCGAAGCGGCTGCCGAGGAGGCTCCGGCCGCGGAGGGCGACGCCGAATAAGCGTCGGCTTCATTGCCCGATTAATTGGGCCGAATTGACGGGGGCGTCGCGATCCACTGGATCGGGCGCCCCTTTCGCGTCTAGGGACATTTCATGCAACTCTGGGTCGGCCTTGGAAATCCCGGCGCGCAATATGCGATGCACCGGCACAATGTCGGCTTCATGGCGGTCGACGCGATCGCCGAGGTGCATGGCTTCGGGCCGGTCAAGAAGCAGTTCCAGGGCTGGACGCAGGAAGGACGGATCGGGCCGGACAAGATCCTGCTGCTCAAGCCGGCGACCTTCATGAACGACAGCGGCCGTTCGGTCGGCGAGGCGATGCGCTTCTACAAGCTCGAGCCCGAGGACGTGACCGTGTTCTACGACGAGCTCGACCTCGATCCGTTCAAGGTGCGCGTCAAGCGCGGCGGGGGCGCGGCTGGGCATAACGGCATCCGCTCGACCATCCAGCATATCGGCGACGCCTTCCGCCGCGTGCGCATCGGCATCGGTCATCCCGGCCACAAGGATCGCGTGACCGGCCATGTGCTGGGAAATTATGCCAAAAGCGAGATCGAGCCGCTGACCGACCTGCTCGGCGCGCTGGCCGCCGAAGCCGAATGGTTGGCCAAGGGCGATGATGCCCGGTTCATGAACGACATCGCGTTGCGGCTGCAGGATTAGGAGGACCACCGCCGACCCGGGGTCGAATCCATCCAATATAAGACAGTCCTGCTCGCCTATCTCGCCGATCGCAGTCCGGGGAGAGTGAGTCGTGAAGCCTGCGTTTGTGCTGAGTGCGCTGGTGATCGGCCTGCTGATCGGCGCGATGCTGATGACGGCCTCGGCCGGCGTCCCGCCCGCGACCGCGACGGCGGCCGTCGCCGACCGATAGGCGCTTGCATCGTCGCGCGCCGCGTGCTTCGGCCGGCCGCGTGACCAGCCGCGACCTCTTCGCCACCCGCTTCTATGACGCGCCGCTCGGCGACGACGCCCTGACCGCCGAGCTCGGAGACGCCTGCCGCGATCTCGCCGAACAGGACCGCGCCGGGCGCGGCTGGTCGAAGGAGCACGGCTATCGCGGCTATACCTCCTACGCCTCGCTCAACGACCTGCCGATCAGGGATCCGCGCTTCGCCGATCTGGTCAGGCTGCTCGACCGCCACGTCGCCGCGTTTGCCAAGGAATGCGGGTTCGAACTCGGCAAAAAGCTCAAGCTCGACAGTTTGTGGGTCAATGTCCTCAAGCCCGGCGGCACGCATTCGGGGCATATCCATCCGCATTCGGTCGTGTCGGGCACCGTCTATGTCGCGGTGCCGCCGGGATCTGGCGCGCTCAGGCTCGAGGATCCACGCCTGCCGCTGATGATGGCCGCGCCCTCGCGCCCCGGCACCTTCGTCTATGCCGAACCGAGCGAAGGCAGCGTGTTCCTGTGGGAAAGTTGGCTGCGTCACGAAGTGATGCCCAACGCCGCCAGGCAGGACCGGATCAGCATCAGCTTCAACTATCGCTGATCGCGCGATAAGCTGGCAGCATGACGATCGATCGACGCACGATGCTGGGCGCAACCGCCGCGGCGACGATGTTGCCGACGATCGCTCTCGGCGCGGAAGGAACGAAAATGTACGGCATGCTGGGGCGAATGAAGGCACAGCCGGGCAAGCGCGACGAGCTGCTCGCGCTATTGCTCGAAAGCTCGGGCGGCATGCCCGGCTGCCTGAGCTATGTCGTCGCCAAGGATGTGAAGGACCCCAACGCGATCTGGATCACCGAAGCGTGGGACAGCAAGGAGCATCACGACGCCTCGCTGAAACTGCCCCAGGTCCAGGCGGCAATCGCCAAGGCGCGGCCTTTGATCGCGGGGTTCGATTCGAGCGCGGAAACCGAACCGGTCGGCGGCGTCGGCCTGAAGCGCTGATCAGAAGGCGAACCGCGCCGACATCGTCGCTACGGGGTTGAGACCGAATCCTCCGTCGCGGACACCGGTTGCGCTCCAGCGGCTCGGCCAGGTCGGCATGATCGCGCGGCCGCTGAGTGCGCCGCCCTCGAGACCCACGACAAGCCCCTTCGACACCTCGCGGTCATAGCCCAAGGTCATCGCCGGCGTGGAGCGGCGAAACCCGCGCGACAAGCTACGTCCGCCACGAGTCATATGCGGATCATAGAGCAGTCCGCCGGTCGCCTGTTCGGCGGCGATCCAGAAATTGGGCCGCGCGAAATAGCGCGTGCCGACCGACAGCCGGATGCCCGACCGCTCGGTCGGATAGAGATCGATCATTCCGCCGACGAAGCGGGGACGGACCATGTCTTCCAGCGGCGTATAGCCGCCGCGATAGACGATCTGCGGCCCCAGCCGGGGCGACTTGGTAAGCAGCAGGCCCAGCCTCACCCGCGCCACGATTTTCGGCGCAGGTTTCAACGCCGCCGGTCGGATGTCGCGGGCTTGCGCCGGCTGAAATATGCACGCCAGCGCGCCGATTACGAAACCGGCACAGATCGCCCTGATGACCATCGGATGTCCCCCGAAACGCCGCCCGTTTTCCCCCCGGTCGGCGCTTCATTCGTGGAGAGTGTCATGCCCTTGGCCTGGACGCAACACGTCAATATCGCCCCCTATTTTCCGATCGGGAAAGTGATCGGCGCGGCACCTGGAGTTATGCGCGAAGTGACGCGTTTGAGCCGGATATGGTCCAGCAACAGATATCGGTGGTCACGATCGGGTCCCCGACTTGGCGCGCTCCGGGCGCTTTTAGGAAGGGGGATTTGGCTGGGAGCCGATGTTCGACTCGGACGAGATCCTGTTCTTCCAGATGAACGGGCTGATACTCGGGACATGACCCGACTCCCCGATGAACCGCCGGGCCAGCACTGATTAAGGAACGCGGCGATATCATCGTCGGTTCGGGTGGGCATCGAGTGGAGTTTTGATGCCGTGAACAACATCATTTTCAGCCCCGTCCTTCGGCGGCATCGGCTGGCGACCGTCGCGACCATCGCGCTCGCCGCCGCGCTGTCGGGCTGCGGCAAGGGCAACGACCAGCAGATGACTGCTGCGGCACCGCCGGCGCTCCCCGCCACTCTACCGCTCGATGCCAGCCCATCGACCGCCTGGCCGACCGCGCCCGAAGTCGCGGCATTGCCCGAGGCGAGGCCGGTGCGGACCGTGCGCGTCGCCAATCCGCGCGATTATTACGGCTATGCCGACGCTGCTTACGATTATCAGCGCGTGCTGAGCGACGCCCCGCCGGATTATTATTTCGACTATGACGGCACCGATCCCTGGGCGTGGGAAGGCTATGACCAATCGGTCGTCTTCCTCGAGCCGGTCGATGACGGCTATCGCTATTATTATTACCGCCCCGGCGCCGACGAGCCCTATTTCGTCCGCGATCCCTATTATGGCTATGGCTATGACAACGGCCAATTGGCGGTGGTCTATGACAGCTATGGCGCGGTCGTGCCTTATTCGGATTACGGCGCACGGCTCGATTATGCCGGCCGATATCTGGCGCGCGGACGCGACCTCTATATGGCGTCGCGGCGTGATGACCGGCGCGCGGTCAGCGCGGCCAATTGGGCGGCACGTAGCGCGGCGATTTCCGCGATGCAGGCGCGTTGGTATGCGGTTCGTGATCGCCAGCCGCAATGGCGCGACTATAGCAGCCGCGTGAGCGCGACCCAGGCCAATTACTGGCGTGAGGAAAGCGTGCGCCGTCAGGCTGACGCCCGCCGTTTCGCGGCGTGGCGCAACGATTCGTTCCGCAGCCCGCCGCCGCCACGCGCCATTCCCGCGACCTGGACGTCGGCAAGCTGGGCGCGCGACCAGAAGCGCTTCCTGCCGGCCAGAGACGATCGCGAGCGCTTGTCCGCCAATGCCCAACCCAATCGTGGCACGTCCGCGGTTCCGCAGGGCCTATTCGACAATCGCCAGCGGATAGAGCCGGGCAATCGGCCCGCGAATGTCGTCGCGCTGCAAGCCAATGACCCGCGTCGCCAGGCGATCATCGCTGCCCGCGAGCAACAGCGTCCGGGCATGGGGCCGAACCGCGCAATTCGCGAGCCGCAGGGAAGCGCCCCCGCCGTCCGCTTCGCGCCTCGGCCGCAGGGTCAGCCGAATCCGCCGCGCGCCGTGGGTCCACAGGGCAATCCCGATCGCGCCCAGCTTGCAGCTATGCGCGGCGATCATGGGATGCGGGGCAATGGCCCGCGCTTCGGGGCGCAACCCCAGCCGCAACCGCGTGTCGCGACGCCGCGCCCACAGCAGCAGTTCGGTCGCGGTGGCGGGCGCCCGCAAGTGGCCGCGCCGCGTCCAGAACCTCACGCCGCAGCACCTCGCTTCCAGCCGCGCTTCAACGGCGGCAATGATCGCCCGCGCTTCCAGGCCCCGCGCTCGCAGCCGCAAATCGCCGCGCCTCGGCCGCAGGCGCCCCGGTTTGGCGGGGGCGGCAATGGCGGGATGCGCCCGGCACCGCAAATGAGCCGGCCCGCATTCCAGCCACGCGCGCCGCAAATGGCTCGACCCGCACCGCAAATGGCTCGCCCGGCGCCGCCGCCACGGGTCGCCGCTCCAGCCGCGCCAAGGGGCGGCGGTGGCAATGGCCGCGGCGGCGGCGATCACAAACGCTAAGCGCCGCTTGACCTGAGTGCGCGGCAGCGGCCCGAGCGGATGCTCGGGCCGCTGCTCGCGCTCGCACATATCGCCCCATCCTTGCCAGCGCGCGACCGGGCGAGTAGGCGCCTGGCCTTCCCCGAGAGCTTGAGGACGAATTACATGGGTTTCCGTTGCGGCATTGTCGGCCTTCCCAATGTCGGCAAGTCGACCTTGTTCAACGCGCTGACCGAGACAGCGGCGGCGCAGGCGGCGAATTATCCGTTCTGCACGATCGAACCCAATGTCGGTAACGTCGCGGTGCCCGATCCGCGGCTGGACAAGCTCGCCGCCATCGCCGGTTCGCAGAAGATCATCGAGACCCAGCTCGCTTTCGTCGACATTGCCGGGCTGGTGCGCGGGGCGTCGAAGGGCGAAGGCCTGGGCAACCAGTTCCTCGGCAATATCCGCGAGGTCGACGCGGTCGTCCATGTGCTGCGCTGTTTCGAAGACGGCGACGTCACCCATGTCGAAGGCAAGATCGACCCGATCGCCGATGCCGAGACGGTCGAGACCGAATTGATGCTCTCTGACCTGGAGAGTCTCGAAAAACGCGTCCCGAATTTCGCCAAGAAGGCGGCGCAGGGCGACAAGGAAGCGAAGATCGCCGCGAGCGTACTGGGCCAGGCGCTCGACCTGCTGCGCGACGGCAAGCCCGCGCGACTGACCCAGCCCAGGGACGCCGAGGAAGCGCGCGTCTTCTCACAGGCGCAATTGCTGACCGCCAAGCCCGTCCTCTACGTCTGCAATGTCGAAGAAGCGAACGCCGCCCATGGCAACGATCATTCGGCGCGTGTATTCGAAAAGGCCAAGACCGAGGGCGCCGAAGCAGTGATCGTCTCGGCCGCGATCGAGGCCGAGATCGCCACCATGCCGTCCGAGGATCGCGGTGAGTTCCTGGCCGAGCTAGGGCTGGAGGAAACCGGCCTCGCCCGCGTCATCCGCGCCGGATACAAGCTGCTCCATCTCCTCACCTTCTTCACCGTCGGACCTAAGGAAGCGCGCGCCTGGACCGTCTATGCCGGCGCCACCGCGCCCGAGGCGGCCGGTGAGATCCACACCGATTTCGAAAAAGGCTTCATCCGCGCCGAGACGATCGCGTACGACGATTACGTCGCGCTCGGCGGCGAGAGCCGCGCGCGCGAAGCCGGCAAGCTCCGCGCCGAGGGCAAGGCATATGTCGTCCATGACGGCGACGTGATGCACTTCCTGCACAGCTGAGGCGTTACCTAGGGGGCAATTTTCATAGAATATAAAGCGCCTCCCCGGCGAAGGCCGGGGCCTAGTCGCGATGCCCTCTCAGCGATCGGAACGCCCTCTCCCCAACGTTGAAACTAGGCCCCGGCCTTCGCCGGGGAGGGAGATTGATTCTAGCCCTGCTGGCCCGTCTCGAACGCGCGGAGGATCGGGCATGGCCCAGCCCCCGCACTTGCACAGTCACGCGCCAATCGCGAGAGCGCTGTCCGCGCCTCCTGCAACTCCGCTATCTTAGCATCAAGCACGGCAATCCGCTCGGTCGCGAGCGCGCGCGCCCGGGCGCGATCGTCGGTAGCATCGAGTTCGAGCAATTCGCCGATCTGGTCGAGCGTGAACCCCGCGCCCTGCGCCGCGCGGATGAAGCGCAGCCGCTGCACGTCGGTCGCGTCGTAACGGCGGACGGCACCATAAAGCTCGGTGCGCGCAGGCTCGGGCAGTAATCCACGGCGCTGGTAATAGCGTACCGTCTCCACTCCCACCGCACCGGCCGCGGCGAGTTTACCGATCGTCATTCCAGCCACGCTTGACTCCGTACCACGGTACGGACCCTATATGGAGGGCGTCATGGAAAACGCAAAGCACGCAACGCTCTATCGCATGGTCATGCCCGACCATGTCTGTCCCTATGGGCTCAAATCCAAATGGCTGCTCGAATCGCACGGCTATCAAGTCGACGATCATTGGCTGAAGACGCGCGAGGAGACGGACGCATTCAAGGCCGAGCACAAGGTCGCCACCACACCGCAAACCTTCATCCAGGGCGCGCGCGTGGGCGGCAACGACGATCTCCGCCGCTTCTTCGGCAAGCACGTGCCGACCAAGGACGAAACCAGCTATCGCCCCGTCATCGCATTATTCGCAATGACCGCGCTGATGGCGCTGGCCGCCAGCCAGGCGGCGATGGGGTCGCCATTCACGATCATGGCGGGCGAATGGTTCATCGCCTTCAGCATGTGCGTGCTGGCGATCCTGAAGTTGCAGGATGTCGAACGATTCTCGACCATGTTCCTCAATTACGATCTGCTGGCGCGGCGCTGGGTGCCCTATGCCTATATCTACCCCTTTGCCGAAGCGCTGGCAGGCGTCCTGATGATCGCCGGTAGCGCCAAGTGGCTGTCGATCCCCGTTGCCTTGTTCATCGGCGGCGTCGGCGCGGTGTCGGTGTTCAAGGCGGTCTATATCGACAGACGCGAGTTGAAATGCGCCTGCGTCGGCGGATCGAGCAATGTCCCGCTCGGCTTCGTCTCGTTGACCGAGAATTTGATGATGGTCGCGATGGCGATCTGGATGCTGGCGCGGTAGGACTCGCGCCCTTCTGCTCCGGCGCGGTGCCGACATGACGCGCGCCGAACTCAAAGCGACTGCCGGCTTTCCGCAAAAAGCGATGCGCGAGGGGCGTGATTCGGGACTGCTCTCCGCAACAGCTTGCGCGTGAAATCACGGCCCGGCATGGCGGGCGCGGATCGACCGACCAAGGAACCGCTGATGCGCTGGATTGCCCGGGCCGCCTTTCTTGCTGCCATTGCTGCATTGCCGGGTTGTGCAGGGGCATCGCCGCCGCAGAGCGCGGCAAGCGCCCTCCCTTCGCCGGTTGCCGAAGCCGAGACGAAGGCGCCGGTCACCGTCCTGGTGTCGATCGACGGCTTCCGCGCCGATTATCTCGATCGCGGCGTCACGCCCAATCTCAGCGCGCTCGCCGCCGCCGGGATCAGCAGCGCGATGCGGCCGAGCTATCCGTCCAAGACGTTCCCCAATCACTGGACCCTGGTCACCGGGCTTCGTCCCGATCGAACCGGCATCGTCGCCAACAAGATGCTCGACGCGTCGCGGCCGGGCGACATTTTCACCATGGCCTCGGACGACCCGTTCTGGTGGAACGCCGCCGAGCCCATCTGGGTGACCGCAGAAAAGGCCGGGATCCGCACCGCTACTGCTTTCTGGCCAGGATCTAACGTCGCCTGGGGCGGCGAGCGATCGAAGGACTGGCCCAATCCGGTGACCGGGGGCACGCGGCCGGAGGATTGGCTGCAATTCAACCAGGCGCTGAGCGACCACCAGCGCGTCGACAGCGTCATCGACTGGCTGCGCCGTCCCGCCGAGACGCGCCCGCGCTTCGTCACAATCTATTTCGACGAGGTCGATACCGCAGGCCATGAATATGGCCCGGACGACCAGCGCACGACCGACGCGGTCGCCAATGTCGACAAAGCGATCGGACGGCTGCGCGACGAACTCGCCAGGCTGGGTCAGCCGGCCAATTTCGTCATCGTCGCCGATCACGGCATGGCGCCGATTTCCCAGGACCGGTTGATCGTGCTCGATACGTTCAGCAATCCCGACGATTATGACGTGGTGGAAGACGGGGTGTACGCCTCGATCAATCCCAAGCCCGGCAAACAGACGGCGGTCGAGAAGGCGCTGCTCGGCGCACACGGCCCACACCTCACCTGCTATCGCAAGGCCGAGGTGCCGGAGCGCCTCCATTACGGGAAGAATTCGCGCGTGCCGGCGATCCTGTGCCTGCCCGATAGCGGCTGGACGGTCGTCGCGCACCCGCCCAAGCGCAAGGTCGAGGGCGGCGCGCACGGCTATGACAATGACGCGCCCGACATGCGGGCGCTGTTTATTGCCAGCGGACCGGCAATCAAGCCGATCGGCAAGATCCCGACCTTCGACAATGTCGACGTCGCGCCGTTGCTGCGCGACCTGATCGGGCTGCCGCCGGGTCAGGGACTCGATGGCGACGACGCGCCGTTCCGTGGAGCGTTGGCGAAATGAGCGGCGATCTCAAATATTTCGAGGATCTGGTGGTCGGCACCAAGGCGAGTTTCGGCCGTTATGAAGTGACGCGCGAAGAGGTCGTCGAGTTCGCTTCCAAATACGATCCCCAGCCTTTCCATCTGTCCGACGAGGCGGCTGCGCAAACCTATTTCGGGCGATTATCGGCGAGCGGCTGGCATACCGCGGCGATGGCGATGCGGATGGCGGTCGAGAATATGAAGGGCGCACACATCACCAGCCTCGGCTCACCGGGGATCGATGAATTGCGCTGGCTGAAGCCGGTCTATCCGGGCGACGTGCTGCGCTGCGAGACCGAGTTGCTCGACAAGCGCGTGTCGCGCAGCCGCCCGGAAATGGGCATCACCAAGGGCCGCACCATTGTGCTCAACCAGCATGACGAAGCAGTCATGGCCTTCGTCGCCAACGGGCTGATCCGGACACGGCCCCAAGAGAATTAATTCCTAGTGTCCGCGGTGGCGCCCGTCGCCGCCATTGCCGCGTCCACCGCCGTTACCGCGCCAACTTCCGTTGCCACCGCCACCATTGCCGCGCCAGCGATAGCCATCGCTGCCGCCTGTCCGTGGACCGCGCTGGAAGCCGCGCCATTCGTCGCTTCGACCCGACCCACGCCATTGCGAGCCGCGGTTCTGCCAGTAGCGCTGCTGGTTGCTGTCCCAGCGATGCGGGCGGCGATAGCGATCGTAGACGTAATAGCCGGTGCCGGGGTAATAATAGCCCCCGTACCATCCGTAATATGGCGTGCCATATCCGCCGTCGTAGAAATCGCTATAATAGTCGCCGTAATAGCCCGGCGAGCCATAGCCGACGCTCACGCTGCTATAGCCATATCCGTCATCGACGCAGCCGCCGAGCGAGAACAGCGACGCCGCACCCAACATGATGATGCCGATCTTCATTGAAACGTCTCCATACACCGGAGCCGCGGCAAAAAAAACGCGCCGCTGCCACTAGGCGATAAAACGATTCGGAGGCGAAATCAGTTCCTGTAGGGCCGGTTCAGTCCAATCGGGCCGATCAATGCCCTTCGAAAGCGAACAGGGACGTGACCTTCACACCGTCGCCTTCCAGTGCAGCGGCACCGCCGAGATCGGGCAGGTCGATGACGAACTGGACCTGGTCGACCACCGCGCCGGCCTTGCGCAACAAGCGAATCGCGGCGCGCGCGGTCCCGCCGGTGGCGATCAGATCGTCGACCAGCAGCACGCGCTGGCCGGGTACCAGCGCATCCTCGTGCATGGCGATACGATCGGTACCGTATTCGAGCGCGTAATCCTCCGCGATCGTCACGCCCGGCAGCTTGCCGTCCTTACGGATCAACAGCACACCGGCGTTGAGCGGCACGGCGAGCGCTGCGGCGAACAGGAATCCCCGCGCCTCGATCCCGGCAACCAGGTCGACCGGGCCGTCGACGGCGGCCGCCATGCGCCGCACGGTCTCGGCCAGCCCGTGCGCGTCGAGCAGCAGGGTCGTGATGTCGCGGAACATGATCCCGGGCTTGGGAAAGTCCGGGATCGTGCGGATCAGCGCCTTGAGGTCGTCATTGGCGTGGGTCATCGCGAACTCCGCGCGAAGATGACGATGGAAGATGGGGCGGCCGTTGCCGGCCGCACCCGATCAATGCTTCACGTCGCGCCAGACGTTGCGATACGCGCCGAACGCCAGCAAGCTCGAGAACAGCAGGAAGATCACCGCCATGAAGCCATATTGGTGACGCGTTTCCAGATTGGGATCGGCGGTCCACACCAGGAAAGCGGCGACGTCGCGGGCCATGTTGTCGACCGTCGGCTTGGTGCCGTCGGAATATTGCACCTGGCCTTCCGACCGGAGAGGCGGCGGCATCGCGATGTTGAGGTTCGCGAAATACGGATTGAAGTGCAGCCCGTTCGGCGTCTTGGCGTCCGGGAATTCCTTCAACAGCGCCGCCGGCTGATCCTGATAGCCGGTCAGCAGCGAATAGACATAGTCGGCACCGCCGTGACGGGCGCGAGTCATATAGCTGAGGTCGGGTGGGATCGCGTTATTGTTGGCGGCACGCGCGGCGATGTCGTTGGCGAAGGCGAGCGGGAAATGGTCGGCCGGCACGCCCTTGCGGGTAGCAGCCTCGCCCGTGTCCGGATTGATCGACGGGATATTGTCGAAGCCAGCGGCGATCGCCTTCACCTGGCCTTCGCTATAGCCGAGCCCGGTGAGGTCGCGGAACGCGACATATTTGAGCGAGTGGCAGGCCGAGCAGACTTCCTTGTAGACTTGAAAGCCGCGTTGCAGCTGCTGCTTGTCGAACTTGCCGAACACGCCGGCCGAGCTCAGCCCGGCATCGCGCGGATGCTTGTGGAACTCGGTCTCCGCCGACTTCGGCGCGCCCGTCCAGATCTTGGGCGTGCTGTCGGAAGCCACGCCCCACACGGTGATGACCAGTGCGATCGCGAGCACGCCCGCAAACGCCAACCCGACCAAAGCTGCAATCCAGCGAACCATCTGTCGTATATCCCCTATAGCTCGCTCAGTGCGCCAGCGCGGTTTCGGCCGGGCTCGTCCCGCCCTTGCCGGCCAGCACCGCCTCGGTGATCGAATTCGGCAGCGCCACCGGACGCTCCGTCCGCGCAATCCACGGCAGGATCACCAGGAAATGCAGGAAGTAGTAAGCCGAGCAGACCTGCGCGACGATCACATAGAGCGGATCGGCGGGCGAACCGCCGCAATAGCCCAGGATCAGCACGTCGAGCACGAGCACCCAGAAAGCGATCCGTGCTTTCGGACGATAATTGTTCGAGCGGATCGGCGACGAATCGAGCCACGGCAGGAAGAACAGCAGCAGGATCGACCCGAACATCGCTAGCACGCCCCACAGCTTGGCCGGCAGGATGAAGTCTGAAGTGAACGAGCGCAGGATCGCGTAGAATGGCCAGAAATACCATTCGGGGACGATGTGCGCCGGCGTCTGCAACGGATTCGCCGCGATGTAATTGTCAGGGTGGCCGAGCATGTCCGGGAAGAAGAACACCAGGGCCGCGAACAGGAGCAGGAAGACGCCCAGTCCGAAGCCGTCCTTCGCCGTGTAATAAGGATGGAACGGCACCGTGTCCTGCTCACCCTTGACGTCGACCCCGGTCGGGTTGCCCGAGCCCGGAATGTGCAGCGCCCAGATGTGCAGGATGATCACCGCCGCGATCACGAACGGCAGCAGATAATGGAGCGAGAAGAAGCGGTTGAGCGCGGCATCGTCCGGCGCATAGCCGCCGAGCAGCCATATGCGGATCGTCTCGCCAATCCCCGGGATCGCGGAGAAGAAGCCGGTGATGACCTGCGCGCCCCAGAAGCTCATCTGGCCCCAGGGAAGCACGTAACCCATGAACGCGGTCGCCATCATCAGCAGGAAGATGACCACGCCGAGCAGCCACACCATCTCGCGCGGCGCCTTGTACGATCCGTAATACAGCCCGCGAAAGATGTGCGTGTAGACGACGATGAAGAACATCGACGCGCCGTTGGCGTGCGCATAGCGCAGGAACCATCCGGCATTGACGTCACGCATGATCGTGCCGTTGATCGACGAGAAAGCGGTCGCGGCATCCGAGTGATAATGCATCGCCAGCACGATACCGGTGACGATCTGGATCGCCAGCGCGGCGCCGGCGAGCACGCCGAAATTCCAGAAATAATTGAGGTTGCGCGGCACCGGATAGCCAGCGCCCACCGCGTTGTATGCCAGGCGCGGCAGCGGCAGCTTCTCGTCGAGCCAGCGCATGAACGGCTGTTTCGGCTCGTAGTGATTGGCCCAGGGGAAACTCATCTTCTTCTACCCCCTTAACCGACCAGAACCGCGGTCGGTGACGTGAACTTATACGGCGGCACGGCGAGATTCTTCGGTGCCGGCCCCTGACGGATGCGGGCGGCCGTATCGTATTGCGAGCCATGGCACGGGCAGAAATAACCGCCGTACTTGCCGCGGTTATCGCCCTCGTTGATGCCCAGCGGAATACAGCCGAGATGCGTGCAGACGCCGAGCGTGATCAGCCAGTTGGTGTGGCCCGGCTGTGTGCGCTGCTCGAGCGTTTGCGGATCGCGCAGTTCCGACAGCGGCACTGCATCGGCCTCGGCAATTTCCTTGGGCGTCAGATTGCGCACGAACAGCGGCTGCTTGCGAAACGTCGTGATGACGCCCTGGCCGGGCTCGATCTTCGACAGATCGACCGTAGTGGTCGATTCGGCGAGCACGTCGGCGGACGGGTTCATCTGGTTGATCAGCGGAAAGAGCACCGCGACCGCACCGGCAGTGGCGGGAAACGCCACGGCGGCAATGTTGAGGAAGTCGCGGCGACGCGGATCGCTCACGCTATCGGGCGACTCACCCTCCGGAATCACATCGTCAACGGTCGCCATTCACCTGCCCTTGCACTTCAAATCCGGCGGCGGAACGCTCGGGGAACCAGCCTTTAGGAGGCCGCACGCCCGCCAGAACCCTTCCGTCCCCACGGAAGTTGGGCGCCTGATAGACACGGGCATGCCGCTTTGCCAACGGGTTTTTATGCGCATCGCCCTTCACCAGCCCGACATCGCCGGAAACGTTGGCACCATCTTGCGGCTCGCGGCCTGTCTCGGCGTGCCCGTCGATCTGATCGAACCGATGGGATTTGCCTTTTCCGACCGCGCCTTGGCGCGCGCCGGAATGGACTATGCCGCGCAAGCCGAGGTGACGCGCCACGCCGACTGGCCGGCGTTCGAAACGCGCGTCACCGGACGCATCGTCCTTTTGTCTACCTTGGGCGCGGTGAGGCTAGATGTCGCCGAATTTTGGCCGGACGACATTTTGCTGCTGGGGTCGGAGAGTGCGGGCGTGCCGCAATCGGTCCATGATCGCGCCGATCTGCGCGTCATGATTCCGATGCGGCCGGGCTTTCGGTCCTTGAACGTTGCGGTTTCCGCCGCCATCGCGCTCGGCGAAGCATTACGACAGACGAAGGGATGGCCCGAATGAAGGAGTTGGACGTCGAACAGGCGACCGCGAGACAGTGGTTCGAGCAGCTCCGCGACCTGATCTGCGCCGAATTCGAATCGATCGAGCGCGAGGCGGGGTCCGACGCGCGGTTCGACTATATCGCCTGGAACCGCGTCGATCCGTCGGGCGCCGATGGTGGTGGCGGCGTGCGCGGCGTTATGAAGGGCAAGGTGTTCGAGAAAGTCGGCGTCAACGTCTCGACCGTCGGCGGCGCGTTCGACGGCGAATTCGGCAAGACGATCCATGGCGCGGCCGAGGATCCGACCTTTTTCGCGACCGGAATCAGCTTGGTCGCCCACATGGCCAATCCGCACGTTCCCGCCGTCCACATGAACACGCGCTTCCTGGTGACCACCAAGCGCTGGTTCGGCGGAGGCGCCGACCTCAACCCGCCCTTGCCGGTGGCGGCGGACACCGCCGATTTCCACGCAACGCTCAAGGCGGCATGCGATCGCCATGATCCGGCGCATTATCCGCGGTTCAAACAATGGGCCGACGATTATTTCTACATCCCGCACCGCAAGGTGCATCGCGGCGTCGGCGGCATCTTCTACGATCATCTCGAGGGCGATTTCGCCGCAAATTTCGCCTTCACCCAGGATGTCGGCCGCGCGTTTCTCGACGCCTTCCCGCGAATCGTGCGGCGGCGTATGGGCGACACGTTCACCGATGCCGACATGGCCGCGATGCGCGAGTGGCGCGGCCGCTACGCCGAATTCAACCTGGTCTATGATCGCGGAACGCTGTTCGGTCTCAAGACCGGCGGCAATATCGACGCGATTCTGATGAGCCTGCCGCCGGTCGCTACCTGGTCCTGAGTCGGCGATACGCCGCGACCTGGACCAGCGCCATGGCGATCCCGCCCAGGCCGGTGATCGCAGCAGCGATCGCGTCGACCAGCGCGCGCGCGATCGGATTGGGCGCGTGAGCCCCCATCCAGGCGTCGGCCTGCTCGAACGGCCAGGTCGCGATCGTCATCGCCAGGATCACCGTCATCACCGAAGCGGCGAGCGCCAGCGTGTTGCCGCGCGTCAGATGCAGGCTCCGGATGATCGCCCTCAAGGCACCGACTGGAGCTTCCGCCAGCAGGGTCGGCGCCAGCGCGATCGTGCGGGCCAACACCCAGAAGACGATCACGAAAAACGCGGCCATCAGCAATGGCAATGCCTGGGCCAGCAACAGGGCAGCCGCGATCGGCACGGCAATGATCAACCCAGCGAGCACCAACAGCGGGTAACGTCGCGCCGCGGCCAGCAGCGCCTTGCCTGCCGGCGGGTGATCACCCGCCAAGTACAAGGCGACGATGGCGAACTGGCCGAACAGAACAACGGCCTGCGCTGCAACCTGCCAGCCGCCGTAGTTGAGCATCCACTGCGTGAGGCCCTGTTCATAGGTCGTCATCGCGACCGAGCCCGGCACGGCTTCGCCTCCCGCGGGCGGCGTCGGCATGTCGGGGATGAACATCGCCATCGCCAGCGCGGGCAGGAAGACGAACAGTCCCGCCACCGCCGTCAACACTTCCCAATCGCGCCGCCACAATCGCCAGGCATCGCGCATCAAAGCCGGAAAAGTGACCCTCACACGCCCTCGCGCGCCGACGTCGCCGCCAGATAGACTTTGGCCATGAAGCTGGACTGGACGACATAATAAGCCGTCATCACCAGCCCACCCAGGATCGCGACGATGATCGATCCGATCGCGAATGGCCCGGCGCTGGGATCGAGAAAGCGGAACAGGGCCCCAAATACCGAGGTTACCGCAATCGACGCGACGCCGACGACCAGCGCGAACAGCAACACGACGCCGAGCAGCTTCCAGGCGATTCCCCGGCTGAGCGCGTATGCGCGGCGCAAGGCGGAAACCACCCCGCCTTCCGCTGCCACCACGGCAACGAGCAGCGTGCTGAACCTGACCGAGACGAAGACGGCGAAGATCAGCCAGGCCAGGCCGTAAAGACCGATAAACCCTGCCATGGCCGGCGAAATATCGGGTTTCGCCCCGGGGGACCCGCTGGTCAGCGCGGTCAGATCGACGCCGCTTGCGACCAGCGCGAGGATAATCGGCAAGAACAGCAGGACGAGCACGGCGAACAGGATCAGCATGGCCAGCAGATATTGCAGGAAATGGCGCGTCGCGGTCGATTGCGCCGCGCCGCGCCCGGCATCGGGCCGCAGCGCCAAGGCGGCGATAGCGAGTTGACCCCAAAGCATCGGCAGCAGCAGCGCCAGCATGACGGCTTGCCCCAGTCCCGGCGCGACTGCGGTGCCGGCGAGCTTGATCGCGTCCGATATCGATTGCGGCACGAAGATCGTCAGCAGCGCGATCGGCACCACCGCGGATAGATTATCGCTGAGGAATTCGGTGGTACGATCCCAGACATTTCCCATATTGACCATATGCGGCCCCCGATTTCCCACATGCCGGCCCAGTCGCCAGCCAGAGGACGTCTGACTAGGGCGTGTCCTCACGACTGGCAACGCCCTCACCCCACCATCGTACGGCGATCGACGACTTGCGTCATGTCCGCGCAGGGGAGTAGCCCCGCGCGATGATCCCCAGCGACATCGAATGGCGCACCTCGGCCGAGCAAGTGCCCTATGCCGATAGCCTGGCGGCTATGGAGGCCCGCGCCGCCGCCGTTGCCGCGGGCGAGGCGCGCGAGCTCATCTGGCTGCTCGAACACCCGCCAGTCTATACCGGGGGCACCAGCGCCGATCCCGCCGAGTTGATCGACCCGCGCTTTCCCGTCGTCCAGACCGGGCGGGGCGGGCGCTACACGTATCACGGCCCGGGACAGCGCGTCGGCTATCTCGTGCTCGACCTCAACCCCCGCGGGCGCGACGTGCGCTGCTTCATCCATGAGCTCGAATACTGGCTGATCGCGACGCTGGGCGAGTTCGGGATAGAGGCGCGGACCGAATCGGGGCGCGTCGGGATCTGGACCGGACACGGCGTTCGGGAGGCGAAAATCGGGGCGATCGGGGTGCGCGTGAAGAGGTGGGTGACCCTGCATGGCTTTGCGATCAACCTCGACCCCGATCTCACACATTTTGGCGGAATCGTACCGTGCGGCCTGGCCGACTATGCAGTGACCAGCGCGGCAGCGCTGGGAAAAACCATTACGGTTGAGGCATTTGACGCTGCATTGGCGCGTCATCTGCCCGCCTTTCTCGCCGCGCTTTCCGCGCACGAAAAGCGGCTTGAGCAACTCCGGATTAGTGTCTAATGTCCCCCTCGATTTGGGTGATAAGGCCGGAAAAGCCGACCAAATCCACTATCTAGGGAGCTTCCAAATGCGTTCTTTCATCTCGAAGGCCGTGATCGGCACCATGATCGCGGGCGCCGCCCTGGCGGTTTCGGCCTGCAGCAAGACCGAAACCACCACCAATGTCACCGACATGAACGTCACTGACGAAACCGCCACCGACAACATGACTGCGGTCGACGGCGGCGCCATGAACGGTACCGACATGATGTCGAACGACACCACGACCACGACCAACACGACGATGTAATTCGTCTGGTCGTCCGCCTTCGGGCGGATGGTTAGGTTTCGAGGGGCTGTCCGTTCGTCGGGCGGCCCCTTTCGATTCGTGGTGACTTTGCTGGCGGCATATGGGCGGAAACCTCTTGGGCACGCGGGAAAATAACCGTAGGAACGTGCCGGCGCAGGGGGCGCGAGAAGGGACGAGGATGACAATCGTGCGTATCATGGCAGGCCTGTCGCTTGCCGCCGGCCTGTTCGCCGGATCGCCGGCATCGGCGCAGTTTTTCTTGAAGTCCTATGATTTCAGCGGTGCTGCGGTGACCGGCGTCGAGCCCGAAATGGGCATGCCGATGCCTGGCGCGACGCCTGCGGAGGTGCGCGCCGGATTGGTATGGAACCTGCGCGCCGCGCTCAACGTCGCGGCGCTGCAATGCGATTTCGCGCCGATGCTACTGACGGTCGATAATTACAACGCGATGCTGCACGACCATACCGCCGAGCTCAAAAGCTCGCTCGACACGATCAACGGCTACTTCGTTCGCACCGCCAAAACCAAGGCAGCGGGCCAGAACGCATTCGACCGCTTCAGCACGCGCACCTATTCGGCCTTCGCCACCGTCGCCGCGCAATTTGGTTTCTGCCAGACCGCGAGCAAGATCGGTCGCGAAGTGATCTTCACGCCGCGCGGCCAATTGGGCGACGCCGCGGCCACCTATATGCGCGAACTGCGCAACAGCCTGATCCCCTATGGCGAACAGCAATTCCCGCGCGCCTTCTACGCCCGGACCTATTTGTTCCTGCCGGATTTCCAGCCGGACTGCTGGCGCAAGGGACGCTATAGCGCGACCTATTGCGGCAGCAGCGCCAAGAAAAAGAAGCGCTGAATTAACGCCCTAGCGCAAGCCAAGACGCTTGTGCGCCTGGAGCGTCAGGCGCCAGCGCGGACGCGCCATGACCAAGGCGATCGCCTCGGCCTCGCTCGCGGCGTTGCCTTCGGCCGATCCGGTATCGAGCGGTTGCGCGAGCAGATGGGCGAAGTCCCAGGCTTCCAATGCGTCGACATCGGTGCCTGGTTGCGGCCAGACCAGTTTCAGCTCGTCGCCCGATCGCTGGACGACCTCGCTCCCAGCCTTGGGGCTGATACATACCCAGTCGATGCCGGGATGGACGGCCAGCGTGCCGTTGCTTTCGATCGCGATAAAGAAACCGGCCGCGTGCAGCGCATCGACCAAGGCATCGTCGACCTGGAGCATTGGCTCACCACCGGTGAGCACGCAAAAGCGCTCCTCGCGCCCCTCGCCCCAGAAACCCGCCGCTGCCTCGGCCAGCGCGGCGGCGTCGGCAAACCGCCCGCCGCCCTCGCCATCGGTGCCGACGAAATCGGTGTCGCAGAACCGGCAGACCGCTGTCGCGCGATCCTGGTCGCGCCCCGACCATAGATTGCATCCGGCAAAGCGGATGAACACGGCGCGGCGGCCAGCATTCACGCCCTCTCCCTGGAGCGTGAGGAACATTTCCTTGACCGCGTAGCTCATCGTCAGGCGGCGTAACGCGTCGGGTCGGGGATGCCGGCTTCCTCGAACCCCTTGGCGCGCAAGCGGCAGCTGTCGCACAGCCCGCAATGCACGCCGCCGGGCGCGGGATCGTAGCACGACCAGCTCATCCCGAGATCGAGGCCGAGCCGGGTACCTTCGCGCACGATATCCGCCTTGGTCATGTGCTGGAGCGGCGCATGGATACGGAAACGATCGCCCTCCACACCCGCCTTGGTCGCGAGCGCGGCCATGTCTTCGAACGCCGCGACGAATTCGGGGCGGCAATCGGGATAGCCCGAATAATCGAGCGCATTGACGCCGATCACCATGTCGCGCGCGCCCGCTGCCTCCGCCCATCCGAGCGACAGACTGAGAAAGATCGTGTTACGGGCGGGTACGTAGGTGACGGGGATGTCGCTGCCGACGCCATGCTTGGGAACGTCGATCTCCGCGGTCAGTGCCGAGCCGCCGAACGCGCGAAGATCGAGCGGCAACACGACATGACGCTCAGCCGCCAAGGTGATCGCGATGCGCCGTGCCGCTGCCAGTTCGATTTGGTGACGCTGATTATAGTCGATCGAAAGTGCGAGCAGGCGATAGCCCGCGGCCCTCATCGAGGCAGCGGCAACCATCGAATCGAGGCCGCCCGAGATCAGCGCGACCGCCAAAGGCGATGTATTTTCCATGATCGGGCGGCAGCTAGGAGGTTAGGCCCTCTCCCGCAAGCGGGTACGCTTTCCGGCTCTCTCGCTCTCACCCCTCTCCCGCTTGTGAGAGAGGGTTTGGGTGAGGGTCTTCTGTCTTCTTCTTCCACGCCGTCGGTGCCCAAAAAGAAGAGGGCCGCCTCGCGGCGGCCCAGTCTGGACGCTTCCAGCGTCATTCAGGGAGGAAAGCGTGCCCGAAGAGCACGTCACCTCCATAATGCACCGACCCTAAACGCGGCCTTAACGGACCGCGGGCGGCGCGCACGCGCCTGTCCGGCGACCTTCATAGACGATGTCGAACGGCTGGCCCTGCGGATTGATCCCTTGCGTATCGAGACGAATCAAGCTGGGACTTTCGAGCGTGATCGTCGTGCGGCCATAACCGCGGCCTTGGCAGGTATAATGGATCGTGGCGTGATCGGGCGCATCATCGATGACGAATCGCGTGCATTGCACGCCGGGATGGAACAGCTGAACCATCTGCAGGGGATTGTGCACGCATATTTGCCGCGGCGTGTCGGCGCTGCCGATCTCGTGCAATTGCCATTGCCCCAGATCCAGCCGGTCGAGCGCGATCGGCCCTGCCGCCACTGCTACGCCCGCGCCGAGCCCCGTCATTGCCGCGAACGCGGCTAAGATCACTGTCCCCTTCCCCATGCGCACTCCTATGCCCTCGAAATGTGGCAATGGCCGGGCAACGTTACAATCATAGGGCCCATGTTCGGCAGCGGCGGGAATCGAAATTGCGTTGCGGAGCCCATCGGCGATAAACGCAGCGCAGTCGCGTAGCTCGATCCACGGGCAAGCAAGCGACGATGCCTGAGGGCTCCACGACGCAACCGCGAAGCGGCGGGCGGCTTTCGCCGCGTGGATGAACATGGACCCTTTAGGGGGCGGCTAATTCCGCCGGCACCGGAAACGACTTCGCGCAGAACGCGCAATCGACGTTGATCATGCCATGCTCGTCGGCCATTTCCCGCCGATCCTCGGGCGTGAATTTGGCGAGCACGCCAGCAATATACGCAGCGTCGCAGCGGCATCCCTTGCGGAAATCCGACCGCGCCTGCACGCGCACTTCCTCTTCCTCGTTGAACAGGCGCCAGATCAGGGTTTCCAACGGGATAGCGGCGTCGGTGAGTTCGTCCGCCCCCATCGTCCGCCCCAGAATCGCTACATGTTCCCATTCGGGATGGTCGTGCCGCACATGCAGCCGCTCACGCCCGATCTCGCCTTCCGGCAGATGTTGCAGCAACAGCCCGCCGGCGACGTGATGGCCGGCGCGATCGCGCGCGACCCCGAAATTGATGAGCGTGGGGATCTGTTCCGACTGGGCGAAATAGCTTTCCGCGGCCTCGGCCAGCGTTTCGCCGTCGAGCGGGACGATGCCCTGATAACGTTCGCCGGTTCCCGCCAGATCGAAGGTGATCGCCAGATATCCTTCGCCGAACAAGGCGAACAGGGTCGGCTCCTCGGGCGCCTCGGCCAGGCGATCGGCATCGAACTGGACATAGCCTCGCAATTCGCCGCCGCGATAATCGCATACCAGCAGCTTCACCACGCCTGCCTGGGTCTGCGCCTGAATGGTGAGCTGCCCCAAGGGATCCTTGAGCGTCGAGCCGATCAACGCGGTCAAGGTCAGCGCCTCGGCGAGCAACCGTTCGATCGCCGGCGGATAAGCGTGCGCCGCCAGGATTTCGTCGAGCACCGGCCCCAGCCGCACCAGCCGGCCGCGCGCGTGGCGGGCAGGAATGGTGAAGCCGATCGTCTGGTCCAGGTCGAGGGGGTCGGTCACTGCACTACTCCGTCATGCCAGCGAAAGCTGGCATCTCTTGCCGCAACGGGCTCGCTTGATTGCTTGAGATCCCGGCTTTCGCCGGGACGACGTACATGGGGACCGCGCCGCCCGCGATCAACCGATCTGCCCGAAGCACCAGCGCAGGATCGATTTCTGGGCGTGCAGCCGGTTCTCCGCTTCGGGCCAGATCAGCGATTGCGGTCCGTCGAGCACCTCGGCCGTCACTTCCTCACCGCGATGCGCAGGCAGGCAGTGGAGGAATTTCGCGTCCGGCTTCGCGCCGGCCATCAGCTCGCCGGTGACCTGAAACGGCATCATCGCGGCAAGCTTGGTATCGGCATGCTCCTGCCCCATCGAAATCCAGGTGTCGGTGACGACGATGTCCGCGCCTTCCACCGCTTCGCGCGCAGTTCCCACCACCCTCGCCCGGCCACCGGCCAAGGCAACTTCCGCTTCGGAGGGCTGGAATCCTTGCGGACAGGCGGCGACCACCTCGAACTGCATCAGCCCGGCCGCCTCCATTATCGAGGTGAGCACATTGTTGCCGTCGCCCAGCCAGGCAACCTTGAGCCCCGGCAGCGAATAGCCCGCCTCGATCACCGTCTGCAGGTCGGCGACGATCTGGCAGGGATGCGAATAATCGGTCAGGCCGTTGATCACGGGGACGCTGGCATAGGCCGCGAGTTCCTCGACCTTGGCATGGTCGTCGGTGCGGATCATGATCGCGTCGACATAGCCTGACAGGATGCGCGCGGTGTCGGCGACGGTCTCGCCACGGCCAAGCTGCATTTGCCCCGCGTCCATCACGATGCTGGTGCCGCCCAATTGGCGGATCGCCATGTCGAAGCTGACGCGCGTGCGGGTCGAGTTCTTCTCGAACACCATCGCCAGCACATGCCCGGCGAGCGGGGTATCGGCATCGACCTTGCCCTTGGGCCAGCCGGCGCGCGCGGCCTTGCGGTCGAGCGCATCGGCCAGCATCGCGGCCACGCCGTCAGGGCCGGCGTCGGACAGGTTGAGGAAGTGGCGGATCACAGCCCCTCTCCCTTTGGGACGGAACCGCGAAGCGGCGGGAGGGTGAGGGCAGAGAAGGTGAGACTGCCCTCACCCTTCCCGCTCGGCTGCGCCGAGCGGGCCCCTTTCCTCTCCCACAGGGAGAGGGAAATCTTCATGCCGCCACGGCGGCGGCGGCATAGGTCCGCGCGCCTTCGCTCAGCCGCTCGATACATTCGGCAATGTGGTTTTCCTCGATCACCAACGGCGGTAGCACGCGGAAGACGTTCTCGCCTGCGGCCACCGTCAGCAATCCGTGATTGTCGCGCAGATGGGCGACGAAATCGCGGCTGACCGCCGGCTCCTTCATCTTGATGCCGAGCATCAGGCCTTTGCCGCGGATTTCCTCGAACAGATCGTCATGGTTCGGAATGAGCTGTTCGAACGCGGCGCGCAGGCGGTCGCCCATCGCGGTGACGTGGTCGAGGAAGCCCGGCTCGAGCATCACGTCGAGCACCGCCTCGCCCGCCGCCATCGCCAACGGGTTGCCGCCATAGGTCGAGCCATGGGTGCCGATCACCATGCCCTTGGCCGCTTCCTCGGTGGCGAGGCACGCGCCGAGCGGGAAGCCACCGCCGATGCCCTTGGCCACGGTCATGATGTCGGGAGTGATTCCGTAATGCTCATAGGCCCACATCTTGCCGGTACGGCCATAACCGCACTGGATCTCGTCGAGAATCAGCAACAGGCCGTGCTCGTCGCACGCCTTGCGCAGGCCCTGGATGAACTCGGGCGTGCCCGCCGTCATGCCGCCTTCGCCTTGCACTGTCTCGACCATGAAGCCGGCGGTCTCGTCGTCGATCAGCGCAAGCGCACCGTCGAGATCGTTGAACCGCGCATAATCGAAACCCGGCAGCAGCGGTTCGAACCCGTCGCGCATCTTGGGCTGGTCGGTCGCGCTGATCGCGCCTAGCGAGCGGCCGTGGAAGGCGTTCTTGAAGGTGATCAGCTTGTAGCGGTCGGGATTGCCGTTGACGTCGTGATAGCGGCGCGCGGTCTTGATCGCGCATTCGATCGCCTCGACCCCCGAATTGGTGAAGAACACCGTGTCGGCAAAGCTGATGTCGACGATGCGCTGCGCCAGGCTCTCGCCCTGCGGCGAACCGTACAGGTTCGACACGTGCATCAGCGTCGCGGCCTGGTCGGCGATCGCCTTGGTCAGCTTGAGATGGCCGTGGCCGAGCGCGTTGACCGCGATGCCGGCGGCGAAATCGAGATAGCGCTCGCCGCGCTCGCCGATCAGATAGCAGCCCTCGCCTCGGACCGGACGCACCCCGCACCGCGGATAGACGGGCATGAGCGGAGTGATGGTCACGGCAATGGCCTCCTTCAATTGCAACAAAGCAAAAAGGGCGGCCCATCCGGACCGCCCGGAGCGGGCATTTACTTGGTAGCGCCATGGAGCGTCAACACCGCCGGATCGAATAGGCCATGACATGGGTTGGGAAGGTCATGCCCAAGGCGCATGACGACCGGATCGCCTTGCCCTGCGATCTCTCGGAAGACGGCTAAACGACGCAGGCGGGCGCCGCCGCGGCCGCGCTCCGACAAAGCGGGCGGCGGACAGGCCGCCGCCCGCCGCCGATCAATTGTTACGTGGGCGGTAAATGCCGTCGTCGGACGGCGGCATATTGCCATCATCCTGGCCATTGGGATTGTCATAGCTCTGGTCGTCGGCAGGCGGCGACGCCGCCCCGCCATATTGATCGCTGACCGGTGGCGTCGATCGATCGGCGTCCTCGTTCCGCGACGGCGCGCGATAGGAATCGTAATTCTCCGGCGCGTAGGACGGCGACGTATTGTACGGATCGTTCGCCCTGGGTGCTGAGCGATACGAATCGTCCGGCGCGGACGAATAAGGCTGGCCGTCATCATCGCCGGGGGCACGCCGCGTGCTGTCATAGCCGCCCCCAGGCGTCGACCCATAAGCTGGCGGATAGTCCGTCGATCGGCCGCGATAGGCGTAGTCATTGCCCGAGTCGCCGCGCGCCGCGCTCAGATCGCGCAGCAGCGCAAAGGTGCGGCGAGTGAGATTGCGGCGCGCGTCACCATCGTCGTCGCGCTGGGCGCGGCGGTCCAGCCGCACCAGCTCGTCGGCTTGTTCACGCAAATTGCTCGCCTGATCGTCGGAAATCTCGCCGCGGTCCTGGGCGGCATCGATCATCGAGCGGACCTGGTACGGCGTCGGCACCGCCCGACGGGCGTAGCCGTTACCGTAATTGCCAGAATAATTGGGATTATAGGATTGCGCCGTCGCGGGCGCGGCACTCAGGACGGCGAGACTCGCCGCCGATATCAACAGAATGCGCATTACCGGAACTCCACTGGGTGGGATTATAACGCGCGGTAGCAGTGGGATGTTGCGTGCAGGCTGAATGGCCGCGTCAGCCGGCGTTCACGCACACCGGCCAGGCGCCACGACGGGAACCCGTCAGGACTTGATCTTCCAGCCCTTGTTGAGCAGCCAGTAACAGGTCAGCGCGAGGATCACATCCAGGCCAAACACGACCGCACTGCCGATCAGCACTGGCGAATCGGCGGTACCGAGGAAGCCGTAGCGAAAGCCCGAGATGATATAGAAAAACGGATTGCCGTGGCTGAACGCGCGGAACGCCGGCGCCAGGCGATCGACCGAATAGAAAGTGCCCGACAACAGCCCCAGCGGCACGATGACGAAGTTGGTCACCGCCGCGGCATGGTCGAACTTGTCCGCCCAGATCGAGGTCAGCACGCCGAGCAGCGACAGGAACGCCGCCCCCAGGAAACCGAACCAGACCACTGCCCACAAATGCTGAGGCCAGACGCCGATGCCATAGAGCGCCATCGCCGCCCAGACGATGAAGCCAACGATGAACGCCCGCGTCATCGCCCCACCGACCAGCGCCGCGAGCAATTCCATCGTCGACAAGGGCGGCATCAGATAATCGACGATCGTCCCCTGGATCTTGCCGACCAGCAGCGAGAAGCTGGCATTGGCGAAGGCCGGCCCCATCATTCCCTGGCTGATGATCAGCCCCGGCGCGATGAAATCGCCGAACGGAATGTCGACGCCGCCGACCGTCACCGGGCGTTTGGCGCCCGTCGCGACGGTGAAAACGACCAGAAATAGCAAGGTCGTGGCGGCCGGCGCCCAGATCGTCTGCAGGTGCACCTTGAAGAAACGGCGCACCTCCTTCACATAGAGGGTTCTCAGGCCACCCCAGTTCACGCTCCGGATCACCGGAACGCCGGGGGGTGCCATAACAGTGATTTTCTCACCGGAAGTGGTGGGCGCGTCCATCGGCCACGGAGGTAGGCGCTGACGCGATGCCCCGCAACCGTTCGGTGACGTTTTGGAAGGAATGCGAATGAGCTGGACCGACGACCGCATCGATACGCTGAGGACGATGTGGGAAAAGGGCATGACGGCGAGCCAGATCGCCGAGGCGCTGGGCGATGTCAGCCGCAACGCGGTGATCGGCAAGGCGCATCGCCTTGGCCTGCAATCGCGTCCGTCGCCCGTAAAGCCCAATGACGACAGCGCGTCGGCGGCCCCTGCCCCGGCACCGGTCAAGAAGGCCGCCCCGCCCGTGACAGAAGCACCGCGCCCAGCGCCGGCCCCTGCGCCCGCGCCCGCCGCAGCCCCAGCGGCGTCATCGGCCGCGGCAATACCTGCTACGCCCGCCACTCCTGCTCCCGACGCCCCGCCGCAGCCCATCCTGCGCTCGGTCGGTCCCGGCGGCTTCGTGCGCCAGGCACCGGGCGAGCAGCAGCCGCCGATCGCGCCCGCGCCGCCGCGCCGCCTGGTCCCCGCCAAGCCGTCGCCCGAGATTGCCGGCAAGACCAGCCTGCTCGATCTCAACGACAAGATCTGCAAATGGCCGCTCGGCCACCCCGGCGAACCCGATTTCCATTTCTGCGGCGACAAGGTGAACCCGGGCTTCCCCTATTGCGTCGCGCATTGCGGCCACGCCTATCAGGCACAGCTGCCGCGCCGCGATCGCCGTCCGCCGCCGCCGCTGCCGTTCGGCGGCCCGCGCGTCCGCTGATCCAGGATCATCGATGAACGCAAATCGCGCGTCCGACAGCATTCGGGCGCGCGATTTGCTGTGGATAGCCGACGCCGTCTTGCGCGCAGCCCTTGCGGCGGATTCCGCCCCTCCTATACGTGACACATGTCCGACGACTTGTTCGCTTCCTCCGGTAAGCCCGGCACCGACTATGACGCCTCCTCGATCGAAGTGCTCGAGGGGCTCGAACCCGTCCGCCGCCGCCCCGGAATGTATGTCGGCGGCACCGACGAACGCGCGATGCATCACCTCGCGGCCGAAGTGCTCGACAATTCGATGGATGAGGCGGTCGCCGGGCACGCCACGCGGATCGAGGTCACGCTGGAGGTCGGCAACCGGCTGACGATCGTCGACAATGGCCGCGGCATGCCGGTCGACCCGCATCCCAAATTTCCCGACAAATCGGCGCTCGAGGTCATCCTCTCGATGCTGCACGCGGGCGGCAAGTTCGACGGCAAGGCCTATGCCACCTCGGGCGGCCTGCACGGCGTCGGCATCAGCGTGGTCAACGCGCTGAGCGAAGACACGGTGATCGAGGTCGCGCGCAACCGCGAGCTGTTTCGCCAGCGTTTCTCCAAGGGGCTGACGCTCGGCCCGATCGAGAAATTGGGACCCACTCCCAATCGCCGGGGCACCTCGGTCGCGTTTACGCCCGATCCAGAGATTTTCGGACCCGAACTCCATTTCAAGCCTGCACGGCTGTACAAATTGGCGCGCTCCAAGGCGTATCTGTTCGCCGGGGTCGAGATCCGCTGGAAATGCGCGCCCGAGCTGATCACCGACGACACTCCAGCCGAGGCGGTGTTCCAATTCCCCGGCGGCCTGGCCGATCATCTGAAGGAACAGATCGGCGACCGCGAATGCGCCACCGCCAACTTCTTCTCGGGCAGCCAGGATTTCCCCGGCGAACAACAGGGCCGCGTCGAATGGGCGGTGGCCTGGCCGCTCTGGTCCGACGGCAGCTACAGCTGGTATTGCAACACCATCCCGACCCCTGACGGCGGCACGCACGAAGCGGGCCTGCGCGCCGCGCTGGTTCGCGGCATCCGCGCGTTCGGGGAATTGGTCGGGCAGAAACGCGCCAAGGACATCACCGCCGACGACGTGATGGTCGGATGCGAGTTGATGCTTTCGGTGTTCATCCGCGAGCCGCAATTCCAGAGCCAGACCAAGGACCGGCTAACCAGTCCCGAAGCGGCGACCATGGTCGAGCGCGCGGTGCGCGATCATTTCGACCATTTCCTCTCCGACAATATGGACCGCGGCAAGGCGTTGCTCGGCTATGTCGTCGAGCGGATGGACGAGCGCCTGCGCCGCAAGCAGGAGCGTGAGGTCAAGCGCAAGTCGGCGACGTCGGGGCGCAAGCTGCGCCTGCCGGGCAAGCTCACCGATTGCTCGGCGGACGATCCCGCCGGCACCGAAATCTTCATCGTCGAAGGCGATTCGGCCGGCGGATCGGCCAAGCAGGCGCGCGACCGCAAGACCCAGGCGATCCTGCCGATCCGCGGCAAGATCCTCAACGTCGCCTCGGCGACCAGCGCGAAGATCTTCGCCAACCAGGAGATTGCCGACCTGACGCTCGCGCTGGGCTGCGGCACGCGCAAGGATTGCGAGCCGGACAATCTGCGCTACGAGCGCGTGATCATCATGACCGACGCCGATGTCGACGGCGCGCATATCGCGACGTTGCTGATGACCTTCTTCTTCCAGGAAATGCCCGACATCGTCCGGCGCGGGCACCTCTATCTGGCGCAGCCACCGCTCTATCGCCTGACCGCCGGCACCAAGAGCCTCTATGCGCGCGACGACGCGCATCGCGCCGAGCTCGAGGCGAAGGAGTTCAAGGGCAAGAAGGTCGAGGTCAGCCGGTTCAAGGGCTTGGGCGAAATGAACCCCAACCAGCTCAAGGAAACGACGATGGCGCCCGGCTCGCGCGGGTTGATCCGCATCACCTTGCCGCAGGAATATGAGGAGCGCGCGGGGGTGAAGGACCTGGTCGACCGGCTGATGGGCACCAACCCGGCACACCGCTTCGCCTTCATCCAGGAAAATGCCGCGCGGCTCGATGAGGAAGCGATCGACGCTTGATAGGCATCGGCCGGATGTAAGATTTTGGGGAAAGTATGATGGTCGGGCGCATTCTCGCTTCATTCGCGCTGCTCATCGTCTCCGTTCCCGGCATCGCCGCCGCCCAGACGCCCCCAGCGGCCACTGCTCCTGCTGCCGATCCGTCGCTGACCGTCCGATCGCATGAGCTGATCGGGATCGTCTCCGGCACAGGGGATTTCAGCGGCTATTTCGCGCCGAGCTTCCATGCCGCGCTGCCCAAGGAAAAATGGGACGCAGTCGTGGTGTCGATGACCGGCCAGATGGGAAAGCCGCTGGCAATCGACAGGCTGACTGCGGTCACGCCCTTCTCCGCCAATTTGCGCGTCCGGTTCGAGCGCGGCGTGGTCAACGCCCAGATTGCGATCGACCCGGCGCCGCCGCATCAGGTCGTGGGGTTGTTGTTCACCGGCCCCGAAATGGCGGGGGATACGCTCGACAAGCTCGCCGCCGATATCCGCGCTCTGCCCGGGACGACCGGCCTCGGCATCTATGCGCTTGGCGAAGGCGCGCCCCGGTTGGTGGCCGGGATCGCGCCCGACAAAGCGATGCCGCTCGGCTCGGCGTTCAAGCTGTGGGTACTCGGCGAACTGGCGCGCGAGGTGAGTGCCGGCGAGCGCAAGTGGAGCGATGTGGTAGCGATCGGACCCGCCTCGCTACCCTCGGGCATCACCCAGAACTGGCCGCCGGGCAGTCCGGTGACGATCCAGACGCTCGCCACCCTGATGATCTCGATCAGCGACAATACGGCTACCGACACGTTGGTATCGCTCGAAGGCGAACAGCTCGATCACTTTGTCACCCAAGCCGGCGTACCCAGACTCGCGCCCGTCCTGACCACGCGACAGATGTTTGCGCTGAAAAGTCCCGCCAATGCCGATCTCGCGACGCAATGGGCGACGTCGTTGGCTCCATCAGCAAGGCGCACGCTGCTCGACGGGAACGCTGCGCGGCTGCGAACGACGCCGGTCGATCCGATGATGTTCGCCGGAAAGCCGACCAAGATCGATACGCTCGAATGGTTCGCCAGCCCGGCCGAGACTGCCGGAATCCTGGATTGGCTCCGCAAGCAGGGTGGCGAGACGCCCTTGTCGCTGCTGGCGATCAATCCCGGGATCGATCCCACAACGCGCGGCAAATTCGACTATGTCGGGTTCAAGGGCGGGTCGGAACCCGGCGTCGTCACGCTCAATTTCCTGGTCAGGCGCAAGGACGGGCGCTGGCTGGCGATCGCCGCCGGCTGGCATCGCAACGATGCCGGGGTCGAGGAGAACCGGCTCATCATGCTGATGACGCGGGCGCTGGTGCTGCTTGCCGACGCACCCTTGCCGAACTGACCGGCAATACATTTCGTCTCGGGACGGCAGCGCGGCAAGGCGAGAATCCCTTCTCCCCTTGTGGGAGAAGGTTTGAGAGCCATCGCCTCGTGTTACCCGCCGCGCATCCGGCGCGCGTGATAGGCCATTCGGAGTGCGATCGCGGTCAGCATCAGCATCATGCCCCAGGCAACGACGATCATCGGGATCAGTGCAGGGATCGCCGGCCAGGCCCAGGCGCGCAATGCGGCGACCACTGCACCGATCAAGGTGATCCCGATCCCGCCCCAGCGCACGCCGCTGGCGACGCCGCGCAGTTCGCGGCGATACGCCGCGAATTCGACCGGGTCTTTCAGGTTCGGGGGCGGGCGGCTTTCCATTCGTCCTCCAGCAGTCCCCAGATCAGGCTGTCACGCACCCCGATATGCGTTTCCCATTCGGCGCGCAGCCGCGCTTCGAGCGTAAAGCCCAGCCGTTCGAGCACCGCGATCGATGCCGCATTGTCCGGGTCGGTATCGGCGAACACGCGCCTTTGGCCTTCCGCGAACAACAGGTCGATCATCGCCGCCACCGCTTCGGTGACGATGCCGCGACCCCAGAAAGCGCGCTTCAGCACATAGCCGATCTCGGTCACCTTGCCCTGCCGCTTTTCATAACAGGCGACGGTGCCGATCGCGGTATCGTCGCCCTTCAGCGTGACCGCCCAGGCGCGCCAGGTCGGATCGGCGATGGCCTTTTCAAGCCGCGCGCGGCTTTCCTCGGGCGTCGTGGTCGCTGGATGCGCCCCATAAGTGTTGGCATCGACGTCCGAATACATCGGATGCAGTGCCTCGGCGTCGTCGATGCGTAGCGGACGCAACACCAGCCGCTCGGTCACCATGACCGGCAACGTCACGCGCCCAGCGCCTCCACCAGCGCCTTGACCTTCTTCTGCCGCCATTGCGGCAAGGGCGCGACGAGCCAATAGCCGAGGCGATAGGGCTTGGCCTCGCCAATCGCGACGATCCGGCCCGCCGCGATGTCGCGCCGCGCTAGCAACTCGGGCACCGTTGCCCGGCCCAATCCTTCGGCCGCGGCATCGATCGCCAGTCCGGCATCGGCGACGCGGACCAATGACACCGCATCGTCGTTGAGGCAGCCGGGCCAGGAAATCCGCGTATCGGCACCGCCGCCAGGACGCTGCACCGTGATCATGCCTTCGGATTCGAGCGCCTCGCCCTCATGCTCGCCCGGCCCCTCGCCCCAGCGGATCGCGAGGTCGAGATTGGCCTGGGTGAAATCGAGTTCCTCGTCGGCGGCGATCAGCATGAAGCGCATCTCGCCATCGGCGGCACTGATCTCGGCGAGCCGCGGCATCAGCCAGCAATGCAGCACGTCGCGCGGCGCGGCGATGGTCAGCGATTTGGACGATTGTCCGGCCTGCATCGCACGGACCGCTTCCTCGAATTGCAGGAACCCCTGGCGCAACGCGTCGAGCCCGGCCTCTCCTTCGGGCGTCAACTCCAGCCCCTTGGTGGTGCGGCGGAACAGCACCACGCCCAAGGTGTCCTCGAGCGCACGGATCTGCTGCCCGACCGCGGCCGGCGTCACCGCGAGTTCGTCGGCGGCGCGGGTGAAGGAGAGATGGCGGGCAGCGGCGTCGAGCACGCGCAGGCCGTTGAGGGGAAGATGGGTGCGCTTCATCTCGCGTCGCCCCGGCGAAGGCCGGGGCCGCTGGCGGCACGCGACTCCCTCTGCAACATAGCGGCCCCGGCCTCCGCCGGGGCGACGGCTTGGATCGCATCCCCGACCGTCATGCCCCCACCGCCGGTGCCAAGAGCGCGAAGCGCGGAATATCCACGTCGAACGCCGAGCCGTCCTCGGCAATCATGTGATAGCTGCCCTGCATCGCCCCTGTCGGGGTCGCCAGCGGACAACCCGAGACGTAATCGAAGCTCGCGCCCGGGGCGATCACCGGCTGTTCGCCGACCACGCCTTCGCCTTCGACCGAATGGCGCGCGCCGCGGCCGTCGGTGATCACCCAATGCCGCGTCAGCAACTGGACCGTCGTCGGCGATTCGTTCTCGATCCGCACGTGATAGGCCCAGAACCAGCGGCCGCGATCGGGTTCGGATTGTTCGGGCAGGAAGCTGACCGAGACGCGCACGATCACCCCGCGCGTTTCCGCGACATTGGAGAACAGCGCCTTCATCGCGTCGCTCACCGCCAGATCCTCACAAACCGCTCCTCACAAACTGACCGCCTTCAACGCCTGGTCGAGATCGTCGATCACGTCGTCGGGATCTTCCAGCCCGACGTTCAATCGCAACATCCCCTCGGTCACACCCATTTCCAGCCGCCGCTCCTCGCTCACCCCGGCGTGCGTCGTCGAGGCTGGATGCGTCATCAGCGAACGAGAATCGCCGATATTGTTCGAGATGTCGATCAGTTCGAGCGCATCGAGCAGGCCATGCGCCTGGGTGCGGCCGCCATCGAGCTCGAACGCGAAGATCGGGCCGGCGGCGTCCATTTGGCGCATAGCCAGATTGTGCTGCGGGTGGCTCGGCAGGCCAGGGTGAAGGATTCGCGGAACGCGGCCTTCGAGGAAACGCCCCACCTTGAGCGCGTTCTCGCTCTGCCGGCGTGCACGCAAATCGAGCGTCTCGAGCCCCTTCAGCACCACCCATGCATTGAACGGCGACAGCGTCGGCCCGGTGTTACGCGTGAAGGAAAGCAAGGTGTTCTCGATAAACTCCTCGCTGCCGCACACCGCGCCCGCGAGCACGCGCCCCTGCCCGTCCATCAGCTTGGTCGCCGAATAAGCGACGACATCGGCCCCAAAATCGAGCGGGCGCTGCAGCACCGGCGTCGCAAAAGCGTTATCGACCACCGAGACGATGCCGCGTTCGCGGGCGATACCGCATACCGCTTCCAGGTCGACCACGTCCATTGTCGGGTTGGCCGGCGTCTCGAAGAAAAAGACCTTGGTCTCGGGTCGCGTCGCGTCGATGAATTGCTGCGGATCGCGCGCGTCGATCACTGTCGTCTGGATGCCGAACTTGGGCAGCAACGTATCGACCAGCCAGCGGCACGACCCGAACGCGGCGCGGCCGGCGACGACATGGTCGCCGGTCTGCAACTGGCACAGCAACGCCGCGGTCATCGCCGCCATGCCCGTCGCCATGGTGCGGCATGCCTCGGCGCCCTCGAGCAGCGCGATACGCTCTTCGAGCATCTGCACCGTCGGGTTTTGCAGGCGCGAATAGGTCATGCCTTGCTGTTCGCCGGCGAACCGAGCGGCGGCATCTCCCGCGCAATCATAGGCATAGCCCGAGGTCAGGAAGAGCGCTTCCGACGTCTCCCCGAATTCCGACCGCGCCGTTCCGCCACGCACCGCCTGGGTGGCAGGGCGCCAGTTTTGCGTGATCGAGCGGTCTTGTCCGGTACGGCGTTTCATCGTTTTTGGCTTTGCGGCGAGTGCGAGAAGAGGTCAACCTCCTTAGCCCCTCCCTCGATGGGAGGGGCTAAGACTAGGCAAACGCCGGCGCCGATTTCAGATGCTGATACGCCGCGATTACTTCCTGCAGCGCCTTTTCCATAGAACGGTCGCCGCCGTTGCGGTCGGGATGGAACTTGCGCACCAGCTCCGAATAGCGTTGCCGCAAGCCGCGCCGATCGGCGTCCTGGTCGAGCCCAAGCACGTTCAGCGCTCGGCGATCGGCTCCCGACAGCGGCTTGCCATCCTGGCGCTGGCGCTCGTTCGCCACGCGCTCGCGAAAGCGCGCGCCGATCGCGTCGAGCGGGTCGCTGAAATCGGCCCAGCGCGGCGGGCGGTCGGCACCGTTGGCGGCAAACGCGCGCGTTTCGCGTTCCCAGCCGGCATAGGGCCGCTGCGCCTCATGGATCTCGTCGGGACTCATGCCGTTGAAGAAATTGTAGCGCGAATTGAACGCGCGGACATGCTCGAGACAGAGCCAGCGATATTCGGTGGGCCCATCGCCTCTGGGCAATGGACCGTCGAGCCGCGGCGCGCGAAACTCGCCGGGATTGTCGCAGCCGGGCTCCGCGCACAGCCTTCCCGTCCCTTCCACACGGCCGTGGAAACGGGTGTTGGGTCGGTCGTGCGGGGGCGTGCGAGCCACAGTGTCTCCGGCGCAAAAAGGGTCCTATATAAGAATGATGACCGACACTTCTACCGGCCCGCTGGCCGAAATCATCGCCGCTCGTCTGAGCGAAAACCTCTCCCCGTCGCGGCTCGAGGTGATCAACGACAGCCACCATCATTCCGGCCATATGGGCGACGACGGAACGGGCGAGTCGCACTTCACCGTCATCGTCGAAAGCGACCGCTTCGTCGGCTTGAACCGGGTCGCGCGCCAGCGGCTGGTGAACAAGGCGCTCGCCGATCTGTTATCCTCGCGCATCCACGCGCTCGCGATCCGGGCGCGCGCACCGGGAGAATGACATGGAGCCGTATCGGCTGTGGTATTGGCCCTCGATCCAGGGGCGCGGCGAGTTCGTGCGACTGGCGATGGAAGCGGCGCACATCCCCTATATCGACTGCGCACGCGACGAGGGCGTCGACGCGCTGATCGACGACATGAAGGGGCACGACCGTCGCGGTCCCTTCGCTCCGCCCTATCTGTCGATGCCCGGCTTCACCGTCGCGCAGGTCGCCGACATATTGTTCTTCCTTGCCAGCCGCCACGAGGCCGTCGGCCCCACCAACGAGGCCGATCGTTTCTGGGCACAGCAACTCCAGCTGACCGTCACCGACATCGTCGCCGAAGTGCACAACGTCCATCACCCCGTCGCGCTTGAGGACTATTATGACGATCAGAAGGACGAAGCTGCGCGTGCGGCCAAGGGATTTCGCGACAAGCGCATCCCGAAGTTCCTGGGCTATTTCGACAAGGTCGTACGCCACAATGAGGGCGACTGGACGGTAGGCACGCGCTGGAGCCATGTCGACACCTCGCTGTTCCAGCTGATCGAGGGACTGCGATACATGTTCCCCGAACGGATGAAGGCGGTTGAAGGCGATTATCCCGCGCTGGTCGCGCTCCACGACCGCGTCGCCGATCTGCCGGGAATCGCGACCTATCTGAAAAGCGAGCGCCGCATCGCGTTCAACACCGACGGCATCTTCCGGCACTATCCCGAACTCGACGCAGGTTGACGCGAACGCAGCGTTTCCGTGAGGCCCCTCCCGCTCGACGTCGCCAGCGGGTAAGGATCGCCGCGATGGCCCAACGTATTCCCCGCCCTGCCGCGCGCATCCTGCTGGTCGACCAGCATGGCCGGCTGCTGATGTTCCGCTTCACGCCCGAGGACGGACGCCCGCCCTTCTGGTGCACGCCGGGCGGCGCGGTCGATCCGGGCGAGAGTTACGAGGCAGCGGCACGGCGTGAATTGTACGAGGAGACCGGCATCATCGCCGACCCCGGAACCGAAATCCTGCAGCGGTCCGCCGACTTCCTGACGATCGAGGGAGTCGAGGTTACCGCCGACGAACGTTATTTCCTGATTCGTACCGAGGCACGCGAGATCGATGCGGGCGGACATACCGAGCTCGAGCAACGCGTGATGCAGCATTGGCGCTGGCTTGCGCCACACGAGCTACCCGCGCTCGGCGAGCAATATTTCCCCGAAGATTTGATCGATATCCTGGCAGAGGTGACGGCATGACCAACGACGATCTGATCGACCGCATCATCACCCCGACAACGCATGACCTGGGCGGATTCAAGGTGCACCGGACGCTGCCGTCCAAGCCGCACCAGATGGTCGGCCCGTTCATCTTCTTCGATCAGATGGGCCCGGCGCATCTCGATATCGGCACGGGCATCGACGTGCGACCGCACCCACATATCAACCTGGCGACGGTCACCTATCTGTTCGCCGGTGCGATCGATCATCGCGATTCGATCGGCACCTTCGCGCGGATCGAGCCCGGCGCGGTCAATCTGATGACCGCCGGGCACGGCATCGCGCATTCGGAGCGCTCCCCCGGCGACGAGCGCGCGCATGGCCCCGATCTGTCAGGGATCCAGACCTGGATCGCCATGCCCGAGGACAAGGAAGAGATCGATCCTGCGTTCGAACATGTCGCCAAGGCCGAGCTTCCGCTGATCGAGGCGCACGGCGCCACCGCGCGGATCATCATGGGCGAATTATGGGGCCGGCGCGCACCGACCACCGTCTATGCCGACACGATCTATGCCGATATCCTGCTCACGCCGGGCGCGAGCATCCCGATCGACGCCGGCGCCGACGAGCGCGCGGTCTATCTGGCGATCGGCGAGGCCGAGATCGACGGCATGCCGATGGCGATCAACACGCTCTATGTGCTTAAGCCCGGCGTCGCGATGACGCTACGCTCAACCGGCGGCGGCCGCGTGATGCTGTGCGGTGGCGAAGCATTCACCACCGAACGCCACGTCTGGTGGAATTTCGTCAGCTCGCGCCCCGACCGGATCCAGCAGGCCAAGGAAGACTGGAAAGCCGGCCGCTTCGCCAAGGTTCCCGGTGACGAGAAAGAGTTCATCCCGATCCCGGAAATTCCCAAGACCGCGACCTATCCGTGACCTCTCCCCTCCCGCTTGCGGGAGGGGCCGGGGGAGGGCATGTCAACAAAGCTATAGCGGGAGTGAGAGGGACACGCCCTCCCCCTAACCCCTCCCGCGAGCGGGAGGGGAATATGGCGGATTTCGAGCTGCAACGCGTGGCACTACCCACGGGAGTCGAGCTTGACGTAGCGGTAGCCGGCCTGCCGACCAATCCGCCGATCATCCTGCTGCACGGCTTCCCCGAGTCGCATCGCACCTGGCGGCATCAGATCGCCGACCTTGCCGAGGATCATTTCGTGCTCGCGCCCGACCAGCGCGGCTTCGCCAAATCGTCCAAGCCCGAAGGAGTCGGGAACTACACCCCCGACAAGCCGGTCGCCGACATGATCGCGCTCGCCGACCGGTTCGATCTCGAACGCTTCACGCTGGTCGGGCACGATTGGGGCGGTGCGATCGCGTGGATGGCCGCGCTCAACCATCCCGATCGTGTCGCGCGGCTGATCATCGTCAATGCGCCGCATCCCTTCATCTTTCAGAAGTCGATGTTCGACGACATGGCACAGCGCGAGGCGAGCCAGTATATCCGGGCGTTCCGCAACACCGATCTCGAAAGGCATATCGACTCGATCGGCCTGTCGGCCTTTTTCGACGGCAGCTTCATGCGCCACACTGACTTCGAGAAAGTGAAGGGCGAAAAGCCGATCTATCTCGAGCAATGGGGTCAGCCGGGCGCGATGACCGCGATGCTCAACTGGTATCGCGCAAGCGCTGTGCAGGTCCCGGCGATGGACGAGACGCCCGAGCGGCCGGCATTTCTGGATGGTCCCTTCCCGCCGCTCAAGATGCCGACCCTGGTGATCTGGGGCCTAGGCGACAAGGCGCTATTGCCGGTGCAACTGGAGGGTCTCGAGGCGCTGGTTCCCGATCTGACGCTCGAGAAGCTGGCGGGCGTGGGACATTTCGCACCCTGGGAAGCGCCAGAGAAGGTCACCGGCGCGATGCGCGATTGGCTTGCCGACCACGGCGGGTGAGATGTTCGAAGCCGCGGCGAACACGCGAAGCCCGATTGCAATCGGCATGCATCAGCCGCCCCCTGGGACGCATGCCGATGTGGACCAGATACACAAAAGGCTCGGGAGACCGAGGTCTTCCGAGCCTTTCGATGGTGGGCGTGGCAAGGATTGAACTTGCGACCCCTGCGATGTCAACACAAGGTAGCCACGGAAATCCGCCGTTTTTTTGCGGTATCTGGCGTGAGCGAGGATGCGTTTGTTGCCGTTTGGTCCTCGCTCCGTCCTGGCTCGCGGTTCAGAATGAACCAGGCGAACCCCGTGGACGAAAACGGCTTGTTTCGTCGGCCTTTTATGCAGCTCCACTAGGAAAGGATGTCCGGTGATTGGCCGGGATCGACCCGCAGGCACACTGCGACCAGCAGTTCGAGCCCAATCTCCGACGGCACCAGAAACGTCATCGCCTCCCCGGTGGGCAAATCGGGGCAGGAGGCGCCGGCGGGATAAAAATCCGGTTCGACAAACTCCTGTCCTGTTCGGACAAGGAAGCCTCGAGCTGGCGGCGCCGGCGCGGATATTGAGTATTGAGCGCCGCAGCAGCGTCCTTCAGCCGCTGATCTTGCGCATCCATCTCCTTTTCAGGCGAACATCCTCGCCGCGCGCGCTGTTCGGCATAGATGTTCTGCAAGGGGACCCAGATGTCGGCCGCGAAGGATCGCACCTGTCTTTTGCCCGCAGCCGAAAGCTGGCCATATTCCTCGGCGTGCGCGCGCAGGAGAAAATCCTGAACGGTCACCTGCGCCCAGGCCGCGGCGGCGCCAAACGCCATCCAGGACAGCAAGAGGATCGCCACGCACCGTCGAATGAAGACGTCGATCATAGCATCTCCTCTGGTCAGCTCCGGCCGGTCGCAGGTCCATGGTGGGCCCGTTCATCCGGCTTGAAGATCGTTGCGCGCGCCCGGGTTAAAAGACCATTATCGGAACCGGGGAATACCCCAACAAAGACCGAGACTCGGCGATAAGAATGGAGCTTGGGACAAACTCGATCCGGATGGTCTGCAATGGTCATCCCGTTTCATGGCACAGCTTGCCCAACGATTCTTCGGGACGAGTTGTAGCCATTCGAGAACAATCCGGGTCGCTTACCGTCAAGCGCGCGACCTTTTCGATCATCGCCTGAAGGTCACCTTGCCGTATATCCGGACGTAATATCCCGCCGGCGTGCGCCTCGGCCACGCCCCGTCCGACGATCATTTTCTCGGTATCGAGAGGTAGAACTAGCTGGGGCACGCGATTGACCCAGCATTCGATGGCCGTTCCGAGACCGCCATGATGAATCGCCAACACAGCCTTCGGCAGGATTCTCGACAAGTCCAATGGTTGTGCTGCGACGCGAAGATTGCGGCATGTGGGTTCGAAGCCGTCCAGATAAGCGTCGAATTCCAGGTCGCCGGCCGCCACCACGGCCAGCACGACAGGCAGCGCCGGGTGTTTTTGCGGCAGGTAGATGAACCCTCGCTCGCGGGTTTTCGTTTCCCATCCCGCGCCGGGAATTTCAAACGGCCAGAAATATGGCTCCTTGCGATCTTTCACGTAGGGATCAAAGGCCTGCAACGTGCAGACCATATTGGCCTTGCCGCGCAGAAGGTCGCTGAAGCGGCACGACGCGTGCCGCCCTCGAGTTATCTTGAAGGCGGCCTCCACCACGCGCACGGCCGCGGCGTTCGCCGACACTGTCGGGCCGATCTCATTCGAAAAGGATGCCGCACCGTCTACGTTCGGGGGAATCGTCCAGCCGTTGCCGATGACGACAACAGGTAGCCGGCCGCTCGCGGCGAGGTTCAAGCTCGGCGCTATGTCCGAGATGATCGCATCCGGCCGGTGAAGCGCGATCAGGCGCTCCCATGCCGATACGACGGGCATCCATAGCTCGGCCTCCGCGAACCCGATGTGCGCGAAAATCTCGGCAAGCGACGAAGCGTTCTGAGCGCCGCGACGGCGATGGAGAAAGATCGGCGCCTGAACGACGGTCAGCCGTCCATTGGCGAGACTAGCCGCGAATGTTCTCTCGAAAAGCGCTTGGCCGGCTTGGCGCAGACGAAGGGCGGCAACGATTGCCCATCCCCGCTCCAGATAGCGGTCGATGATCGGCACCAGGCGATGGATGTGGCCTCCACCGCCCCCCAATTCCCAACCGATGAGAAGAGTGGGCACAAGGCGTTATGGGATACGACAAGCACATACCTGCCCGAGGGGCAGATATGTGCTGTCGAAGCGCCGGTATCGAAGGGGTGATCCTCTCGATCTCAGCCCATTATCCCACGAAGGCACCCTGAAGCCCAACGCGGCTGATCAAAACGCCGTGTAGCGTGACTCGACCGTCCCGGGACGCAAGGCGGTGAGCGCAAAATCGTCCGCCATGAGCCCGCGATGACCCGGACCATCGATCGCGTCGGTCCCAGCTGGCGCAAAAGCGGCGATCTTTTCGGCAAGCAGAGCCGCCTGGTGACTGCTCCAGGCCGGCGTTTTAGTCGCGAAATCGCCATCGACCTGCGAGTTGATCGGCATCACCGCGCGCGGCACGTCGAACCGACGCCACAGCCAACCGCGCTTGCCGGCGGCTGACGCCAATTGCGATCCGCGGGTCGCAGTAATGCTCGGATGCGACGCGTCATAGTTGAGCGCAACATCGGCGAGCGATCCGCCGCTGCCGTCGGTGCGCTGGAACGAGCCGGTATTGAGAACGAGATTGTCATTCCAGTCCCAACTGCGGTCGGTCGGCTTGCCGCCAAGCCCGATCGACGCGATCCCGGCGTCGCTCAGCGTTTCGAACTCCCCGGTATCGGCAATGCCGTTGCCGTTCGCATCGAACCACACGCCGAACCTGGCGAATTGATCGTCACCCGCGCTCAACTGACCATCGTGGTTGGTGTCGAAGGCCGAGAGACCATCGAGATCCGAATGCGCGCCCGGCTTGTCGTCGGCGAAGCTCAGTTCACTTGCCCCCGAGACCGTCCCGTTGCCGTCGCGGTCGAGTGCCAGGAACCCGTCCCCGCCGCTCGTCCAGCCGGTCCGGTCGGCGACCCCGTCGCCGTTCCAGTCGAAGCTGGTACCGCTTCCCTTGTCGGCAAGGGTTACGCCGTTGCCGTCGAGATCGAGGATCACCGGCGCCGCAAGCGACACGCTCTGGTCCGAAAACTGCGCGGTCTCGACACCGATCAGCTGGTCGGTCCCATCGTCGCCACTGACGGTTGGGGCCAGATCGGCGATCGATACCGTCCCGCCCGAGGTGGTGAGCTGATAGTCGCTCTGTACTCCGGCAAACACTGCGCTATCGGTCCCCGACCCGCCGTTGAGCATATCGTTGCCAGCGCCACCGGTCAGTATGTCATTGCCCGCGCCACCGGCGAGCGAGTCGTTTCCGGCCAAGCCGAGCAGTGTATCATTACCGTCGCCGCCGTAGAGCGTCTCATTACCGCTGGTTCCGGTAATCGTGTCATCCCCGGCCGTGAACGCTGTGCGGCGCGCCATGATACCGGCGTAGGACCAGCTGCTGCCGTCGGCGAACTTGATCTGATCGATCCCGTTGCTGACACCAGAGAGATTCATATAGCTAATCGTGATCGTGTCGTTGCTGTCGACAAAGCCGACCACGATATCGAGGCCGTTCGCGCTTGCGGTGATGAAAGTGTTCTGGGCGGTAATGCCGGCGCCGAGTTGGATCGAATTGATGAAGCCGGACACTCGAGTGTCGGCGATGGTGTCATTGCCATCCCCCTGCGCGAAGACGAAGGTATCGCTGCCTGGGCCACCATCGAGCTTGTCGTTGCCGACGCCGCCCACCAGGATATCGTCGCCGATGCGCCCATAGAGTTTGTCGTTGCCGGCACCGCCTTGAAGCGTCTGGTTGCCTTCGTCGCCATAGAAAATGTCGTCCCCCGACGTCGGGGTCGTCGCCTTCGCCATTAGGTCGGCATAGGACCAGTTGGTGCCATCGGCGAAGGTCACTTGCTCGATGCGGAACAGCGTCTGGTTAATGGCGCTGGAGATGGTGATCGTATCGGTGCTGCCGGCGAAGCCCAGCACAAGGTCGTTGCCGCCATTCGCCTGCGAGACGGTGACGTTTGCAGGCAAAATTCCCGCGCCCAATCGGATCGTATCGACACCGCCGGGACCCGTGCCGCCGGAGCTGTAGTCGGAGATCCGGTCCTGGCCGTCGCCCAACGCGAAGCGATAGACGTCGTCCCCATCGCCACCACTCAACGTATCGTTGCCGGTGCCGCCATCAAGCACATCATTGCCCGCCAGGCCTTTGATCGTGTCGTTACCAGCACCACCATAGAGCGTCTCATTGCCGCTGGTGCCGTTGATCGTATCGTTGCCCGCAGTGAACGACGTGCGGCGCGCCATGATGTCCGCATAGCTCCAAATGGTGCCATCGGCGAAGTGAACCTCGTCGACGCCCTTGGTCGCGTCGCCGTTCATCGCACTGATCGTCACGGTGTCAGTGCTATCGAGCCGCCCCAGGACGATGTCGTTGCCCGCATTGGCGGTGTAGACATAGACGTCACCCGGCGCGATCCCGCTGTCGAACTGCACCACATTGGTGATGCCGCTGCCGCGAGTATCGCTGATGACATCCTGGCCGTCGCCAGGCGCAACGACGTAGGTGTCGCTACCATCGCCGCCCGAGAGCGCGTCGTTGCCGGCGCCGCCAGTGAGCGTGTCATTGCCGTCATCGCCGAACAATGCGTCGCTGGCGCCAAGGCCGGATAGCTGGTCGTCTCCCCCTCGGCCATGCAGCATATCGACGCCGTCCGTGCCGATGATCGTATCACTGCCACTCGTCGGAATCTCGCTCCTAGTCCAGACAGTGTTGTCGGCGAAGACGATCCGATTGATGCCCAGGTTCACGTCACGCGTCGTTTCGGTGAACTGATCGTCGACCGTGAAGGTATCGCCGGTGGCGGTGACGGTAATGACCAACGCGTTGCCGTTGCGGGTCAGCGCGATCTCGTCCGGCAGAATATCGGTCAGTGACAGCGTGTCATTCCGGAAAGCGTCGCCACCATAGTTACTCAACTCGTCGTGGCCGTCTCCCTTGGCGAAATTGATTGTTCCGCTGCCATCACCACTCACACGCAGGGAGTCGTCGCCGGCATGACCGGTGACCGTGAAGTTGGTCTGCGGAAGGGCTAGGAAATTGGCGCTCGACGTTCCCTGAATATCCTGATGAGCATTTGCGATGGCATCGCTCGCTGCAGATAGCAGATCGTCATGCGTCCACCTTGTGCCGTCATGGAAGGCGATGCTGAACGCGCCGCGATCCGCGAACGCCGCGACCTCTTTTGACAACGTGACCGATCCGTCTTTGTTGGCAAAAGAGATAATCAGGCCGGTGCCGCTGGGCGTGACCGCGAATTGTAGATCGGATGGTGCGATACCATCACCCAGAACTAACGTGTCGTTGCCTCCAAAGGCGCCAGCGCCAAGGGCGACATCGTCGCCGTCGCCCTCATTCCACGCGATCGTGTCGTCGCCATAGCTGAGAGCGTAGGTATCGTTGCCGGCCCCACCTGCTAGATTGTCGTTGCCATAGCCGTCGATAAGAGAATCGTCGCCGACAGTACCGGAAACTTGCTGGCCGGCAGGTCCTGGTAGAGGGTCACGTCCGAAATACTGCTCATTAAGGTAATTGATGAAGCTGATCGGGTCCGACGATATCGTGCCCAAAGCACCCGAGGTTGTGCTCCACGCTGTGCTATCCATCATCGCGGCATTCCGCGCCATCAAGGTTGTCGCAAGATCAGAAGAAGTCTTCCCTGGAAATATATTCGCCGCAGCGTTGAACGGCTTCATCAGGTCGAACGCTACCCTCACACCATCTTCAAGATTATGATTAAGATGATCCCAGATAGTGCTCGCCGACCAAACGGTCCCGTCGGAGAATTTAATCGAGTCCAAAGGACTATTCGCCAACGAATCTTCTTCAATTTCGCGATACTTCATCCTAACGCTATCACGCGCCAGGTATCCGTCAAATGGATTGTCATGCACCGATTTCGCAACGAACGTTATCATTTCTCCGGTGGAATTTATCTTGATTGTAAGCATATTGAGGTCAAGGAAAGGACCAAATTCTTTGGTACGGGGGTCTGTACCGTACATATCCGTGCCGCCCGCGATGAACGTTATGTCTTCCGGACTAAGATTATCTAGCAAGAGCTGATAGTTTCCAGCACCAGTTTCGACTAGATCCTTACCGCCACCCACTCCGAAGTGAATCATTGCGGCTGGGCCACCGACCTTGATGAGGTCATTACCGCCAGCCCCATCCAGGATCGATTGTCCCTCGCTTGCGCCAATTAGCGTGTCGTCACCGTTGCCGCCTTTAGCAGCCTCGAACCCGTAAATGTTAAGGCTGACCGTTTGATATGGGATGCCAAGAACGTAGTTCTGTGTCGAAAGTATATTGTTAGAGAGATCTATGGTCGCTGCCTTAGCCCACGGTGTCAGCGATCCATCCGCGTTACCACTCTCAAGCAATAAGGTGTCATAAGTTCCGCTAGTTTGCTGCCCAGCATCTAAATATTCGTAGGATGTTAGATCGGCCTGCTCATCGATTCCAAATACATCCCGGCCGTCGCCCGCCTCTACAGCGATGAGTTCGATAGAGTCGATCGTATCGCTGCCGAAGGATGTTTCGCCATTCTCGCCTTGAACGCCAGTGATATTGACGCGTCCTAGGCCTTCCGGGGTCGTTCCCAACTGAACCACACCATCACCGTGAGCATATTGGTAGGCAATCGTGTCCACACCATCGCCGCCCACGTACTTGTCATTTGCCCCGTCCATGTCGGCATAGAAGCGATCATTCCCGTCACCTCCAAGGACGCTGTCCTCTCCGGCACCGCCACGCAACATATCATCGCCTTTGTCAGCGATAAGAATGTCATTGCCGTCGCCACCACTTAAAGTGTCATTTCCCCATCCCCCGACCAGAAGATCATTTCCATCGCCGCCATCGAGCGTGTCGTGCTGCTTGTTACGATCCGGCGTGTTCGGCGAAAGCGTTGAAGCGCCATCCTCGTAAATGCCTTTATCGATCTTGCCGTAATTAGCATCCGCCTCACCCAAGGTTGGAACGAACTCAAGGTTCGTGGTCGGTAGGCCGAGTAACCCGAGTTCATCGTTACCGTGCTGAATTGCGAAGCCATCGGCAAACAACATATCGTTGCCATCATTGCCTTTCAGCACGTTGGAGAACTGGTTTCCAACGATTACGTCGCTTCGCTGCCCTCCGGTGGCATTTTCGATATAGGCACCAAAGGCGATCGATACGTTTTCTCTGCCTAGCGCACCACCCGTTCCGAGTGCGACGGTGAAATCACTATTGATGTGGCCGGGATCGTAGCCGCCGTTTTGGCTATGAGGAACAAAGGAATATGGACCGATCGATGAGAAAAATCCGGGCCTGAGGTCTATATAGGATTCCGCGTACGAACTAGCGTCAATCGTATCTGCGCCGCCGCTATCCCAAATCGAAAATATTCGATCCTGCCCATCCGGATCAGTGAACTGGGTATAAGGAGTATCTCCAGCATTCGCTGTTCCTGCACCGTAAAGAAACTGGAGCGCAGCAATATCATGCAGCTGCCATTCCACCGGATTCCGAGCTTCTCCCGGATGTTTGGCGTAAGCCATAACCGAGAACTTCGTGCTATCCTCTGGGTATGCTGGCACTGTGTGCGTTGTGTCGAAAGGGTTAGCATCGTTAAAGGTGTGGTAAAGCCCAAGTGCGTGCCCTAGCTCGTGAACATATGTTGCATAGTCATTCCAGTTGGACTTAAATATCCAAACATCTCCTTCCATTCCAGGATCGGTGACCTGGAGAAGAGTATCCCATATTGGTGTCATCTCAGAGCCCACCGAAAATGTAACGGCGCCGGCTTTTTCCGTATTAAAATCAAGCAAACCAAAGGTTATGTCCGGAACGTTGATATCGGTAACGTCGTATGGAACATATTGGATGTTTGATTGCGTAATCTGGTTAAATCCAAGATACCGCGTATTCCCCAGCGCAGCGTGTAGAACTGCATCCCTCTGCGGCTGCGCAAACGTGCCTAGTGCGCCGGGTTCGTGCCAAGAATGTGTAATCGTGTTTCCGTTTGCATCAAGAACAGGATTACCTTGCGCATCTCTAACAATGTCAACGCCAATGAAACCGGCGTGATCGAAGTTCTCGTAAAAATATGGAAGCTGCCCCTCTATAAAACTAAGTGTTATAACACCTGGCCATGGAACGGAGTTTGCGTACACCGAATTAAGACCGGTTAACGAAATTGCCCTAGACACAGATCCCTGGGTCATCTTTCTTACCTTTTGACGGAAGAGAAAAATTTGCGGGATAGGTCCGCAATATCCATTTGACGTGACGCGTCCATTCTCGATTCTCGCTCAAGATCAGCGCGCGTTATCGTAGTCGGCCCGTCATTAGGGGCGATCGGCCCTGGCACAGCGTCGCTACGCAAGCCGTCGGGACGCTCGATCACCCCGACCCAAGCCGCATCGCGCTGCCACACCACTAGGGTGATTTTATAGGGCACATTTCGACGCTTCGGTGCTATCCGACCATCGGCAAAAATGGCCCCGCTGGACAGACTGCCTCTGCAACCGGGGCTTGACTGCTTACCGAAGATACCGTCGGTCCTGAGTTCGCCATTTAGTCTATCGGATTGGGCTCTTGCCGCTATCGCCCGCTTTATTTCAAGCGGATCGAGACCCCACCCCTTCCATGGTCTGCACAGGAAGGTCTCCGGGGTAATCGCGAAGTCCCCCTTCTGCTGGATGTGGAACTGGCCATCAGCGGGATAGCTTACCTGCAAGAGCGCCTGAACCGTGGGCGGATAACTAGCCCGCTCGCCCTGATCGCAGCTGGTTAGAAGTGCTAGGAATCCGCCTCCAACCAAAGTGAGGACCAACTGATTACGACGACATCCAGAGTTATCTGGCTTAATCAATTGCCCCTCCTCCCGTGTTCCAAAACGTATCCTTGGACGATGGTGTTAATTTGCCTATCAAACGCTCCAGCCGCAAGCACATCGCAGGCAAAGAACGCGTTAAGTATCAACAATATGATCCGATCTGAACGTACCTGCATCTACCGCTCCCGCGCCGCTTCTCGCGATGCTTTGTCGACCGGGCTGACCAAATAGGACAGGATACTCCGAGTTCCCGTCCGGATGTCTGCAGTCACCTGCATCCCAACGACGGCCCGGATGCCTCCGGCGCGTAATGCCGGTTGAACCGCGTCGACGCTAATCCGGGCCGGATAGAGCAGCCCCAATTTCTCGTCTTCAACCGCGTCCGATCCGATACTCTCGACGCGCCCTTTGAGCGTCCCGTAGCGCGTGAACGGAAACGCCTCGAGTTTCACCGCGACGTCCTGCCCGACACGGATGAACCCGATATCGCGATTGGGTATCTTCACTTCTGCGACCAGTATCCCTCCCGCCGGCACGACGATCATGATCGGCTTAGTCGCCTCGACGACACCACCGACCGTGTGAACCGCGAGCTGCGTGATGGTGCCGTCAACCGGACTGACCAAGGTCTGCAAACTTGATTTCTGCGTGGCTTTAGCGAGTTCCTCGCGACGGAGCCGCGCATCGGCTTCCGCCTTGGCGAGATCACCCAGCACCTTGGCCCGCGCTTCAGATTGCCCTTGCCTGGTCGCTCCTTCGGCCGCCGCCATTTCTGCAGCCGCCTTGCCGATCGTCTCGATGGCGGCATCGCGATCCCGCGCGGTCGACAAACGCTGGCGGCGCATCTCGATCACCTTGAGCTTCGAGACATACCCTTTCGCCAACAATTGCTCGTTGGCGGCGATCTGTTCGTCCAGCAACGGCAGCGTCTCGGTCAGCTTCGCGGCCTGTATCCTTGCCTCCCGCCCGGCGGCATTCGCGGCATCGCGCCGAGCGGCATTGGTCTGAGTGGTGCTCGTGATATCGGCCAACTCGGCCCGCGCGAGGGCAAGCTGCGTTCCGATAATCTCCGGCGGTGTACGGGGCGGTGCCACAAAGTTCAGCCCGCGCCCATCGAGCGCCGCAAGCACGGCGCGTGCCCGCGCCGCGTCGAGTTCGGAACTCTCTAGCGCCTTGCGCGCTTGAGCCGTGTCCGCGGTGGAGATCGTCGGATCGAGCTGGACCAGAGCCTGTCCGGCGCGAACGCGCTGGCCATCGTGGACTAGGATGTGTCGAACCACCCCTGCATCGGCGGGCTGGATCAATTTCACGTTATCGACCGGGATCAGTTTGCCCGGTGCCGATGCGACAACATCGACCTTGCCGAAGGTCAGCCAGGCGATCGTTGCCACCAGTCCGATCATCAATACCCAGGCGGTAATTCGCCCGGTCGGCGACACCGGGGTCTCGATGATCTCAAGCGCGGCAGGCAGAAAATCGGCCTGATCGGTGCGGAATACCGAGGCCTTGCGCAGCTTCTCGTCGGCTAGCGAGTCGCGCACGACCTGCCAGTTGCGGCTGAACGCGTTCATGCCGCCGCCCCTTCGTGGATGCCCATCTGCCGGCGATGCAAGCCGGCATAACGACCGCCCGCGCGCAGCAATTCGTCGTGCGTGCCGATCTCAACCACCCTGCCCTTTTCGAGCGTCACGATGCGGTCGCATTGGCGGATCGCCGACAGGCGGTGGGCAATGATCAGCACGGTGCGCCCGCGCGCCATCGCCTTCAGATTGGTCTGGATGATCTCCTCGCTCTCGGCATCGAGCGCGCTGGTCGCCTCGTCGAGGATGAGGATACGCGGCTGGGTGACGAGCGCGCGGGCGATCGCGATGCGCTGGCGCTGGCCACCCGACAGGTTGACGCCGCGCTCCTCGATCATCGTGTCATAGCCTTGCGGCAATTGCAGGATGAAATCGTGGGCGCCGGATAGCTGAGCGGCCGCCATCACATTCTCGAGTGGCATCGCCGGATTGGCGAGCGCGATGTTCTCGCGGATCGTGCGGTTGAACAGCAGATTCTCCTGCAGCACCACGCCAATCTGGCGCCGCAGCCAGGCGGGATCGATCTGGGCGATGTCGACGCCGTCGATCAGCACGCGACCGGCGGCCGGGGTATAGAGCCGTTGCAGGAGCTTGGTCAGCGTCGACTTGCCCGATCCCGACGACCCGGCGATGCCGAGCGTGCCACCGGCGGGAATGTCGATGCTGATATCGTCGAGCGTCCAGGGTCCGTCGAGCGCATAGCGGAACTTCACGCCATCGAATTTGATCGCGCCTTTGAGCGACGGCAGCGCCACGCGCGAGCCCATGCCCGGTTCGACGGGCGCGTTGAGCACGTCGCCCAACCGCTCGATCGACAGCCGTACTTGCTGGAAGTCCTGCCAAAGCTGCGCCATCCGGATCACCGGCCCCGACACGCGTTGCGCGAACATGTTGAACGCGACCAGCCCGCCCACGGTCATCGCGCCGGCGATCACTTGCCCCGCGCCGAAGTACAGGATCGCCGCCAAGCTCAATTTGGAGATCAGCTGGACTGCCTGGCTGCCGGAATTGCCAAGATTGATCACGCGCTGGTTGGCGGCGCTGTAGCCGGCCAATTGCCGTTCCCAGCGCTCCTGCCATTGCGGCTCGACCGCGGCCGCCTTGACCGTCTGCATGCCCGACACGCTTTCGACCAGAAGCGCATTGTTGGCAGCGCCGCGCTCGTATTTCTCGTTGAGCCTGCGGCGCAGCGGTTTGGTCACGAACAGCGAGACGCACGCATATGCCGGGATGGTCAGCGCGACGATCCAGAACAGGGCCGGCGAGTAGATCCACATCGCGACCAGGAACACGATGGTGAAGGCCGGATCGACCAGCACCGACAAAGAGGCGTTGGTCAGGAACTCGCGGATCGATTCCAGCTGGCGGACGCGCGTGACCGTGTCTCCGACGCGGCGCGCCTCGAAATAGGAAAGCGGCAGGCCGAGCAGGTGTCGGAACAGCTTGGCGCCGAGCTCGACATCGAGCTTCTGGCTGGTTTCCGAATAAAGCCGGGTGCGGAGCCAGCCGAACACCACTTCCCACAGCGACACCGCGACGAAACCGATCGACAGGACCTGCAAGGTCGCCAGCGTGTTGTGGACCAACACCTTGTCGATGACGTTCTGGAAGAATAGCGGCGCGGCGAGACCGAGCAGGTTGAGGCACAAGGTGATCAGCAGCACCTCGCCGATCAGCTTGCGATAGCGCACCACCTGCGGAATGAACCAACCGATATCGAAGCGGCCCGCCGCACCGGCCACGCCTTCGCGCGTCGTGATCAGGATGAGTTCGCCTGACCAGAGAGCGTCAAGCGCCAGCCGGTCGAGTTGCTCGGGCGAGCGTGCCGGCCGCTGGATCAGCACGCGATCATCGGCCACGCGCCCGATGACGAACCAGCCATCGGGTCCGTGGGCAAGCGCCGGGAGCGGAAGGCGCACGAGACGATCGAAGGCGGCGGTTACGACCTTGGCACGCACGCCATCCTGCCGCTTCGCCACGCGCAGCAAGTCGTCCGGCGAGCAAGCGTCGAAATGACCGAGCCCATGCCGCAACTGGTCGGGATCGACCGCGATGCGGTGCATCGCCAGCACCGTCGCAAGCGCGATCAGCCCGCTATTGTCGCCGACATCTGCGGTCCATTGTTCGCTACCCGGACTCAACGCGTCCTATGCCCCCTTGGCGGGTCGCCTATGCGACTCCCGCGCAACAACATCATAAGAAGCAATAGGTTACGCTAGCAAGACACATATTCCGAAATTCGACGGATACATCCAATTCGGATCGAAAACTGCTGTAACGGAGGAGGCGAGTATCCGGGCGGCAGCGCGCAAAGAAATAGGTGCCCCACGCCTAGAGGAAGTCTGGCTCGCTCGGCACGTCCTCTGCCCGCTCAGGCCGGCGCGCACCGAGAAGCGAAAACGTAACTAGGCTACGCGGTTCGGCCGATCTTCCCGATTTCGGTGCAGATGTGCATTCGCCGGCCACGGGACATTTCCCGAGACAGGAGTAAGAAATTGAACCAATACCGCCAAAATCGCGTCAATATCGACCAGGAATTGGCAGACGCCATGAGCGAATTTTCCGACCATTTGTTCGGGCTTGAACTGATCCGCTACTCACTGGATGAAATCCGCGTCGGCGCTTCGGAGCTCTATTCAAACGATCAACTCGCAGCACATTGTCGCGCCCACGAGCTCATCAACGACGTAGTTGATTTCCTTGTTCATGAGGCCAGCCACTGGGGCGTATCCGAGGAGATGCTGCAGTTGTGCGTGCATCGCCGCTGGAAGGAATATGCCGACGAAATTGGCGCGGCCGGTTCGAGCGAACTCGAATCCCACAAGCGCTTCCTGGAGCATCGGTCGCCTAAATCGATCGGGTATTTCCCCGAGAGCGAGGTTCTTCATTGACCGTATCGGCTCAGGTACACCGACCTTGGCGGTTCAGTTTGGCGCCACATGCCCCCCGGCGCCAATTCAGGCTCCAGGGAAATCAGCCATCCGCCACGTCTGACGCCTCGTTTACGATACCGGCTATCCGCGAAGCGTCGAAGCGCTCTGGCGTGGCTTGCTCCCCACACGTTTTTCGTCACACGGCAGGCGTTTGGATGGCTCAGGCTGACGTGCCTATGCAGAAGATCGCGCAGTTCCTGGGGCATACCTCAACACGGGTCACCGAGAGGACATACGCTCGCTACAGTCCCAGCTTTATGAAAGACGCTGCCGCGGCGTTGGACTGGTAGGGGCTTAGCCGGGACTGGCCCTGCGCCTTTGGTTCAATTGAACCAATCGAACCCCGTGGAGGTGATACACAAAAGCCTCGGGAAACCGGAGTTTCCCGAGGCTTTCGATGGTGGGCGTGGCAAGGATTGAACTTGCGACCCCTGCGATGTCAACACAGTGCTCTACCACTGAGCTACACGCCCACGGGGAGGGCGCCCTGTAGCGGCGCTTCCTCCGCGGTGCAAGCGGGGAAACTCTATAATCCGCCGTTCGCGCTTTCGACCTCGAACAAGCGATCCACCTCCAGCACCAGATCCTTGAGATGGAACGGTTTGGAGAGCACGCGAGCATTGGGCATCTGCTTGCCGGCGCGCAAGGTTACCGCGGCGAAGCCGGTGATGAACATGACCCGCATATCCGGCGCGATGTCGGATACTTTCTGCGCCAGTTCGATCCCGTCCATCTCGGGCATGACGATGTCGGTCAGCAGCAGGTCGAAATGCTCGGTTTCGATCAGCGGCAGCGCGGCGGTACCGCGGTCGACAGCGGTAACGGCATAGCCCGACCGTTCCAGCGCGCGCGTCAGATATTCGCGCATCACCGAATCGTCCTCGGCCAGTAGAATCCTGATCATGCCCGTCCGCTGCCTTGTATCCCCGTAGGGCGTTTTATGCCCCAAGGGTTTAAGATTTTCCAGCGCCGCGCGGCGATTGCCCCAAGACGGCACGACGAGTAGATTTGCGGATATGGCCGCTCCCTCGTTCGACCGCGTCGGACCAATCCCGCCGGACAGCCCGGTGATCCTGTCGGTGCCGCATGCCGGGCGCGATTATCCGCTCCAATTGCGCGCCGCCGCCGCCGTGCCGGTAGCCTCGATGCTGGCGCTGGAGGATCGCCATGCCGACGATGTCGCGCTCACCGCGCGGATCGACGAGACTGTGTTCGTGCAGCGCCGCGCGCGCGCCTGGATCGACCTCAATCGCGGCGAGGACGAACGCGACCCGCTGATCGACGATGGCGCGCGGCCGATCCCAGCCGGCGCCGCGGCGACCAAATTGCGCAGCGGCCTGGGCCTCGTGCCGCGGCGATCCGCGCCCGGCGTCGCGATCTGGAACCGGCGGCTGGGTGACGACGAAGTGCGGCAGCGCATTACCCAGGATCACCGCCCCTATCATTCGGCGCTCGCCGACGCGCTGGCGGCCGCGCGCGAGCGGTTCGGGGCCGCTTTGTTGCTCGACGTGCATTCGATGCCGCCATTGCCCGGCGGCGCCGCGGCGCGCGTGGTGATCGGCGACCGCTTCGGCCGCAGCGCGGGCGGGCGGCTGGTCCATCGGCTGGAAGGCGAAGTCATCGCCGCGGGGCACCGCGCCGCACTCAACACGCCCTATCCCGGCGGCTATATTCTGTCGCGCCACGGCCGTCCGCACGAGCATATCCATGCGATCCAGATCGAGATCGACCGGCGCCTCTATCTCGACCCCAGCCTGACCGCGCCTGGCAAGGGTCTGGCCGACACCGCCGCGTTGCTGCGCCGAATGATCGACGCCGCCACCGACGAATTGCTGACCGGCGGGCTGGCATTGGCGGCGGAATAAGGTGGGCCTCACGCCGCCGATGGAGACAAAGGCCGCTCAATGTGTTACATTGTACACATGTAAAATCGGGAGTGCGATGTGGGTGCCAGTACGACAATGACGATCCGGGTTACCCCCGATCTCAAGGAAAAGCTCGGCCGCTTGGCTCATGATACGCGCCGCACGCGGTCCTATCTCGCGGCAGAGGCTGTCGAAGCCTATGTGAATCGCGAGCTGCAGATCATTGAGGGTATTCAACGCGGCTTGGTCGACATGGAGACGGGCAAGGTAACGGCGCATGAGGACGTGACGGCGAAGGCCAACCGGATCATCGCTGAAGCGCGGCAGAAGCGAGTCGCCCGCCAGTGAGGCGTGTCGTCTGGGCGGACGCGGCACAGGACGACTATCTCGAAATTTTGCGCTACATCGCTGAAGACGATCCCGATGCCGCCGAGCGAGTTGTTCGCGCAATCGAAGAGACCGGAAATAGGCTCGCTGATTTTGCGACCGGCCGCCCCGGCCGGGTGAGCGGCATCTATGAGAAGTCCATCGCCCGTCTGCCCTACATCCTTGCCTACGCGCTCAGTGAGGACGGCACCGTTCTGACGATCGTTCACGTCATCCATACGTCGCGTGATTGGCCTCCCGACAATTGGCCCGCATAGAGCCGAACGCGGCCGGCGAGGCGGTCAGTGGTAAACCACCAATCGCAGCCACTCGCCCGCAACCCAGCGATCTCGCTCACCCCATAAAAAACCACCTCGGGCAAATGCCCGAGGTGGCCAAGGTTCAGGGAGGAGACACGCTCGAAAGCGTGTCTGCACGACCTCGCGAAAGGGGGGACACGAAGCCGTACTCAAGCAACATAGGTCGATGAGATTACCGTTTCAAGACTCGGGCTAGAGGGTTCTCAGCGAAGAATTTCAACCATTTCGGGTCAATCCCGGCGCCATCCGGCCCAAAACGGTGTCGCGCAGCAGCAAATGGTGGCGCAGCGCCGCCGCGATATGCAGCACGACCAGCGCGAGCATGACGTAACCGATTATGCCGTGGAGATTGTGGCTCAGCTTCGCCGTCGCGCCCGATATCGGCAGCGGCGGGATCGGGAACAGCCAGAACCACGCCATCGGCCGCAGCCGCGCCGGGTTGGACGACAGCATCCAGCCGGTCAGCGGCAACGCCAGCAACAGCGCATAGAAGGCCCAATGCACCGCCTTTGCCACCGCGCGCTCCCAACCCGTCATGTCGACAGGCAGCGGTGGCGGCCGATGCGTCAGCCGCCAGCCCAGCCGCAATAGCGTCAGCGCCAGCACGGTGATCCCGATCGACTTGTGGATCGGGATCACCCATTTGATGCCGTCGAGCAAAGATTCGTGGAACAGCCCGAGCGTGAGGTTGACGAGGACCAAAGCCGCGATCGACCAATGGAGCCAGATCGCGCCCCAGGAATAACGGTCGGTTCGGATCAGCGTGGTCCTCGTCACTATGCGCGCCTGGACGCCGTCAGGCGACGAGCTGCGGCGCCGGCATCAGTCCCAATTGCATCTGACGCGTGAAAATCTCGCGCATCACCGACAGCGAGAAGAGATGGGCATAGATCAACGGCAGCAGCCCCGACTGGGTCATCTTGCGCAGCTGGTCGCCGCGCAACTCGTTGAGCTTCTCTTCATTGATCATGCGGAAGCCCGAATAGACGAAGGGCTTGTCGGCACCGTCCGGCTGGATCGTCACTTCGCCGTCCATCAGCAGATCGAGCTCGCGGAGTTCGTTCATGAACGCCGCGGTGCGCGCGCCGGCTTCTTCGAACTGCTGGTTGAACTCCAGGATGCTCTTGGTGACCTCGGTCGGCGCACCATCGGCGAACAGCGGCTCGCCGTCGTCGAACGCGCCGATCGTTTCCGAGCTCGGATCGAAGCACAAGGTCAGCTCTTCGGCTTCGGGGCGCAGGCGCGCGAGCAGATACGGATAGCGACGGATATAGGCCGGGACATAGGTATAGGGCTCGCGCAGCTGACCCTTTTCGTCGATGAAGACGTTGACCCCCTCGTTGAGGCCCATCAGCGCCAGCGGCACGCCATCGTCGCCTTGCGAGAACACGATCGGCAGGTTGCGCTGCGCCATCGGGAATTCGTCGACCGTCAACGGAATCGCGTGCTGGCTGGCCAGGAACGGTGCGCCGTTGGACGGGCGGATACGAAAATTGCCATGCTGCTCGCTCGACAGCGGCTCGAGCGAATTATAAAAAAGCGGAAGCGACTGCGGCGCGCTGGCCATTACCCTACTCCAATCGAATCTCTTGAACGCGGCTCCCCAAGAAGCCGCACGTGGCCGTGCGCCCTAAGGGGTGCCGCCGTCGGGCGCAAGGGTAACGAGCTTGCCCGGATTCATCAATTCGCGCGGATCGAACGCGCTTTTTATCGCGCGCAACGCCATCATCCGCGCCGGCGAGGACAAACGCGCAAGCTCGTCGCGCTTCAACTGCCCGATGCCGTGCTCGGCCGAAATCGATCCGCCCGCGGCGACAACGAGATCATGGACGAACGCCGAGACGACATGCCCCTCCCCCTCGTACCAGCTCGGGCCGTCAGTGCCGGCCGGCGCGCGCACATGGAAATGGACGTTGCCGTCGCCGAGATGGCCGAACCCGGCTGCGTGCGTTCCGGGGAAGCGCGCCTCCACCGTTCTCGCGCCTTCGGTAAGAAAGCGTGGCATGCCGGCGACGGGCACCGAGATGTCATGCTGTAGCGCCGGCCCCTCGGCACGCGACGCCTCCGGAATGGTCTCGCGAATTTTCCACAAGGCGTCCGCCTGCGTCTCGCTTGCCGCGACGACCGCATCCTCGACCTCACCCGCGGCGAGCGCATCGCCGATCAGCCGTTCGAGCAAAGCGGCCGGGGGTTCGTCGGCGGGCGCCGCGCGCGTCGCCTCGATCAGGACGTGCCAGCCGTGATTGGCCTCCAAAGGCGCGCGCGTTCCGGGGAAATGGCGGATTACCGCGTCGAGGAAGCTTTGCGGAATGATCTCGAAGCTCTCGACCGTCTGGGTGGCAGCCTGGAGCCGCCGCAACAGCGCCAGCGCGCGTTCGGGATCGGCCAGCCCGACCCAGGCCACCGCGCGGTCGAGGATCGCCGGGACCAGCCGCAGCGTGGCCGCGGTGATGACCCCGATCGTGCCTTCCGCCCCGATCAACAGCTGGTTGAGATCGTAGCCGCGATTGTCCTTTTTCAGTGCGGCGAGGCCGTCATGAAGCGAGCCGTCGGGCAGCACCGCCTCGACTCCCGCGACCAGCCCGCGCATCGTCCCGAACCGCAGCACTTGCGTGCCGCCGGCATTGGTCGAGGCCAGCCCGCCGATCGTCGCGCTGCCTTTTGCCCCCAGGGTCAGCGGGAAGCGCATGCCCTCGGCCAAGGCGGCGTCGTGAAGATTGGACAGGATCACGCCCGCCTCGGCCACCGCCAAAGCGTCGGCGGGGCGGAGCGAGCGGATGCGGTTCAGCCGGCGCGTCGACAGGATCAGGGCAGAACCATCTGCGGGCGGCGTTGCACCGGCAACCATCGAGCTATTGCCGCCCTGTGGCACCAGCGCGACGCCGAGCTCGCGAGCCCTGCCCACGACCAATTGCACCCCCGCGACCGTGTCGGGCGCGAGGATCGCCGGGCTGTTGCCGTGGAAACGGCCGCGCCAGTCGGTCAGCCATGGCGCAATGTCCGCGGGATCGGTCACGACCGCCTTGTCGCCCAGCGCGGCGCGGACAGCGGCGATCAACTCGGTCTGTGCGGGTGTCATGGTGCCGGCGCTAGCATGGCAAGGACTGCGCATCCAATTCATTGCGTGTTCAAATTATGGCTTTACCAAGGCGCGCTTCATGCCCAGTCCGCCACTTGCCGCCTTCACCTTGCTTGCCTCCGTCGCCGCGGTCGGCACGCCCGCACCTGCCGGCCAGGTGACGGGCATCGAACTGGCGCAAGTGACGATCCGCGGGCGAATCATCATCCGCATCCCCAGCCGATTGCGGGGCACGCCCCCGCCACAACTCACACCGGTACGACCAGTCGAATGGGCCGAGAAAAAAGGGCCCAAATGTATCGCCGCCGACCAATTGGGCGGAGCGATCGTCGCGAGCGATTATGTCGACCTTGTGCTGCGCGGCGGCGACCGCGTCCGCGCCGAACTGGACGGCGATTGTTCGGGCCTCGGCTATTATGGCGGCTTCTACGTCAAACCTTCGGCCGACGGCCAGGTCTGCGCCGGACGCGACTCGATCCGCACCCGCTCGGGCGATCAATGCACGATCAGGAAGTTCAAAAAGCTGGTCGCTAAGAAGTGAGTCTTTGATGCGCCTCTCGGCGCATGGCAGCACCGGCCCACATTGGGTGGATAGCGCCCCGCGCTGTCCAGGTCATGCCGGGGGCATGACCGGCCCGATGTGCCCCCACCCGACCTCCCATAAGATACGATGTCTGGGAGGTCGGGTGGGGGAGCGGGCGGAGAAGCCCAAGGTTCCGGCGATGCGCAGCGTCGTTGGAATGGCTGCGGAGGGCGGTGCCGCGATCGAAACTCGCCCTTCCGCGAGTTTCGCAAAAACGCTCTCAAGCTTGACTTTCGGCAACTGATCGGCAAGCGCGCACGTTGTTGGATGGTGCATCTGCGCGCTAACCATTTTTCCGGATTTTTGGATGCCCTTTGCCGACCTCGGCCTCTCAGACGAATTGCTCCGCGCCGTAGGCGAATCGGGCTATACCGAACCGACTCCCATCCAGGCCGCGACCATTCCCAGCGTGCTGATGATGCGCGACATCATCGGCATCGCACAGACCGGCACCGGCAAGACTGCCGCGTTCGTGCTGCCGATGATCGATATCCTCGGTCATGGCCGCAGCCGCGCGCTGATGCCGCGCAGCCTGATTCTCGAGCCGACGCGCGAGCTTGCCGCGCAGGTCGCCGAGAATTTCGAGAAATACGGCAAGTATCACAAGCTCTCGATGGCGCTGCTCATCGGCGGCGTGCAGATGGGCGATCAGGTCAAGGCGCTGGAAAAGGGCGTCGACGTGCTGATCGCGACTCCGGGCCGGCTGATGGACCTGTTCGAGCGCGGCAAGATCCTGCTGACCCAGTGCAATCTGCTGGTGATCGACGAGGCCGATCGCATGCTCGACATGGGGTTCATCCCCGATATCGAGAATATCTGCACCAAGCTCCCGGCCAATCGCCAGACCCTCTTGTTCTCGGCGACCATGCCGCCGCCGATCAAGAAGCTGGCCGATAAGTTCCTGTCGAACCCGAAGACGATCGAGGTCGCCCGCCCCGCCACCGCCAATATCAACATCACCCAATATGTGGTGCCGGTCGGCAGTGCGAGCCACGCCAAACGCGCGACGTTACGCCAGTTGCTCGGTCAGGAAGAGGTCAAGACCGCGATCATCTTCTGCAACCGCAAGACGACCGTACGCGAGCTCAACAAGAGCCTGAGGAGCTACGGCTTTTCGAGCGGCGAGATCCATGGCGACATGGAACAGCCGCAGCGCATCGCCGAGCTCGACCGGTTCAAGTCGGGCGAGATCAACATCCTGGTCGCGTCCGACGTCGCCGCGCGCGGCCTCGACATCAAGGGCGTCAGCCACGTCTTCAACTTCGACGCGCCATGGCATCCCGACGATTATATCCACCGCATCGGCCGCACTGGCCGCGCGGGGGCGACCGGCGTCGCCTATACGCTCGCGTCGAGCGCGGACGCCGAGAATATCGAGAATATCGAGAAACTGACCGGCATGAAGATTCCGCGGCTCGAAGGCGGCCCACCGCCCGAAGCCGAGGAAAAGCCGCGCGCCCGCGCTGCTCGTGACGAAAAGCCGAAACGCGCGCGCGCCGCGCCGCGTGAGAAGGCTGCCGCCGCCGAGGCGCCGGAAGCGCCCGCGGCGCGCGCGGACAAACCCGCTCGCCGCGAAGAGCCGGGCGCGCCACGCGAAGAAGCGCGCCCTCGCCGCGACGAGCCACGGGCGCGCAACGACGACCGCCGCCCGCGCCGTGGCCGCGAGCAGGACGATGGGCCGGACGAGGGTTGGAACGGGCCGATTCCCGACTTCCTGAACGCGGTCCTGACGCACGACTGAGGCACGCGTGAGCCTGCCCGACTTCATCAGCGTGGTGCCGGTCGAGCCGATCGTCAGTCCTTGCGTCAATGTCTGCAAAATCGGCAAGGACCGGTTGTGCGAGGGATGCCGCCGCACGATCGACGAAGTCGCGCGCTGGACGAGCATGACGCCGGCGGAGCGTGACCGCGTCATGGCGGAATTGCCGGCGCGCTAGGCGACAGGCCAGGCGATTGCACGCCTCCCCGGCGAAGGCCGGGGTCCAGCTTCGGCGAATTAGAGCATCGCGCGGAAAAGTGGGTACCGGTCTTCTACAAAAAGCGATGCGACAACAAATAACCAGAGCGGAGTGCGTGATCCAGAAATCACGCACTCCGCTCTAGCAACGGCGCCCCGCCATCGCGAACGCATTGCGACTGGGCCCCGGCCTTCGCCGGGGAAGCGTGTTTTCCAATCCGCAGGACGAAATTCCCAAGCGTTCCCGCGAAAGCAGGATCACTCGCCCTCACGCCAGCTGATTCATCTCCATCAGCGCATCGTCGAGCGCCGACGCCCGCTTATACGCCTCGCGCCCGCTCAGCCGCTCGGCATAAGCGGTGACGGCGTCGCGCTTGGGGATCGAACCGAACTGGTTGCCCCCGGATCACCGCCGCGTCTTCACCGGAAAGCCCATGTTCGCGCATTGCCGCCGCTCGCGACGCGTCTGGTGGCGATCGTTGAGGCAGGCGCCGAGCCGCCGGTCCCAATCGGCCTTACGGTCGACATAGGATTCATCCCCGCCGGTACGTGACGCGGGCACAGAAGGTTCGGGAACCCGCGATCGCGGCGCTGGCGATGGATCGCGGCGGATGCCATAGCCGGTTTGCGCTCCGACCGGCGCGGCGAGCGACAGAATGATCGACGCGACGAGAAACTTCATTGCGACACTCCCAGGGAACCGCGCCGACATTCAATGCCCGAGCAGTTGAACGCGACCTGAAGCGCCGCGCGTCACGCCAGCTGGTTGGTCTCCATCAGCGCATCGTCGAGCGCCGATGCCCGCTTATACGCCTCGCGCCCACTCAACCGCTCGGCATAAGCGGTAAACGCGTCGCGCTTGGGGATCGTGCCGAATTGCGTCCCCCAGATCACCTGGGCGCCGACATAGACGTCGGCCATCGTGAAGGCGTCGCCGGCGACATAGTCGTGCTGCGACACCGCGCTTTCGAGCACGTCGATCGTCCGGTCATAACTGCCATAGCCGAACATCCTGCCCTGTTCGGGCTGGGGGATGAAGCCGGCATTGTTGTTGGTCACGGCGTGCTCGACGGGTCCCGCGGCGAAGAACAGCCAGCGGTAATAATCGGCGCGATCGGCGGTCGGTGGCGCCAGGCCGGCATCGGGAAAGGCGTCGCCGAGATAGGCGCAGATCGCCGCGCATTCGGTAACGACCTTGCCCTTGTGCTCGATCGCCGGGACCTTGCCCATCGGATTGACCGACAGATAGTCGTCGCTTTTCATCGAGTCGGCGTAATTCATCACGCGGACTTCGTAGTGCGCGCCGACTTCCTCGAGCGCCCAGCGGGCTATGCGACCGCGCGACATCGGATTGGTGTACAAGATCACGTCGCTCATCGTCCTCTCCCCAGGGAATCTGTGGCTACGTCGTAAGCCGAATCAGAGCGCCTTCCGGAATAGCACCAGCATGCGCTCCCAGGCACGATCTGCCTGGGCCGGATTGTACACCTTGCTGTCGGGCGGGCACCAGCCGTGCATCGTGCCCTTATAGACCTCGATCTCTGCGGGCAGCTTGGCCGCGTCGAATGCTTTTCGCAGCACGTCCTTGTCGGTCGGCGCGCGCTGGTCGTCATTCTCTGCGATCGCGATCAGAAAGCTTGCCTTCATCTGCGGGATCAGCGCATTCGGGCTATCGGGCTTGTCGCCGACCAGCCCGCCGCCATGGAAAGTGCCGCCCGCGCGATAGCGGTCGGCGCGCGCGGCGACGGTGCGGAATACCATCGGCCCGCCCATGCAATAGCCGGTGCTGGCGAGCCCGCGCTTGGTATCGACTTCCTTTTGCGCGTCGAGGAAATTGGTGAACGCTTTGGCGTCGCTGACCGTCCCGGCGGGGGTGAGCTTCTCGACGAACGGCATGATCTTCGCGCGCACATCGGGCTGGTCGAAGGATTCGCCCGCTTTCAGGAACGGCGCCTTGGTCGAACGGTAGAATTGATTGACCACCAAAACGGCATAGCCCGATTGCGCCAGCCGCTCGGCCATTTGCCGGAAAGCCGGGCGCAGACCCATGATGTCGGGCCAGATCAGGACGCCCGGATGCTTTCCGGTCGCCGGCGCGACGAAATAGGCGTCGGCCTTCCCCTCGGGCGTGTCGATCACGACATCGCGCCCCTTGATCGCCGCGGCATTGGCGGGGACCGGCAGCACGGCCATCAGTCCCGCCACGCCCGTCATCATCCCGAACTGGCGGCGCGACGGATGCGCGATGCCCAGGAAGCGATCATTGTCCTCAGCGGTATGTTCGTCGCACATGGGTCTCTCCCTGGGGTGGCTCGACTCGGCCCTATCCTATGGCGACGCCGCGATCCGCGCGAGCCCTGACGCGGTTCAAATCGCGCGCCAGCGCCACGTCCCGTCGCCATCGGTTTCGCGCACGGCGCGCCCTTCGACTTCAAGTCGTTTCAAATGCGCCATCGCCTCGCCGGTCGCCATGCCGAGCACCTCCTGACCGATCGCGCGCCGGAACAGTCGGCCGAAGCAATCGACCACGCGGCGCGGTTCGTCGAGAAACGCTTCGAGTTCGTCGAGCCGGCCGCGATGCTCGCGATCCATCGCATCGAGCCGGACGTGCAGGTTGAGGAACGGGTCGCCATGGCCCGGCAAGGTCAGCACGTCGGCCGGCACCTCACGCTTCAGCTTCGCGATCGACTCGAACCATTCGCCAAGCGGATCGGAATCGGGTTCGGTGATGCCGAGCGACACGTTCGGGCTGATCCGCGGCAACACCTGATCGCCGGCGATGAATATGCCGTTCGCTTCGTCGAGCAGGCAGGCATGCTCCGGGCTATGCCCCGATCCGACGACGACCCGCCAGGCCGTCCCGCCGATCGCGATCGTCTCGCCATCGACCAGCCGGCGGTAGGACAAAGGCATCGGCCGCACGATCCGCCCGAAATTGGACCAACCGCGCGCCGCCGCCAGCTCGATCTGCTCGTCGCTCCAGCCGCAGGCGCGGCGGAAATCGCTGACCTCTTGGGGCGTTTCCGGTCGGGCGTCGGCGACCAGCATCTGCGCGGTCAGCCACTCGCCGCGCGTCATCCATAGCGGCGCTTGGTGGTGATCGCACATCCAGCCGGCAAGCCCGATATGGTCGGGATGGAAATGCGTGCCGATCATCCGCGTGACGCGGACACCCGACAGCGGCCCCTTGAACACCGATTTCCACGCCTCGCGCGTCTCGGTCCGGTTCATGCCTGCATCGACCAACGCGACCCCGTCACCCAGGTCATCGCTGTCATCGATCAACCAGCAATTGACGTGCTTGAGCGGTCCGGGGACATTCAGCCGCACCCAGCGCACGCCGGGCGCGACTTGCATTGTCTCACCGCCGCCAGGCTCCTTCCCGCCGAACGGATAGGTCAGACCTTTGTGGCTGGTGGGAACGAAGCTCTCGTCGGCGACGAACGCGGCATCGGGCGTGCGATTGGTTGCCATGATCGGGCGGTAGCAAGCCGGCGCGTTCGATACCAGCCCGACGAATGGAGCGGTGACCTGCTCCGTTCCGGATCGATACCGCACACTCGAATCGATTGCGCCGGCGCTCAGGCTGCGCCGGCTACTGCGCCGTCGGCAATACCCGATGTCCGCCGCGTCGACAGATAGGCGGTGCCCGCCAGCACCAGCACGAGAGCGCTCGCCTGGAACACGGTGACCGGGCTTTCGTAGAGAAACGCAGCGAGGAAGCCGAGATTGACCAAGAGCGCGAAGATCGCCGGAAGCGGGAATAACGGCATGCGATACGGGCGCTCCAGGTCCGGCTCGCGCCGCCGCAGCACGATCGCCGACAGGTTCACGCCGGCCGCGGCGCAGGTCATCAGCCAAGTGCTGAACGCCAGCAGGATGGCATAGCCGCCGATCTGCGAGAAGAATGCGGCGACCGCCACCATCATCGCCAATGCGACTTGCGGGCTGCCATTGCCGGACACGTGCGACAAGCGCGGAATGCCGGCGTCGCGCGCCATCGCATAGATCAATCGCGGGAAAGTCATCATCGCCGTATTGATGAACGAGATTAGCGAGATGAGCGACACCGCAGTCATGATCGTATCGCCGGTCGGCCCGAATACGCGTCCGGCGGCGTCGGCCGCGACGAGGTTCGATCCGGCCATTTCCTGCGGAGTCAGTATGGTGAGCATCGCGACATTGACCAGGACGTAGATCATCGTGACCAATACGATCCCACCGAACGTCGCGCGCGCGACCGCCTTGCCGAAATCCTTGATCTCTTCACCGAAGAATGCGGCATTCTCCCAGCCGAGATAGGTGCCGAGGATCGCGCGGATCGCGACGATCACGCCGACCACAGTCATCGCCACCGGCGGCGGCGGCGCCGCAACCGGCGCACCGCGCGGCGCAAGCACCAGTGCGACGATCAGGCCGACGAAGATCAACGCCTTGATAGCGCTGATCAGCTCTTGCGACGCGCCGCTGACGCGCGTGCCGAACGCCTGGATGCCGCCGATAATGCCCAGCACGGCAAGCGCCAGCCAGTTGGACGGGATGATCGTCAGGATGCCCAGGCGGTGGAGATAGTCGCCAAACAGGCCGGAGACGAAGGCGATGATCCCGACATAGCCGAGCCACACGCCAATCCCCGCCGCCAGTCCCGCGAACCGCCCGAAGGTGCGCGTCAGGAACGCATAAGCGCCGCCGGTGCGTCGGATCGACGCCGCCAACTCGACGGTCGACATTGAATCGACCAACGCCGCGACGCCGCCCAGCACCCAGAGCAGGATGATGAGCCAGACATGAGGCACGCCCGCCGCAACCACGCCGGGCGACCGCAGGATACCCTGTCCGATCGTCCCGCCGATCACGGCGGCGATGCCGAAGGCGACCCCGAGTACACGTAGTAGATGGCTTCCATCGCTGCCGCGCCGCATCGTCCGTCTCCCCCCGGATGCAGGCCCCGCTCGCCTCGGCCTGAGGTAGATCATGCATGGCGGGTGCTGGCAAACCGTCATTGCCATAATGGGCAGCAAGCGCGGGCGGCGATGCCGCCGCGCGGATCAAACCGCGCCGCAGATCGGGAGCAGCGGCGGCGATCCGTGCCAGATCAAGATCACGTGAGGAGCAAAAATGCCGAGCCCGATCACCGCGGCGGCAATCGCGAGCACCAACACCCCGCCAGCCGCGGCATCCTTGGCGTGGCGGATCGGTTCGCTGCGGCCGCCGATGGCGTCGCATGCCTGCTCGATGGCGGTATTCAACGCTTCGCCCGCAATCACCAGCGCGATGGCCAGGATCAGCCAGCGCCATTCATTCGCGTCGATCCGCAACACGATGCCGGCGGCGACCGCCGCGATCGCCGCGACGCAATGGATGCGCATATTCGCTTCGTTGCGCACGGCGAAGGTAAGGCCCGCCATGGCATAGCCGACGCTTTTCAGCCGCGCCTGGACGTCGCCCGCCGTCGACTCCCCGCCTGGCCGCCATGCGAGCGCATCGCGCCGCCGCCAGGGACGAAGCAGCACGCCGAGTAACGCGGCCATCATCGCGCAGCAGACCATCAGATCACCGGAACGACGCGGAGTTCGGCCCGTGCGTGAAGCGGAACGGCAACAACCGCACGGCCGGTCTCGTCGGCGCGAGCGAAAGGCTGGTCGGCAAGGCCGGTCCGGTAATGCCGGCCCGGCTTGAGCCCGCTTATGGCGATCGGGCGGATCGCACCGGCGCCGCCGGAATATAGGACGAGCCTGAGCATCTCGCCGTTGCGCCGCGCCTCCGCGACCAGGATGTCGGGGTAATCGGCCTCGGCGAGATGCGGTCCTGCCAAGGCATTGTCAGGCAACTCGACCAAGCCGCGAAAGCCATCTGCACAACCGAGACGGGCAGTCAGTTCGAGCGCATGCGCCCAGAGCGACGCGCGCGGTCGATGCGTCACCCCTGTCGCCATCGTATCGGGACAGTCCGTGGCGAGCAGGTCGAGCAAGGCGGACGCGCTTGCCGCATCGCCCATCTCGACTGCCGCCGCGGCGCTCGCGGCATAGCCGGCAGCCCGGGTGAAGCCGTAATTGCCGACATCGATCGGCCACAACGCCTGCCACCAGCCGCGCGCATTCGCTTGCCGTCGCGCGCGCTCCCAATGTTTTTCGGCTAGGTCGGGATAGAGCGCGTTGAGGAACAGACAAGGAAAGGTCTGCATCACCGCACCACCTATGCCTGGCGCGGCAAAGCCCGTCAGCGAGGAGCGGAAGGGAACGAAATCCCCGCTCTGGGTGGTGAACTCGCCGACCAGCCCGGCGCCGAACCGCGCAGCGATGCCCGGCCAATGCGCGCTTCCGATGCGATGATCGGCGGCGCGCAGCCCACACGCCGTGATCAGATTGCACAAAGGATAGATCCAATTGGGCTCGCAGGAGAGCAGCCCGAAGGACGCCGCGCGATATTGGCGCGCCAGGATATCGCCCATATCCTCTAGCCCGTAGCGCCGCCACGACGCGCCGCGCCGCCGCAGGTCGAGCGCCGTGCCGGTGTCGCCGATCGCCATTTGCAGCGCGAGGAAACCGGTCGACATGATGTTGTCACGCGGGATCGGGTCGCGCCCGAGGCGGAGATTGCCCCAGGCATTCTCCAGCACCCAATGGCTCCAGAGCCGCGCATCCCCCTGTTTCGCAAGTAAGCGCGCCTGCGCCTCGCCCAGCCACGCGGTCATTGCAGGCAGATAATTGCGTCGCGCGACCGCGAGCGCATAGGCGATGAAATTGACCTGATAGCGCACCGCCGCAGTCTGGAACTGGTCGCGCCATTCGAATCCATCGAACGCCTTGACCGGCTGCAAGGCACGATCGGCGAGCAGGCGTAGTCGTCTGAGGTCGTCGAGCGAGATTTCGTCGCGCGGCGGCGTCGGCAACGCGGGCAAGCGGGCAAGCGCAGGCTGGGGCGGCGCGGCTAGAGCACGCGGCGATATCATTCCTCGTGCCGCAAGCGAGGATATCAGCAGCGCGGGAATCAGGAGCCCCGTGTTGGACTGCGTCAGCCGATCGTCGAGCATGAACAGATCTGGACGCGTCGCCGCCGCCGCGACGGCGAGCCACAGCAACGGCGGTAAAACGACGTTTCCTGTCGCGAACCACGTCGCGAGCGCGGCGCCGAACATGCCCAGGGAAAGGACGAAAAGCGCGATCGCCCAGGCGCTCTGGCTGCCATCCGCCCAATGCAGAAACCCGGCGCCGGGAAATGCCAGGCCGGAGGCAAACGCGTCGATCGCATTATCGCCGATCCCCCGCAGGCCGAGCGCCAACAGGCAGAGCAGCGAATAGGCGAGCAGTGCCCGACGCTGGCGTTGCGCGCCGCAAGTGAATGCCAATTCCGCGCCCGCCCGCTTGTGCAAATAGCTTTGCAATACAAAGTATAGAGACAAAAAAAGGGCACGCCATTTGGCTCGCCGCGGCCGATTCCGGGCCGGCGCTTGCGCGTCATCGGCGACGATCATGCTGGTTTCTCCCTGGGAGTCGATCGCATCTTGGTGCCGGCAGTGGCCCGCGCGGCGTCGCGCAGCACGCGTTCGAGCGTATCGAGATAGGCGGCGAACCGCGCCCGGCCCTCATCGGTCAGGCGACAGCTGGTATGTGGGCGCTTGCCCTCGAATCCCTTGGTCAGCGCGACCAGGCCGGCTTCTTCGAGCACTTGGATATGGCGGCTGAGATTGCCGTCGGTCAGCCCGGTCAGCTGGCGCACCTCGGTGAAGCCGAGCCCGTCGGGATGCCCGGCGAGCGAGGTCAGGATGCCGAGCCGCGCCTTCTCGTGAAACACGCGGTCGAGCCCGTCGAATGCAAACGGCGCCTCAGCCATGCCGATCCTCCCGCACCGAGGCATGGAGCAGCGCCGCGATCAGCAATTGGCCGATACCGAACGGCAGGCCCAAGATCCAGGGCGAGACATCGGGCGCTCCCGCGCCGACGAAGAGACTGGCGGTGGCGGCGAGGAAATACCAGCCCGCGCCCCAGGCAAGCAACCGCGGCAACGCCGGCAGCGCGGCCAGGATGCCGATCCCGATTAGCAGCTGCCAAAGGCCAGGCAGGATCGCCGCCCAGGCGGGCGCACGCAACAGGATCACAATAGCCACGATGCCGCCGGCGGCACCGACCGGAAGGAACTGACGTAATGTTGTGTGGATCATCGTATCGGCCATGGCGCGGTGCAGCCGCCGCGCGCGGACGACCGCGTCGGCGCCGATCAGGCAAGCGCAGATGATGGCGAGCAGCATCCATTGCACCAGCATCTCGACCGGGGTTGTCGATGGGTCGAGCTCGGCGGCCTGCACCGCAGCAAGTGCCAAAGCGAGCAGCCCCGTCGTCGCGGCGACTGCCGGCGTGAATCCCTGGAAGCGCGTACTGGCCGCCAGCTGGGCTCGGATCCGATCGATCTCGGACAAGGCGGTGTCGACGTCGCGCATCTCGAGCGCTATGATACGCAGATAACTTTGCAATGCAAAGTCTATTCGTGGTTAGCGGCCAAAATGTGAAAAGGGCAGCGGACGACGCATCGACCGCTGCCCTTTACCGAAAGCGCCGTTACGCCGCGCTCAAAGGGAGGCGCGGCGGGTCCACCGCTCACCCATGGAGTGCCGAGATCATATCGGCTCCGCTGTGCCAGGTATCGACCGTTGCGAAGGTCGCCGCGAACGTCTGCATCTGGGGTGCGGCGGCGGCATTGCCGACGCCGATGAAGTCGCCCGAGTGGAGCTGCGCGGTAGTGACCCCGGTCAGGGTCAGCTGATCGCCATTGCCGAGATCGATCACCGCGTTGCCGCCGACATCGTGGGTGGCGTTGATCACGTCCTGGTAGCTGGCAAAGCCGATCGCGGTGAGGTCGATCTTGTCGGTGCCCGCGACGAAGTCGCCGATACTGTCCTGC
>Ga0157371_10000069_pt1 | contig 165391 bp, 146 predicted proteins | sample C45metaG_FD_113462 | JGI IMG/M metagenome (GOLD analysis project Ga0157371, IMG submission 113462) | Corn rhizosphere microbial communities from Kellogg Biological Station, Michigan, USA - C4-5 metaG | ecosystem: Host-associated > Plants > Roots > Rhizosphere > Soil | place: USA: Michigan...
CCAATGCAATGACCACCAACCAAACCAGGTTTGAAAGGAAGGAAATTCCATTTTGTACCGGCTGCAGTCAAAACATCGTGCGTATCGATTCCCATCAAGTTGAAAATCTTGGCTAATTCATTAACGAAAGCGATGTTGATATCTCTTTGAGAATTTTCTATCACTTTTGCAGCCTCAGCAACCTTGATTGTTGGAGCCAAATGTGTTCCGGCAATAATCACCGATTTATAAAGATCATCCACAACTTTCCCGATTTCCGGTGTGGAACCAGCAGTTACTTTCAGTATTTTTTCGACCGTATGAAGCTTATCGCCTGGATTAATCCTTTCCGGAGAATAACCTGCAAAGAAATCAACATTAAATTTCAAACCAGAATTTTTCTCCAAAACCGGGATGCATTCTTCCTCCGTAACTCCAGGATAAACTGTAGATTCGTAGATTACAATATCTCCTTTTTTTAGAACTTTAGCAACAGTTTCGCTTGCTTTGTAAAGAGGCGTCAGATCTGGTCTGTTGTTCTTATCAACAGGCGTTGGAACAGTGACCACGTAAACGTTGGAATCTGCAATATCTTCAAATTTGTTGGAACAAAATAAGCCTGTTTCTCCAAAATCAGGACTGTTGGCGACCAAAGCCGATTTTAATAAATCGTCTTCTACCTCCAAAGTATCGTCTTTTCCAGCATTTAGATCAGCGATTCTTTTTTCATTAATATCAAATCCGACAACAGGATATTTTGTTGAGAATAATCTTGCTAATGGTAATCCAACGTAACCAAGACCGATGATTGTAATTTTATGACTCATTGTTTTATTTAAGATTATTCCAATACCAAGTTACAGCTTCTTTCAAACCTTCTTTCATAGAGTGTTTTGGCTGATATTCTAATAAATTTTTTGCTTTGTCGATGCTTGCAAGAGAATGTGGAACATCGCCTTTTCTATAATCGCCGTAGATCACTTCTACATCTGCAATTTTTGGGTCAAAATCTGATAAATATTCTTTCAGATTACTCACAAGATCATTTAATGTTGTTCTTTCTCCAAAAGCGGTATTGTAAACCTGATTAACTGATTCTGTTTTGTCTGAAGTCAAAGCCAGAAGATTCATCAAGATGACATTATCGATATAAGTGAAATCTCGAGAATATTCTCCGCCTCCATTGATGACAGGAGATTCGTGATTCATCAATTGCATCACAAATTTCGGAATCACTGCTGCGTAGGCTCCGTTTGGATTTTGCTTTCTTCCAAAAACATTAAAATATCTTAAACCAATCGTGTCAAAATCATAAGTTTTTTTGAAAACATCAGCATATAATTCATTAACGTATTTCGTGATAGCGTATGGAGAAAGTGGTTTTCCAATGACATCTTCAACTTTTGGAAGATTTTCAGAATCGCCGTATGTAGAAGAACTTGCAGCGTAAACAAATCTTTTGACGTCCGCATCTCTGGCTGCAACCATCATATTCAAAAATCCGCCAACATTCACATCATTGCTTGTAATCGGATCGTTAATTGATCTTGGAACAGAGCCTAATGCTGCTTCGTGTAAAACGTAATCCTGATTTTCACAAGCTGTTTTACAATCTTCCAAATTCCGGATATCGCCTTCGATTAATTTGAAATTCGGATGGTTTTTGATAGCTTCCAGATTTTCACGGAAGCCTGTTGCGAAGTTGTCCAAACAAGTTACTTTTGCTCCTAAATTGATTAATTCCTCACAAAGATTGGAACCGATAAAACCAGCGCCTCCAGTTACCAGAATGTTTTTATTACTAAGTTTTTCTTTAAAATCGTTCATAGTTTAAGAGTAATATTTCTCTAAGATTCTGCAAAGATAAGATTCTTTATCTGTCAATCTGTTTTCCTGAAAATAATTCTCGACATCCGGGACATTGATATCGTAACCGGATCCACTTTTGATTAAATTCAGGTTTAATTTTTTATCGTAAAAACGTTCTATTATTTCCAAAATCTCAATAATTGCATAATTCTGAACATAAGCGACATTGATAATTTTATTGAAATCAGATTTTTCTATCAACTGAAAAGTAATATTTCTGATGTCATCTGCATCAATAAGATTCCGGGTGGCTTTTGTATGAACATTGATAGTCTCATTATTATTAATTGAACGGATCAGATAATTCATCAGCAGATTTGGATTGCCTCCACTCCCAACAGCATTACTAACCCTTAGAATTAGATATCTTTCACAAGATTTTTTGATGAGCTGTTCCATTTTTAGCTTATGAAGGACATAATCGCTTCCTGTTTTGGATGAGTCATAGATGCTGCAAGTAGAAAAATAAATGAAGATTTTTCCCGGATTTTCAGAGATGGTTTTAGTAATGAGATTTTCTTCTCTCATAAATTCTTCTAGACGGGTTTCTAAAGAATTGGAAACACCGGAAGCAAAGAAAATAGTGTCTTCTTTGTCATTTTCTACAAATAGAGATGCTAAAAGTCCTCGACCAATAATCATTTTCTTAGTTTTTTAGTTATTTTCCTTGATAAGTTCATTCCGGGATTTTCAATGTATATAAAAGATAAGAAACTTATCAATATAACAAATGGAGTTAATACAAATATACAAAGCCAATATTGTAATTCCGAAAAATGGATTGCTGTCGTTCTACCAATAATCAAATGAAATGTTATAAATAATAGTATGCCATGAAGCAGATATGTGCTGTAACAAATCTCGCCCAAGAAAATAAGAAATGGTTTCTTTAGAATTCCAAAAATTGTATTGCCCAAAGCAATAAGATTGAAGGCAATGATCAATAAAATTTTGCTTACAATATGATCTGAACTATGAAAAAACGGAATGGCCAAAAAACAGAGAATCACAAAAGTTGAAATCAACTTTGTGTCGAAATTTTTCTTTGTATATCTGATAAGAAATGGTGCAATTGCACCCCCAAAAAAAGAATAAATATGATTAATATCAATCGACCTGTACTTAAAAAAAACCACTAAAAAAATGATACAGAAAAAAATAATTTTTATTGGCGGTAATTTTTTTAAAATAGGAATCGATATAAAAGGCAAAGAAAAGTAAAACAACCATTCATAGCGCAAAGACCATAGAACGCCTGCATTTATGATTTTGGTATAACCGTTTTCGTTAATAAAAGGATTATTAAATGTTGTGAATAATAACCAATGACCTAATGATAAAAAAAATTGAATGATCCCTACATTTAATTGCTTGTCAATTATAAATATTACACATAAAATCAAAAAGAAAGAAAAATAATAGGCAGGACCCAGTCTGAAAAAACGAGATATAAAAAAGCTATTCCAGTCGTATTTATCTTTCGTGTTCAATAATTTATTTACAAAAAGATATGCAGTGATCATAAAAAATATGGCAACACAAGCCGAACCTAATTGATTATAAAAATTAGAAACCGCATTAAGCCAGTCACCAGTATGCAAATATCTGTACCATACAGAAGAATGATTAATAAAAACACCAACAGCCAAAAAACCACGTAATCCGTCAATACTCAAGTTTCTGGAAGGATTTATTTCCAGCTTATATCTGGAGTTAATAAGCTGACCTGCCAATAAAGCAATCCCAAAAGCAACAAAAGCAAAAAGAGGATTAAATGTGTTCATCATATTATATTTTAACATTATAAAACTCTGCAACAGTCGGATGTCCAACGTGCAATATCACCTCATTCCCCAAACCTTCATTTCCTCTGCAGACACAGAATTCTTTAGGAATAAAATAAGGATAAAAACTACTTTCCCAGGCTGCCTTCCACATAACGATAGAAGCGCGTGAAGGTTCTCTCTCCATTATTTCGCAGCATTTTTCATAGAATAATTTTCCTGCTTCTGATTTTTTTGAAAAAGTCATAGGCGTAATATTTGAAGTTGTTCCAAAACCTTTGCTTTCATCGGTCACCGGAATGGTATCCAGAGACGTTTCAACTTCAAAATTCATACTTTGGGCAGAACTGTTCGGAACGCAGAAACCGAATTTCTCGGTCAGATAAATCAAACTGTAAATGTTTTCGTTAAGGACAAACATATCGGAATCAATAGAAATCGATATATCCGCTTCGGAATCCAACATTCCTTTGAATTTGTAATAATCTGCCAAATGATAAAAATGTCTTTTCAGCGTTTTTTTGTCTTGCAGAACGGGATTTTCAACTTTTTTCAAATTAACACCTTCAATCTTCAAATCAAAATCCGAATAAACCGTATATTTTGCATTGGGGAAATATTGTTTCAAGCTGCTGAGACTCGGATCCAATCTTAATTGATGACTCAAATCAGCGCCACCAGCATTCACTCTTTCTTCATTGAATTCGCTGAAAATAAATTCTATAGATAAGCCTGATAAAAATTGATTCAGTTTTTCATCATTGGTTTGGAATGGTGTCAGATTTTTCAGATTTCTTTCCGGGAAATTCTTTTTCGGAAGTTCTTTCTGCGTTTTCTTTTTTCCAAGAAAAACAGCAGTTGCTTCTTTTAATCTCCAAATGAGTGTTCCTAACATTCGATATATTTATTAACGGAATAATTTTTTTAAATTCTCAAAAGAAATGCTGTTATCCAATTGTTTCAGATAATCTTCTTTGATTCTTGCGGAAAAAGACTTCAAAAGTTCACGATTATCGTAAAGTTTGATGATTGCATTTTTCATGTCTTCGATATCTCTTTTTACCAAAATACCATTGACGCTATCTTTAATAATCATTTTCGGAAATCCGATATTTGTGGAGATAGCCGGGACTTTTGACAAACTTGCTTCTGCAAATAGGGAAGGTCCCGTGTCTGCTTCCGACGCAATGGCGATAACATCTACATCACTGTAAAATGTCAAAAGATCTTTGTACGGACCAGAGAATTTTGTCTTCAAAGAAACTTTTCGTCCGGTTTTATTCACTGCTTCAATCGCAGGTTCTATCACTTCTTTGAAGCCTTTCATCGGGCGATTCGGATTTCCTGTCCATCCGATTGTCAAACCTTCTTTTTCGCCGATATTTTTATTTTCAACAAATTCATCCTGAAGAAAAATACCGTTGGTAAATGTAATTTTATCTGTCAAATCTTTGTAATCATTATACAAACCTGAACTTCCGACAATAACGCCATCGTAAGGTTTCAGATATTTTTCAAAGAATTCTTGGCGTGACAGTTTTTTTAGATCTGTTTTTGTTTTTTCGTCAAAACTTGGACCTTCGTGTGGAAAAGAATCGGTGTAGATTCCAACAAATTTCTTGTCTGATGTAAAAGGAAAAACCGACATAAACTGAAAGTAAAAAGCGCATTCAAAAATCACATCGAAATGCGTTTTTGCCACCTTTTTTCCAGAATCAACTTCAAAAACCGGTGGTGTTTTATATTTTGGATAAGAAAATTTTGATGAAGAATCGATGATGTATTTCTTGTCGCTGCTTTTAATGAGATTAATAAAGCCAGTCATTAATTTTTCTGAAAATGAAAAATCTTTGGTTCTGATATTAAAATCTTCTTCAAAAGTCACGTAGCAATCGAAATCCATCAAGCCATCGCCCCACGTTTTGATGAGGTTATGATAAGCCCAATCCGGCCTGTCTGCTACAAAAAGTATTGATTTTTTTTTCAAATCTTAAAGTGTTTTTTTTATTTCTGCAGGAATGCCCGCTGCCATTGTGTTTTCCGGAATGTCATTTCTCAAAACTGCTCCAGCGGCAACAACACAATTATCGCCAATTTTTACATCAGGAAAAATAATGGCGCCTGCTCCAATTTTCACGAATTTTCCAATTTCACAACGTCCTAATAATGTTGCTCCAGGCGAAATTTCACAAAATTCTCCAATCGTAACATCGTGTGTGATGATGGAATTGTAATAGATAATCGTTCCTTGTCCGATTTTTACATCATTAGAAATTTTCACGCCTCCTAAAATGTTGCAACCGTTACCAATTTCAATTCCGAAGCTTCCGATTTCTGCAAACTGACTGATGGATGAGGTTAATTTTCCGTCCAGATTTTGGAATTTTTCTGTAAGTTTAAATCTTAATTTTGGATTTCCAATACCTAAAACAAATTCAGTTGAGGTTTTTTCGAAATATTCTTTAGCCTCTTCTTCAGTTTTTAAAACTTTGAATTGATTATATAAAAAATCTGGAATATCGGAAGATACATCATCATAAAAGCAAAGGTTTTTGGTCTCATCTTTTTGATGAAAAATTTCCAAAACTTCTTTGGCAAAACCTTTTGCGCCTACAATCAGCATCTATTAGTTATTTTGAATTCTTAACATTAACCTCGAAATCATATCTACTTCTTCCAAAGTCAAATCGACATACAACGGAAGGCAAAGCACGCGTTTTGCAATATCTTCGGTAATCGGAAGATCGCTTTCTGATTTCACATAAGGCAAAGAATTGGACAGAGACGGATAAAAATAACGTCTAGTATAAATCTCGTGAAGTTTCAGATGTTCAATGATTTTCAGCATCAATTCTTCACTGTCGAAAACGATGGGGTAGTATGAGAAATTATTTTGAGACTCCTTATGCCAAATTGGTCTTCTGGCTTTTAGGTTCTTCAATTTATCGTCGTATCTTTCTGTGATTTCTTTTCTTTTTTTATGAATGGAGTCGATGTATTTCAAATTTGCTAATCCCATTGCTGCGTGAAATTCGGAGTTTTTTCCGTTGATTCCAAGCTCTGCAAAATTTTCTGGACCATCAAAACCAAAATTTCTAATGTAAGCTAATTTTTTGAGCAAGTCAGGGTCTTTTGTAATGATTAATCCACCTTCAGTTGAGTGATAAAGCTTGGTTGCGTGAAGAGAACACGTCGAAATATCGCCATATTCAAATATAGATTTCCCATTGATTTCTACTCCGAAAGCGTGCGCAGCATCATAAATCACTTTAAGATTGTGCTTTTTCGCTATTGCCTCAATTTTCTCTACATCACAAGGATTTCCATAAACGTGAGTTGCCAAGATTGCTGAGGTTTTATCGGTAATTGCAGCTTCAATTTTATAGGCATCAATGTTCAGTGAATCTTGATCGATATCCACAAAAGCAGGCTGACAGTTTTCCCAGACAATAGAGCTTGTGGTTGCGACAAAAGAAAAAGGTGTTGTAATAATTTCTCCTTGTAGCCCCAAAGCTTTGATAGCCATTTGGATTGCAACTGTTCCGTTGGTGACAAATAACAGGTGATTGACTTTAAGAAAATCCTTCAGTCTCAGTTCCAAATCATTAGCCAGTGGCCCCATATTGGTGAGCCATTGTCTTTTCCAGATGCCTTCCAGATAATATTGATAGACTTGCTGAGGTGGTAAAAATGGTTTGGTTACTGGGATCATCTATTGTTTTTTATTATTAATGAAATTCCTAAATAAAGAAAAATTTCAATTTGTAAAAGTACAAAAAAAGCATAATTTAGCGGAAAATATTGCTGAAAGCGTGTTAAATTTGTTTAATGAAGATATTATACGTCAACAAAAATCTTAATCTTTCGAAACCAATTGTAGATCAGCTGATAAAAATGGGTTTTGAAGTTGATATTTTGATAGATTCCTTACCTCCATCAATCAATAAGACTTCAATTGTTCATAAAATCGGAAATATTTTTTCACGTATAATTCTTAAAGACAAGAATTATTTTATCAGAAAAGAGAAAGAAATTTTTGAGAAGTATGCAGAAAACAAGCTGAAAAATACTACTTACGACATTGCTTTTTTCATCAGAGCAGATATGTACTCTGAGAACCTACTAAAAAAAGTCCGAAAGCAATCAAAAAAAATGGTAAGCTATCAGTGGGACGGCATTGATATGTATCCCAGAATCTTAGATTACTACAAATATTTTGACAGAAAACTTGTTTTTGACGGGAATGATGTCAGAAAATATTCAAAGTATCATCTTCTTCCATTATCAATTTATCATTATACCGAAAATATTTTTCACGATCCAGCAAAAGAAGTAATTGATCTTTTTTATGTTGGAGTAGGCTTGGAAGAGCGCATTAAAATATCTTACAGCCTTGAAAAATATGCAAAAGAAAATGATTTAAAATTTAATGCTATTTTGACAATTCCGGAATTCAGAGAAGAGAAAAAAACGGAATTTGTAAGCCTTCAACATCAAGGAATTTCTTTGGAGGAAAACGAAAAATATACGGAAAAATCAAAAGCAGTGGTCGATTTCAAAATGGATACGCATAATGGTGTTGCTTTCCGATTTTTTGAATGCCTGAATCAGGAGCAGAAATTTGTTTCCAATAATCATAATCTAAAACATTACGATTTTTATCATCCGGATAATATTTTCATTACAGACTTCGAAGATTTGACGGGATTAAAAGAATTTTTACAAAAACCATATCATAAAATTGACAGGAAAATTGTTGAAAAATACGGCATCAAAAACTGGTTGAAGTATGCCTTGGATTACGGAGATTATGAACCAATAAATCTACCATGATGCAAAAGTTCCTTACCATTTTTACACCAACGTACAACAGAGCTTACATCCTTCCAAAGCTTTATAATAGCCTTAAAAATCAAACTAATCAAAATTTTATTTGGTTAATTGTTGATGATGGTTCGTTGGATGAAACTAAAGATTTAGTTCAGAGTTTTCAATGTGAAAATCAAATTGAAATACAATATATATTTCAGACGAATAAAGGAAAACATTTTGCAGTAAATGATGGTTTAAGAAATGCAAAAACAGAATTTTTCTGCGTGATAGACAGTGATGATTATCTGGCAGATAATGCAATTGAAGAAATGATAATTCTTTCTAAAAAAATTGAAAATGATAATTTGATTGTGGGTTTTACTTTTATCAGATTTTCTGAAAACACTGATTTTGACAAAGAAAAATATGGAAAAAGAGAATGGATTGTCTCTGGAAGGGCAGAATATGATTGGGAATTTCCCGGCGAAATGATCTATTGTTATAAAACCAAAATCCATCAGCAATTTTATTTCCCAGAATTTGACGGTGAAAAATTTTGCTCAGAGTCATTGATTTACAGAAGAATAGAGCGACAATATAAAATACTGTTCACAGACAAAGTTTTGGCTTTTGGAGATTATCTGGAAGACGGTTTGATGAATAATTATTATCAACTTCTTCTGAAAAATCCTAAAAGTTCGTTGCTGAACATCAGAGAACGTTTTCAGGATCAATTATCATCTGAAGAAAAGTTCAGCCAAGCTAAAATCTATTGGGATATCGCCTCCAAAACCAACACGCCTTTCGTAGAAAAATTCTTCGGAATCAATCCTTTTTTAATCTTGAAAGTTCTGATCAACAAACGCAAAAAATGATGAAAAAAATATCTGTTATCATTCCTTTATATAATGCTGAAAATTATATTTCAAAATGTCTGGATTCGATAGTAAATCAGACGTATAAAAACTTTGAGATTATTGTCATCAATGATAAAAGTAAGGACAATTCTTGGGATGTTCTGAATGAATATGTTGCTGAAAATCTGAATATTGACTTTAAAATTATCAGCAATGAGATTAATCTTGGCCTAAGCAAAACCAGAAATAAAGGAATGGAAATTGCTACGGGAGATTACATCCTTTTTATGGATAATGATGATACTTTGGCAGATGAGTTGTCTCTGCAGCATTTTATTGATAAAACAGATAATGATCCTGATATTATTTTGGGGAAAACTCGTTTTTTGTTGAATGACATTCCGAAGGAAAGTAATTATCACAAACTCAAAAATAAAAAGGAAACCTATATAGATCACGAAATTCTGGATGGATTTTTCTCCGGAGAATGGGCTGTAACGGCTTGGAACAAATTATATAACGCCGATTTTCTAAAGAGAAATAGTCTGAAATTTCTGGATGATCTCCTGCACGAAGACGAACTTTGGGCTTTTGAAACGGCGGTAGCAGCTAATAAAATTAATTTTTTGGATCAGGAAACTTACGTTTATTATTCGATGTCCAACCCCAATTCTATGACTGCAACTGTTGGTCTGAAAAATATAGAACATTATCTCATTATTCTTACCCGAAAGTTAGAAATGTCTTCAGAAAAAGGACTTTATGCAAAATCCAGTTTGGCCGAGAGTTATCTTAAAAACTTCGCCAATTACACTATTTTGAGTAATGTTTGTAAGATGGATTTCGGAATTTTCAAAACGTTTTATATCAAAATCACAATTGAATTTGAGAAGAATTTTCCGCAAAAAGGTTTGTTCTCTCTCAATCCTATTTTGGCTTATTATCTATACAAAATGAAGTTTGATAAAGACTTTGTATTGTACGGAAAGTTTCCAAAATACATTATTCCGATTTTGAAAATCTAGTCAATATATTTTCTCTCGTAATTTCTTTTTCGGTAAATCAGGCCGTATATTTTATTTTTGAAATTCCGAAGCATTGTTCCAGGTTTTCCATTATAAAATTGGGAATATTCATCAAAATATTTGGCCATATTCTGGATTTCTTCAGAAACATTTTCTGTCAGATATTTTTGTTGTTCAGAGAAACTCAAATCCGTATTAGTATTGCTTATTCCTGTCTTTTCAAAAATACTGATGAACTCGTTAATATATTTTTGAGAAATATTGTGATGAATAAAAATATCCATCATAAAAGTCCAGTCAGAGGCAATTTTGTTGGTTTCATCGTACATTCCATACTTTTCGAAAAGTTCTTTCTTGAAAAAGGCTGACTGGTGACAAATGGGTTCTTTTAAAAGTGATCCGATTGTTATTTTGGAAGGAATTCTGTATTCGTATTTTTTACGGTTTTCCAGCTCGTAATAAGCGTTTCCGTAAACAATATCTTCATCATTGAAAAAGGGTGCGACTTTTTCCAGTATCTCTGGCGACGAAAACCGATCACCGCTATTCATAAAAATTAAATAATCTCCTTTGGAATTTGCAATCCCTTTATTCATCGCATTATAAATCCCTTTATCAGGTTCGCTGATCCAGAAATCAATTTGGGATGAATAAGATTCTAATAATTCTTTGCTTCCGTCATTGGAATTGCCGTCAATAATAATAAATTCAAAATTTTTAAAAGATTGATTAATAATGCTTTTGATGGTTTCTTCCAAGCCAAACCGGTTGTTGTAAGCAACAGTAATGATGGAAATAAGAGGTCGATTCTGCATAGAATTATTATGAATATTTATAGAAACGGAGAGAAAAAATCTCTCCGCTGTTTTGTTTTACATCAATTTAAGATCTTCCTGCATCATTTCTTTCACAAGACCTTGCAGATCATATTTTGGTTCCCAACCCAGTTGAGTTTTCGATTTTGTTGGATCACCAATCAAAAGGTCTACTTCTGTCGGACGGTAATATTGAGGATCAATTTTCACAACCGTTTTTCCGATTTCTAATTGATAATCAGGATTATTGCATTTTGCCACTTTTGCTACTTCATTTTCATTTTCTCCTTCGAATGTCAATTCGATGCCTGCTTCTGCAAATGCCATTTTTACAAAATCTCTTACGTAAGTTGTTTTTCCGGTTGCGATGACATAATCTTCTGCAACATCCTGCTGTAGAATTCTCCACATTGCTTCTACATAATCTTTAGCGTGACCCCAATCTCTTTGGGCATTCAAATTCCCAAGATATAGAACTTCTTGTTTTCCTTTTGCGATGGCTGCAGTTGCCATTGTGATTTTTCTGGTTACAAAAGTTTCTCCTCTTCTTGGAGATTCGTGGTTGAAAAGAATACCGTTACAAGCATACATATCATAAGCCTCGCGGTAATTTTTTGTAATCCAAAATGCATAAATTTTTGCAACACCGTAAGGCGACCGTGGATAGAAAGGCGAATTTTCATCGTAGAAACCTGCCGCATTTTTATTCTCTTCCAAGCCTCCATAAAGTTCTGAAGTAGATGCCTGATAGATTCTGGTTTTCTTTTCTAAACCAAGAATTCTTACGGCTTCCAATATTCTCAAGGTTCCGATTCCGTCAACGTTAGCAACATATTCCGGAGAGTCAAAAGACACTTTCACGTGGGACATTGCACCAAGATTATAAATCTCATCCGGCTGAACTTCCTGAATGATTCTGATAATATTGGTAGAATCTGTCAAATCACCATAATGCAATTTGAAATTCACGTGATTCTCGTGCTGATCAACATACAAGTGATCGATTCTTTGGGTATTAAAAGACGACGCTCTTCTTTTGACACCGTGTACATTATATCCCTTTTCTAAAAGCAATTCTGCCAAATAAGAACCGTCCTGTCCTGTAACTCCTGTTATTAATGCCGTTTTCATCTATTTGTTTTTAAATTTCTTTTCATAAACGTCTCTTATTCCTTCTTCCAAACCAATTTTTGCTTTCCAGCCAAGATCATTGATTTTGGTAACATCCATCAGTTTTCGTGGCGTTCCGTCTGGTTTTGACGTATCCCAAACCAGATTACCTTCATAACCAACGATTTTTTTCACCAATAAAGCCAAATCTTTGATACTTAGATCTTTACCGATTCCTACATTCACATGTCCGAAATCATCGTAATTCTGCATCAAAAAGATACAAGCTTCTGCCAGATCATCAGAATGTAAAAATTCCCGAAGTGGCGTTCCTGTTCCCCAAACGGTAACTTCTGGAAGGTTTTGTTCTTTAGCCTCGTGGAATTTTCTTAACAAAGCCGGTAAAACGTGAGAATTATTCAAATCATAATTGTCATTTGGGCCATACATATTCGTAGGCATTGCTGATATGAAATTCGAATTGTATTGGCTTCTGTATGCATCGCACATTTTGATTCCTGCAATCTTAGCAATCGCGTAAGGCTCATTTGTAGGTTCCAAAGTTCCTGTCAAAAGAGAATCTTCTTTCAAAGGCTGAGGCGCCATTTTTGGATAAATACAACTTGAACCAAGGAATAATAATTTCTTGACATCATTTGTATGAGCCTGATGAATCACATTATTCTGAATCATCATATTGTCATATAAAAACTCTGCTCGGAAGGTATTATTGGCCTGGATTCCGCCCACTTTTGCAGCTGCAAGAAATACATATTCTGGTTTTTCTTCTGCAAAAAAATCAGCGGTTTGCTTGTAGTCACGCAAGTCCACTTGATCAGAAGTTCTGGTCACAATATTGGTGAAACCTTGTTTTTCCAAAGCTCTGAAAATTGCACTTCCTACCAGTCCTCTATGACCAGCCACATATATTTTGGAATTTTTGTCCATTATTTTTTTATTCTGCGGTATATACTTTTTAAAAAAGATTTTAATTGATTATCTTCAGTTTTATCCACTCTACGGGAAGCTTTTACAATTTGATTATCATAATTGGCTTCGCTTTCTTCGTCCTTAATTGTGATATTTATTTTTTTCTGATAATATCTTACAATAATCGAAAGAATGGTCTGATCATAACGATGAGAGGCAAATCCTTTTTCTTGATTCAATCTTTCAAAAATCAAAGGATCCGTTACCAAGTCTGGTCTGTAAATCATGACATCCAGCCAATCTTTGACTAGTTGAAAAGTTTCGGGCGTTTTTTTGATGATCATAAACCCTGCCCAAAGTTTGTTTTTTTCCAGCCATTCATTCTCATTTTCGAACAAATTTTCGAATTGAGTGATGACTGATTTTTTAGTCCAATATTTTAGTTTTGGATCATCCGTTAGATTGGGATTGAATTTTTTCCAACCGTAATCCTGATTGTCTCTGTATTGAAAAAAAATGGCCTCAGTATGATTCAATGCCTCAAACTGATTTTTCCAACTTTCAGGATTTTTCAATTCACTTCCACAATCTGTGTAGACCAAAATGTCTTCGTGATTCAATTTGGAAAGGCTGTCAAAAATTATATAAGCTTTCCAAATCCAATGTCCGCCTTTCTTTTTATCAAGGAAAAGCGGTGAAGATTTCAGAGCATAAGGCAAATCTGAATATTCGTAACGGTGTGTTTCGTCAAAAATATTCAGAGATTTTGCTTCCTCAATAATTCTCTTTGAAGACTGAAGAAAAGCATTGCTTCCGTATGTGATGAATTTTTTTTTCAAAATTTATTTCAAATACAAAATTCCGGCACTGTCTATCTGGAACACCCAACCAGTCTGCATTCTTGTGCCTTCAAATTCAATTCTGATTTTATTCTTCAAATCCGTGTACATTTTCTTTCCCGGATCTGCGAGATAGGCGTGCATGTAAAGGTTTCCTTTGTTCATCCCTTCGGGTAGATGGATTGTCTTTTCAACAACAAATTTGCCTTTAGGATATTTTTTAACCCCTTCATAATGTCCTGGCGCATAGAACATCATCGGGATATCAAAATTATTAAAAAATAATGACTCCAATTCAAACTCAGCTTCTTCTTTCAATTCTCCTTCAACTCTAATAGTCAGTTTGTTATCGTCAAAATTCATTGGCACCATAGTTCCATTAATTCCGTTAACCGAGAAATGAGAAATGCTTAGATTGGGGTCTTTAATATTCAGAACATCTAGGATTGATGAATCGGCGGAAATATTATCATTAGAATAAAGATTAATACATTCATCGATATTTCCATCGTATCTGATGGCGCCTTTTTCCAGGAAAATCCCTTTGTTACAAAGTTGTTTGATGGAAGCCATATTGTGACTGACAAAAAGTACGGTTCTTCCTTCTCCATTACTCACATCGCCCATTTTGCCAAGACATTTTTTCTGAAATTCCAAATCTCCAACGGCCAAAACTTCATCAACAATCAAAATTTCTGATTCCAAATGCGCCGCAACAGCAAATGCCAGACGAACGTACATACCAGAACTGTATCTTTTTACAGGCGTGTCAATATATTTTTCAACACCAGAAAAATCAACTATTTCATCGAATTTTCTAGTGATTTCTTTACGTGTCATTCCGAGGATTGCTCCGTTCAGAAAAACGTTCTCTCGTCCGGTCATCTCTGGATGGAAACCAGTTCCAACTTCCAGTAATGAAGCGATTCTTCCGTTGGTGTATATTTTTCCTGTAGTCGGTTTTGTTACTTTACTCAATAATTTTAGTAAAGTCGATTTTCCGGCTCCATTTCTTCCGATAATACCTACAGCATCGCCTTGCTCTATCTCGAAATTGATATCTCTGAGAGACCAAACGTAATCGCTTTGTCCTTTTTTTGTCCGGTCATTAACTTCTCCAATACGTAAATATGGATCTTCCTTACCTCTTACTCTGTGCCAAAAACGGTTGAGATCGTGAGATAAAGTTCCAGTTCCGACTTGTCCCAGACGGTATTGTTTAGAAATGTCTTCTGCTTTTATTGCGATAGGTTTCATTCTCTGTGTTTTATAAATTTTGCCGGAACTCCTGCTACTACGGTATTTTCTTCAACGTTTTTTGTTACTACGCTTCCTGCGGCGATGACGGCTCCATTTCCTATTTTGATACCAGCCATTATTTGTACCGAACAGCCAATCCAAACATCGTCGCCGATTTCCACACCGCTGTTTTCTTCTTTCCAAGGCTGATCTTGGATGTTGATTCCTTTTTTATAAGTATGGTCAGATCCAATAATGCTAACTTGTTGGGATATTAAGCATTTCTTTCCAATCTTGATTGTTCCGCCAGCTGCTCTTATATTGTTTTGTTCGCCGATATAAGTATCTTCGCCGATAATCAGTTTCGAATCTTTTTTGTTATTTTCATTGGTGACAAAAATAACTGTGTAAGCTCCGATGTAAACATTTTTCCCAATTTCGAAATTGTTTATATCATCATAAGAGATTCTTACTCTGTAATCAATATTGCAATTGTATCTCTTTTTTAGATTTTCAACTTTTCTGTAATCTGTAATAATATTGTCGAAAGCGGGTTCGAGATAATAATATTTTTTTAATGTCTTAAAGAATTTGATCCAATTCATAACATTTAGATTTATACAGTGTCCATAAAACCTTTCTCCACTTTGTTGAAGATTACTGTTCCAATTGCTAAGATAACTAGAATAATAACTGTACTAATGATCAACATCATCGGACTGAAATCTCCAACGCCTAACCAAGCGTATTTGAAACATTCAAAAATTCCTGTCAGCGGATTATAGAAGGCGATGGTTTTGAAAATTCCTCTTAAGCTGGATGCGGGATAGATTACTGGTGTTGCATACATATACAGACTGATCCCAAATGATAAAAGCATTTGTAGATCACGGTATTTAGTCGTCAAAGAAGAAAATATCATTCCTAATCCTAATGCGAAAATAGCCATTAAAGCAATTAAGAAAGGGGTTGCCAATATCCACCAGTTTGGTTGCACTTCACCTTGAAATAAGTAGTAAAAGAAAACAACCAGGAATAATGCCATTTGTACACCCAACTTCATCAGGTTTGAAAAAACTATGGATAAAGGCATTACGAGTCTTGGGAAATATACTTTTCCGAAAATACTTGCATTGGCGGTAAAAACGTTAGATGTAGAGTTAAGACAAGTAGAAAAGTAGTTCCACAAAGTAATCCCTGCTAGATAAAACAAAATTTTTGGCGCGCCATCTGTTGATAGCTTAGCGATATTTCCAAATACAATGAGATAAACAATGGTTGTAAAAATAGGGTTGATAAAAAACCAGATTGGTCCTAGAATCGTTTGTTTAAAACTCGAAACAAAGTCTCTTTTAACAAACATATAAACCAAATCCTTATAGCGCCAAACTTCTTTCAGATTAAGATCAAAAAGAGAATAACTGGATTCAATTGTTTCTGTCCACTCAGGTTTATGAGAATCACTCATTTGTGTTTTTTTAAATTATTTTATTAGGTTTTTCAGATACTCGCCATAACCGCTTTTACCATATTTTGCTGCAGTTTCAAGAAGTTTTTCTTCATTGATAAATTTGTTTCTGAAAGCAATTTCCTCAATACATCCGATTTTGAAACCTTGTCTTTTTTCAATAACACTCACAAATTCTGAAGCGTCTTGAAGAGAATCAAATGTTCCAGTGTCCAGCCAAGCTGTACCTCTGTCCAAAACACCAACTTCTAATTTACCCTGACTCAGATAAACATTGTTAACGTCGGTAATTTCCAATTCTCCTCTTGGAGATGGTTTGATGTTTTTAGCAATTTCTACAACGTCATTATCATAAAAATATAGGCCAGGAACGGCATAATTGGATTTTGGCTTCAAAGGTTTTTCTTCAATAGAAAGCGCTTTAAAGTCATTGTCAAATTCTACCACACCATATCTTTCCGGATCAGAAACGTGGTAAGCGAAAACAACACCACCGTCTGGATTTGTTTTGTTTTTCAGTAAAGTTCCCATTTCAGAACCATAGAAGATGTTATCACCTAAAACCAAAGCTGCAGCATCATTTCCGATAAACTCGTCACCTAAAATAAAGGCTTGAGCCAATCCGTCTGGACTTGGTTGAACTTTGTATTGAATATTGCAACCAATCTGAGAACCGTCACCTAACAGCTTGATAAATCCTTCCTGATCGTGTGGCGTGGTAATAATCAAAATATCTTTGATCCCTGCTAACAACAATGTTGAAAGCGGGTAATAAATCATCGGTTTGTCATAAACAGGCATCAATTGCTTGCTTACAGCGATTGTCAATGGGAAAAGTCTGGTGCCGGATCCTCCAGCGAGAATAATTCCTTTCATAAATTTGAAATTATGGTTATATGTTTTTATGAATATTGACCTTCGTAATATTTTTGATAATCACCGGAAGTTACGTTATCCAACCATTCTTTGTTTTCTAAGAACCAGTCAATGGTTTTTCCCAAACCTTCTTCAAACGTAACAGATGGTTTCCAACCGAGATCTTTATTCAATTTTGAAGCATCAATGGCATAACGTTTATCGTGTCCTGGTCTGTCTTTGACGTAAGTAATCAACTTTTCTGAATGTCCTGCTGGTTTTCCCAGTTTTGCATCCAATTGTTTGATTAATTCTTTTACCAAATCAATGTTCTGCCACTCGTTGAAACCGCCGATATTGTAAGTTTCTCCAGTTTTGGACTCATTGAAAATCTGATAAATCGCTTTGGCATGATCGATCACGAATAACCAGTCTCTGGTATATTTTCCGTCACCATAGATTGGCAATGGTTTTTCATTCAGAATATTTGAAATACAAAGCGGAATCAATTTTTCAGGGAAATGATTCGGGCCATAATTATTGGAACAGTTAGACAAGATAAAAGGCATTCCGTAAGTATTTCCGTAAGCTCTTACCAAGTGGTCAGAAGCTGCTTTGGATGCTGAATATGGAGATTGCGGGTCGTAAGGCGTTGTTTCCAAAAAGAAGCCAGTTTCGCCTAAACTTCCGTACACTTCATCTGTTGAAACGTGGTAGAATAAGTTTTTTCTAGGCTCGTTCGGGAATCTTCCGTGGGTGTGATCTGGGTTCAAAGTCCAGAATTCGATACAAAGATTGAGAAGATTTGCCGTTCCGTTAACATTCGTATTGATGAATGCATTTGGGTCTGTGATACTTCTGTCTACGTGGCTTTCTGCAGCCAAATGGACCACTGCATCAGGATTATATTTTTCAAAAACTTTTCTAAGTTCTTCTGGTTTTGTGATATCAGCTTTTTCGAAAACATAGTTAGGTTCGTTTTCGATATCTTTCAGGTTTTCAAGATTTCCGGCATACGTCAAAGCATCTAGGTTGATGATTTTTGAATCTGGATTGTTTTTCACAAATTCTCTAACTACGTGAGAACCAATGAAACCGGCACCTCCGGTAATTATAATGTTTTTCATAAATGTTTTTTATATTAATCGTTTCCGAATAAATCTCTAGTATATACTTTTTCTTTTACATCCTCCAATTCTGGAGTTTTTCGGTTGGATATGATCACATCACATTCTTGTTTAAAAGCCTCCAAATCCCTGGAAACTTTTGAACCGAAAAAAGAATCTTCTTTCAAAACAGGTTCATAAACAACTACTTCCACGCCTTTGGCTTTGATTCTTTTCATAATGCCCTGTATTGCAGACGCCCGAAAATTGTCTGATCCAGATTTCATGATTAATCGATAAACGCCCACTTTCTTTGGTTTTTTTTCCAAAATAGAATCCGCAATAAAATCTTTTCTTGTGCGATTAGCATCCACAATCGCTTGGATAAGATTGTTTGGAACCGAATTATAATTAGCCAACAATTGTTTGGTGTCTTTTGGTAAGCAATAGCCGCCATATCCAAAAGATGGATTATTATAATGAGAACCGATTCTTGGATCTAGCCCGACACCTTCTATAATTTGACGGCTGTCCAATCCGTGTATTTGGGAATAACTGTCCAACTCATTGAAGTAAGCCACGCGCATTGCCAAATAGGTATTTGAGAATAGTTTGATAGCTTCTGCTTCTGTTGCATTGGTGAAAAGTGTAGGGATGTCCTTTTTAATAGCACCTTCTTTCAGAAGATTTGCAAAAACCGCTGCACGCTCACTTTGTTCACCAATAATGATTCTCGATGGGTAAAGATTATCGTAAAGCGCTTTTCCTTCTCTCAAAAATTCTGGAGAAAATATAATATTGTCAAAGTCTAAATCTTTTTTCAGATTCTCTGTGAAGCCAACAGGAACAGTAGATTTTACAATCACAACTGCTTTCGGATTATTTGTTTTAACTTCTTTTATCACATTTTCAACACTACGCGTATCAAAATAATTTGTAGAAGCGTCGTAATCTGTGGGCGTGGCTACTATAATAAAATCCGCATTTTTATAAGCCTCTTCTTTGTCAAGAGTTGCTTTTATGTTGAGGTTTTTTGTTTGTAGAAATTCGGTAATTTTTGGGTCATCAATCGGAGATTGCTTGTTGTTGAGCATTTCAACTTTTTCCGGAATAATGTCCAGGGCAACTACATTATGATGCTGCGCTAGCAAAACAGCATTAGACAGCCCAACATATCCGGTTCCGACAATTGTAATATTCACAAAGAATAAGTTTTAAAATTCAGGCAAAAATAGGAAAAAAATACTTGCGTTAAGTATAATTGAAATAATTGGTTTCTTGTATATTAAAGAAAAAATATTTATCTTTGCAAAAGATTTACGGGAAAAATGGGAAGGCTTTCGCAAGAATGCCTTTTTTCGTAAATATAATTAGGGATGATATTATGGATTTCAAAACAGAAGTTAATCGGTTAATCAGCGAGTTTCTTGAGACAAGGCCTGATCTTTTTTTAGTTGATCTTAAAATTTCTGCATCCTCTGATATTACAGCTATTCTGGATGGTGACAATGGTGTTACGCTTCAGGATTGTCTGGATGCAAGCAGAGCGATTGAGTTCAATATGGATCGTGAAGAGCACGATTTCAGTTTGCAGGTAATGTCCGCTGGATTAAGTGAGCCGCTTGAATCGCCAAGACAATTTAAGAAAAACATTGGAAGACCAATTGAAGTATTGCTAACCAATGAAGCTGAGAAAATAGAAGGAGAATTGGTTAACGTAGATGAAGAAAAAATTATTCTTCGATTAGAATACAGAAGACCAAAATTGATTGGAAAAGGAAAAGAAGATGTGGTGGAAGATAGAGAAATCCCTTATTCCGAAATCAAAAAAGCATTAGTAGTAATAAAATTTTAACATAACGATCGGTTGGTTTTGATTTATAAGTCATTTATCAATCGTCATTTATCAATTATATATAAGATATGGATAATTTAGCTTTAATAGAAGCCTTTGGTGATTTTAAAGAAATAAAGAATATCAGCAAAATAGACTTAATGGCTATTATCGAAGATTCTCTTAAGACTCTTCTTAGAAAAAGATATGATTCTGATGATCATTTTGATGTAATTGTAAATCCTGATAAAGGAGATTTTCAGATTTTTCTAAATAAAACTATTGTTGAGGACGATATGTCTGAGGACGATGATTTGGAAATCGAGATTTCTGAAGTTAGAAAGATAGATTCCACTTTTGAAGTTGGAGAAGAATATACGCAAGAGATTGAAGTTGCTAAATTAGGAAGAAGAAGTATCCTGACGCTTAAGCAGATCTTGGCAACAAAAATCCAGGAGCATTTTAATGCCGCTTTGTATGATCAGTTCCGTGATAAAATAGGAGAATTGATTGTAGGTGAGGTTCACCACATCCGTCACAAGCACGTGATTCTTTTGGATGATGAGGACAATGAATTTATTTTGCCAAAAGAAAATCAAATTCCATCTGACTTCTTCAAAAAAGGAGATAATGTGAGAGCAATTGTAGAAAGTGTAGATTTCCGTGGTTCTAAACCGCAGATTACGGTTTCTAGAACTGCGCCTAAGTTCTTGGAGAAATTATTGGAACTTGAGATTCCTGAAATCCAGGATGGAACGATTATTTTGAAGAAAGTAGTAAGAATCCCTGGCGAGAAAGCTAAGATTGCCGTTGATGCTTACGATGACAGAATTGATCCGGTTGGAGCTTGTGTTGGGGTGAAAGGTTCAAGGATCCACGGTGTTGTGAGAGAATTAAGAAACGAAAATATTGATGTTATCCAATGGTCTAAAAACCCTGAAATTATGGTGAAGAGAGCTTTGGGGAATATTACTATCAATAAAATCGAAATCAACGAAGATGCAAACTACGCTTTGGTTTACACGCCGGTAGAAGAAATTTCAAAAGTAATTGGTAAACAAGGTCAAAATATCAAGTTGGCATCATGGTTGTCTGGTTATGAAATCGATGTTTACAGAGAAACTTCTGATGATGACGATGTTGAATTGAGAGAATTCTCAGATGAGATTGAAGCCTGGATTATCGATGAGTTCAAGAAAGTTGGATTGACGACTGCAAGAAGCGTATTGGATAAAGATACCGATGCATTATTGAAAATCGTTGATTTGGAAGAAGAAACCATCGAAGATGTGAAAAATATCCTTAGAGAAGAATTAGAAGGATAAGAAATAAATCTGGTCTTTTATATAAGGACCGAAACTTAATAAAAAGAAAAATAATAAGCTTAAAACGCTAAAGCCAAAAGCAAATTAATATTTATGCCAAAAATAAGATTAAATAAAGCCGTTAAAGAACTAAACATTTCTATACCAAGAGCTGTGGAATATCTCCAAGGCAAAGGAATAGAAGTGGATAGTAATCCTAACGCTCTATTGGAAGAACAGGCATTTTCTGCATTAGAAGCTGAGTTCCGAAAAGATGGTGAACAAAGAAAAGCTTCTCATGAGGTGGTGATTTCTAAAGTTCCTGACGAAAAATTAGCGATCGAAGAAAAAGCACCTGAGGTTATAAGAGCCAAATCAAATCTGAAACCAGAGACTAGAATTTTGGGTAAAATAGACCTTAATCCTACAAAATCTGTGGAAGAAGTCATTCCGAATGTCCCCGCTCCTGAACCTGTTCAGCAGAAAGAGGAACCAAAACCAGAAGTGGTTAAAACACAGGAGAAACAAGAGTTCAAAGTTTTAGATAAAATAGATTTGTCTAAATTGGAGAGCAACAAACCAAAAGTTTCTCAAAAACCAAAAGAAGAGCCAAAACCGGAAGTTAAGGAAGAACCGAAACCTGAACCGAAAGTTGAGGAAAAACCTGTGAAAGAGATGGAAATTGTTCCAGGTCCGGATTCAGAAGATTCTCAGAAAATAGAAACCGTTTATCAAAAACTGGACGGTCCTAAAATCGTTGGTGAGAAGATCGATCTTTCTCAATTCAATAAACCAAAACCATCTGCTAACAGTAACGCTGCTAAGAAAAAGAGAAAGCGTATTACGAAAGATGTTCCGGGTCAGACTAATACCAACCAAGGTGGAAACAACCCGGGAGGTAACAATAACAGACCAGGACAAGGTGGACAAAATAATAACCGTCCACAAGGACAAGGTGGCGGAAATCGCCCAGGAGGAAATAACAACCGTCCGGGCGGAAACAACAACCGTCCTGGAGGAAACAACAGAGGTGGTCAGGGACAAGCTCGTACAATGCCGGTTGAACTGACAGATGAGCAAGTTAAAAATCAAATCAAGGAAACTTTAGAAAAACTGACTAATAAAGGAGGTAAATCTAAAGGGTCTAAACATAGAAAAGATAAAAGGTCTTGGAGAAGAGAACAGGACGAAATTCAGCAAGAAATTGATGCACAAGACAGAACTCTGAAAGTAACTGAGTTTATCACGGTTAGCGATTTGGCTAGTTTGATGAACGTAAGTGCAACAGAGGTTATTTCTGCTTGTTTCTCTTTAGGTGTAATGGTGACAATGAACCAACGTCTGGAAGCTGATACTCTAATGTTGGTTGCTGACGAATTTGGTTATAATATCGAATTCTCTGATGCTGATGTAGAAGAAGCAGCAGCTGACGAAACACCTGACTTAGAAGAAGATTTATTACCTAGAGCTCCGATTGTTACCGTAATGGGACACGTTGACCACGGTAAAACATCTTTACTAGATTACATCAGAAAAACCAACGTTATCGCTGGTGAATCTGGAGGAATCACACAGCACATTGGTGCTTACAACGTTAAGTTGGAAAGTGGACAGAGAATTACATTCTTGGATACACCAGGTCACGAGGCGTTTACCGCGATGAGAGCCAGAGGTGCACAGGTTACCGATATTGCGATTATCGTAGTAGCGGCGGATGATGATGTAATGCCTCAAACCAAAGAAGCAATTGCTCACGCACAAGCTGCAGGTGTTCCAATGATTATCGCAATCAATAAAGTGGATAAAACTGGGGCCAATCCAGATAACATCCGTCAACAACTTTCTGGAATGAATATTCTAGTTGAAGAATGGGGTGGAAATGTACAGGCGCAAGAGATTTCAGCTAAATTTGGTAACAACATAGACTTATTATTAGAGAAGGTTTTACTTCAGGCAGAAATGTTGGAATTAAAATCAAATCCAAACAAGCAAGCGAGTGGAGTTGTAATCGAAGCGGCTTTGGATAAAGGTCGTGGATATGTAGCTACAATGTTGGTTCAAAACGGGACTTTGACTGTTGGAGATTATGTTCTTGCAGGTAAAAATCACGGTAAAGTGAAAGCAATGTTGGATGAGAGAGGGAAACCAATGGAAAAAGCAGGACCATCAATTCCTGTAACAATTCTTGGTTTGGATGGCGCACCAACAGCGGGAGATAAATTCAGAGTTTTTGCTGACGAAAAAGAAGCTAAAACAATTGCAAATAAGAGAGAACAGCTTCAGAGAGAGCAATCTATCAGAACTAAGAAACATTTGACGCTTGATGAGATTGGTCGTCGTATTGCTTTAGGAGATTTCAAAGAATTGAATATTATCCTTAAAGGTGATGTGGATGGATCCGTTGAAGCACTGGCTGATCAGTTGCAAAGATTGTCAACAGAAGAAATTCAGGTTAATATCCTTCACAAAGGTGTTGGTCAAATTTCCGAAAGTGATGTATTGCTAGCAGCTGCGTCAGACGCTATTATGATTGGATTCAACGTAAGAGCTAGTGTTAATGCAAAAGAAATTGCTGATAGAGAAGAGGTAGAAATCAGAACATATTCTATTATCTACCGAGCAATCGACGAGGTGAAAGAAGCGATGGAAGGTATGCTTTCTCCGGAAATCCAAGAGCAAGTGATTGGTAACGTAGAAATCAGAGAAGTATTCAGAATTTCTAAAGTTGGATCTATTGCAGGTTGTATGGTTCTTTCTGGTAAAGTGACCCGAAATTCTAAAATTAGACTCCTGAGAGACGGTATCGTGAAATTCGATGGAGAATTGGAAAGTTTAAAACGTTTCAAAGACGATGTTAAAGAAGTGACGAAAGGTTACGAATGTGGTCTTAATATCAAAGGCTTTAATGACATTGAAGTAGGAGATATTCTTGAAGTCTACGAAGAAGTAGCTGTTAAGAAAAAACTTAAATAGTTAATTATAAATAAGAAACCTGCTGAGAAGCAGGTTTTTTTTATGGTTAGTATGTTATTTGTAATTGTTCTAAATAAATTTTTTATAATTATTTTATTATTACAGTTTTGTTAGGGTTGATATTGCGATTTTATTATTTTAATCATTGTAAATCCGATGTTTTCTCATTTTTTACAAATATTTTTTATTAAATATATACCATATTATTATAATTGTTGAATTATGATTTTGTTTTTTTTGTCCGTGTTAATTTTTTTTAACATATTTGCAAATTATAATTAAATAGTGTTAATATGAATGTAAAATTACGAGTTCTTAGCGCAGGGGCAATTTTCTTCTTAGGAATTGCAGCAAATGCACAGAAAAAGAAAGCTGATACTGTTACTAAAACTAATGACATTGAAGAAGTAGTGGTTTTGGGTACATATGGTATTAAAGAAACCCAAGAACAAAAAGTTGGTTCTTATTCTTTAGTCACTTCTAAAACTTTAGAAAAGCCAAATGCACTATCTGTCGATATGGCAATTGCAGGACAGGTTTCAGGAACGATTATCAATGCAAATAGTGGTCAACCAGGATCCAATGCTAAAGTTCTAATCAGAGGGGTAAGTAGTTTGACGGGAGATAATCAACCTTTATACATTGTAGACGGTGTTCCTGTTTTGGTTGGTGATCAGGCTGGAGTAGCAACGACTTCTAATGCATTAGCAATGATTGATCCAACAGATATAGAAAGTGTAGAAGTGTTAAAAGACGGTGCTACAACATCTATATATGGTTCGCGTGCTGCTGCAGGTGTAATTATAATTAAAACCAAATCTGGTAGAGGTGGGAAAGGAAAATTGACGATGATGGCAGAGTACGGTTTTGGAAATCCAGCTTTCGAAAAATTAAAGTTTCAAAATGCGCAAGAAATAGTAAATACTTTGATTAAAGGTTACGTAGATACAAAAGGACAATCTCTTGTAGATGCTACAAATACGGTTCTTAATAAAGAATATGGACTTTTAAAAAGTTGGGATGGTGTGTCAGATACAGATTGGGAAGCGGCGACTAGACGATCTGCAGCAACTTCTTCGAAGTATAACTTGAATTACTCTTTTGGCAATGAAAAGATAAAAGGGTACGCTTCCGTGGGTAATACTGAGATGGAAGGAATTACTAGGGATTCTCAATACAAGAGGATGAATGCAACAATAAAGTTGAATGGCAAAGTAAACGAGAAAATCTCTATCGTTTCATCTAATATGATTTCCAGAGCTGTTCAATATGGACCATTAGACTATGGATATTTTGCAAATCCAATTTTATCATCTAGATTTACACCAAATACAAATTCTGTTTATAATCTTGATGGGAGCTATAATCTAAATATAAATGGAGGCGTGGGGAATGCCGGATTTAATCCAGTTGCCTTGCAGGATATTAATAAGAGAAGATCATCATTTACTAAAATATTATCATCATTTGGTCTTGATTATACAATAGTGAAAAATCTTCGATTTTCTTCGAATGTTGGTATAGATTACAATTATTATGATGAAAATGAATATAGAAATCCTGATTTTGGAGATGGAAATAATGCTGCTAACGGAATAACAGGACTTGCTATTCAAAGTAATTATACATATACTACATTAAACTGGTCAAACTTTTTCAATTATGATTTTAAATTAAGTGATGATCATAAATTTACGGCTACAGCAGGTTCAGAAGCTACTGTTAAATGGATGAAATATCCTTATCAAGCTTCTACAGGCTTCAAACCGGGACACTATGAGCAAAATGAGGTTTCTTGGGGAAGTACTCCCTTTACAGCATCTTCCTATGAACGCAAATTTCACCTTATTGGTTATATTGCAAGATTGTCTTATGGATACAGGGATTATTTTAATTTAATGGGTTCATTTAGGAGAGATGGATATTCTCACTTTGGAGATAATGTTAAATATGGTAATTTTTGGGCTTCTGGAGCAAATTTTAATATTCATAATATAGTAGACGTTAGCTCTGTTTTCGATAATATGAAAGTTAGAGCTAGCTATGGTGAGGTAGGTAATACTGGCAATATAATGTATTTTAATCGTCCTACTTTAGGACAGTCACTTTACATGTTGTCAGGTGGATATGTGATTAATAATCCAGGAAATCCTAACTTGCAATGGGAATCATCAAAGAAGAGTAATATTGGACTAGACTTAGGATTAGCAGGAAATAAACTAAAGCTTTCATTTGATGTTTACAAAAACATAATTAATGATCAGCTAACTGATGATGTACCAAATGCTCCATCAACCGGCTTTGGCAGCTTAGTTGGAAATTTGCTTAAATCTGAAAGTAAAGGTTTTGAAAGTACTTTTACTTACGATGCTGTTCAAAATGAAAATTTTTCTTGGACAATAAATGGTAATTATTCCTATACAAGAGCGAAAGTTTTAGAAATTAATGCTCCTTATCTTGATGTGACCTATTTGAAAAGATATGCTGTTGGGCATGATCCTTCCGAATGGTTTTTAGCAAACTATATAGGTGTTGATCATACTAATGGAGATGCCCTTTGGTATACAAATTCAACTAAATCGGTAGTAAGTAATGGAGAAACAACTTCTCCGACAATTTCTCGTGACTATGTAGGTAAAAAATCAATACCTACTCACACAGCAGGCTTAACAAACAGCTTTACTTACAAAAAGTTTACTTTAAGCTTCCTAGCTACTTACGCAGGTGATTTTTCAGTATATGATCTGTGGGGGAGATATTATGATGCAGATGGACAGGATGTTGGTATCAAGCAGGTGCAAGATGTTACTAATGCGTGGAGCCCAACTAATACAAATTCTGATAGACCTCAGTATAGGCCGGGTAATAGCGTAGCTAAACATCATTCCACACGATATCTTTACAAAGGAGACTATATTAAACTAAAAAGTGCCGAGTTAGGCTTTAGACTTAATAAAGATGATCTGGGAGTGAAAGAAATTAATAGTGTTTACTTTTATGTTAGAGGAATCAATTTACTAACTTTCACATTTGATAAAAATCTAAAATTCGATCCGGAATCTAACAGTAATTTGGTGGAGAGCTATGTAGGTGGTTCTGGTATCTATGATCAGACACAACCCATTTTAAGACAAGTAATGTTGGGTGCTGTAATCGATTTTTAATAATTTAAATAAACAAAATGAAAAATAAAATACTTATTCCCTTTATAGCTGTACTGTTTTTTGTAGGATCTTGTTCAGATAGTTATCTGCAGGAGGACTATTCACCAGCTTTTCTTATTCCCATTGATGAAAATACTATAAAAACAAACGATGATTTACGAAATTCCATCCTAGGATTATATGCTTCATTAGGTAACACTTCTGGCTTCGGTGGTGATTATTTTACTTATCAAGAATTGAGCGGAGATATAGGATTTGTCAGTATAAAAAATTCTGGTTATTTCGTATCTACCAATGCGCTAAATCATCTGATTGTGGATGGTGGCGCAAGCACAGGAATCTGGGAAGCTTTCTATAAAACTATAGCAAATGCTAATTTTGTATTATCTTATGATGGTAAAGTACCGGATGATCCCAAAGGTGAGTCTGCTAAATCAAAAACATTATTCGCTCATGCAAAGGTTATTAGAGCATACAATTATCTTGCTCTCTTGGGTCTGTTTTCTCCAAATTACGGTGAAGGTGATCAAAGTTTAGGAGTACCTTATCCGGAAAAATATGATATTGAAGCAAAACTTCCAAGGTTAAGTGTTGAAACTGTAATTAATAATATTATAAATGATTTACAGACAGCTTTGGTGCAATTTGAAAGCGATTCAAAATCAGCGATTTATGTTCAGAACAAATCATTTAACACTAATGCAATAAAACTACTATTATCAAGAGCGTATTTGTTTAAGAAAGATTATAGCAAAGCACAGCAGTATGCAGAATTAGTTATTGATGATACCAAATTACTGAGTAAGACTGCATTTCCTCAGATTTTCCTTCCTACAGGTGAAGGTCTCGAAGAAATTTTGTTCCAAGTCGACTATACTCAGCAAGGAGATTCACCTGCTAATGGTCTTGCAAATTATTGGAGTATTGTAGGTAGTTATAAGCAAAATTTCATGGCATTTGATTTTTACAAATCATTTTCTACTTCACCAACTGTGATTACGTCTACAGATATTCGACTTTCTAGCTCCGCTTGGTATCAGAATAATGTAACATCTTACCCTGATACACCAAAACCTATTAGTGTGAGAAAATACCTTAACGGTTTCAGAGATGTGATACAACTCAGAAGAACTGAGGCTGTTTTTATTAAAGCAGAATGTCAGTATCATACTAACCCAGATTTGGCTTTCCAGACTCTTAAATCGTGGGTTATCCAATACAGAGATAGTGCATATAACAAATCATTCACGGGAACAGCGGTTTTAGATGAAATACTGAGACAGAAAGGGCTTGAATTTTTCTTGGAAGGGATGCGATTTACGGATCTGAAAAGAAATAATAAATCTGTTGTGAAATATCAATTCCCTACAGTATCGATACCTGTTGGAGACAAACGTTTTATCTGGCCAATTCCACTGAAAGAGATTCAGAATAATCCCAATATCAAACAAGCTCCGGGATATTAAAAAAAGTATATTTGATATGAATTTCAAAATTTTTTTAATATAATAAAAAAATAATTGAAGATTTTCCAAAACCTCGAATTGCCACAGTATTGTCTGTGAATTCCCAGAGAAGGATAGATTATATGTAATTCCAATGCCTTTGAGGGAAATGAATATCAATGCAATATGTAACAGAACACTGAATGGCAATTATTATCATAGCTGTCTCTGTAACGAGAGGCAGCTTTAACTTCAAAATCAAAAGTTTCGGAATATCATTAATTCCATATTAAAATATTGGAAATTTAAAATCATTTTTTGGTAGAGCGTAATTTTTTGAGATTTAACACTTTTTTTAAAATTATTTAAAAAAAAAATTATAATTTAGTCAATATTTAAAATTTTAAACTTATTTATTATGAGAAAAATCTATCTTATAGCAAGCGTTATGATAATGGCTGCTGCAAATGCGCAAGTTTCTATTAATGACAATTTTGAAAGCTATCCTGTCGGATCTTATTTTGGAGGTACTTGGTCGAATTGGTCAGGCGCATCAGGTGCTGAGAATTTACGTGTAACGACTGCGCAAGCGGCAAGCGGTACAAAATCAGGTACTATTAGTGTAGATGGACAAGATGTTATCATGAAAACACCGACTGCATATTTGGGTGTACATACTTATCAATGGAAAATGTTTATTCCGGCAAACAAATCTGCGTGGATGGCATTTATGGAAGATACATCAAATCCTGCTAATTATGGTACTGATCCAATGCCATTTAAACTGAATTTCAATACGAATACAGTAATTGGAACGGACAATTATGATAACAAGATGTATGTTTCGCTTTATGCTACTGACACATCAGTTTCTTTATCGCCGCCAATTACGTACCCGATCGGGCAGTGGGCAACGTACAAAGTTGTTTTTGATTTGGATAGTGCTATTGTTTCATTATATATAAACGGAACAAAAATTATAGAAACAGATTATACGGCTCCTGGATTGTCAGTAGGTGGTGCTGATCTTTGGAAATTTGATACAGGAAATTTATTTATAACTGGTGCTACAAGTACAAACGATCCTTGTGAATGGTATATTGATGACTTCGTATATGGTGAAGGAGATTTAGCGACTGTAGATGTTACAGCAAATTCTTTCTCTGTTTATCCTACACTTGTTAGCAATCAAGTATTTAATGTTTCAGGAAAATCAAAAATTACAAATGTAGAAGTTTATAACATTGCAGGTCAGCAAGTATTGAAATTAGCTCCTAATGCTACTTCAGTTCAAGTAAATACTTCTAAACTTGTACCAGGAACTTATATTGTAAATGTAACTGGAGATCAAACTAAACTTAGTAAAAAGATTATTGTTAAATAATAATTCACAATATTCGAACTAAAGACTGTCTTTTGGACAGTCTTTTTTGTTTACTATTTTACATAATTAAACCCCACAGATTGCGGGGTTTTTTATTTCAGTATAATTAGTACTTTTGTATCCAAATTTCCTCGATGAAATATTTATCAATACTGTTCATTGTTTGTAATGTTTTTATCAATGCGCAGCAAGTGAACAAAACCGATTCTAATAAACTTCCTTCAGATACAATCAAAGTAGATTCTGGGGAGAAGGATTCATTAGAAATATATAAACCGACCATTTACGATTATCAGGTAAAAAAAAGATTCTCTGAAAAGAAAATCTATGACACAACCTTCGCTATTGAGCGATCATATATTGTGACACAGTATAACAAGAAAGATAATTTCGGTAAGATTCAATATGCTAATATAGGATCAGGATTTCAGAATTTGGTTTACGATAAGAATTCTGAACAGAATCTTTCTCTGCTTCCCGAAAACAAGTCATTCTATCTTTTAGGCGAGAACGACATCAACTATTACGATGTAAAAACGCCTACCACCACATTTTTCTACAATAATGCAATGAAAAATGGAGGTCAGCTGCAAACCACCTACACCCAAAATATAGGTAAAAACTTCAATTTTGCGATAGAGTATATGGGACTGAGGTCGCAGGGACTTTACCGAAACAGTTTAGCTTCTAGCAACAACACGATTTTCAGTGGTCATTATATTTCGAAGAATAGCAAGTACGAAGCTTATGCGCATTACATTCATCAGAATGTAAACAATCAGGAAAACGGAGGAATTTCAGATTTGGATGTGTTCTTAGGTGGTGATTCCAGGTTTAATAACAGACAAAATATTGAAACCAACTTAGCTGGAGCCGAATCCCGATATGCTTACCGAAGATATTATTTCAGTCAGGAGTTTTCACCTTTTGACCCGGCAAAATATCCATTCAAGCTCAGACATACGATTTATCATCAAGGCAACAAATATTATTTTTCAGAAACAGCTTCTGATTTAGATTTCTTTGGAGGTCTTGATATCACAGGATTCCCATTAACCAATAAAAAATTCTCAAATAACCTAAGCAATACATTCAGCTTGGTTTGGGATAATGAAAAATTCAAGTTGGATGCAGGATTCAGACATCAATATATCACTTTTGGAAACAAAAATGCCTATTCAACATTAGGAATTCCGGGTTATTTCAAGGAGCAGAGAATTGGCGCAGTCGGGAATCTTCAAATCAAACTATTAGACAAAATTCAGCTGAAATCTTTCCTGGAAATTTCCAAAGGTTCTGAATTCGGGAATTATATCAAAACCACCAACGACTTAATTTTCGAACCCATCAAAGATTATTTGGTAGAAGGCAGAGTCAACTTCCAGTCGGCTTACCCGAGCTTCAATTATTTGGTCAATTCTTCGCATTATCTCAATTACAACTACTATCTGCAAAACCCGAATAACGAATCTGTAACCCAAGTCGGTGGAACTTTGAGATTGGCAAAATGGTTCAACACACAACTTTTTGTAGATTATTTTAGAATTGACAACTACACTTTCTTTGATAATTCAGCGAAGCCACAACAGAGTTCTTCGTCACTCAATATTTCTCAGATTGGAGGTGAAACCACTTTGAAATACCACAGATTCAATTTCAACGGAAGAGTGCTTTTCCAAAAAGCTTTGACCAATGATAATCTTTTGCCGATGCCAGATTTCATCGGAAGACTGAACATTTATTACCAGGCTCCGGCATTCAAAAAAGCAGCAGAAATCCAGGCTGGAGTGAAACTCTATTACTTTACCAAATTTGCGTCAAGAGAATTTTCACCAATTCTCAACGAGTATATTTTGCCGGGAACCAACGCTTTTTCCATTGGCGGACAGCCGATTGCCGATGTCTACATCAATATGAGAGTGAAGCGGATGTTTTTCTACGTAGAAGGTCAGCACATCAACCAAACCTTTATGCAGAACAAATCTTTCACGGCGCCCAATTACCCCATTTATGATTTTCGATTGAACTTAGGCATCGTTTGGTATCTTTTCCATTAATTTTGCAGAATGATTATGGCAGCTTTTCCGCCTTCCGTTCCCAATCTTTTTTGCAGGAAGTTTTGACATCAAATAGAACTTGAAGTACAAGCAAAAAAGGATTTCCACTCAAGTCGGGCTGCGAGATTCTGCGTAAAAAGGAGATTGGTTATCAGAAAGGCCTGTCAACTACCAACCAACAACTATCAACCCAATGACGATTGACTTCCAAAATATAAACAGCATTCCGAAACTCATCAAAGATTTTTTAGGAAAAAAACTGGACGGATTTCAGAATAAAACCTTTGATTTAGACAACTTCAAAAATCAAATTTCTGAGAAGCAAAATTTCTATTCTGATGACAAAAGAGAATTGCTATACAATACCATTTTTTTTCAAAATCAGGAAGAGCAACTGTCTCCAAAACAACTGGAATTTCTTTTCTCCCTGAAAGATAAAAATACATTCACGATTACAACCGGTCATCAGCTCAATCTCTTCACGGGTCCGGTTTTCTTCATTTACAAAATTCTCCAAACCATCAAAACCGCAGAGTTTTTAAAATCCAATTTTCCGGAACATAATTTTGTTCCCGTTTTTTGGATGGCGACAGAAGACCACGATTTTGATGAAATCAATCATTTCAAAACGCGCGAACATTACTATGAAATCAAAGGAAACGCGGGCGGCGATGTCGGAAATATCAAGATTGATGAAACCTTTTTTATTCAAGAATTTGAGAAAGAATTCAAAGACAATCTTTACGGAACTGAGCTGATTCTTTGGATAAAAAAAGCATATCAAAAAGGAAATTCTCATACACAAGCCATTCGATATTTGGTCAATCAATTGTTTGCAGACTACGGATTATTGACAATCGACGGAAATTCAAAAGAGCTGAAATCGCAGGTCAAAGATATTTTCAAAAAAGAATTATTGTCCAACCAACTTTTCGAAACCACAAAAACTCAAAGAGAATTTCTTGAAAAAGAATACCATAAAGTTCAGGTCAACCCAAGAGAAATCAATCTTTTCTACCTGACAGAAACCAGAAACCGAATTGAGAAAATCGACAACGAATATCAAATTCTTGACACCGATTTGAAATTCTCCGAGGAAGAGATTTTGAATGAACTGGAAAATTATCCGGAAAAATTCAGTCCCAATGCAGTTCTGCGCCCCGCTTATCAGGAAACGATTATGCCGAATCTGGCTTACGTTGGTGGCAATGCTGAAATAATGTACTGGATAGAACTGAAAGATTATTTCGAATCCATCAATCTTCCGTTTCCGATTTTGATTCCAAGAAACTCAATGTTATTCTTGGAAGAAAAAACTTTTAAGAAAATTGAAAATTCAGGATTGAAAACTCAGGATTTCTTCGGAAACTTTGCGGAAGTCATTAACCAAAAAATATTAGAAAACAACGAAATAAAATCGCTTCTTGAAGAGAAAGAACTAGATTTAATTCATTCGTTTTCAGAAATTAAAATAAAAGCGGAGCAGACAGACAAAACGTTTATCAACCTCGTGAATGCAGAAGAAACGCGCCAGCTGAAATCTTTCAAAAGAATGCAGAAACGCCTTCTGAAAGCGGAAAAAATAAAACAGTCTGAGAAGTTTGACCAGATGCAGAATTTATTTTTAAAAGTTCATCCGGGCGGAATCTGGCAGGAAAGAGTGTTCAATTTCAGCGTGTTCTACGCAGATTTTGGCAAACAATGGATTGCGGATAGTTATCAACAAATGGATGTTCAAAAATCGGAACTGATAATTTGTTCCATTTAATCTGAAAGCATTATTTTTGTAACATTATAAAAAAAGGATGATTAAAAAGATTTTCATTTTATCAGGACTTATCGGCTTTTTAGGGCTTTCTGCACAGAAAACCCACACCGTTGCACCAAAAGAAACGCCTTACGGGATTTCTAAACAATATGGTTTGACGATTGATGAATTGTATCGTATGAATCCTTCCGCAAAGGAAAACGGACTCAAAATTGGCGATGTCATCGTTATTTCAAAAAGTGGTGGAAATGCTAAACCAGCAGCTTCTGTTTCTCCACCAGCAACTGCACCAGCGAAATCTGGAAAAACCGGATTCATCACTTTGCAGCCAAAGCAAACCATCTACGGCATTACAAAACAGTATCAGATTTCTGAGGCTGACCTTAGAAAACTGAATCCTGAATTAGATTCTCACAAGAAAATCGGGGACAAGATTATTTTGCCTTTAGATAATATTCAGAAATTTGGAGGTTCTACGCCAGCAACTGTTGCTCAAACGCCAGCTGCTGCGACTTCGGCTGAAAAACCTGCCGAAGTAAAAACAGTAACTAAAACTGAAACTGCTTCTTCCGACAAAGGTTTGTACGTGGTTCAGACGAAAGATAATTATTATAAAATCTCGAGACAATTCAACCTGACTCAGAAGCAATTATTCGCTTTGAATCCAGGATTGGAATCTTCCGGTTTGAAACCTGGCGATGCTATCCGAGTTTCGGGTTCTGATGTTGTTGCTAGTTCGTCTCAATCGATTAAAGTTGAAGATAATTCTCAAAGCGATACATCTTCAGCGCCTGTTACGAAAACCACAAGTCAGACAACGGTTTCTGAGCCTGTGAAAACTTCTTCTGTTTCAACTTCTTCAGATGATGATTTCGTGACTTATACTGTGCAAAGTGGCGACACGATGTTCAGTATTATGAACAGATTCAATGTAACTTTGGACCAGTTGATTTCATTAAATCCAAATCTTGCCGATGGTTTGAAAGCTGGAATGACATTGAAGATCAAAAAACAAGACCCGATGTATTCCAAAAAAGCGGGCGATGTTTTGAGTGTTGTTTTGATGTTGCCATTCGGTTTTGATGCCAATGATGCGAAGTACAGAACGATGTCTATGGATTTCCTGACAGGTGCAAAATTAGCGGCTGAGAGAAATGCTGCGAACGGACAAAAACTGGATATCAAAGTGGTGGATGCTGGAAACGAAAATACTTTTAAAAACAGCCTTTCACAGATCAATCAGGATAATACAGATTTGATTGTTGGACCATTCTTCAAATCAAGTGTGGTAGAAGTTCTTAATTACGTAAGCGACAAAAAAATTCCTGTGGTTGCACCTTTCGCCAACTCTCCTGAATTGTTTGATTATAATAATTTAATCATTATTGAAACTGAAAATTCGGTTTATTCAGACAGAATCGTAAAGGAAGTTTCTCAGGTTTATAAAGACCAAAAAATCTTCATCGTTGGAGATAATTCTAAGGCCAATGCCAACGCTATCAAAGCTGGTTTAGAAAAATCGTTGCCAAAAGCAAATGTGGTTATCGTGAATTCTTCCAATGATATTCAGTTAGAAAATAATATGATGACGGGACAATCTGTTCCTGTGATTGCAATTTTGGCTGATGACGATGAATCTGCGGGAAATGCATTCGCCTCAAAAATCATCAGTCTTGGAAAGCAGACCGACGGCGTAAAAGCATTCAGTATGTTCTACAGTCCGAGTTTTGAGAAAAATGTAGATGACCTTTCGAAAGCTAGTTTGGTTTATTTGATGGACAGAAAAATCAATTATGACGGCGATTTCGAAAAAGAAATTCTTGCGGCGTACAAAGCGAAATATTGCAAAACGCCATCAAAATATGCAGTGATTGGTTTCGATGTAATGAATGATATGTTGACAAGAGAAAACAAAAAAGGAGAAATCTTCAAACAAATCGGAAAATCTCAAACGCAACTCGCTACAAAATTCGAATTCGTAAAAGCAAAACCAAATGGCGCGTACATCAACAACGGTTACAGAGTTGTAAGATTGATGCAATAATTACCTTAAAAATAACGATGAAAGATCAATTATCTTTCATCAATTATCATTTATAAAAATATATGAAAGCACTTGTATTTCCTGGTCAGGGTTCACAGTATGTAGGAATGGGGAAAGAATTGTACGATTCCCGAAAAGATGTGAAAGACTTGATGGATTCTGCCAATGAGATTCTTGGTTTCGACCTCGTTTCCATAATGTTCAACGGAACAGACGAAGACCTGAAAAAAACCAGCGTGACACAACCAGCTATTTTCCTGCACTCTGTTGCGGCAGTAAAAGTGGTGAATGGTTTGGGCGCAGAGATGGTTGCGGGACATTCTTTGGGCGAGTTTTCTGCTTTGGTCGCCAATGGCGTTTTGTCCTTCGAAGACGGATTGAAGTTGGTTTACGAAAGAGCACAGGCTATGCAAATGGCTTGCGACATCAACCCAAGTTCTATGGCAGCAATTCTCGGTTTAGAAGATGCTAAAGTGGAAGAAATCTGTGCAGAAATCGAAGGCATCGTGGTTCCTGCGAACTACAACTGCCCTGGTCAATTGGTAATTTCCGGCGAAACTGTTTCAGTGGAAAAAGCTTGTGAAGCCTTGAAAGCTGCTGGCGCAAAAAGAGCATTGTTGTTGCCTGTGAACGGCGCTTTCCATTCGCCATTGATGATGCCTGCGCAAGAAAGATTGGCGGCTGCGATTGAGAAAACCAATTTCCGTAAAGCCACCATTCCGGTTTATCAAAATATCACGACAACAGCGGTTTCTAATCCGGATGACATTAAGAAAAACCTGATTGCACAATTGACAGGTCCGGTAAAATGGACTCAAAGTGTGCAAAATATGATAAAAGATGGCGCAAGTAATTTCGTAGAAGTCGGCCCTGGAAAAACGCTTCAAGGCCTCATTAAGAAAATTAATTCCGAAGTTTCCGTAGCTTCTGCGATATAAAATTAGAATTATTTGGGCAGCTTTTCCGCCTTCCGCTCCCAATCTTTTTTGCAGGACGATTCAGTTTCGAGAGAACTTTAAGTACAAGCAAAAAAGGATTTCCGCTCAAGTCGGGCTGCGGGGTTCAGCGTTTTAAAGACCTTATCAAAATAAATAAGAAAGATATGAACAGAATATTTTCACCCGGAAAGCTGATGCTGACCTCAGAATATGTTGCTGTTGATGGTGCTCTTGTTCTGGCTGTTCCAACAAAGCTGGGACAAGAGCTTTTTTTTACCGAAAATAATGACCAGAAATCATTGATTCATTGGCAGGCTTATCATCAGAATCAATTATGGCTGGATGCAAAGATTGATTATAAAAATTGGGAAATCACAGAAACCAATAATCAAAAAGCCTCCGAATTTATTCTTAAAGTTCTCAAAAATGTTCAGTCGCTTTCTAAAATCAAATTTAAAAGTGATGTTTCGTATCATTTGAAGACCAATCTTCAGTTTCCATCGGACTTCGGGCTTGGTAGTAGTTCCACTTTGATGAGTAATCTTGGAGAATGGGCAGAAATCAATCCTTTTACCTTGAATGAGGAAAGTCTGGGCGGAAGTGGTTACGACGTTGCCGTTGCCAAAGAAAAGTCTGCGATTCTCTACAGCAGATTTCCTGAAAGAACTTATCATAAAATAAATTTCGACCCAAGTTTCAAAGACGAGTTGATTTTTATTCATCTCAATCAAAAACAAGATACACGCGAAGGAATTTCTCATTACAAATCCAAGCCGACTTCAACGGAATTAATCAATCAATATTCTGAATTAACCAAAATGATTGTCGAAAGTCAGAATTTGGAAGAATTTTCGCAATTGATGACCATTCACGAACAAAAACTTTCAGATTTTCTCGGAATTCCATCTGTGAAGGAAAAATATTTCCAAAATTGTCCCAGCTTTGTCAAAAGTTTGGGTGCTTGGGGCGGAGATTTCGTTCTGACTTCCAAATTTGGAGATTACGAAGCCTATTTCAAAAGCCAAGGTTTCGATAAAATATTTTCTTGGAACGATTTAATTAATTGATTGTTAATTAATTATGAATAAAAATTAAACTGATGAAAATCAGTTAATAAAAACTTTCATAGTTCGCTGATATTTTTACATTTGTCCCAACACCTTTAATCTTCAAAAAAAATTAAAAATGGACAAGCTAAAATCTTATCTTGAACGTCAGGGTATTTTCAATCCCAAAGAAATCTTCCACAACCCAACTTACGAAGAAATTTTCCAAGCGGAAATGAACCCAAATAATTCCGGATTTGCAAAAGGAGTTTTGACCAAATCTGGCGCAGTGGCTGTAAAAACAGGAATTTTCACAGGCAGATCTCCGAAAGACAGATACATCGTCAATGACAATATTACAAAAGATACGATCTGGTGGGACGGAACCATCAACCGACCAACAACCGTAGAAGTTTTTGATGAATTAAAAGACATCGTGACCAAAGACCTTTCCAATGAAAGTATTTATGTAATTGATACTTTTTGCGGATCAAACGAAGATACGAGACTGAAAGTGAGATTCGTGACCAAAGTGGCCTGGCAAGCGCATTTTGTGATGAATATGTTCATTCGTCCTTCGCATTACGACCTCCAAAATTATGGCGAGCCGGATTTTGTGGTCATCAATTCTTCCGAATCTGTGAATCCAAACTGGGAACAGCAAGGATTGAATTCTGAAGTTTTTGTGATGTTTGATCTGACCAAGAAAATGCAGATTATCGGTGGAACATGGTACGGCGGAGAAATGAAGAAAGGAATGTTTGCGATAATGAATTATTACCTTCCATTGAAAGGAATGGCTTCTATGCACTGCTCAGCAAACGTTGGCGAGAAAGGCGATGTAGCCGTTTTCTTCGGACTTTCAGGAACTGGGAAAACTACGCTTTCTGCAGACCCAAAAAGATATTTGATTGGCGATGACGAGCACGGATGGGATAATAATGGTGTTTTCAATTATGAAGGTGGTTGCTACGCAAAAGTGATTGACTTGAGCAAAGAAAAAGAACCGGATATTTATGGCGCCATCAAAAGAGATGCGTTGCTGGAAAATGTGATTACTGATGATGAAGGAAACGTAGATTACACCGACGGTTCTATCACAGAAAATACAAGAGTTTCCTATCCAATTTATCATATCAGCAAAATTGTCTTGCCTTCGAAAGCTGGTCACGCAAGTAAAATCATTTACTTGTCGGCTGATGCTTTCGGCGTTTTGCCTCCGGTTTCTATCTTGACAGATTGTCAGGCGCAGTACCATTTCCTTTGCGGTTATACGTCGAAATTAGCGGGAACAGAACGTGGAATCACAGAACCGACGCCTTCTTTTTCACCGGCGTTTGGGGAAGCATTTTTGACACTTCATCCAACAATGTATTCGAAAACTTTGATTGGTAAAATGAAAGAACACAATGCCAAAGCTTATTTGGTCAATACCGGCTGGAACGGAACCGGAAAAAGAATATCGCTGAAAGATACGAGAGCAATCATTGATTCCATCATCGACGGAAGCATTGATAAAGCAGAAACAGATCACGTTCCAATTATGAATCTGGAGTTCCCAACTTCGCTTCCAAATGTTTCCGAACATATTCTGGATCCGAGAGATACTTATGAAAATAACTCAGATTGGGAAGCTAAGGCAAAGGATCTGGCGAAAAGATACATCAGCTATTTTGAGCAATTTACAGATAACGACGAAGCCAGAGATTTGGTTTCGTCCGGACCAAGTTTAACTGAAGTTCATCAGCATTAATTTATAAAAAACGCTTCCAGATCGGAAGCGTTTTTTATTTAATTTAGATTTAAGACACAAATTATTGAATCAATTTTCCGTCTTGCTGCAAAATCACTTTCTTGTTTTGTTCAACGGTTAAATCAATCTCAGGCGCGTCTTTTTCGCCGATGATTCCTCTGTAAATAGTGTAAACATATTCGCCTTTTTTGAAAATAATGCTGTGATTTCCTCCACTTCCGTCCATTTGGATTTCGCCATTTGTCAAAATCAAATCTGGTTTTGTAGATTCTTTTTTGCCTAATTTCCACGAAGCGTAACGGTATTTTCCGTTGGTCAATTCATCAATTCTAATCAAATAGCTTTTGGTGGTCAGTTTATAAGTAGGCGATTTATACTGTTTCAGACTCGGAAATAGATTCTTTTTATCATTAACAATAATGCTGTTTTTTTGATTTTTTTCGAATGCACTTTGATAATTCAGCGCAGAAATTTTTCCCTCAGTACCCATCCAAAGATCGCCGTTATCCAGCATTATGCCTCGCCAGCCAACTTCTGACCATTGATCGATCTTTGAATTTGAAATTTTATTAATAATTTTTGCGTCGAAAACCTGATTAAATCTTTTCTTAAAATCAACCTCATTTTTAATTTCAGGAATTGGATATTCCCGGCTCAAAGGATAATTAACGATTTTAGAAATTCCATCGATGTTTTTGGTCTTGAACAATTTGATTAATTTCTGAATATTCTCAATTTCGTTTTTGTTCAAATTGTTTTGAGCCAACGAGAAATTGAATATCAATAATAAGAAAATCAGAATTTTATATTTCATAATTTTAGAATTATTTTAAAAACGAATTATGTGCTTTTTCAAATCCAATCGTGGTAGAATCGCCGTGTCCGCTGTAAACTTTTGTAGCTTCAGGAAGCGTCAGCAATTTGGTTTTGATGCTTGTAATCAATTGGTCGTAATTACCTTTGTAAAGATCTGTTCTTCCGATGCTCATCATAAAAAGAGCATCGCCAGAAATCACAAATCCATTATCTTGATTATAGAAAGCCACACTTCCCGGCGAATGTCCTGGAACATCGAAAATTTGAAAAGTGTCCGAGCCTAATTGCAGTTCCTCACCTTCTTTTATCAATTTTGTTTCGCCTGTGAAAGCCGGAAAAAAGAAACCATATTTTTTTGCTGTGAATGGCGCTTGTTCCAGAATTTCCGTTTCATTTGAGTGCATCAAAACAGGAACCTTGAAAGTGTCAAAAGCCCATTGTAGTCCAATAATATGATCGATATGCGCGTGAGTCAATAGAATATTTTTGATTTTCAATTCTTTTGATTTGATAAAGTCTTCTAAAGCTTTAGTCTCAGCCTCAGGCATATTTCCCGGATCTATAAGAAAAGCTTCCTTTTCATCGTTATAAACCAGGTATGTATTTTCAGAAAACGGATTGAAAGTGAAAGATTCTACGTGCAGCATTTTTTTAATTTAATTGTAAAAATATAAAACATTAACTTAGCCTTATGAAGTTACTAAAATTATTTTTTCTTTTTTTAAGTGCCCTCTCTTTTGGACAAGAAATCAAGAGTATTCAGGTTTTTAATCCTAAAACCAATGACGAAACGCCGGTAATTGCTCAGGGTGGACAATTGATTTTGAGATTTGATGATTTGTCCAACAGCAGTAAGTTGTACCGATATACTTTCAAGCATTACAACAAAAATTGGGAAGATGACGGTTTGTTTTTCACCGAATTTGCCAACGGAAGTATGAATGCTTTGATCGAGAATTTTCAGTATTCTTTCAATACCTATCAAAAATACACGCATTACGAATTAGCTTTCCCGAATGAGAAAATTCAACCAAAAATCTCTGGAAACTATGAGATTATAGTTTATAAGGATTCGCAGGAAAAACCGTTATTTACAAGAAGATTCTGTATCTATGAAGATGGTGCGAGTTTGGGGATCAATGTCACGAGATTCATTGATGCAAGAAATCCTAATGCAAAGCAGCGACTGGAAATTCAGGCAACTGGAAACGGATCGGGAATTACCAATAATCTGTCGTCTTTATCATTAAGTGTCATCCAGAATAACAATTGGGGAATTGCGCTTAATAATCTTCGTGCAAGTTCTACAATGGGAAATCAGTTGCTTTTTCAGCAGTTAAATTTGGCTTTTCCGGGAAATAATGAGTTCTATTATTTTGATAACAAGATTATGAACCAAGCGATGGATATGGTCGCGAATACGGAAAATATCGATGGTAGAAATTATACCTACCTTCATCCAGTTTGGGCATATCCTGGAGATTATCAGTATCAGCCAGATGTCAATGGCGCATTTTATTTCCGTCGGAATGATTTGGGAATCGAAAGAAACCCGGATCGAGAAGCGGATTATTCTTGGGTTTATTTTGCATTGGACAGTCCAAAGTTGGATAAAGAGTTTTATGTCTTAGGATTGTTCAATGATTATAAAGCTGACGCAACCAGCCAAATGCAATATGATGAAAAATCTCAAAAATATATTGCAAAAATATATTTGAAACAAGGTTTTTACAGCTATGTCATCGCCACAAAAGGTGCAGACGGAAAGCTGAATTACGGTGAAGTCAATGGAAACTTTTGGCAAACAGAAAATCTTTATCAGGCATTTTTATATTACACACCTTTCGGAAGAAACTTCGATGGTTTGATTGGTTATGGAGAATTCCGAACGCCTGTGAGATAATTTTTCTTAATGAAGGCTAACGAGAGATAATATCATTAATTCGATTTTTTTGGAATAATTTTAGCTAATAATTTGAAAACAAATTAATATGGAACTTATTTTTGAAAATAAGAAATCTGGGAATGGAGGATTTATCTCAATGAAAAATCAACAGGAAGAAATCGGAAGATTAACATACACGATTGTCCCTGAAGTCAAAAGATTGATTGTAAGTTATGTGATGATTTTTCCGAAGTTTGAAGGTCAAGGTCTGGGAAAAGCATTGGTAGAAAAATCAGTAGATTTTGCCAGAAAAAATGGCTGGAACATCAAAGCTCATTGTTCTTATGCCCACGCTGTTCTCAGCAGAAAAGCAGATGTAGAAGACGTTTTCGTCGCTTAAAATAAACTATTACCTTGGTAATATCAAAGTTACGGCTCGCAATTGCGAGCCGAGCTTTTTTTATTTAATATAGAAATTATCTGTTCATAGACATCAGGAATTCCTCATTGTTTCGGGTGCCTTTCATTTGTTTCTGAACAAATTCCATCGCTTCCAGAGGATTCATATCAGCCAGATATTTTCTCATAATCCACATACGTTGTTGCGTCGCTTCGTCCATCAAAAGGTCATCTCTTCTTGTGCTGGATGATACCAAATCTACGGCCGGATAGATACGTTTGTTGGCAATTTTTCTGTCCAATTGCAACTCCATATTACCAGTTCCTTTGAACTCTTCGAAAATCACTTCGTCCATTTTAGATCCGGTGTCAATCAAAGCTGTAGCGATAATAGTCAAAGAACCTCCGTTTTCAATTTTTCTTGCAGCTCCGAAGAAACGTTTTGGTTTGTGAAGGGCATTCGCATCCACACCACCAGAAAGAATTTTTCCAGAAGCTGGCGTCACGGTATTGTAAGCTCTTGCCAAACGCGTAATAGAATCCAATAAGATCACAACATCGTGACCACATTCTACCATTCTTTGTGCTTTTGATAAAACCAAATTCGCCACTTTTACGTGTTTGTCAGCAGATTCGTCAAAAGTAGAAGCAATTACTTCCGCATTCACGCTTCTTTGCATATCCGTCACTTCCTCTGGACGTTCGTCGATAAGAAGAACCATCATATAAGCTTCTGGATGATTGGCAGAAATAGCGTTGGCAATATCTTTCAGTAAAATGGTTTTACCGGTTTTCGGCTGTGCAACAATCATTGCTCTTTGTCCTTTCCCGATGGGCGCGAATAAATCTACGATTCTTGTAGAAAGTGTAGAATTTTTACCTGCCAAATTGAATTTTTCCTGAGGGAAAAGTGGTGTCAAGAACTCAAAAGCAACTCTATCTTTGATGAAGGCTAAATCTCTACCATTAACTTCCGTTGGCTTCAATAGAGAGAAGTATTTCTCGCCTTCTTTTGGCAATCTCACGATTCCTTTGACAGAATCTCCCGTTTTCAAACCATAATTTCTGATTTGATTGGTAGAAACATAAACGTCGTCTGGAGAGGAAATATAACTGAAATCTGAAGAACGAAGGAATCCGTAGTTGTCTGGAAGGATTTCCAAAACACCTTCTATCGTTACAATTCCATCAAAGTTGAATTCTTTTTTTGGAGCTGGCGCTTCTGGTTGTTGCGTTTCGGATTGTTCTTTATGATTGTTGTGTTGTTGAGAATTGGGGTTTTGTGTTTTTTGCTGACCTCTATTATTGTTATTGGTCCTTTGCTGATGCTGCGGATTATTTTGGTTCTGCTGCCTTGGTTGTTGCTGTTGTTGAGGCTTTCTTTCCTCTTGCTCAGCTGGCTTTTCATCAGTCTTTGGCGCTGCCTCTTCTGTAGTTGGTGCAACTGGTGCTTTTTCCTCTGTTTGTGCTGGTGTTACTCTTGCTCTAGGTGTTTTTTTCCTTGGAGGATTCGGAGCTTTTACCTCTTCTTTTACCACTGCTTCCATTACAGGAGCTTTTTCTGTGGTAGCGATAAAAGGAGTTTCTGCGGGAATTGTGTTTTCTTCTTTCGGTTTCTCGGCGGGTTTTCTGCCTCTTTTCTTTGCAGGAGCTGGATTTTCCGAAGGAGTCTCTTCTGTTTTTTTCGTCATATTCTCTTGAGTAGCGTTAAGATAATCTTTAATGATTTTTGGATTAGAAGCCTGATAGTCCAGAATTGCGAAAACCGTGTCTTCCGGAGAGCTTTTCTTTGCCAATTTAACGCCTAAATCATTAGAAAGTTTGGCCAATTCCTCATCGGATTTTGACCTTAGCGTTTCAATATTGAACATATTATAATGCGTAAAAAGTAAATTTAATATTTGTAAGTAAGAATGAAAACCAGGTGGTTATCATTTTTAATTGAGTGATTACAATGCAAATCTACATTAATTTTTGAATTAAGCAAAAATTATTTTATTTTTGCAGTGTATTTTAACCCTTTTTTAAAGGATTTATTATAAATATGTTACAAAGAGTACAAACCATCTGGATTATCTTATCTGTTTTAGGAGCAGTGTTCCTCAATTTGACAGCACAAGATTTCAATATACTGGGAGGCCATCTGTTAATTAATATTTCTACTGTGGTATTAATATTGGTAGGATTGTTGAGTGTTTTTGGTTACAAAAACAGAAAAAGACAAATATTGCTGAATAACATCAGCCTTATTATAAACGCTTTGTTGGTTGGTCTTTTGATTTACTGGTTACTAAATTTACCCGGAGGAATATCTGTTCCTGAGAAGGGTATTGAGCCAATTTTCCCATTCATTTCGGTGATATGTCTGCTTCTCGCAAATGTATACATCAAGAAAGATGAGAGGCTCGTAAAATCTGTAGACAGACTTCGATAGGCTTACGACGATTTTTTTGAGTGAGAACAGCTTCCTTTTTGGAGGCTGTTTTTTATTTGGATAAGGTTAAGTAACAATTTTAGAACTTTAAAGACTTATCATTATCTTAACTTCTGAAAATAAAACTTTAATTATGAAAAAATCAAGCATTACTTTTTTTATATTTTTATCAGCAATTGCATTTGCTCAGGACATTTCAAAAGAAAGAATTGTAAGCATCATCTCAACCTTAGCTTCTGATGAAATGAAAGGCAGAAAGTTCGGGACGCTGGAAAATGACAAATCTGCAGACTACATCACAAGCGAATTCAAAAAAGATAATTTGGATTACTGTGTCGGCAATTCTTATTTAATTCCATTCGAATATAAAGGACAGAAAGGTTACAATGTTTGCGGAATTAAGAAAGGAAAATCGGAGCAAAGTATGGCTTATTCGGCGCATTTTGACCACATCGGAACCAATAATAAAGAAGGAGACAATATTTATAATGGAGCGGACGATGATGCCAGTGGTGTTTCTACCGTCATTGGTTTAGCAGATTATTTTAAAGATAAAAAGACAGATTACTCGATGGTTTTTATGGCTTTCAATGCAGAAGAAGTTGGATTGATTGGTTCAAAAGCTTTAGCTGAAAATGAAAAATTGAATCCGGTTTTCAATAATATCAAGGCACTTTTCAATTTCGAAATGCTGGCAACGGAATCTCAGTTCGGGAAAAATGCCGTGTTTATGACAGGCGACGAGTTTTCAGATTTTGATGAATTGATTAATTCTAATGCTGTCAACGGTTTGAAAGTTTATCCCGATCCATACCAAGGTCAGCAGTTGTTTTACCGTTCGGATAATGTGAATTTTGTCAAAAGGAAAATTATCGCGCATTCTATTTCAACGGTTGATATGAACAAAGCAGTACACTATCACGCTGTAAATGATGATGTTAATATTGTAGACGCAGAAAATTTGACGAACATCATCAACAACTTCGCAAAAACAATTGAGAAACTGAATACCAAAAACTTCACCCCAAAATACAATGACAAAGTAAAATACGATTTCTAACGTCGTGATAAACTAAGCTATTTATTTTCCGTAATTTTGCATTTCCAATTTTTTTGAATGAAACCATTTCAACGCATTATCAGTATTGCCAAACCACATCAGAGATTCCTTTGGGGCAGTATGTTTTTCAATATTCTTTACTCTCTACTTCAAATTGCTTCCATCGGGACTTTGCTTCCTATTCTTAGCGTGATGTTCGGTACTGTGGACAAAGTTGACACTTCGAAAGTACCAGTTTGGAGCGGAAGAATTGCAGATTATTTTGGTTATGTTAAAGATTGGGCATATTACACCATTCAAATCAATATGGATGAACATGGCGGAATCAAGGTTCTGGCAGTTCTGTGTTCCATTACAGCAGTTGCCTTTTTGCTGAGAAACATTTTCAGATATTTAGGCTCTTATCTTTTAGTGAATTACCGTGTGGGAATCACAAGAGACCTTAGGACTTTGATGTACGACAAGTTCCTGAAGTTACCTGTTTCCTTTTTCACAGAACAGAGAAAAGGAGATATGATGTCGAGAATCTCAAATGACATTGGCGCAGTAGAAGGCGGAATTATGGGTTCTTTGGTTGATATCGTGAATTCTCCGTTTATGATTATTTCATCATTGACAGCATTATTTCTTTTGTCTCCAAAACTGACTTTATTTTCATTAATTGTATTTCCTATTATGGGATGGATTATTTCCTGGGTGGGAAAAAGCTTGAAAAAACAGGCGAGATTTGCTCAGGAAGAATTAGGAAATCTTTTTTCTTTGGTAGATGAAACCTTGAAATCGGCGAAGGTTATTAAGATTTTCAATGCGGATAAAATTCTTAAAAACAGATTCAATAAAACGACGGACCAATGGCAGCATCACGCCATTTCTATGAGCAGAAGGCGAGAGTTAGCTTCTCCAATGAGTGAATTTTTGGGTTCTGTAACAATGTTGATTATCACTTACTATGCTGGAACTGAAATCATTAATGGAACCAACAAAGACCCTGCGACTTTTCTGGCATTCATCGGAGTTTTCTTTCAGGTTTTAGACCCTGCGAAACGATTGTCAAATGCTATTTCTGCAATCCAGGGCGGAATGGCGAGTTTGGAAAGAGTTTCGGAAGTTTTGGATTATGACCTAAAAGTTGAAGAAGTTCCTAATCCAACGCCAATCTCTGAAATTAAAGATAAAATCGAATTCAAAAATATTGGTTTCTATTATGAGAAATCAAATCTGATTCTAAAAAACGTTTCGATTACTTTGCCGAAAGGTAAAACTGTCGCATTGGTCGGTCAATCCGGAAGTGGAAAAACCACGATTGCGAATCTATTAGCCAGATTCTATGATGTTTCCGAAGGCGAAATTTTAATCGACGGGCATAACATCAAAAACCTAAAACTGACAGATTATCGCCAACTTCTCGGAATGGTAACTCAGGAATCCGTTTTGTTTAACGATTCGGTTTACAACAATATTTTAATGGGAAATCCTGATGCGACAGAAGCGCAGGTGATTGAAGCTGCGAAAATCGCCAATGCCCACGAGTTCATTTCTCAACTTCAGGATGGTTATTATACGAATATCGGTGACGATGGAAACAAGCTTTCCGGAGGTCAAAAACAACGTGTTTCTATCGCAAGAGCGGTTCTGAAAAACCCACCAATTATGATTTTGGACGAGGCAACTTCTGCCTTGGACACAGAATCCGAGAGATACGTTCAGGATGCTTTGGAAAAGATGATGGAGAATAGAACATCATTGATTATTGCGCACAGATTATCGACGATTCAGAAAGCAGACCACATTGTGGTGATGGAAAAAGGCGATATCATCGAGCAAGGTTCTCATGAGGAATTGATGGAGAAAAATGGAACTTACCGAAAGTTGGTTGAGCTTCAGAATTTTGATTAATTCTAACCAACTTCCAAACCATTTTTCACAGGCAAACTTGGGCTGAGCAACGTCACTTCACTTTTATTTTCTCCATAAATACCTAGCACCAGACATTCGCTGAAGAAGTTGGCGATTTGTTTTTTCGGGAAATTTATGACTGCCAGAATTTGTTTTCCAATCAACTCTTCTTTTTTGTACAAGGCTGTGATCTGAGCGGCAGATTTTCTAATTCCTAAATCTCCAAAATCGATTTCCAATTGGTAAGATGGATTTCTGGCTTTTTCAAAATCACTGGCAGAAATTATGGTTCCAACACGGATATCTATTTTCTCGAAGTCTTGCCAAGATATTTCGGGTTTTGTCATTGTTCAATTTTTTTATTTTTAATGTCTTGTAAAAACTTTTCAACTTCTAATTTTTGCTCAGCATATTTTAATTGAAGTTCACTTCCTTCGCCCATTCTTCCATAATAAATCAAAGCTTTTTCACCGAAGAAATTTTTGTAATAATCCGACAATTCTGGGATTTGCGGAAAGTTGGTGTGAAAAAGCATTTCGTAGTAAGCTTGCCATTCGCGCTCGTTTTTGTCCAGAATCATCATTCTTGGAGATTTTTGGCGAACGTGCAACATCTCGTGGGCGAGCATATTGAGAACCAAAGTCAAATCAAAATCGAAAATGTTTTTGGGAATCATCACGTGTTGTAATTCTCCGATTTCGCCATTGGCTGTCAACAGGATTGAGTTCTTTTCTAATTCGTCTCTGAAGCCAAATCCTGCAAAATTATCATCGTCCAAATCAAATTGGTAAATCAGGAATTTTGCGCCGTCTAGGATTTCGCCGGTTTCTTTATAAGCGTTAAGGTTGAATTGTAATTGTTCGTAGTTCATTTGTGCTGAATTAATTGTTCTGAGATGGTTCAAATTTACAATTTAACTACAACATTTCAAAAGAATTTGAATCTGCGCCCCGAGCTGAACGGAGCTCTTTTTGTAATTGCGATGGTGCCAAATTTCTATTGAATACCAACCGTCCTTCGCAATTGCAAAAAAGCGGGAGTGGAGCGCGGAAAAAGGCGCCCAAATTTATACAAATAAAAAATCGCACCTGAGAGATGCGATTTGAGTTATTTAGAATTCCATTTGAACTTCCAATTTTTCTGCCAGAAGTTTGGAGACTTTTACTTTGAGTGGCTCGATATCGATGTTTTGCATCGCATCGTTGGCGAAGGCGTACAGCAACAATGCTCTGGCTTCTTTCTTGGAAATCCCGCGCGCGCGAAGGTAAAACATCGCATCTTCGTTGAGCTGTCCAACGGTACAACCGTGTGAACATTTTACGTCGTCTGCGAAGATCTCCAGCTGAGGTTTTGTATCGATAGAAGCGCCTTCGTCCAGCAAAATGTTGTTGTTTTGCTGATAGGCATTGGTTTTTTGAGCAATCTTGTTCACAAACACTTTTCCGTTGAAAACACCGTGCGATTTGTCTTTGTAAATACCTTTGTAGTTCTGGTAAGATTCGCAGTTCGGTGTGTTGTGGTGCACAGCCGTGTGATGGTCCACCAATTGGTCTTTTCCGATAATCGTGATGCCATTCATAAACGAGTTGATATTCTCACCATTGTGAATGAAATCCAGATTGTTACGAACCAATTTTCCTCCAAAAGAGAAGGTGTTTACTGTCGTTAAACTGTCTCTTTCCTGCTTTGCAAAAGTGTGGTCAACTAAGTAAGAAGTATCGCTATCGTTCTGCAATTTATGCCAATCCGTTTTTGCATTTTGGTAAGTGAAAATCTCTGTTACAGAATTGGTTAGCACGAAAGATTCGTCCAGATTGTGATGACTTTCGATGATTTCTACTTTTGCACCTTCTTCTACGATGAGTAGATTTCTGGTGTTGTAAAACGTATTTTCGTTTTGATTTTGAGACAGATAAAAAACGTGAATTGGTTTTTCAATCACTACATTTTTTGGAACTCTCAGGAAAAATCCGAAGTTGCAGTAAGCTGAATTCAAGTTCGTGAAAGCCAAATCTTTGTTGGCAATCGTGTTGAAATATTTGTCGAAAGCTTCTTTGTGCGCAGAATCGTTCAGCGCATAACCGAATGAAAGAAACTCTGCATTGCCAATCGAAATCTTGGAAAATTCTTTGTGAAGTTTTCCGTTGATAAAGACAATGCGGTCAAAGTTTTCTTCGCCCAAATGAAATACGTCCAATTGCTCTTTCGAGATATTGTGCTCTTCTGTCGGGAAAAAGTTGTATTCTTTTTCCGTGATTTCTTTGATGTTGGTGTATTTGTATTCTTCGTCTTTTTTGGTCGGAAAACCTTTCAATTCAAAATTTTGAAGCGCCGATTTTCTGTCTGCGTCCAAAAAAGAATGGCGAAGTGTTCCTAAAAAAGAAGAATGGGTATTGATTGTTTGTTCAAATAAAGCCATTGTAATGGTTTGATTTTGTATCGATTAGAAGATTAAAATGAATTCCGAATTAGTTTAAAAGCCAATCGTAACCTTTTTCTTCCAGTTCCAGAGCCAAAGATTTGTCTCCGGTTTTGATGATTTTTCCATCTGCCAAAACGTGAACGTAATCTGGCTGAATGTAATTTAAAAGTCTTTGATAATGCGTAATCAAAAGAACTGCATTCCCTTCGCTTCTAAATTTGTTAACGCCGTCAGCAACAATTCTCAAAGCGTCGATATCCAATCCTGAATCGGTCTCGTCAAGAATTGCCAATTTCGGGTTTAGCATCATCATTTGGAAAATTTCGTTTCTTTTTTTCTCACCTCCAGAGAAACCTTCGTTCAAAGAACGGGAAAGGAAATCTTTCTTGATTCCTAATTTCTCCGAGTTTTCGCGAATTAATCCCAGCATTTCTTTTGCGCCCATTTCTTCCAATCCGTTTGCTTTTCTGGTTTCATTCAGCGCCGCTTTAATGAAATTGGTCACAGAAACTCCAGGGATTTCCACAGGATATTGGAAAGAAAGGAAAATTCCTTTGTGTGCTCTTTCTTCAGGTGCATCTTCGCTGATATCTTCGCCTTCGAAAAGAATTTCGCCTTCCGTTACTTCGTAATCTTCTTTTCCTGCAATCACAGAAGAAAGTGTAGATTTTCCAGCACCGTTAGGTCCCATAATAGCGTGAACTTCGCCTGGTTTGATTTCAAGATTGATTCCTTTTAATATTTCTGCGCCGTCTTCTATTTTGGCGTGTAAGTTTTTGATTTGTAACATTATATATGTTTAATTTATAAATTTTATCCAACCGAACCTTCCAAAGAAATTTCCAATAATTTCTGAGCTTCAATAGCAAATTCCATAGGAAGTTTGTTCAAAACTTCTTTACTGAAACCGTTCACAATCAATGCAATCGCTCTTTCTGTGTCAATTCCTCTCTGGTTGCAATAGAAAATCTGGTCTTCTCCGATTTTTGAAGTTGTAGCTTCGTGTTCCAATTGTGCTGTAGGATCTTTGATCTCTATGTAAGGGAACGTGTGTGCACCACATTCGTTACCCATCAAAAGAGAATCACATTGAGAGAAGTTACGCGCTCCTTTAGCAGAAGGCATTACTTTTACCAATCCTCTGTACGAGTTTTGAGATTTTCCGGCAGAAATTCCTTTGGAAATAATTGTCGATCTGGAGTTCTTCCCAATGTGGATCATCTTCGTTCCTGTATCAGCATATTGGTGGTTATTAGTCACTGCAATCGAATAAAATTCTCCAATGGAGTTGTCGCCTTTCAAAATACAAGATGGATATTTCCACGTTACAGCAGAACCGGTTTCAACCTGAGTCCAGGAAATTTTTGCTCTGTTTTCACAAAGTCCTCTCTTCGTTACAAAATTGAAAACGCCACCTTTTCCTTCTTCATTCCCAGGATACCAGTTTTGAACGGTAGAATATTTGATTTCAGCATCATCCATTGCGATTAACTCTACAACGGCCGCGTGAAGCTGATTTTCGTCTCTTGATGGAGCTGTACAACCTTCCAAATAAGAGACGTAACTTCCTGCATCAGCAATCACCAGAGTTCTCTCGAACTGTCCGGTTCCTGATTGATTGATTCTGAAATAAGTTGATAACTCCATCGGGCATTTTACACCTTTCGGAATGTAACAGAAACTTCCGTCAGAGAAAACTGCGGAGTTCAAAGCGGCATAGAAATTATCGCCTCTAGGAACCACTTTTCCAAGATATTGTTTTACCAATTCCGGATGTTCTTTGATGGCTTCGGAGATTGAGCAAAAGATAATGCCTTTCTCTCTCAAAGTTTCCTGAAATGTGGTTTTTACTGAAACTGAATCTATTACGATATCCACAGCCACGTTCGCCAAACGTTTTTGTTCCTCGATATTGATTCCCAATTTCGCAAAAGTCGCCAATAATTCCGGGTCCACTTCATCAAGACTTGCCAATTCCGGTTTTGCTTTAGGAGCAGCATAATATCTTATCGCTTGAAAGTCAGGTTTTTCATACTTTATGTTGGCCCAGTCTGGCTCAACCATTTTCAACCAGATTCTGTAAGACTCAAGACGCCATTCTGTCATCCATTCCGGTTCTTCTTTTTTGGCAGAAATAGCGCGCACGATGTCTTCATTCAGACCAATCGGGAAATCCTCATATTCGATGTCGGTTTCGAATCCGAATTCGTACTTTTGATTTTCGAGATCGACTCTCAGGTCGTCTTCGGTGTATTTAGACATATTTTATAAACTAAAAGATTCTCCGCAACCGCAAGTTCTTGCAGCATTCGGATTATTAAAAATAAAACCTTTTCCATTCAAACCTCCTGAATATTCCAGCGTTGTACCGGCAAGATAAAGGATAGATTTTTTCTCGATGATGACGCGAACGCCATTATCTTCGAATATAGAATCGGTATCATTTTTTACATTATCAAACTTCAGGATGTATTCCAGCCCGGAACATCCGCCACTTTTTACACCCACTCTTATATAGTCAGTCTCAGGATTGAAGCCTTCTTCAGTCATCAACTGAGCTGCCTTTGTTTTTGCATGATCGCTAACTTGTATCATTGTTTTTATTTAGACTGATTTTAGTCTACAAAAGTACGAACTAATTTCCGCAATCTCAAATCGATGTGGTCTATTTTGATGATTTTATAAAGACTTTAATACTTCGTTTAATGATGAAAAACAGTTTGTTAATGTTAATTTCTTGTCAAAAAAGAAACATTTATTAATTCTCATGGTTCTTATAATTAACTTTGCCTGGATTTGTTAATCAAACAATTAGTTTATGAAGAAGATTTTTATTTTGATGATGGTATTTTCCTTTTTTGGAAAACTGATGAGCCAGACCGAAAGATACATTTACCGCACGGAAGTCAATCCGGATACGATAAACCTTGTCGATACGAAGGTTGAGACGACTTTTTTGGATGTGAAAAATAACCAATCTCTGTTCATCAGCGAAAGTAAATTGCTGAAAGATTCTTTAGTTACGGTTCTGAAAAGCCAGGGAAATCTGGACGTAAAAAAATCAAAAAAAAACAAACCGGAATTTCCAAAATTGGCTAATGGAAAATCGATTCAGCCTACATTTTTTGATTATTTCATCAAGAAAAATTATGAAGATAAATCAGTAAGCCTTGTGGAAAATGTAGGTTCAAAACAGGTTTACTATCAGGAAGACCGAAAAATGAATTGGAATATTTCGCCCCAAATTTCGGATTTCAACGGCTATAAAGTTCAGAAAGCAACAATTAATTTTGGAGGAAGAATCTGGACAGCATTCTTTTCGCCAGACATTAAAATCTCAGACGGTCCTTATAAATTATCAGGATTGCCGGGATTGATTTTAAAATTGGAAGATGATAAGGGCGATTACAAATTCAATTTTGTTAAAAAAATATCAGTTCCAAATTCATTTTCAGAAAACATCAAGCCAGATGCGAGAAAATCGACAAGAATCAATTTTATTGGTGATAAAGCGTCTGTCAGAATGGAAATGGCGAAAAATAAAGATACAGAAATTGATTTCAATACCTTTAATCCTGGTGGCGGAAGAGGAATGAATCACCGAGGTGGAATGAATGGTGATTTCGGAGGTCAGCCAGGACAAGGATTGAACGGCGGAATGCCAAACGGAGAAATGGGAAGTCCGGATATGCCAATGGGAAATTCACCGAGAAACTCTGCCGGAAATGGTAATGCGATGAGTTTTGGAAATACAAACCCAATTGAATTAAGCAACAAATAAATTATGAAATTATTAAAAATATTAAGCGTTTTGGCAATGCCGCTCGTAATGGCGCAACAAAGCACGCGTTTTGTGTATCAGGTGACACTTTCGCCAGATTCTACGAATGTTGAGAAAAAAACGGAATCTGCTTATCTGGATACAGACGGAAAAAAATCTGTGTTCTATGCAGAAAATTCGATGAAAAGAGATTCTTTGATGGAAAGAATGCGTGCGACCAAAAATTTTGACAGAGAACAAATGCAGAATTTGAGAAGTAATCTGCAATTTACTATTGAAAAAGATCTTAGTAATCAAAGCTTGATATATAAATCAAGGATTGGAAGAGATAATTATTCTTATCCGGAAACGCCCGTTTTTGGATGGAAAATCTTGCCGGAAACGGTAAAAATCGGGGATTATCAAACACAAAAGGCGGAGACCAAATTTGGGGGAAGAACTTGGTACGCCTGGTTCACGCAAGAAATTCCTTTGCAGGACGGACCTTACAAATTTTCTGGTTTGCCGGGATTGATTGTGAAAATTCAAGACGAAAAAGGCGATTATTCCTTCGATTTGATGCAAACGAAAAAAATAGCAGAGATATATCAACCTTTGAACCGAGGACAATTTATCACACTTTCCAAATCGAAATATATGGATTTGCAGAAGAAATTCCGGAAAGACCCATCGAGTTTTTTCACTTCCCAAATGTCCGGCGGTGGAAGAGGACCAGCCGGCGGTGGTGGAAACAGACCGGGAATAGACCCAAAAGAAATGCAGGAAAGAATGAAGCGGATGGAAGCTGAAATCAAAAGCCAGAATAATCCTATTGAATTAAAATAAAAAAGTCCCGAATTATCGGGACTTTTTGGGTTTTATGCTTTTCTGATTTCTTTAATCTCTTCGATTTTTTCTTCGAAGTAATCTTTTTTGTCAGGATGTTTTTCAGAAAGCAATTCGTAGGCTTTGATTGCCTTTGAAAATAATTTCTGCTCGGTGTACAACTTCGCCAAAGTTTCCGTCATCAAGTGAGAAATATCGTCTTTCTTTTCTTTGACGACGTAACTGCTTTCCTCCTTCAATTGCGAAATTTTCGGATTGGTTTCGATGAAATTGTCGATGATTTTTTCCTTCACTTTCGCCACTTCTTCTGTCGGAACCTGACGTTCTATTTTCAACCAACTTTGCCAGGTGTTGATGAAAGTTCCCACATTGCTGTCAGAAATTTCTTTTGTTTCAACTTTTTCCGGAGTTGGATTAATTTCCTTTTTTTCTTCAATTTTGGAAACATCATTTCCGAAGAATGAAACATTCATAATTGGTCTTTCGTCTTCAGAAGTTTCGATTTTATTTTCCTCAATCTGAGTTTCTTCGGAAACAATTTCAGGTTTGATTTCAGGTTCTTCAACTTTTTCTGGTGTTGGCGCAAAATTAACTTTAGAAATTATTTTCGGGATTTCTCTTTCTTCCGGTTTAGTTTTTCCAATCAAAGAATCAGGAATATTGGTTGAGAAAGACATTGGTTTCCATTCAGAAACGGGTTCCTGAATTTCCACTTTTGGTTCAGAAATTTCAGGTTGGATTTCAGTTTGTGAATCTTCCGTTTTATCTTCAATTAGGTCGAAAGTCTGCGTATTTTCAAAATTGATTTGATGCTTTTCAACCTTTTCTTGCTGAATTGGAGTTTCAGATTTTACGTCTGTTTCCTCAATTTTTTTCGGTTCATAAACTTCGAAAGATTGCGTATTCTCAAAACTGATTTGGCTGTCATCGATATCCTCTTCAGAAATATTTTCTACATATGTTTCTTTAAATTCTGTTTTAATAACCGGTTTTTCCTCAACTGGTTTTTCCTCAGGTTTTTCTTTTTTCGGAGGATTCAGATAATCTAAATGATTTTTCGGAACCGAGAATTTGACATTCGGATGGAAGTCCTCAATTCCATTAAAACTGATATCCTGAGAAGTCGCTTCCGGCTCAGATTCTGGCTCTGGCGAGATTTCTGCGACTTTCGTTTCTTCCAAAGTCAATATATCTTCAAGATGTTCCGGCGCAGAAATCGATTCTTCTGCAGGATTTTCATCGATGATAATTTGAGAAGCCACCGTTTCAATTTCTTCTTTCAAAATGATTTGTCCGGATTCTTTTGAGGCTTCCAAATCTACTTCTACAGGTTTCTCTTCCAGGAAATTTTCTTCGCCTTCATAAAGCAAACGATTCCTCTCACCATCCACAACGATGAATTCTGAAGTCTCCGAATTTTCAGTTTCAATGATTTTTTCAACATCAAATTTATTCAGAACAGAATACGTTTCCGTGTTTTCAATTTCAGCGATGATTTCAGGTTCTGCAGGTTTTGCTTCTTCCGTTATTTTATCATTAGTTGATTGATTTTCAGTTTTTTCTTCTGATGAAATTGGTGTTGATGATAATTCTTTTTTAGAGATTTTTTCAGAATTGATGAAATGATAAAGTATCTTTTTATCTGTGGTGTAAGCTGCTGTTTTAGAAAGATTTTCTTTATAATTTTCCGGTTTGTAAAGATTGATTGCATAAAGATAAAGCGCTCTTATACTTTGTGCATAAGGCATCTTATCCGATTCCGACTGCAGAATTTGCAAATCAGATTCAGTGATTATTTTTGGATTCTTTATTAATTCTAAAACTCTAGTATTCATTATTTTACCAATTGGCTACAATATCATTGAAAATTTTGACGATGATTCTCTCGTTCACGATTCTAACTTGCGAAGTTTCTATTGTGTTCAAGTCCAAATCGCTGTTGAAAACCGCCTCGTCGCTATAAGTTCTGTCGAAACTCAACGTCGGATCTTTGCTGTTTTCATAATGGACTTTTACAGTGATTGTCAGTTTGTTTTGCTGCGCCTGAACTGTGTTGTTTCCATTCGCAGACGCTGTGGCTGCTCCGATACTGGTTGGCGTGATATTGTAATCTGTTATTTCGCCTTCTATCAACAAATCCGGATTTTCCAAAGCACCTTTCAACGTGGTTCTCTGAAGAAAACGATTTTGCAAAGCTACCGTAAAATCCTGACTTAAACTCGGAAGGTTATTCGCCGCGTTGTTGGGAAACATATTGATTTTCACGGTTTTCATATCCTCACGGAGCGATGAACCTGAGAAAGAATAGCAGGAAGTTAAAAGTAACAAAAACAGTAAAGATATTCCTGAAAGGATTTTCATATTTAATAATTTTGACCGATTTCTTTCAAGTCATCGTATTCAATTTGAGCTAATCCGTCTTTGTATGCAAAATAATGTGCACAGTAAATAAACGGAATCGTGAAAAATAAACCGATTCCACAAAGAATAATTCCGATTTCTCCTAAGAAACTCACTACAATACTAAAAAGGAAAATCATTAAAAGATTTCCAGTAGACATTACTTTTGAGATGTTCCAAGCTTCTTTTAACCCGGCAACATTTTTCAGAGACATCAAAGCAATAATGTAAAACCCTTTCAGCGTAAAGTAGAAAATTACTGCGAGCATAACAAATGCGTAAAGCCCCAAAACTATTCCAACAAATCCGGAAGGTTGTTCTCCACTAAACATTCCTGAAAAAGCCATTATCAAAAAGTAAGGTACATAAAGTGCTACAAATCCTGCGAAAATTAATAATTGCGGAATAAAATATTTCATAAAATCATCAAAATTGAAAATTTCGGTCGGTTCAGCTTGTTCACCGTTGTCAATTTTTCTGATGAATTTAAGCAAATTACTTACTGCCGGTACACCACAAAATGGGATGATTGACATAAGAAATGTGCAAAGTGTCGCTAAAAAAACAGGCATAAAATTCGCCTTTAGCAATTCAAATCCTTGGCTGATGTACTCGCTGAATTTAAAATTTACTTTTTTTGGGGTCATTTTTGTTTCCATATTATTCTTCTAGATTATATTGTTTTATTTTTCTATAAAGCGTTCTTTGCGAGATTCCCAATTCATCCGCAGCTCTGTTTCTTCTACCTTTATGTTTTTCTAAGGCTTTGATAATCAAATCTTTTTCATTATTCTGAAGTGATAGAGATTCTGGTTTTGCTTCCTCGATTTCAATGTCTTCTACATCGTTATAATGATGATCCTCGTCCTCAGAAATAATCGTTGGATTATGAATCTGATTTTGCTGATTGTTGTTGTTGTTGTTGTTGTTGTTGTTTTCAAAATAAAGCAAAGAATTGGGGTTCGCATTCTGAGCTGGTTCCGGCGTATAAATCCTGTTGATGAGATTTTTTTCCTGAGAACTAAGGTCAGAATTTCCTCTGCTTTTAATAAGTTCCGAAGTTAAGGATTTTAAATCATTGATGTCGCTTCTCATATCGAAAAGCACTTTGTACATAATTTCCCTTTCCGAACCAAAATCGGAGCTGGAACTTCCGCCTCCACCTTTCTGAATCACAGCCGGAAGATTAGCATTCATCGGAATATATTCAGCCAGCTTCACAGAATTAACCTCGCGATTTTGCTCTACAACTGTCATTTGCTCCACCAAATTTCTAAGTTGACGAACGTTTCCTGGGAATGCATAATTTTCGAGATAAGTGACTGCGTCGTCTGTCAATTTCAGTTCAGGCATTCTGTATTTTTCAGCAAAATCAATCGCAAACTTTCTGAATAACAGATGGATATCGCCTTTTCTTTCCCGCAAAGCCGGCATGTCAATCTGAACCGTATTCAAACGGTAATACAAATCCTCACGGAAACGACCATCTTGAATGGCTTTCATCATATTCACATTCGTCGCTGCAACAATTCTGACGTTGGTTTTTTGAACTTGGGAAGAACCCACTTTCATAAACTCGCCACTTTCCAAAACTCTCAGAAGGCGAACTTGGGTTTGAACGGGTAATTCTCCAACTTCATCCAAGAAAATTGTTCCGCCGTCTGCCACTTCAAAATAACCTTTTCTGGTGGAAGTTGCGCCGGTAAACGCGCCTTTTTCGTGACCAAATAGTTCAGAGTCAATGGTTCCTTCCGGGATTGCGCCACAGTTGACAACGATGTAAGGCTGATGTTTTCTTCTGGATTCGCCGTGGATGATTTTTGGGATAAACTCTTTCCCTACACCACTTTCTCCGATTACGAGAACTGAAATATCCGTTGGAGCGACTTGAATTGCTTTTTCCAAAGCACGATTAAGCGCGGGAAAATTTCCGATAATTCCGAAGCGTGTTTTTATAGATTGTAAGTCTGCCATTTTTTTAAATTTTTTTACCCGATTTTCATTAGAATCGGAGATTTTTGAATTTTGATTTTAAATTGATTTACAGTTCGGCAATCTGCTTTCTGTAAACTTTGTTGAAATGATGCGTGTAGGCATCTTTCATTGTTTTGCCTTCGTCATAAGACCTCAGGGCTAAACTTTTTAAATCCAAATAATCTTTGTTTCTGATTTTAGAAACCTTGCTTCTAAAATATATATTTTCTGCAAAATCGTAATTTTTGCTCTGTTTCTCGAAGTTTTCTAAGGCTTTATCATATTTTCCAGTTTCGAAATACGTCACGCCTAATTGATAATAGTCGTAAAGTCCAAAATGATAATCTTTAGTTTTGTAAAGATTTTCCAGGATTTGAATGGCTTTATTTTTTTGATTTAAAGCACTATAACAAATTGCTTTTACAACATATAAGTTGTAATCGCCATTTTTGGAATATCCGATATTGTTTGGTCTATACTTTTCAAGCTGGTCAAAATCCTGAATTGCACCTTTGTAATCCCTCAAAAACTGAAATTTGCACCAGCCTCTGTAATCCAAATGATTGTTGGGACTAAGTTCTACAGCTTTATCAATGAGTTTTTTCCAAGTGATGAAATCGCCTCTTTTGAGATATGGAACAGATTTTTCGAAGTAAGCATCATCGTAAGTTGGACATATTTCAATGGCTGTGTCAAAGGCTAATTGAGACAAAGAATATCCTTGTGCATCGCTTGCCTGATTAGAAATCTCACAAGCTTTTCTACAATTCTCGTCTGTATAAATACTGCAATTGACCTGAGCGGAAATTTGAGCATAAACGGCAAGGAAAATTAAACTAAGGTAATATTTCTGAAACCTTTCCATCGGTAATTTTATAGGTTAAATATTGATAATAATCTAATTTTGTTCCCTGAATTTCTTTGGGAATCCAACTATTCAATGATTTTGTGAAATCCAAAAGTTTCTTAACAAAGTCTTTATCAAGGTTTTCTTCTGTATAATTTTCATTCATTTGTTGAATGCGAAAAAGCCCTGTTTTTCCTTCGCAATTGACCAAAAATCTTATAGTAACATATCCATTAATCTTTTTAGAAGAAGATAATTTCAATTTTTCTAATACCTGGATAATTTCAATCTTTTCTCCTTTGTATTGAACTCCGTTTGAATTGTTATAATCATAATATTGAATGCCATAATCTTTGTCCATGCATCTTTTGAAATTTGAATCGTCTTGATTTTTGTCAAAGACAATATCTCCAACGTGATTTGGATAAACAGTTACGGTTTTCTCAGACTGACAACTGAAAAATATTGGTAGAAGGAATAATATGTACAGGAGATTTTTCAAAAATTAATTATAACTTTTTATAAATTCAAAAACAGGGTCTATGCCGTTAACATAATCATCAAATGACTCTTCTACAATGTAATCTGGTTTTATAGTATTGAGGTTTTTCTTTTTCGTTCTGACGAAATAGTAGGTAGAATAAGTCAATTTTAATTTTGAATTGGGTAATTCAAGACTCTGAAGTTCACCATAATGATTAGGTTTCCCAGATGTTTCTTCTCCCACAAATATCGCTTTGGTTTCTTCTTGGAAATCTGTAGCATTCAAGATTGCAGAAGAAAAAGTGTCACGTCCTAAAACGACAAAAAGATGTCCTTTTTTATTGATTTCTTTATTCTCAGCAAGTTTTGTGATAAAGTCCGTCCCTTGTTTGGAGCTTCCACCTCCGTTATTTCTCATATCAAAAATCAACCTATCGACTTTATTATCTTTAATAATTTTGAAAACCGAATCTTCAAATTCTCCAAAACTTAACGGATTATCAGAAGATGGATTTTTCTTTTCGTTGGTTGTGCAGACGTTGTAAATAACATAAAGAATTTTCTCTTTATCAAAATATTTTTTCTCGAAGTATTTTCTCTTGTTTTCCTTTGCGAAAGTCAAGTTTTTTGGTGTGATTTTTACTCTGTTATCTTTGGTTACAACAGATGGGATAACTGTTTTTTCAGATATTTTCCCGTCTTTTTCAAATTTAATCTTTACAGCATCAGTTTTAGAAAAACCAAAATTCTTGAGCGATTGATTCGATGGTAAAAGCTCCGGAATACGATTTCTGAAAATCCCGGAATTCTCATTGGGAAACAAAGTAGATAAGCTGTCTGTCACTGTTTTAATATTAAAACCATTAACGTCCAAAATCTTTCCGCCTAATAATTCTTTGTTTTCAGAATTGGTCAGCGTGATATAAAGATCATTGCCGAAGAAATAGGAACCTAATGGCAATACTTCATTTTTGTCTATGAGTTTTTTTAATGATAAATTGGTGTGTGTATCGCCTTGTTTTGCAAGCGCTTGTTGCAGTTTCAAAGCGATTTCGAAATCACTTAATTTATCAGCTTTAGCAATAATATTATTAATGCCTTTTGTGAAATCCGCTTCATTACGGAGTGCAAAAAGGTTATAATGTTTATTGGTCAGATTGCTTTGCAGGTATTTTATATCTTCAGTCCATTTCTCGCGACCCATTTGTGCGGAAAGTCCCAATGACAATAAAAGCAAGCCTATAAAAAACAGTTTTTTCATTTGTGTTTGATGAATTTTACAAAACGGTTTCTCCTAAAAGCGTTCCTTGTGTGTTCCCGTGGACGAAAACGGAAACAATGTCACCCAGTTTTTGTCCTTCCAATTTGTCGAAAACGCAAACTGCATTTTGAGAATTTCGGCCTTTCCATTGGTTTTTATTCTTTTTAGAAGTTCCTTCGATGAGAATTTCGTGAACTCTGCCAACATAACCTTGCATTCTTTTGCGGGATAATTCGCCTTGTAAAGCAATCACTTCTGCTAGACGTCTTTGCTTAACATCAGCAGGAATATCATCTTCCATTTTTTTGTGAGCTGGTGTTCCCGGTCTTTCGGAATAAGAGAACATATAACCGTAATCGTATTCTACTTCGCGCATCAGACTCATTGTTAACTGATGGTCTTCTTCGGTTTCTGTGCAGAATCCGATAATCATATCCTGTGAAAACGATATATCCGGAACAATCTCTTTTCCTCTTTTGATTAAATCCAGATATTCTTGTCTGGTGTGCTGACGATTCATCAATTGTAGGATTCTGTCGCTTCCACTTTGAACAGGAAGGTGAACATATTTACAAACATTTTTATGCTTGGCAATCACTTTGAACACTTCTTCCGTCATCTCGTGCGGGTTGGAAGTTGAGAATCTCAATCTCATATTTGGAACTGCAGTTGCAACCATATCAAGCAATTGAGAGAAATTAACCGCAGTCAGTTTTTGCATTTCTGATGCTTTGTGGAAATCTTTTTTCGGTCCGCCTCCGTACCAAAGATAAGAATCCACATTCTGACCAAGAAGTGTGATTTCCTTGTAACCATTGTCCCACAGACTTTGACATTCTTCGATAATCGAATGTGGATCACGGCTTCTTTCGCGACCTCTCGTGAAAGGAACGACGCAAAAAGTACACATATTATCGCAACCTCTCGTAATGGTAACGAAAGCTGTAACGCCATTTCCGCCTAAACGAACAGGATTAATATCCGCGTAAGTTTCTTCTTTTGAAAGGATGACGTTGATGGCATCTCTACCGTCTTCGGTTTCTTTAAGAAGATTTGGAAGATCTCTGTACGCATCTGGACCTACTACCAAATCAACGAGTTGTTCTTCGTCTAAAAATTTAGTTTTCAATCTTTCCGCCATACAACCCAAAACGCCAACCGTCATATTTGGACGCTCTTTCTTAAGGTTTTTGAATTGAGCCAAACGCATTCTCACGGTTTGCTCGGCTTTCTCACGGATAGAACAAGTATTCAATAAAATCAAATCTGCTTCTTCCACGTTCAAAGTGGTGTTGTAACCTTGCTCATTAAGAATAGATGCAACAATCTCAGAATCAGAGAAATTCATCTGGCAACCGTAACTTTCCAAAAACAGTTTTTTACCGTTTTCTGGTTTTTCAGCAATTGCAAAAGCTTCGCCTTGTTTGGTCTCGTCTATATATTTTTCCTGCACTTTTGTAAAATAATATTAGATATTAGATTTTAGAACTTAGGTTTTAATCTTAATTCTAAATCTTAGGTTTAATCCGCAAAGATACAAAATATTGTGACAGAATGGCAGTCAATAATATAAACAGATTAATTCTATTGATGGTAAAAAGAGAATAATTATTCAGGATTTAATGTTAATCTAAATAGAAAATATATTGGTTGCCTATAGTAGCAGGTATCCATTTTTTCTTCATCCCTTTAAAAAGTTAGAATAACCATCCTTTCGAATTCATCAAGCCCTGTTTTCTTTGTCAGGATTATCAGGAATCTTTCCCTGTGTAAAAATTATAATCTTTTATAACGACATTAATGAATTGTTTCTGAGATAATTGAATAGAATCTGGCTCCAGTTTCAGAATTTCTACAATTCTGTGTGTCAGTCGGTTGATGATTTGTCGATCATCGGCTTTAATGGCTTTTTGAAAATTTTCTTTGATGATTCTCACATCATTATCACTCAAAAGAATGACCTGCGGAAAAGTCGGAACGTAATCTTCTTTCAGCTGTTCCAATATCGTGTGGGAAATATTGACATTATTTTTCAGAGATATAACCGCAGTTCCCGTAGCAATATCGCCCAGTCGCTGATGGTTTTTTGAAGCCAATGCTGAGATAAATGCGACTAAGCCTAAACTCCCGAAAATATCGACCAAACGGAAAATCCATCTCATCAGATAATCTCCGAAACTCGCCTGATAACCATCGATTTTCACAACTTTTATTTTCATTAATTTCTTTCCAAACGTCTGTCCTTCCATCGTGCTTTCTAAAACCAGAGTGTAGATGTGGATTGGAAATGTGATGATGAAGATGAAAGCGCCAACAGACCAGCCATCCATTCCCTGAATAAAATTGTCATAGTCGAAAAAATTACGCATCGCCCAGGAAAGTATGAAAACATAAAACCCTTTGATCAACGAATCAATAAAAAATGCAACGATTCTTTCCCCAATTCCTGCCAACGTAAAACTGACGTTTACATTTTGTGAAGTATTGATGGCAATTTGATCCATATTTTTATTATTTTAGCGTTATGAGAGAAGTGGCTTTTATAAAGCAAAATAAAGCAAAATGGTTGGAAACTGAGCAGGTTGTCAATGGAAAAATGAAAAAAAATCCAGATGATCTTTCGTCACTTTACATCAATTTGATCAATGATCTCTCTTTTGCTCAGACTTATTATCCGAAAAGTAAAACTACCGTTTATCTCAATTTTCTCTCTTCTCAGATTTTCCAGAAAATCTATAAAACCAAAAGAATAGAAGAAAACCGAATCAAACATTTTTTCACCACAGAAGTTCCGCTCACGGTTTATGAATATCGGCGTTATCTTTATTATGCCTTTGTATTTTTCATTTTGTTTGTAGGAATTGGCGTGATTTCATCAATTTATGATAAAGATTTTGCGACTTTAATTTTGGGCGAAGGCTATGTGAATCAAACTTTGGAAAACATCAAAAAAGGTGATGCAACAGCAATTTATGGCTCCGGATCCAACTGGGGATCGGCGTTGATGATTATTGTAAACAATCTTGTGGTTGGCGCAAAACTTTATGTTTATGGGATTTTCGGCGGTTTGGGAACGCTGTATGCTTTGATGCAAAATAGCATTATGCTCGGCGCATTTCAGTTTTTCTTCAAGACACACAATGCTTTGCTGGATAGCGCAAAAGGAATCTGGCTTCACGGGGTTTTCGAAATTTTCGGAATGGTAGTCGAGGCGATGGCTGGTTTGATTTTAGGCGCATCGATTTTATTTCCAAAGACTTTATCCAGATTAGAATCTTTCAAAATCGGTTTCAGAAATAGCTTCAAAATTTATCTCAGCACCGTTCCGTTTACCATTTTTGCGGGATTGATAGAAGGTTTTGTGACCAGATACGCACAGACAATGCCTTTGGTTTTGAACATTATTATCATCTTCGGAACTTTGTCTTTTATTGCTTTTTATTATTTTATTTATCCTCATATTGTCATCAAAAAACTAAGCCAGAATGCAGTTGTCTCAGGAGATAAAATGCGATAATCAGATTAATTTATATTTTAATTAATGTAAAATAATGAGATTACGGGTTTTTCTTTTTCTAATATTTTCTTTGACCGGAACGTACACTTTTTCACAATACGAAGAGGTGGAGGAAGTTGTGATTGTAGATTCGGCAGATTCTGAAATTTTCATGGAGTCCGATTCTCTCGTAAAAACCAATTACTCTACAGACAATATTCTTTATCCAAAAAATTTCGCTCCAAATTTCAAAACAAAATATAAGTCTCCAGAATTCAATTACGAAGTTCTGAAGCCACAAGAATCGCTTTGGGATATCATTAAACGAAAAATCGCCGCGTTTTTCTTTAAGAACATTGATCCGAATAAAGCCAGTAATTACACGACAAATATTTTGCGCTTTTTCGGAATTGCAATTTTAGGCTTTCTATTATATGTTTTGATTCGATATCTGATGTCAAAAGATGGCAATTTCCTGTTCGGGAAAAAGAATCGAAATATTAATATTACCAATCAGAATATCGAAGAAAATATTCACGAAATTAATTTTCAGGAAAGAATTCTGAAATTCGAAAAACAACAGGATTACCGTTCAGCCATCCGTTATCATTTCCTGTTTACCCTTAAAAAAATGACGGACAAAAATCTGATTAACTGGAATCCCGAAAAAACCAATCGAGATTATCTAAGAGAACTCAAAAATATTAATTTGAAAGAAGATTTCAGTCGTATGATTTACATTTATGATTATATCTGGTATGGCGAATTTGATTCGCAAGAGGAAGATTATCAGTACTATAAATCATTTTTTAACAAAATCTAATAAAAATTTTTTCTACTCAAATCAATGAATAAATCGTTCAAAATACACGCTGTCGTTTTCATCATCATTCTGATTTTGGTGGCTATGCTTGGGACGAATAAAAAGCCTGTTGTAGATTGGCGGAAAAATTACAATATTGAGAAAAAAACACCTTTTGGACTTTACATTTTCGACCACGAATCCAATCAATTATTCGGTAAAAAATTAGAGAAAGTAGGCGTTTCACCTTACAGTTATTATCAAAAAAATAATCAGAGAAAACCACATAATATTTTAATCATCCAGAAAGAATTGGACGATGTTTCTTGGGGATATATTATGGATGAGGTTTCTAAAGGTTCCGATGTGATGTGGTTTACCGACAAAACCACTGCGCCATTGCGGGATACTTTGGGATTCAGATTTAAAACTGTGAGTTTTGAAAGCAATTATTATTTACAATTCACAGATGAAAAATTATCAACCAATCGGTTATTTATTGATAAGCTTCCCGATAATAAAGGTTTTTCTTACATCAGAAATGATATCGAAGTTCTGGGAAAAACATCGCGTAAAGAGAATCATAATCAGAGTTCTATCAATGTAGATTTTATCAAAGTTCCTTTTGGGAAAGGTCATTTTTACATCCATTCCGAGCCTTTGGTTTTGACGAATTATTATCTTTTGAACTCAAAAAACAAGTATCTGGAAGGTGTTTTTTCCTATTTGCCAAATCGGGAAACTGTTTGGTTTGTGGATAATGACACGCCTTTATCGATGTCTCCGCTGAGATTTATTCATAGCAATCCGCCACTCAAATATGCTTGGTATTTATTGCTTTTTGGTTTAATCGTTTTTGTGATTTTCAATGCGAAAAGAAAACAGCGGATCGTTCCAATTACTGAACCTTTGAAAAATACGTCGCTCGATTTTATAAAAAGTATCGGAAATCTTTATCTTCAGGAAGGCGATTTCCACGAAATGATGGCGAAAAAAGCGCAATACTTTTTGAATAAAATCAGGATGGATCTGATGATTGACACTCACAGTCTCGATGAGCAATTCATCAATAAATTACATCTCAAAACCGGAAAAAACATAGAACTAATAGAGGAAGCTGTACAACTCGTCAAAAAAGGACAAGATCCGTATGCAAGTGTGATGAAGGAAGATTTGATAAGGATGAATCAGCTTCTTGACCAAATTTTAAAATAACCAATTATGGAAGAACAATACCAAGACAAAGCACCCGAATTCCACTCGAGGCTGGATATGAAGGACTTACGAAATAATCTGGAACGTGTAAAAGCAGAAATAGGAAAAGTCATCATCGGTCAGGAAAATATGATCGAGCATTTGCTGGCAGCTCTGTTATCGAATGGTCACGTTTTGATAGAAGGCGTGCCTGGCGTTGCAAAAACAATCACCGCAAAATTATTATCAAAAACAATTTCTGTAGATTTCAGCAGAATACAATTCACGCCGGATCTGATGCCTTCAGATATTTTGGGAACATCTGTTTTCAATGTCAAAGAAGCGGATTTCAAATACAAAAAAGGACCGATTTTCTCAAATTTTGTTTTGATTGATGAAATTAACCGTTCGCCTGCAAAAACCCAATCTGCGTTGTTCGAAGTGATGGAGGAACGTCAAATTACAATGGATGGCGTAAAATATCAGATGGAAGAACCATTTTTGGTTGTAGCGACTCAAAACCCGATCGAACATGAAGGAACTTACAGATTACCGGAAGCACAGCTTGATCGTTTCCTTTTCAAAATCGAAGTTGGTTATCCAAATCTTGAACAGGAAATCGAAATCATTAAAAATCAACACAACAATAGGTTAGAAGACAAAACCGACGTAGTTCAAACCGTGATTTCCGGACAGCAATTGAAGCAGTATCAGCAATTGGTAAAAGAAATTGTCGTTGAACAAAATCTTTTGGAATATATTGCGAAAATCATTGTCAATACGAGAGAAAATCAGTTTTTGTATTTGGGAGCTTCGCCAAGAGCAAGTCTTGCCTTGTTGACTGCGAGTAAAGCATTTGCAGCAATTAGAGGTCGGGATTTTGTGACACCGGAAGACATCAAAGAAGCGTCCTTTGCTGTTTTAAGACACAGAATCATTGTGTCTCCGGAGCGCGAAATGGAAGGCTTGACTGCTGACGAAATTATCAGACAAATTTTGGAAAGCATTGAGGTTCCGAGGTAATATTTGACTTATTTTGAAATGAAAATATTAAAACAATTATATATCAATAACAAATTCTTCTTCGCTCTTTTCGGCGTGGGAATCTGCTATGTTTTGGCGTTTTTCTTTCCGGTGATGATGTGGATGGCCAACTCGTTGTTGATTTTTGTTTTATTGTTGACGGCGGTTGATGGTTTGATTCTTTTCATTAATAAAGAAGGCATCAACGCGCAAAGAATTTTGCCTGAAAAATTATCAAACGGCGATGAAAACTCAGTAAAAGTTGATATCAGAAACAATTACAATTTTAATATTAATACAAAAATCATTGATGAAATTCCGTTTCAATTCCAAAAGCGGGATTTCCTGATTAAGAAAGATATTGAAAGCGGAAACAACACCTATTTCGAATATATTCTAGAACCAAAAGAACGTGGCGAATACAGTTTTGGAAACCTAAATATTTACGTTAATTCTCCAGTTGGATTGGTTTCCAGAAGATTTACATTTCAGAAAGATGCGAAGTTGGCAAGTTATCCATCATTCATTCATCTCAGAAAATATGAATTGATGGCACTTCAAAATGAATTTATGCTCGGCGGAATCAAGAAAATCAGAAAACTTGGACACACGATGGAATTTGAGCAAATCAGGGATTATGTTCAAGGCGATGATATCCGAAGCATCAATTGGAAAGCGACTTCCAAATCCAGCAAATTGATGGTCAATCAGTTTCAGGACGAGAAATCTCAACGAATCATAATGTTGATTGACAAAGGCAGAACGATGAAAATGCCTTTCAATGGATTAAGTTTATTGGATTATTCCATCAATGCAACAATGGCTCTGTCTCACATCATCTTGAAAAAAGGCGACCGCGCGGGAATGATGACATTTGCAAAAAAAACAGAGAATAAAGTTGCATCAGACAACAAATCCGGACAATTGAAAAAGATTTCGGAAGCTTTATATAATGTTCAAACTGATTTCTTCGAAAGTGATTTTGGAAGGCTTTATCAGGAAACGAAATTTCATTTGAATCAGAGAAGTTTGATTTTGCTTTTTACCAATTTTGAAACTTTGGATGGACTGAATCGTCAAATGAAATACCTGCGAGGCATCGCCAGAAATCATCTTTTGGTAGTCGTGTTTTTCAAGAATTCTGAAGTTCATAAATTGCTGAATACGAATCCGGAAAATATGCAGGAAATCTATGACGAAATCATTGCTGAGAAATTCGAGTTCGAGAAAAAACTGATTATTCAGGAACTCAGAAAATACGGGATTTACAGCATTTACACGCTTCCTGAAAACCTCAATATCGATGTTATCAATAAATATCTGGAGATAAAAGCGCGTGGAATTTTGTAAATTTGAATTTAATTTCAATTCTTATCTAAATGAAGTGGCTTTGTGAAATTTAAAACATTGAATTATTCAAAAAAACTTTGTACGCTTCGTGTTCAATAAATAATAAATTTAAAAATGAAAATTACTCTCAATAGAATCAACGACGATTTTTTGTTCGAATGCTCCAATGAACAAGGCAATTCAATCTTACTCGATAACACGACGTTGCCCAATGCAAAAGGCGTTTCACCAATGCAATCTTTGCTGATGGCAGTTGCAGGATGTAGCGGGATAGACGTCGTTTCAATCTTAAAAAAACAACGTCAAACCATCACCGATTTCAAGGCGGAAGTAGAAGGCGAAAGAGTTCAGGTTGATGAAGCCAAACCTTTCAAATCCATCAAAGTGAAGTTTTTCTTAGAAGGCGAAATCGACCCGAAAAAAGCTAAAAAAGCTGGAGAATTATCTTTCGAAAAGTATTGTTCTGTTTCAAAAACTTTAGAACCGAATGTGGAAATTACTTATGAAGTACATGTCAACGGAACTATCGTAGAATAATAAAATTTAAAAAACCTTATCAAATCTGATAAGGTTTTTGTTTATAATTAATGCTTCAACCTCGGCTGAATCAACTTTGCCACCGTAGAAGTCCATCCGGTTTGATGGGAAGCGCCAACGCCTCGGCCATTGTCACCGTGGAAATATTCGAAGAACATAATATAATTTTTGAAATGTGGATCTTGATTAAATTTCTCCACACCGCCATTAAAAGCACGATTTCCGTTCTCATCTTTAAGGAAAATACCACAAAGTCTGTCGCTGATGTCCTTGGAAACTTCCTCCAGATTTTTTTGCTGACCACTTCCTTTTGGATATTCAATTGTCAAAGCATCGCCGAAAAAGAAATGGAAACGTTGTAAACTCTCGACAATCAGGAAGTTAATCGGAAACCAAATCGGTCCGCGCCAGTTGCTGTTACCACCAAACATTCGGCTGTCACTTTCGGCCGGCGTGTAATAAACCACGTGTTCCTGGTCGTGAACGGTAAATCGGAACGGATTTTCTTCATAAACTTTGGACATCGCGCGGATGCCGTAATCGCTTAAAAATTCAGATTCATCCACCAATCTTGTGAGAACTTTGGTCAATCTTGTTTTTCTAAGAATACTCAAAAGGTGTTTGTTTCCTTCGCCTTCCACGTACCATTGCGAAACGAGTTTCGTTAATTCCTGTTTGTTTTTCAGAATCCATTCCATCCTTTTTTTGAATTCCGGAAGTTTCTCCAACATACTGTGTTCCACCACTTCCACGGCAAACATCGGAATCAATCCAACAATGCTTCGAAGTTTCAAACTAACGCTGTCTCCATTGGAAAGTTGAAGGACATCGTAGAAAAATCCATCCTCTTCATTCCAAAGTCCTTGCTTGCCGTCACCGATGTTTTCCATCGCTTCGGCGATATAAAGATAATGCTCAAAAAATTTAATCGCCATATCTTCATAAACCGGATTGTAGGTCGCAAGTTCCATAGAAATACGCATCATATTCAGTGCGTACATCGCCATCCAGCTCGTTCCGTCGGCTTGTTCCAGATGTTCGCCTTCATTGAATTCCATATTCCTGTCGAAGGCGCCAATGTTATCCAAACCAAGGAATCCACCTCCAAAAAGGTTGTTTCCGTTGTAATCTTTACGGTTGACCCACCAAGTGAAATTGAGTAATAATTTTTGAAAAACCCTTTCCAAGAAAGCCAAATCCGGTTTTCCGTTATTTTTTTCATCAATTTTAAAAACCCTGAAGGTCGCCCAAGCGTGAACTGGCGGATTTACATCATCAAAATTCCATTCGTAAGCTGGAACCTGACCGTTGGGATGCATATACCATTCTTTGGTCAATGTAATCAATTGATTTTTAGCAAATTCTGAATCAATCACAGAAAAACTCACGCAATGGAAAGCCAAATCCCAAGTCGCGTACCACGGATATTCCCATTTGTCGGGCATTGAGATGATGTCTTTGTTGTGAAGATGTTCCCAGTCGCTGTTTCGGACGTAGCCTTTTCTTTGAATCGGGAAATTCGGGTCGCCTTTCAGCCATTTTCCAACATTGTAATGATAGAATTGTTTGTTCCAAAGCAAGCCTGCAAAAGCCTGTCTCTGAACATTTTTCTCATCTTCGTTGTCTATTTCTTTTTGGATATTGCCGTAGAATTCGTCCGCATCCTGTTTTCTTTTCGCTACGATTTCATCAAAATCATAGAACGCATCCTCCATAATGTGAGGTGACAAACGGAATTCAAAAACCTTTTTGCTGTTCGCTTCGATGATTTCTTCGCAATGCAAAGACGCTTTCGTCCCCACTTTAGAAGGATTCACAGTGTCAAGACCTTTTGTAATGTATTGATTGATACCATCTTTGAAAAAACCTTCCGTCTTTGGAAGATTGAAAAGTCTCGAGCGATTCGTCTCATTCTCACAAAACAAAGCATCCGCATTCCGATTCCTAGAATATAACTTTTTGACACTCAGACTGTCGTGATGGATATCAATTTCGCCTTGCTTAGAAAAACCAAGTTTCGCTTTATAATCATTGTAACCCCAAACCCAGTTATTTCTGTACCAAACTGTTGGCAAAACCACAATCGGCGCAGGTTTGTTGCTTCTGTTATGAACATCGACTCTGATTAAAAAATCATCCTCGCCCGCTTTGGCATATTCAATAAAAATATCAAAATATTCGTCGTTATCAAAAATTCCCGTGTCAATGATTTCGTATTCCATTTCATTTTTGGAACGTTGCGCATTCACATTGATGATTTCCTCGTAAGGAAAAGCATTGATGGGATATTTGTAAACCATCTTCATATAGCTGTGAGATGGCGTGTTGTCCAGATAATAAAAAATCTCCTTGATATCTTCGCCGTGATTTCCCTGATAATTGCTCAGCCCGAAAAAACGTTCCTTGACTCTGCAGTCATTTTTATTCCAAAAAGAGAGCGCAAAACACATCTGTTGCTTCTCATCCGAGATTCCCGCGATGCCTTCCTCGGCCCATCGGTAAGTCCAGGCTTCTGCCGTATCGTGACCTGTAAATCCCCACGCATCGCCATTTGTGCTGTAATCTTCCCGCACATTTCCCCATTGGCGGTGGCTCACGTACGGTCCCCATTTTTTCCAATTCGGGTTTTTCAATTTTTCTTCTTCAGTCATTCTTCTAATTATTTCAAAATAATTATTCTCTTATTTAGGAGCATCACGGTTGTCCATTTGTTAGAACATCCCAACCCGCTGTCCACTATATCTTTTTTTTGAAAGTTAACCTCACAGGTTTTTAAAACCTGTGAGGTTAACTTTCAAAAAAAAGGATGCCGTTCCCATCGGGGCTATATTGAAGATTTGTAATTCTATCAACGAATTAAAAAACCATTAATAATTAATAATTTATCATTAATAATTAGTTATCCGTTGTCCGCAAAACTCTCCAGTGTCGTCATTCCGCCATCCACATAGATACTCGCTCCAGTAATATAATCCGAATAATCACTCGCCAAAAATACGGCTAAATTCCCAATATCTTCCGGTTGCCCAATTCTGTCGTATGGAATCAAAGTCATCAGCGCATCCAGGGATTTCTCATTATCCCAAGCTGATTTATTGATGGGCGTTTGGATAGCGCCTGGACAAATATTATTCACACGGATTTTCTGTTTTCCATATTCCTGAGCCAAAGTCTGCATCAGCATTCTCAGCGCACCTTTGCTGGAAGCATAATTCGCGTGACCAGCCCACGGAATCGTCTCGTGAACACTGCTGATATTGATTATTTTCCCAAGCGCTTTGGATTTATCGGTCATTCCGCGTTTCAAAAATTCTTTGATGGCTTCTCGTGAACACAAAAATTGACCGGTCAAATTCACATCTATCACTTTCTGCCATTGTGCCAAAGTCATCTCGATAAAAGGCGCATCTTGTTGCAAACCTGCATTATTAATAAGAATGTCAACCGTTCCATATTTCTCAACCGTTGTTTGAAACATCGCCAAAACTTGTTCTTCCTTGCTCACATCACACTGAATAATAAAACCTTCGCCACCATTGTCCTCAATGGTTTTCAAAGTTTCCTCTGCTTCCTCCTTAGAATGTTCGGATGAATGATTCACGATGACAATTGCACCTGATTTTGCCAAACTGATAGCAATTCCTTTCCCGATTCCGCTACTAGAGCCTGTAACAATAGCAACTTGTTTATTTAGATTAATGTCCATTTTTTATCTTTAGGGTGATTTTTAAGCAAATATTATACACAATTGCTGTTATAAATATCTTAAAATTAATTGTTAACAAAAAATTGATGTAGATAAATTTCAATCTAATTTGGAAATACAGCATTTTCTTAGTTATCTTTGCAGTTCAGAATTGTTCATTTACATATTGAAAATGTTATCGAGAAAGGTGGAGAGATTAGACTCTGTGAAACCTTGGCAACCCTTCGGAAACGAAGAAGGTGCTAAATTCTATCCTGAAATATTCGGGAAAAGATAACCCAAACCTATATTCTACATTTCCCTGTAGCATTTTCAATTTTTTTTATCAGACAAAAAATTGGAAGACAAGTTACGACATATCAACATTCATCATTTCGAAAACCAGAACGGAAAAGTTCTCGATATTCCATTAAGCTATCAGCTTTTTGGAAAAGAACTGTATTCGGCTCCCATAATTTTGATAAATCACGCGTTGACCGGAAACTCCGATGTTGCCGGTGAAAACGGTTGGTGGAAATCTTTGGTCGGCGCAGGAAAAGTGATTGACACCAACCGATTTACAATAATCTGTTTCAACATTCCAGGAAATGGCTTCGACGGCTTTTTTATTGATGATTACGAAGATTTTACAGCTCTCGATATTGCCAAAATTTTCATCGAAGGTTTAAATCTTTTGAAAATTGAAAAACTCTTTGCTTTGGTTGGCGGTTCTATTGGTGGTTCTGTCGGTTGGGAAATGTTGGCTTTAGAAAATAATTTGGCAGAAAGATTCATTCCAATTGCAACAGATTTCAAAACCTCGGATTGGTTGCATTCTCAATGTCTGGTTCAAAAATATCTGTTGGAGTCAGAAGAAAAACCATTGGAAAAAGCCCGAGTTCACGCAATGTTGTGTTACAGGACACCGGAATCGCTTAACTCAAGATTTAACAGAGAAATAGATTCTGAAAAACAAATTTTGAAATCTCACGATTGGCTCAATTTTCACGGAAACCGATTAAACGAAAGATTTAGTTTAAAAGCTTACAAACTCGTCAATCACCTTCTGATGAATATCAACGGAAAGGAAAACGAACTGGAAAACATCAATGCGGAAATCCATTTGGTTTCGGTGGATTCAGACCTTTTTTATCCGGCTTTCGAAATTAAACATACTTACGATTTTTTAAAACATAAAAACAAAAACGTTCAGTACCACGAAATCAAATCCATCCACGGACACGACGCTTTCCTAATGGAATACGAACAGCTGAACACAATTTTAACACCTCTATTTTTGAACTGATGACAGACAAGAACGCAATTAATATTTATAGAAACAAGGCTTTGGTCAACTTCGAAGGGAAAAATTTCCTCGGACAAATCGGCGTGGATTCACGCATCTTCCAAGCTTTGAATGGAGGCGGAATTAGCGTTGGCGTCATTTCCCAACAAGCGATTGAAAATGGAATTTCTGTCCTTGTCGATGAAGTGGATGCAGAAGATGCTGTTAAATTTCTAAAAAAAGAATTCGAACAGGAAACGAAGGAAGGTCACGTTAATAATATTTATAGTATTGATAGTCTTAGTGTTATTGGTTTTGTTTCGGACAATTATAACAAGATTTTATCAGAACTTCAGCGTAATAAGATTTATCCTTTATTATTAAGTCAAATCGCGTCTGCCGGAAGAGTGAATATTGTGGTAACCGCAAACCAAACCGAAATCACCAAAAACATCATCGAAACCGAAATCTATGGCAAACCAAAAACCGTTCATCTCGCTTTGATTGGTCACGGAAATGTCGGCGGAACTCTAGTCGAGCAAATCCTCGATTCAGCTTACGATATTCTGAAAAGAAAAAGAGTGGATTTGAAAATCGTTGCAATAGCTAATTCCAAGAAAATAGCATTTAACCAAGCTGGTTTCGGAAGTGACTGGAGACAGAAAATCAAGTTTTCCCAAACAGAATCCAGCGTAGAAAAACTGGTTGAGTTTGCCAAAGAACATCATTTGGAAAACCTTGTGATGGTGGATAACACAGCAAGCAAAGATTTTGTAAAACATTATCCGACCTTTGTAGAAAATGGTTTTGATGTCGTTGGTTCCAACAAAATCTACAATACGTTACCAATTTCAGAATACCGCGATTTCAGAAAATTATTAGAAAAAAACAAAAAGAAATATCTGTACGAAACCAATGTCGGTGCAGGTTTACCGTTAATTGACACCATTAAATTACTTCATCTTTCAGGCGAAAACATCACAAGAATCAAAGGCGTTTTTTCCGGAACTTTGAGTTATGTGTTCAATAATTTTTCCCTTCGAAATGACAAATATTCCGTCATCATCCGAGAAGCGATGGAAAAAGGTTTTACAGAACCAGACCCGCGCGAAGATTTATCCGGAAATGATGTCGCGAGAAAACTTCTTATTTTAGCAAGAGAATTAGATTTAATCAATGAATTTCAGGATATTAATATTCAAAATCTCGTTCCACAAAATCTTTTGGATATCAACAAAGATGAATTCATCTCCAGACTGGAAGAACTAGATTCAGAATATCAAGACATAAAGGAAAATCAGAAACCTGACCACGTTCTACGTTACGTAGGCGATTTGCACGGAAACCTTCAGGAAGAAAAAGGAGAATTGGACGTGAAATTAATCTCCGTTCCAGCAAATTCTGCACTCGGACAACTGAAAGGTTCAGACTCCATCTTCGAAATCTACACCGAAAGTTATGGTGAAAATCCCATCGTCATTATGGGTGCCGGAGCCGGAGCAAAAGTAACTGCCCGAGGCGTTTTCGGTGATATTTTAAGATTGAGCGAAACAAAATAAATTCTAATGTACCAATCTACCAATGTAAAGATGTAACAATGACATTGGTAAATTGCTAAACTGATACATTGTTACATTACATTATGGAAAATTTCGAAACATTAGCCATCAGAACCCAAACCGAAAGAACTCAGTTTGACGAGCATTCCACGCCTTTATATCTCACTTCGAGCTTTGTTTTCGAAGATGCGGAAGATATGCGCGCGAGCTTTGCGGAGGAGAAGGACAAGAATCTTTACAGCCGTTTCAGCAACCCAAATGTCACAGAATTCGTAGATAAAATCGTGAAAATGGAAGGCGCAGAATCCGGTTACGCTTTCACAACGGGAATGGCCGCAATTTATTCCACATTTGCGACTTTGCTAAACGCGGGAGACCACATCGTGAGCTGTCAGTCGGTTTTCGGCTCCACTCATACTTTGTTCACAAAATATTTTCCGAAATGGAATATCGAAACCACATATTTCAAAGCGGAAGATGCCGAAAATATTGAAAAATACATCCAACCAAATACAAAAATCTTGTACTTGGAAACGCCCACAAATCCCGCAATCGAAATTTTAGATTTAGAATTTTTCGGACAAATCGCCAAAAAACACAATCTGATTTTCGTAGTAGATAACTGTTTTGCAACGCCTTACTTGCAACAACCAATCAAATATGGCGCAGATGTTGTCGTGCATTCCGCAACGAAACTCATTGACGGTCAAGGTCGTGTGCTCGGTGGCGTTGCCGTTGGGAAGGCAGATTTGATTCGTGAGATTTACCTTTTTGCGAGAAACACTGGTCCTGCAATGTCGCCGTTCAACGCGTGGGTTTTGAGCAAGAGTCTGGAGACTTTGGCAATTCGTGTAGAAAAACATTGCGAAAATGCGCTCAAAGTAGCCGAGTTTTTGGAAAATCACCCAAATGTGGAATTGGTAAAATACCCTTTCCTAAAGTCTCATCCAAGCTACGAAGTCGCCAAAAAACAAATGAAATTAGGTGGAAACATCGTCGCTTTCGAAGTCAAAAATGGCATCGAGGGCGGACGAAACTTCCTCAACCGAATCAAGATGTGTTCACTTTCAGCAAATCTTGGAGACACGAGAACGATTGTCACCCATCCCGCTTCCACAACGCATTCCAAGCTTTCCGATGAAGAGCGAAACGAGGTCGGAATCACCGCAGGATTGGTGCGATGTTCGGTAGGATTAGAAAATATAGATGACATTATCAACGATTTGAAACAGGCACTGGATTAATTCAATGATGAAAAAATAAATTAAAATGAAAAATTCAGAACAATTATATAAAGCCATTTCCGAGCGCATCCTGATTTTGGACGGCGCAATGGGCACAATGATTCAGCGCTACAATTTCTCGGAAGAAGATTATCGTGGCGAGCGTTTCAAAGACTGGGAATCTTCACTCAAGGGAAACAACGATTTGCTTTCTTTGACGCAACCCGAAGCAATTGCGGAAATCCACAAAAAATATTTGCTAGCAGGCGCAGACATCATCGAAACCAATACATTTTCCGGAACCACGATTGCGATGGCCGATTATCATATGGAAGATTTGGTTTACGAACTGAATTACGAATCAACCAAAATCGCCCGCAAAGTCTGCGATGAATTCACCGCTCAAAACCCCGACAAACCAAGATTCGTTGCAGGTTCAATCGGACCAACAAACAGAACGGCAAGTCTTAGTCCAGACGTGAATGACCCAGGTTATCGCGCCATCACATTTGACGAACTGAGAATTGCTTATAAACAACAAGCAGAAGCTTTGCTGGACGGTGGTTCGGACATCCTTTTAGTAGAAACCATTTTCGATACTTTGAATGCAAAAGCCGCACTTTTCGCCATCGACCAAATTCAGGAAGAAAGAAAAATCGAAATTCCAATTATGGTTTCCGGAACGATTACCGATGCTTCCGGAAGAACTTTGAGTGGACAAACTGCCGAAGCTTTCCTGATTTCAGTTTCTCACCTTAACTTGTTGAGTGTTGGATTCAACTGTGCTTTGGGTGCAAAACAACTCACGCCTTATTTGGAGGCGATTTCTTCTCAGTCAGAATTCGGAATCTCGGCTTATCCAAATGCCGGCTTACCGAATGCTTTTGGACAGTACGATGAAACTGCGAGTCAAATGGCTGAGCAGGTGCAGGAATATCTGGAAAAAGGACTTATTAATATTATCGGTGGTTGTTGCGGAACGACGCCGGAACACATTAAAGCGATTGCTGATTTGGCAAATAACTACGAACCTAGAAAAATTGGTCAACTGAATGATACATCAATTTAACAGTTATTGAAATTGTTAGCTTGATGTATTTTCATTTTGATGCATTAAAAATATGAAATACTTAAAATTATCAGGTCTAGAACCTTTAATTATAACGCCGGAATCCAACTTCATCAACGTTGGAGAAAGAACCAATGTGGCCGGTTCTAAAAAATTTCTTCGATTAATCAAGGAAGAAAAATTTTCCGAAGCGCTCGATATCGCCCGTCATCAGGTAGATGGAGGTGCACAAATCCTGGATGTCAATTTCGATGACGGATTGATTGACGGAAAAGCATCAATGATAAAATTCCTAAACTTAATTGCTTCAGAACCAGATATTTCCAGAATCCCAATTATGATTGACTCCTCGAAATGGGAAATCTTGGAAGCTGGATTACAAGTTGTTCAGGGAAAAGCAGTTGTTAATTCCATTAGTTTAAAAGAAGGCGAAGAAGAGTTCATCAAACACGCCAGAGCAATCAAACGTTACGGCGCCGCGGTAATTGTAATGGCTTTTGATGAGGTGGGGCAAGCCGATAATTTTGAAAGAAGACTTGAAATCACCAAACGTTCTTATGACATTTTGGTCAATCAACTGGACTTCCCAGCAGAAGATATTATTTTCGATTTGAATATTTTTCCTGTTGCCACAGGAATGGAAGAACACCGCAGAAACGCTATCGATTTTATCGAGGCGACGCGTTGGGTTCGCACCAATCTTCCTTACGCATCCGTTAGTGGTGGCGTTTCCAACGTTTCATTTTCTTTCCGAGGGAATGATTCTGTTCGTGAAGCAATGCATTCCGTTTTCCTTTACCACGCCATAAAAGCGGGAATGAATATGGGAATCGTAAACCCAACAATGCTCGAAGTTTATGACGAAATCCCGAAAGAACTTCTGGAATTGGTCGAGGACGTGATGCTCGATAGAAGAGACGACGCAACCGAAAGATTGCTCGATTATTCTGAAAGAGTAAAATCTACCAAAAAAGAAAAAGTTGAAGATTTGGCTTGGCGCGAAATGCCTTTGCAAGATAGAATCACACATTCTTTGGTTAAAGGACTTGATCGTTTTATTGAAGAAGATACGGAAGAAGCACGATTGCAGTCCGAAAAACCACTTCACGTCATCGAAGTTAATCTAATGACCGGAATGGGCGTTGTTGGTGACCTTTTTGGAAGCGGAAAAATGTTCCTGCCTCAGGTTGTAAAATCTGCGAGGGTAATGAAAAAAGCTGTGGCTTATCTTCAACCGTTTATCGAAGCTGAAAAAGACGGAACAAGACCTGCGAATGGAAAAATATTGATGGCAACGGTTAAAGGCGACGTTCACGATATCGGAAAAAATATTGTGAGTGTGGTTTTAGGATGTAATAATTATGACATTGTTGACCTCGGCGTGATGGTTCCTGCAGATAAAATTATTCAAACAGCAATTGATGAAAAAGTGGATATCATCGGTCTAAGCGGATTGATTACACCAAGTTTGGATGAAATGGTTCATCTTGCATCAGAATTGGAAAGACGAAATCTTAGTTTCCCTTTATTGATTGGTGGCGCAACAACTTCGAAAGCGCACACAGCTGTGAAAATCGCTCCGAAATATGCCAATACAGTTGTTCACGTGAATGATGCTTCGAGAGCTGTTGGTGTCGTAAGTTCGCTTTTAAATAAGGATAAATCCAGCGTTTATTCTTTGGAATTGAAGAAAGATTACGACGATTTCCGTGAAAAATTCCTCAACCGTCAAGTTGATAAAGAATATGTGACGATTGATGAAGCAAGAAAACAGAAATTCAAAATCGATTGGAAAAATGAAGAAATTCACAAGCCAAATAAATTAGGAATTACAATTATCGAAGACCAAGATTTGGATGAATTGGTAGAGTTTATCGATTGGTCGCCGTTTTTCAGAAGCTGGCAATTGTTTGGAAAATTTCCTGATATTTTGACGGATAATGTGGTTGGCGAGCAAGCGACAATTTTGTTTAATGAAGCCAAAGCAATGCTCAAGAAAATCCTTCAAGAAAAGAGTTTCAAAGCCAAAGGTATTTTCGGAATTTTCCCTGCAAATGCGACGGAGCGAGATGATATTTTGGTTTATGATGAGAATCAGAATGTAATTTCAACTTTCAGAACTTTGAGACAACAACATAAAAAATCAGAAGGGAAGGAATATTTCGCACTGTCTGATTTTATTGCTCCTGAAAATTCCGGAAAAGAAGATTACATCGGTGTTTTCTGTGTTTGTACAGGTTTTGGTGCAGATGAATTGGCTAAAGAATATGAAGATAAAATGGACGATTACAATGCAATTATGGTCAAATCTTTGGCAGATCGTTTTGCAGAAGCGTTCGCAGAATATCTTCACAAAAAAGTCAGAACCGAATATTGGGGTTATTCAGAAAATGAAACTTTGACCAATGACGATTTGATTAAAGAAAAATATTTGGGAATTCGTCCCGCTCCAGGTTATCCGGCTTGTCCCGACCATTTGGATAAATTGACGATTTGGGATTTGCTAAAAGTGGATGAAAAAACTGGTGTGACTTTAACAGAAAGTTTGGCAATGTGGCCAACCGCTGCAGTGTCAGGTTATTATTTTGGCAATGAAAAATCGAAATATTTCGGCGTCGGAAAAATTGATGAAGACCAATTGAAAGATTATGCGGAGAGAAAAGGTGTCGATTTGGAATATGCGAGAAAATGGCTGAGCCCGAATTTGGCTGATTAATATTATATTATGAAAGACGATTTTGATTTTATAGCAATCTTAAAATATAGAACCTTTGACGAAGGAGGTCGTGCAACACCTGCAAAATCTGGTTACAGACCAGAGCTTTCTTTTGATTTTGAAAAACCAACGACTTCTGGAAGACAGATTTTCTTAGGTAGAGAATGGGTTTGTCCAGGTGAAACTATTGAAGCTGAAATCACTATGTTATCACCACAATTTTATGAAAATAAATTGTATGAGGGCTTGGAATTCAAATTTAAAGAAGGTTCAAAAATTATTGGAACTGGCGAGATTTTAAAAATAAAAAACAAAAACTTAAAGAAAGATACTTTAAACTAAATGAAAATTACTGACCATATAAAAAACGCCAACGGCAAAACGCTTTTCTCTTTCGAGATTGTTCCGCCTCAAAAAGGTGTTGGAATTGCCGATTTATACAAGAATATTGACCCGTTGATGGAATTCAAACCTCCATTTATTGACGTAACGACTTCTAGGGAAGAATACATTTTTCTGGAAAGAGGAAACGGTTTGATGGAACGCAAAATCACCAGAATGCGTCCCGGAACTTTGGGGATTTGTTCGGCAATTCAAAATAAATATAATGTTGATACTGTTCCGCACGTTCTTTGTGGTGGATTTACCAAAGAAGAAACCGAATATCTTTTGGTAGATTGTATGTATTTGGGAATCAATAATATTGTGGCTTTGCGTGGCGATGCGATGAAAGGTGAAAAATACTTTGAACCATCAAAAGGCGGACACAAATATGCTTCGGATTTGGTAAAACAAATTCACGATTTGGGAACCGGAAAATATCTTCACGAGGAAATCGAATCCGATGACAAAAGCAGTTTCTGCATCGGAGTTGCAGGTTATCCAGAAAAACATATCGAAGCGCCTTCTATGAATTATGATCTTCAAATGTTGAAGAAAAAAGTAGAAGCAGGCGCAGATTATATCGTAACCCAAATGTTCTTCGATAATCAAAAATTCTTCGATTTCGTAAAACAAGCCAGAGAAATCGGGATCGATGTTCCAATTATTCCTGGCATCAAACCAATTGCAACCAAAGGCCATTTGCAAATGTTACCGCAAGTTTTCAAAATCGATTTACCAGAGAATTTAATATCAGAAGTTTTGAAATGTAAAACCAATAGCGACGTAAGAGAAGTTGGGATAGAATGGGCAATCAATCAATGCAAGGAATTGCTGGATTTTGGAATTCCCGTTTTACACTTTTATTCAATGGGGAAAAGTGATAATATTTTGAAAATTGGGAGAGAAGTATTTTAAGACAAAAAGAGATGTAGTTTGCATCTCTTTTTTTAATTTTACGATTCAAGTTTTAATATGAAATTATCAGGACCATTTAAACAAATCATCACACTCAACCATCTTCGATTAAAAGGGAAATTAAATGATGAAAATTTAGAAATTATCATCAATGGCGGAATTCTAACAGAAAACGGAATCGTTCTTGAAGTTGATAATTTTGAAGTTTTAAAACAAAAATTTCCTGATTCCGAAATCGATTTAATTAAAAATGGGCAGATTGCAATTCCGGCTTTTGTAGATGCACATACACATATCTGTTTCGGAGGAAATCGGGCTAATGATTTTGCTCTTAGAAATTCCGGGAAAACTTATCTTGAGATCGCAGAATCTGGCGGCGGAATCTGGAGTTCTGTAAAACATACCAGAGCAGCTTCTGAAGAAGAATTGATTGAAGGAATTATCAAGCGTGTCAATTCTTTACTGAAGCAAGGAATAACAACCATCGAAATTAAAAGCGGTTATGGATTAAATGTGAACGAGGAACTGAAAATGCTCCGAGCAATCAAAAAAGCTCAGACAAAAACCGAAGCAACACTAGTTCCTACTTGTCTCTCAGCACACCTGAAACCAAAAGATTTCGAAGGAAGTTCTCAGGAATACCTTAATTACATCATTGAAGAAATTTTACCAATAGTTAAAACTGAAAACCTTGCGAATAGAGTTGATATTTTTATCGAAAAGTCGGCTTTTCAACCAGAAGAAAGCAAGGTTTTTTTATTAAAAGCAAAAGAATTAGGTTTTCAAATCACAGTTCACGCTGACCAGTTTACGCCTGGAAGTTCGAGAATCGCAGTGGAAGTGGGAGCGAAATCTGCGGATCATTTGGAAGCAACCATAGACGAAGATATCGAGTTTTTAGCAAATTCCGAAACTGTGGCAATAGCTTTGCCAGGCGCAAGTCTAGGCTTAGGAGAACCATTTACGCCTGCCAGAAAAATTCTCGATAAAGGCGGAATTCTCGCCATCGCAACAGACTGGAATCCAGGTTCGGCACCGATGGGAAACCTCGTGACGCAAGCGTCAATCTTAGCAACATATCAAAAATTAACAACTGCTGAAGTTCTTTCTGCTATTACGTTTCGCTCCGCTTTCGCTTTGGGTTTCGAGGATAGAGGAGTTTTGGCTGAAGGAAAAAAAGCAGATTTCATCACTTATGAAACCGATAATTTCCAAAATATACTTTATCACCAGGGAAGCCTAAAACCGAAAAATATTTATATCAACGGAGAAAAAATCTAAATTATGTTTGAATGGACTGGCCGTTTTGATGGCGAAGAGGAATTTTATCATCGCATTTTTCAAAGAGTATCAATAGAATCTGAATACGAAAAAATTAAACCTAAAAATTTCGTTTTACACGGTTTTGCTGTAGACGAGGGCGTGAGACGTAACAAAGGACGAGTGGGCGCAAAAGATGCTCCGGATGTTATCAGAAAAAATATGAGTAATTTTCCTGTCATCCATTCTGATTTTGCTTTGAAGGATTTTGGAAATATAAAATGTGAAGATGAAAATCTGGAATCTGCACAAAATTCTTTAGCTGAAAAAGTTGGCAAAGTACTCTTAAAACAAGGAAAATCTGTTGTTTTAGGAGGCGGACACGAAGTTACTTTTGCCCATTATTCAGGAATCAAAAAAGCATTCCCGAATCAAAAAATTGGAATTATCAATTTCGATGCACACTTTGATAACCGTGAACCTGAAAATAGATTAGCAACTTCTGGTACTGGATTTTGGCAGATTGCGCAAGAAGGGGAGATTCATTCCTTGCATATCGGAATTCAGAAAAATAGTAATACGAGGAAATTGTTTGAAGTCGCGGATAATTTCGGGATGAAATATATTTTGGCTGATGAAATTTACTCCGAAAATCTGCCCAACATTCTATTCACCGTTAATTCTTTTTTGGATGATGTTGATGTGGTTTATGTCACGATTTGTATGGATGTTTTCAATGCGTCTATTGCACCAGGCGTAAGCGCGTCGGCTTACAATGGGATTTTCGCTGACCGAAATTTCATACAGATTTACCGTCATATTTTAAGCTCCGAAAAAACAAAAGCGCTGGATGTCGCAGAAGTTAACCCGACTTTTGATATCCAGGAAAGAACTGCGCGTTTGGCTTCCAGTCTTGTCAATGAATGGTTTATGATATAAAAAAAATGAAATGAAAGACAGAGACAGTATTATTTTTGATTTGGACGGAACACTTTGGGATGCATCGGAAACGGTTTATCACGCTTTCAACGACAGCATCAGGGAGATTGGTTTTGATATCAATGTGACTTCACAGCAAGTCAGAGATTTTTCTGGACTTAAGATGGACGATATTTTCGAACGGCTTTTAGGATTTGTTCCGAAAGATAAATTTGAAGAATTTGTTAAGACTTATAATCAAAAAGAAAAAGAATATCTTCGAAATCACGGTGGGAAAATGTTTCCAAATGTGGAAATGACTTTAGAGAAACTAAGTGAAAACCACCAGCTTTTCATCGTCAGCAATTGTATGGCGGGTTACATTGAGACATTTTTAGACTATTATGATTTCCGAAAATATTTCAAAGATTTTGAGTGTTTTGGAAATGCCAGTTTGCCGAAAGATGAAAATATCAAGCTAATCGTCAATCGAAATAATCTCCAAAATCCTGTTTACGTGGGCGATACCATTTGGGATAAAGAATCTTCTGAAAAAGCTGGTGTAGATTTTATCTATGCCAATTACGGTTTTGGAAACATAGAAAATTCCGAGCAACAGATAGAAAAGTTCGAAGATTTATTAGAACTTTAGTGTAAAAAAACCTCATCAGATTTTTGATGAGGTTTTTTATTGATTTAAAATTAAGTCTGAAATTATTTAAACTCAATCGGGAATTTAACCTGAGTATTGTCCCAGCCAGCGTACAGATCTGCTCCAGATTTTGTCTGTACAAATGTCACAGAAAAATACTCGATAGGAGAAGCTGTTTTCTCAACAGGAACATTAAATCTCATAACATCTTTGCTTTTGTCGTAGAAATAAGCACCCCATTTATCGGTGTCAGAATTCAGAACAATGGTCCATTCTTTTTCAAACGGGATTGCGAAAATGCTGTAAGTTCCTACCGGAATTTCTTTTCCGCCAATTTTCACCGGCGTATAGAACTTGATTTCAGAATTTTCATTCGCGCCAAATCTCCAGATTTCTCCGTATTTGATAAGATTTCCAAAAACAACTCTGTTTTTTTTCTGCGGACGGGAATATTCCAATTTCACTTTTGGCGTTTCCGTTTTGGAAGAAGCGACCTGAAGCGGATAATAAACCGCGTCCATTGGACTCACGTCAACTGGCATATAATTCAGTTTGGTTGGGTCGATTTTCGCTTGTGAAAATGCGCTGACTCCAACTAATAATGAAGCGACTAAGATTAATTTTTTCATTAAGATTTATTTTATTTTTAATAATTGTTCTATAGCTTTATCCAAAGTTTCCTGTTCTTTCGCAAAACAAAAACGAATCACTTTTTCATCGGTTTTATCTTTATAAAATGCAGAAAACGGGATGGTTGCGACTTTATATTCTTTAGTTAACCAATAGCAAAAATCCTTGTCTTGCTTATCAGAAATTGCGCCAAAATTAGCAGACAAAAAATAAGTTCCTTCACAATCCAACAATTGGAAAGGCGTTTCTTTCAAAGCATTTTTAAGATAATCTCTTTTGGTTTGAAAAAACGCGGAGATGGATTTGAAATCATCAATATTCTGCAAATATTGAGCAATCGCAAATTGAGCAGGTGTATTCACACAAAATACATTGAACTGATGGACTTTCCGAAACTCATTCATCAAATCCGAAGGCGCACAAACATAACCTATTTTCCAGCCCGTGATGTGCAACAATTTCCCGAAAGAGCCAACTACGAAAGTTCGTTCCTTCAATTCGGGATATTTCGCTAATGTCATGTGAGGTTTTTCGTCAAAGGTGATACTTTCATAAACTTCATCGCTCAGAATGATGATGTTCGTATCTTTTACAATCGCAATCAGTTCATCAATATCCTTTTGTTTAAGGATTTTTCCGGAAGGATTATTGGGGTTGTTGATGATAATCATCTTGGTTTTTCCGGAAACCAGATTTTTCACGTTTTCCCAATTGATTTCGTAATCAGGATAAAGCATTTTGACGTTTTTCACGATTCCGCCATTCAGGATGATTGCGGGTTCATAACAATCGTAAGCCGGCTCAAAAATAATCACTTCATCGCCTTTTTCGACGAATGCAGAAATAACCGTGAAAATCCCTTGTGTCGCTCCAGCGGTTACATTAATCTCAGAACCGGGGTGATAATCCACTTGATATTGAATATTGAACTTCCTCGAAATTTCTTCGCGAAGTTCTTTGATTCCGGACAAAGGCGCATATTGATTATGACCTTTCTTTGCGAAATCACCGAGATATTGGATTAAATTTTCATCCGCTTGATAATCCGGAAATCCCTGAGAAAGATTGACTGCATTTTCCTGCTGAGCCAATAAACTCATTTCTGTGAAAATCGTGGTTTTCACATCAGGAAGTTTGGAGTTGGGTAATTTGAACGTCATTCTGAATGTAAAAATAAGTAATTATTGAATCTCCATTTTGTAAATTTGCAAAAATTTTTCAGTTGAAACGTCTTATTTCTATCGTCGGAACTACAGGAATCGGGAAAACCCGATTGGCAATCGATTTGGCGAATCATCTCAATACAGAAATTATTTCTTGCGACTCGCGCCAGTTCTACAAAGAAATGAAAATTGGAACGGCAATGCCAACCGATGAAGAATTAGCAGAAGCAAAACATCATTTTGTCGGAAATCTCAGCATCAACGATTATTATTCGATAGGATTATTCGAAGAAGAGGCTCTGAAAAAATTGGACGAAATTTTTGCTGAAAAAGATGTTGCCATTATGGTTGGCGGAAGCGGAATGTATGAAAAAGCTGTTGTGGAAGGAATGAATGATTTGCCCGTAGCTAATGAAGAAAATCAACAAAAACTGATTTCGATTTTGGAGAATGAAGGTATCGAAGTTTTGCAAAGAATGCTTGAGGAACTGGACCCAAAATATTTTTCAATTGTGGATAAAGATAATCCCAGACGATTATTACGCGCCATTGACATCATTTGGCAAACCAATAAAACTTACACCGAAAACCTTAGTACACCAAAAGCTAAAAGAACTTTTGAAGCCATCCGATTCGGTATTGAAGCACCGAGAGAAGTTATTTATGAAAGAATCAATCTTCGCGTAGATAAAATGATGGAAAACGGTTTGTTGGAAGAAGCTCGAAGTTTGATAGCCGACAGAGATAAAGTGGCTTTGCAAACGGTTGGTTATTCAGAATTGTTCCGATATTTTGATGGCGAATGGAACTTGGATTTTGCCATCGAAGAAATCAAGAAAAACTCCAGACGATACGCCAAACGCCAAACGACTTGGAACAGAAAATTGCAGAACGTAAATTGGGTGAACTATGATAATTCTCTGCAAGAAGCATTATCTTTGTTGGAGAAATTAAAGTAAGATTAATTCTCAAATCATTATATCAACACATTAACAAATTATCACAATGTCAGATACCAATTCAAATATGTTGGCGCTTGGAACGAAAGCTCCAGATTTCAAACTGCCAAATCCATCAAAAAATAACGAAGTACAATCTCTGGAATCCTTGAAAGGAGAGAAGGGGACTTTGGTGGTTTTTATGTGCAACCATTGTCCATTTGTTCTGAATGTTATTGATAAATTGGAAGAATTATACGAAGATTACAAACCTCAAGGCATCAGGTTTATCGCTATTAATTCTAATGATGCCGACAGATATCCAGCAGATTCTCCAGAATTGATGGTAGATTTTGCGGATGAAAAAGGTTTGAAATTCCCTTATTTATACGATGAAAGTCAGGAAGTTGCAAAAGCTTTCAATGCTGCCTGTACACCGGATTTTTATTTTTTTGATGACAATTTAAGTCTGATTTATCGTGGTCAAATGGATGACTCTCGACCAGGGAATCAAAAAGAAGTGACGGGCGAAGATTTAATCATTGCTTTTGAAAATCTTTTGGCGGGCGCAGAACAGGAAGAATTCCAAAGGCCGAGTTTAGGTTGCAATATCAAATGGAAATAAAATCAAAACTCCGGAAATTACTTTCCGGAGTTTCTTTAATAATCAAAAACACAGCTCAAATGTCTGAGCTTTATTGTGAAAATTGTTTCAGAAATCTTTTTTGAGATTCAAAAGCAATTTTATCAAAATCTATTTCGGAATTTTTCACCCAAATTCCTGCTGAGATTTCAGACTCTTCTAATTGGATTTCAAATTTTTCCTCGACTTCGTACAGATAGAACAAATCCAAAGTATTGTAATCAATATTTTTATAAGGATAAATGTTCGGCTGACTTCCAAGATATTTGAAGTTTTTGGGGTTGATATTTAAATCCAATTCTTCATTCAGTTCTCTGGAACAGGTTTCTTCGGAACTTTCTTTCGGGTCTGTAAAACCTCCAGGCAAATCCCATTTTCCTCTTCCGGGTTCTTGATTCCGAACCGTGAAAAATACTTCATCCTGATGTTTGATGATGACTGCAACAGCTGCAGCAGTATTGTGATACAAAACAAAATCACAATTGCTGCAACTAAATTTGGTAATATGATTCCATACTAATTTTTCCTGACCACATTTTGGGCAGAACTTTAAATTTTCCATTGGATAAATTTAAAGAAAAATCTAGGCTATATTTCTATTTCTTGGATGGAAATTTAGAATAACATCTCTCAGTTCCTCAGTTTTCAGATGCGTGTAAACTTGCGTTGTTGTGATACTGCTGTGTCCCAACATTTCCTGAATAAACCTCAAATCTGCGCCGTTTTGTAATAAATGTGTGGCGAAAGAATGTCTGAAAGTATGCGGAGAAATACTCTTGTTGATTCCCGCTTTCTGAGTCAATTCTTTGATGATGATGAAAACAATCACTCTGGACATATTAGTTCCTCTTGTATTAAGGAAAACAATATCCTCGTGTTTTTTGTTGACTTTGATTTTCTTTCTGACGTTTTGAATGTAATCGTGAAGGTATTCTGCTGTAGAACTTGCAAGCGGAACCAATCTGGTTTTCTCACCTTTGCCTTCTACAATGATAAATCCTTCTTTGAAATTGATATTAGAAATTTTCAAATCTACCAATTCAGAAACTCGAAGGCCACAACCGTACAACACTTCCAAAATGCATTGGTTTCTTTGTCCAATATCTGTTTTTTTGTCAATACTGTTGATGATTCTGTCGATGTCATCCATACTCAAAGTATCAGGAAGATAAAGCCCCAGTTTTGGACCTTCTAAAAGTGAAGAAGGATTGTCTTCTCTGTATTCTTCTTCCAAAAGAAATTTGAAAAAAGCCTTGATAGAAGAGATTCCTCTCGCCTGAGAACGTTCGCTGATTTTCTTTTTAGAAAGTTGATAGATGAATTCCTGTAGGTTTTCATAACTGATAATTGCCGGAGATATTTCTCCTAAATCAGTAGTGGCAAAGCTTTCCAGTTTTTTGATGTCTCTGACGTAAGCGTCTAATGTGTTGTCAGAGAAGCTTTTCTCAAATTTAAGATAATTTGAGAAGTCTGTAATTTTTTCGGACCAATTCATATTTGTGTTTTTTTTAATTGTTTTTAAAATATAATATTTATCTCATACGATATATAATTCTTGTTCTGTAATATTTAAAATCTCGATTCCTGCGTTTTTTAAAAATTCTAATCCACTGTCGTCAGAATAGCCAGTCGTATAAACAACTTTTTCAATTCCAGATTGTAATATTAATTTACTGCACTCTTTGCACGGAGACATTGTTATATATAACGTTGCGCCTTTGCAAGATTGTGTGCTGCTGGCTATTTTCAATATAGCGTTGGCTTCTGCGTGAAGTACGAACCAATTGGTTTTTCCATCCTCATCTTCACAATTATTCTCGAAGCCGGAAGGTGTTCCGTTGTAGCCGTCAGAAATTATCATTCTGTCTTTTACGATAAGCGCACCTACTTTTTTTCTCTTACAATAAGATAGATTTGCCCATTCAGACGCCATCTTAAGATAAGCAATATCGAATTTGTTATAATTCATTATTCAAATTTAGTTGAAGGCAGGCTTTCTTTTTTCCAGAAATGCAGAAACGCCTTCTTTAAAATCATCTCCTGAAAATAATTCTCCAAAAGAATCAATCTCAGTTTCCATTCCGTTTTCTTTGTCACTTGCATTCACAGCTTTTATCGCTTTTGCAATGCCAAGTGGAGAGTTTTTCACAATCTGCTCCGCTAATTCCTGAGTTTTGGCCAGCAATTCTTCCAAAGAAAAAACTTCATTTACCAAACCAATTGATTTGGCTTTTTCAGCATTAATCATTTTGGCTGAGAAAATCATCTCATTGGCCAAACCTTTACCTACTAATTTTGGCAATCTCTGCGTTCCTCCATAACCGGGAATCAAACCCAAAGTTACTTCCGGTAAACCTAATTTTGCATTTTCCGAAGCGTATCGGATGTGGCAAGATAACGCCAATTCCAATCCTCCGCCCAAAGCAAAACCATTGATGGCTGCAATCACAGGTTTGTTAAAATCTTCTATTTTCTGAAAAACCAAATGTCCCCTTTTTGATAGTTGTTTCGCTTTTTCTGAACTGTAAGCAGAAAATTCTTTGATATCTGCACCAGCCACGAAAGATTTTTCTCCACTTCCTGTAACGATAACGCAGTTCACATTTTTATCAGAAGCCAAATTATCAAACACATTTTCCAAATCGTTCAAAACCTGAGCGTTCAAAGCATTTAAGCTTTCTGGTCTGTTGATGGTTACAATGGCAATTTTTCCGTCTAACGTTAATTTTATACTTTCGTAATTCATTTCAAAAAGAAGATTATTAATTAATTCTAAAATGATTAAAAATCGAATTTAGAAATTTCTGCAATATAAACAAAATATTAATGAACAATTAACATTTATATTCTTTATTTATTAACCATTGTAAATTATAATAATGAAAACTTTATTCAAAACGGCTCAATATTCATTTAAAATTTACATATCCCTATTTGCGCTTTTTGTGATTTCTTGTGGAAGTAGAGATTCTTCAAACAATTATGCAGGATACAAATTCACAACAGTTTCTTATTATGCTAATAAATTTGATGGTAAAAAGACGGCAAGCGGAGAAACTTACAGGCATTCTAAAATGACTGGCGCTCACAAGTCGTTTTCTTTCGGAACGAGAGTAGAAATCGTAAATATTGAAAATGATAAATCGGTTATCATTATTGTAAATGACAGAGGTCCGCTAAAATCTTCCAGAGAATTCGATTTGAGTCAAGGTGCTTTCAGTAAAATTTCAAATCTGAATAACGGAATCGTAAAAGTAAAATATAGAATCGTTAAATAATACTGCAATTTTCTATTTGTGATAAATGTTAAGAAATGATTCATCACATAATATATTTAAAAATGTTTAAATTTGCAATGCTTTTAAAAAAGTAAACAAATAAAAATCTTAAAAAATAACATCAAGACAATGAGTTACATTTCATTTATCGAAGCAAGACAAATATTAGATTCCAGAGGGAATCCAACAATTGAAGTAGATGTTTTCACAGAAAGTGGAGCAATGGGGCGTGCAGCAGTACCTTCTGGAGCGTCTACAGGTGAGCACGAAGCGGTTGAATTAAGAGATGGTGCACCAGAATTTTTAGGAAAAGGTGTTTTGAAAGCGGTTGAAAATGTGAAAGAAATCATCGCTCCGGAATTGATTGGTCTTCCGGTTTTCGAACAAAATCTTATCGATGCTGTAATGATCGACCTTGATGGAACTTCTAACAAAGGAAAATTAGGTGCAAATGCAATTCTTGGCGTTTCTTTGGCTGTTGCAAAAGCTGCTGCTAACGAACTGAGAATGCCTCTTTATAAATATGTAGGTGGTGTAAACGCAAATACACTTCCGGTTCCAATGATGAACGTGATCAACGGTGGTTCTCACTCAGATGCACCAATCGCTTTCCAGGAATTTATGGTGATGCCGGTAAAAGCAGATTCTTTCTCTCACGCATTGAGAAAAGGAACTGAAATTTTCCACAGCTTGAAATCAATTCTTCACGGTAGAGGATTGTCCACAGCTGTCGGAGACGAAGGTGGATTTGCGCCAACTTTCACAGGAACCGAAGATGCTTTGGATACTTTATTACAAGCTATCGAAAAAGCAGGTTACAAGCCAGGAGACGATATTATGATCGCTTTGGATTGCGCGGCTTCAGAATTCTACAAAGATGGTGTTTACGATTACAGAAAATTCCAGACGCCAGATGCGCCAGTGTTCTCAAGCAGCGAGCAGGTTTCTTACCTGGCAGAATTGGCAAACAAATATCCAATTATCTCTATCGAGGACGGAATGCAGGAAAATGACTGGGCAGGTTGGAAAGAATTGACAGATAAAATCGGAGACAGAGTTCAGTTGGTTGGTGATGATTTATTCGTAACTAATGTTGAAAGATTGTCTAGAGGTATCAAAGAAAATACAGCCAACTCAATCCTTGTAAAAGTTAACCAAATTGGTTCTCTTTCTGAAACAATGGCTGCTGTCCAAATGGCTCAACAAAACAAATATACAACCGTAATGTCTCACAGATCTGGTGAAACTGAAGATTCTACAATTGCAGATCTTGCCGTAGCACAAAACTGTGGACAGATCAAAACCGGTTCTGCTTCCAGATCTGATAGAATGGCGAAGTATAACCAATTATTGAGAATTGAAGAAGCTCTAGGTGAAACTGCGGTTTTCCCAGGATTGGACGCTTTCAAAATCAAAAGATAAGATTTAACAAAAATTTATAATTTGAAGCATCCCGAATATTCGGGATGTTTTTTTTATTTTATTTGATTGTAAATCAATGAGTTGAAAATTTGAATTTTTCACAAAGAAATTATTTTTTTGTTCAATTATTAGCATCAATAGAATCAATTGCCTGATATGACTTTTGTCAGTTGACCATTTCCGGGTAAAGTGCTATATTTAGCAGATAAAATTATTTATAAAATGTCAGATAATAAAGTTATATTAAATTACGATGGGAAAAGCTTTGAATATCCGATCGTAGATAGTACTATCGGGGACAGAGGAATTGATATTTCCAAACTGAGAGACCAAACGGGATTAATCACTTTGGATCTTGGTTACAAAAACACAGGTGCTACCATTAGTGAAATTACTTACCTAGATGGTGATAAAGGAGAATTGCTGTACAGAGGTTATCCGATTGAACAAATCGCTGAAAAATCTAATTTTACAGAGGTAATGTATCTTTTGCTTCACGGTGAATTACCAAAAGAAGAGCAGTTCAACAGCTTCGAAAATAACATCAAAAAATATAATTTTGTTGCAGATGAGCTTAAAAAATTAATTGATGTTTTCCCACGTTCTGCGCATCCAATGGGTGTTTTGTCTTCTTTGACATCTGCATTGACGGCTTTCAACCCGAAAGCGGTAAATGTTCAATCAAAAGAAGAAATGGATCTTGCTGCAGAATTGATGATTGCTAAGTTCTCTCATCTTTGTGCCTGGACTTACAGAAAAACACAAGGTTTGCCAATCAATCACGGAGACAATAGTCTGAATTATGTAGAGAATTTCTACAAAATGGCTTTCAAACTTCCAAATCAGGAGTTTGTGATGGATCCGGTTGTGGTTGCAGCTTTGGACAAATTATTGATCCTTCACGCAGATCACGAGCAAAACTGTTCCACTTCTACTGTAAGAATGGTTGGTTCTGCTCACACAGGTCTCTTTGCTTCTATTTCTTCCGGAGTTTCTGCACTTTGGGGTCCACTTCACGGTGGTGCCAACCAAGCCGTTATCGAGATGTTGGAATTGATTGAAAAAGATGGTGGCGATGTTAACAAATGGGTTGAGAAAGCCAAAGATAAAAACGACAGTTTCAGATTGATGGGCTTCGGACACAGAGTTTACAAAAACTTTGACCCAAGAGCAAAGATCATTAAGAAAGCGGCAGATGATATTTTAAACTCATTAGGAATCCAAGATAAAGCGCTTGACATTGCAATGCAATTAGAGAAAGTAGCATTAGAAGATGAGTACTTCATCGAAAGAAAATTATACCCTAACGTAGATTTCTACTCAGGAATCATTTACAGAGCTTTGGGAATCCCTACAGAAATGTTCACTGTAATGTTTGCTCTAGGAAGATTACCAGGATGGATTGCTCAATGGAGAGAAATGAGACTGAAAGGTGACCCAATCGGAAGACCAAGACAAATCTACCAAGGTGCTCAGGAAAGAAATTACCTTGATATCAAGAGTAGATAATCACTTTTAAATAAATTAATAATCCCCGAAAATCAGTTTTTGGGGATTATTTTTTTCTGATATTGGCAATCATATTAATGTTATAGCAATAAGTTATGGGCATTATCAAAGTCTTTATTACTTAAACAATTTAGAGAAAAATAAATTTTATTTTGCCCCGAAATTGAGAGTTAGAATTTTAGTAAATTTACATTACTCACAAAATATTTAGAGCCAATGACTTTCGGGCAGCAAATGTTATTTTTTTTTAGCGCTATAGGGGCTTTCAATGGGCTTCTGCTTGGACTTTATTTATTGTTTGTTAAAAGAATAAAATATATTCAGGATTTCTTTTTAGGTTTTATTTTGTTAACATTAAGCATCCGGGTAGCAATTTCTGTGGGTATTTATTTTTATCCGGAGTGGCCAAGGATTATTCCGTATTTTGGACTGGCTGCTTTATATTTCACTGGTCCGGCATTATATTATTATGTGCGGTCATCATTTTTCCAAGATCAGTTTGACTTAAAAGATTGCAAAAAATCATTCGGGATTTTAACTATAATTTTGGCTGTTGTTGGGATTTTATATCTGTTTTTTCCAGTAATGTGGGATAGATATTTTGCAACATTTGTCTACGGAGTTTGGTCGGTTTTTGTTATTCTCTCTGTATATCAATATTATGTTTTTTCAAGATCGAACTCAAAAACTTCAAATAAATTCACACTTCCGGTTTTGCTGAGTAATGTGATTATTTTTGCTGCTTATCAATTTATTTCCACAGGTTGGTTGCAAATATATTGTGCTGGTGGAAGTTTGGTTTTTTCATTTGTTTTGTATGCTAATTTTTTGATTTTATTTGATAAAAAACATCAACCCTCGGCTACAAAAGAACCCAATAGATATTCAAATAAAAAGATTTCTGATGAACAGGTGGAAAATTTTGTTTCAAAATTGGAAAGATTAATGCAGGAGGAAGGATTGTACAAAAATCCTAACCTAAAATTAACTGATCTGGCAATAGAAATGAAGACGTCTTCTCATCAGCTTTCCCAATTGTTGAATGATAATTTGAGCAAAAGCTTTTCTACATACATCAACGAATACAGAATCGAAGAAGCTTGTAGATTAATAGAAAATGATTCGTACTTGAAGATTGAGGAGATTGGTTATGAGGTGGGCTTTAATTCTAAATCTACATTTTTTTCCACTTTCAAAAAAATAAAAAATACCACTCCGCTTTTATATAAACAATCGAAAATACCTTTGGAGTCTATCCTGCAGAGTTCTGGATTATAATTCTGTACTTCGGAATTTGTATTTCAAAACCCGTTTTTTATTCATTCAAGATACTTTTGGTCTCATAAAATTTAGAATTTATGATAGCCAAATTATGGATCTTGATCCTGTTATTCCTTTTGACCTTTTTTGCAAAATCACAACAAATAGATTCTTTGCAGCAAAAAGATTCCATCAAAACAATTTCTGAAGTAATCATTCAGTCCTCCCGAAGGAATTTAAAATTAAATGATGGAAATATGGTAATGAGTGTTGCCAATAACAAAGACTTTAAAACTTCAACCAATATTCTTGAAGTTCTTCGGAAAACACCTAATGTAACTGTTGATCCGGAAGGCGAAATTTTTATTGGTGGAAGAATTTCTCCGGCGATTTTTATTAATGGAAAACCTGTTGTGATGAGCAGTCAGGAATTACGGACTTACCTTAGCTCCTTATCTCCTGAAATGGTAGAATCTATTGAAGTCAATACAAATCCGTCTTCGAAGTATGATGCAGAATTTAAAGGAATTATTGATATTAAATTAAAAAAGAATACCAATCTTGGCTGGAAAGGAAATTACAATGGAACAGTTCAGACTAATAAGTTTAATTACCGTGAAAACTCTTTGAATTTATTTTACAATACATCAAAAGTGGCTTATAATGTTCAATTTGGTTATAACAATGGGATTTCAACATACCGTTACAATGCTTTGCAACGATTGGCAAATACCAATGTGATGAGAACAGGCACGTACCAAAAAGATGATGGAGAAGTATATAATATTCAAACGGGAATTGATTTTAGAATAAACGATAAGCACAGATTGGGACTGAATCTTAGAAGCAACTTCCGAGAAAATAATAGAAGTCGGTTAGGTTCCCTGTATACAACAAATCTTGATGGAACTGAATTAATTTTAAATACGGAAAGTTTAAATCCCACTATATATCATCAAAGCAATTATGGAATCTCAACGTATTATTCTTTTCAAAGTAAAGATTTTAAATTGAATTTTTTAGGGAACTATCTTTCCGTTGAGAATAAACAAAAAGATGATTTTATTAATAAAGAAAAATCAAATTCTCAGATTTTGTCATATTGGAAATCTGATCTGTTAAATAAAATAAATATTTACTCTGCTCAAATTGATGGTTCTCAGAAATTGGGGAATGCAACCCTTGATGGAGGAATAAAATACAGCCAATCGGATACAAATAATAATATCAGATATGATACGTTGGCGGTAAATAACCAGTTTGTTTTTGATGCTAACCGGAGCAATATATTTGTCTATAAAGAAAAAATAATTGCTGGATATATAGCGTACAGCCAGAGATTTAATAAGCTTCAAATCAATGCTGGTTTGAGATTTGAGAATACGAAAAGTATTTCTGATGCGGTTACAATAGATTCAACTGTTACTCGGAATTATATGGAATGGTTACCTTCTTTTGTCGCAAATTACACTTTTAATAAAAATAATGAACTATCGGTTTCCTACAGCCGAAAAATGACCCGACCGATTTTTTCACAACTCAATCCGTTTCGTTTTTATTTCAGTCCGTTGAATTATTGGATAGGAAATCCTTATCTGCAACCTTCTTTTACGAGTCAGATCAAAGCAACTTTTCGCCACAAAAACTGGCTGACAAGTTTAACTGTAGGAAAAGAAAAAGATGTTATGACCCGTTATCCACTTTACAATCCGGAAACCAATGTGCTGGAATATTTAGGGACTAATTTACCTTATCGGAATTTTGCGGTCTTAGAAACCAGCTTTCCTCTAAAAATTACAAAGTGGTGGGATGTGAATACTCAGTTTTCAGGCTTTTATAATTACGAGTTTCGCCCGTATCTTGGAGAAGTTTTTGCTCTAAAGATTTATAACTATGAGTTTCGATTGAATCAGGTTCTCTCCCTTCCGAAAGGATATACTGTAAATATTTTTGCAAATTTTGAATCAAAAACCGGAAATAGTTTGTACATCATCAAATCCCGTTATTCGGCAGATATTTCCATTCAGAAATCTTGGTTTGGGAATGCATTAAATACAAAACTGAGCTTCAATAATATTTTTGATTCCTATGACCAGCGATTGGAATTCAGACATAAACAGATTATGGATAATCGTTTTACACACTGGTGGGACAGCCGGAAATTTATATTAGCATTGAGTTATAATTTTGGAACATCAAAATATCAGACCAAAGACGTTCAGAAAACGGAAGAAGAAAATCGTGTAAGATAAAAGCAGACCTGTTTTTGGGGAAAGGTGTAATGAATTTAAGGTAGTATTAATTAAATTTTATTGAATAGATGATTTTTGGAAAATATTTTGTGAATGAAATTATCTATGAAAGACCTTTACTTAAGAAGATAAGTGTGTAGGTTTATGAATGGACTTGAGTAAAAAACTATAATAATAAGATTTTGCAGAATAGCATTTGAACAGTTACTAAAAACCCTGCAAAAGTTTTCCAGATACAGACCTTTACTTATATTTGTAGCATTGCATATATCTTTATGAAGCTAAATATTAAAAACGAAACAGGAAGACTAAAATCAGTTGTTCTTGGACAACCAAAATCCAATGGACCAGTTCCTACGCTTGCAGAAAGCTATGATGCAAAATCATATAATACCATAGAAAATAATATTTATCCTAAAGAAGAAGATATTATATTCGAAATGTCGGAATTTGAGAAAGTTCTGAAAAAATATGATGTTGAGGTTTTCCGCCCGAAAATCATCAAAGATTACAATCAGGTTTTTGCACGTGATGTTGCATTCGTTATCGAAGATAAAATGATCATTTCCAATATCATTCCTGATCGTGCAGATGAGCAGGAAGCTTACCGACATATCATCGATAAAGTATCCTGGAGAAACGTTATCAATCTTCCCGAAAAGGCTCATATTGAGGGAGGCGATGTCATCGTTTGGGACGAATTCCTTTTTATTGGAACAAGTTACAGCCCGGATTACCGAAATCTGAAAACAGCCAGAACCAACGAATATGCCATTGAAATACTGAAAGAATATTTTCCTAAAAAAAGAATCATCGATTTGGATTTAAAAAAAAGTGACACAAAACCTTACGAAGGAATTTTGCATTTAGATTGTACCTTCAACCCGATTGGTGAGGACAAGTGTGTGATTTACAAGAACGGATTTGTGGACGAAGATGATTATCAATTGGTTCTCGATATTTTTGGTGAGGAAAATTGCTTTAATATCAATGATGAAGAGATGTTTCAAATGTTCCCGAATGTGTTTTCAATCGCACCCGATGTTGTAGTCTCTGACAAAGCTTTCACACGAATGAACGACCATTTTCGAAACGAATGGGGAATTACGGTTGAAGAAATTCCTTACAGAGAAATTTCCAAAATGGGTGGGTTGTTGAGATGTTCGACTTTGCCTTTAGTAAGAGAATAATTTGTATGGTGAGTACAAAAATTTTATTCAATAACAATTGGATTGCTTTTTTGTTTTTAGCAATCTCATTTTCTTTAATTTACAATCCATTTACAAAGTTTCCATATACTTTTTGTGTAATTATTTTAGTCATCCTTTTATTTACATTTCTACAGGACGGGAATTTAAAAGGTCTCAATTTCAATAAAATAAAATTTTCAGATATTAAAGTAATATTAGTTTGCTATCTGATCTTAGAGCTTTCTATGGATTTTGTTTTTCAGCCTTTGGTCAGTAAAATTTTTAATGAGCCAGCAGATTATTCCTCATTTAATATCATAGAAGGAAACTCAGGTAAATATTTTAAATGGCTTATTAATATGTGGATAAGTGCTGCTATTGGGGAAGAACTTCTGTTTCGAAGTTTTGCCTTTTTACAGTTTAGAAAGATATTTGGTGAGAAGAAAGTATGGCTTGTTTTATTAAGTGCAGTAATGTTTTCTTTACCACACTTATATCAAGGAATCTCAGGATTGGTAATGACTTTTTTATTTGGATTGGCGTTCGGCTTTATCTATTTAAAATTTAATAATATTTGGATTAATGTTATTATACACGGTCTCGTAGATACTGTCTTTCTCACTCTAAGTTATTACGGAATGACCGATTTTTATTCAGGATTTTAATCATATTAGATAAAAAATGCAAACAACAGATACAGTTTTAATGATAGAACCAGTCGCTTTCGGATTCAACGAGCAAACGGCGGTTAACAATTATTTTCAGGTTCAGCAGGAAGGCAATGTTCAAGGTGAAGCTTTGAAAGAATTCAATTCTTTTGTTGAAAAACTGAGAGCCAAAGGCATCAATGTCATTACCATAAAAGATACACTTGACCCGAAAACGCCAGATTCTATTTTTCCCAATAACTGGGTGAGTTTCCACGCTGATGGAAAAGTGGTTCTATATCCAATGTTTGCCGAGAACAGACGTTTGGAAAGACGCGAAGATATCATCAATCAAATCAAAGAACAATTTGAGGTGAAAAAAATCATCGATTATTCTGAGATCGAAAAGCAAAATAAATATCTGGAAGGAACGGGAAGTATGATTTTCGACCACGATAATAAGATCGCTTACGGTTCGGTTTCGTTGAGGTTAGATGAAGAATTATTCAGAAAATTCTGTAGTGAGTTTGGTTTCACGCCTGTGGTTTTCCATTCTTATCAGACGGCTGGCGAAGAAAGATTACCAATCTATCATACCAATGTGATGATGTGTGTTGCAGACAAATTTGTGGTAATTTGTCTGGATTGCATCGATGATGAATTGGAAAGAGAAAAAGTCATCGAGACTATCAAAAACTCAGGAAAAGAATTGATAGAAATCTCCGAAGACCAAATGCAGAATTTCGCCGGAAATATGCTTCAGGTTCAAAACAATTCTGGAGAAAAATTCTTGATAATGAGCCAAAGTGCTTACCAATCTTTGAATAAAGAACAGGTTTCTGCTATCGAAAAATATTGCGAAATCATTTATTCGGATTTGGAAGTGATAGAAACTAACGGAGGCGGAAGTGCCAGATGTATGTTGGCTGAGGTTTTCTTACCGAAGAAATAAAATCATTCAAATAAAAATCAAAAATCCCGTCTTGTAATAAAACTCGACGGGATTTTCTTTTTGAAAAATTTAACGTGATATATAATGTAGTTATCTGGTGCGGTTTTTAATATCCTTGTCTGCGCTGCTGATGTCTCTTATTTTCTCAACTTTTTTGTTCCCGAAGTTATAAGTAATACTGAAGTTCACGCTTTGGTTGTATTGATTTTGGTTGATGTAATTGTAATTACCATTGTTTTGGTAATCGCTGATGATGACTTTATTGGTTTTCAGAATATCAAATATTTCCAGATTGAAAGTCCAGTCGTTCCACACTTTTTTGATGCTGGCATCCAGACTCATTAGAGATTTTAACTGTCCCAATTCGATTTGCTGATTATCAACATACCAATAATTGACACCTAAAAACCAGGTTTTGTTTTTGTCCAATCTTATGGTGTTGTTCGTTTGGATGAGCAAACTGTTAGATTTAATTTTGTTCACATAATCTGGAAAAACATCACCTGTAATTGGATCCGTATTTAGGAAACCGTTGTTTACATTTCTCTGCATCCCGATGTTGAAGTTCGAAGTCAGATATTGTTTGAAAAAAGATTTCTGCATCCCAAGCATTGCGGACATCTCCTGCTTGTCGCCAAAGTTGGTTCTGATGTAGCGCAATTCTCTGTCTGTGATTTGATTGCCGTTGGCATCCAAAACAGGTTGTCCACTCTCATTGAGTCTTACTTTATCTCTTTGCAGCGGAACCTGCGTAATCACATTTTTTGTAAGCGAATGATTGATAATCAGGAAATAAGAATTCTTCAACATATAAGTAAACTCGTTGGTGTAAACCGAAGATGCTTTCACAAAAGGATTATTCTGAGTATAGTTGACATTCGTAAGGTAATTCTTAACCGGATTCAGTTCCCAGAAACTTGGTCGTCTCATTCTGCTGGAGAATGCGTAGGAAATATTGTTTTTATCGTTGATGGCATAATTCAGAGAAACATAAGGCAACAAATTATTATAATTCCTGTCGATGTTGCTGAAATCTGAATTGTCCGATTTCCCAACACTGCTGGTCAACTCATATCTGGAACCGATTTTTCCTGAGAATTTATCAGAAAATTTCTTTTCCAATGTCAGATAGAAACCAAATATATTCTCATCGTAGATAAAATGATTTGGTGTAGCAATGGGACCGCTGATAGGTTTTCCATATTGGTCTACCAGATTTCCATTTTTATCATAATAATAAGTGTCATTCTTGGTATCGTTGTCGGTTTTTGTTTTGTTAAAATTTCCTCCGACAGAAACTGTAAAATCACTTTTGAATTTTTTGATATAATCAATGGTAGATGAAAAATTATTGATAATCTGTGGCGTGCTTTGCGCAATGACAGTTGATGGATTCAGAAGTTGTCTGCTCAGATCCGTTGTGTAAGTTCTGTTATCGGCATTCTGAAATCTTTTGTAGTTAAGATACGCAGCGTTCAGATTCAATTTACTACCGAGCGTGTCTGTTTTCAATTCATAATTCAGGTTGATAGAGTTATTGTATGAACGCGAATTTTCAATATTTTTTGTAAGACTGTATCTGGTTTCTTTGTCGCCGTCAGCATTAGGTGCAACAATCGTATTGAAAAGGTTGGAGCCGGATCCGTAGCTTTTGTTCGCCCAAGAGTTCCATGTCAAAGCCAAATTGCTGTTGTCGTTCAACTGATAATCGATGTTCAAGTATCCGCCTAGGTTTTTATTAGGATCTGTCACGCGACCTTCGGATTGATTGCTGGTTACACTGCTTCCGTTTTTCAAAATATAATATTGCTCCTGAATGTTCTCGCTTGTATTGATGTTCGTGCTGATTCCTAATTTATCCTTTCTATAATTGAGAGAAACACCTGCAGAAGAAGAATTGTAATAGCTTTGGGAATTTCCCATTCTGAGATTTCCGTTCAAACCATCGGTCATTTTTTTCTTCAAAACGATGTTGATGATTCCATCAGAAGATTCCACCTGAAACTCACTTCCTGGAAGCGTGATCACTTCTATTTTCTGGATATTTTCCGCCGGTGTATTTTTTAGGAATTGAGTTAGCGACTCCGCATCCATATTGGTTTTTCTTCCATTGATGAAAATAACCGCATTGTTTTTCCCAATGATTTTCAAAGTTTTATCATCCGTTGAAGAAACCAAAGGCGTTTGTTTCAAAAGATTAAAAGCGGTATTTCCTTTAGCAACTGGCGAAGCAGCAACATCATAAACAAAACGGTCACTTTGTTTTTTGAAGACTTGTTTTGTGAGCGTAACGGCTTCTATATTTTTTGTTGTCGCAGTATCTTTTTTAGGCGTTTCCTGTGCATAAATCAATCCTGAGAAAAATATGGCAGCGATGAGAGTCTTGGTTTTCATAATTTATTTTTTGAGAGTAATAGTTTATTTTTTCTTGATTAAGTTCTTGAGCGGATAGCATCGTTGGCAGATTTCACCTCTCTCGCTTTTTTTAGTTTTTGATTTCCGAAGTTGTAAGTCACATTGATGTTCAACTCTCTTCCGTATTTGAAACTTCTAACCGTGTTGTAACTGCCTTTCGCTTGTGTTGTTCTGATGTCATCAATATTGGAGTTGAAAAGGTCATTCACTTCTACCAGGAATGTGAAATTCCCCATTATTTTTTTGACACTCAAATCCAAACTTTGTTGCGAGTAGAATGTCCCCATTTCCACTTCTCTTGTTGGCATCAACCAGTAATTGACACCCAGGAACCAATCTTTTTTCGCTGATAATCTTACCATATTGTTCACTTGGAAGAAAGAATTCAACGTTTTTACATCAATAACAAAAGGCTCCAAAGTTTCCGTAATTCCTTCTATTGGTTGAGAAGTTGGGTCTTTCGTTACACCACCTTTAAAAGTGGCATACTCCAGGTTGACAGAATAATTGGTTGTCCAAATATCACCGAACCAGGATTTGTTCATTCCTAAAGTCAACCCAATCTGCTTGTTATTACCATAATTGGTTCTGATGTATCTTAAGAAATCAATTTTTTCGCCTGTAAGATTATCGATAGTTTGTCCTTGTAACGGAAGCTGTCCATAAGCATTATCAGCATAATTGAAACTCACATTAGCATAGAAAGCATTCTTGTACATATAATTGATTTCCTGATTATAATTCCTTGAAGCCTGCATAAAAGGATTGTTCTGAATATAATTGGTTGGTGTAAAGTACGTTCTGGAAGGATTCAGTTGTCCGAATCCAGGTCTTCTCACGCGGCTGGAAAAACTATAAGTAATGTTGTTGTTTTCGTTAATGGCATAATTCAAAGTTGCGTAAGGCAGAAGATTATTATAATTTCTTTCAAAACCGATGTCAGATTTTCCAACAACATCGCCTGTACTCAACGTAGCCTCGAATCTTGTTCCGATTTTTCCCGAGAATTTGTCAGAGAATTTTCTTTCAAAAGTGGCATAAGCACCGATGATATTTTCTTTATAAATGAAATGATTGGAAAGCGTATTATTGGTTACAAATTGAGTTCCGTCAAAGTCATTTTGTCTCGTATCGCTGTCTGTATTGGTGTAGTTGTAGCTGCTTCCGATAGCAAATGTACTTTCATTTCTGAATTTTTTGATGTAATCAATATTCGCAGCGTAATTATTAATAATCTGAGGGACAGCTTGCTGGAAAGCGCTATATCTACCGTCAGCTTTTAGTGGAAAAGATTCTCCCAAACTCACTTTGTCTCTGTTGAACCATAAATAAGAAACGTTTGAAGTCAATTTACTTCCAAGCGTATCTGTTTTGACTTCATAATTCAGATTGAAATTGTGATTTCTTGTTTGTGCATCTTCCTGATTAACAGTTCTGTTGGAAAGGATTCCGTTTTCATAATTCGTCATATCCAAAACAGACCCGAAGCTCTTATTGTATCGCATATTATAACTGAACCCAAGATTTTGTTTTTTGTTGATTTCATAATCGATATTCAGACTTCCGCCATAGTTTTTATTCGGGTCATCCATAGTTCCGATAGAATTATTTTGAAATGTTGAATTACCATTCGTCAAAGTGTAATTTTCTCTTTCTCGGTAACTTCCCATATTGAAGTTGGAATTGAAAGACCATTTGTCCTGTCTGGCGTTGAAGGCAATTCCGGAAGAAGGATTGTTGTAAAAACTCTGGCTGTTGTTCATTTTCAAAGTTCCATTGTAGCCATTCGTTTTACTTTTTTTCATCACAATGTTGATGACACCTTCGTTCGCTTCAACTTGAAACTCACTTCCAGGAACGGTTACGACTTCGATTCTTTGGATGTTTTCGGATGGTGTATTTTTTAGCATTTCTGTAATCGCTTCGGCATCCATCAAAGTTTTTTTTCCATTGATGTAGAAAACCACATTCGATTTTCCCATTATTTTGAAAGTCTTTCCATCTGTGCTGGACAACATTGGCGTCTGCTGCAAAAGATTGAAAGAATTAGTTCCCTTTGCGATAGGAGAGGAAGCAACATCGTAAACAAATCGGTCAGATTTTTTCACGAAAACTTTTTTGTTAAGTTTTACTTCTTCGATTGATTTTATCTGGTCTGAACTTTTTTGTGTTTGCTGAGCAGAAATCATTCCTGAGAAAAAAATAACTGCGATTAGGATTTTAGCTTTCATAATACTAGGTTTTGATAAAGTAGTTTGTAGTTTCTAATATTTAACATTGCAAAGATATATATTAAAATTAGTATTATGCAATACAAAGTAGTAAATAAACGTTGTGATTGATTTTAACTAATTGATTTTCAGAACTAAAAATTTTTAGTCTGATTTATAAGTAAGACAATTGCGATCAGAAATATGTTACATCAGAATTCGAAAAAAATAAAAAAGCCTTTGCAAATTTTGCAATGGCTTCATTATCCGAAGATTCGGATGAGAAATTTTTAAGGTTTTGTTTTAAATTTTAAGATGCAACTCTAATTTTAAAAAAAACTTTTGTGTCTTTGTGGTTTTTGAATTAAATCAAAACCGCATTTGGATTTTCAAATTCTTCATTTTTTTCGAAATGAGAAAGACTCGTCAAAGTAGAAGTTGCAATCTGTTCCAAAGCTTCTTCCGTGAAAAAAGCCTGATGCGCCGTTACCAAAACATTCGGGAAACTCATCAAACGCTGAATGGTGTCATCTTCGATAATCGTATGAGAAAGGTCTCGGAAAAACAATTTTTCTTCCTGTTCATAAACGTCGATTCCCAGATAGCCGATGTGTTTGGATTTCAGACCGTCAATCACGGCTTTTGTATCAATCAATCCGCCACGGCTTGTATTTATTAACATCACATTTTCTTTCATTTTCGCGATAGAATTTTTATTAATTAAATGATGCGTAGAATCCATCAGCGGACAATGAAGCGAAATAACATCGGACTGAGAAAGTAATTGTTCTTGAGAAATATATTCAATTCCTAAATCCTTGAGCTCCTGATTTTCCTTAATATCATAAGCCAAAACTCTTGCACCAAATCCTTTCGCAATTTTCGCAAAAGCCGCACCGATATTTCCGGTTCCGATAACACTAATTGTTTTTTGATAGAGATTAAATCCCATCAATCCATTCAAAGCAAAGTTCTGTTCACGAACTCGGTTGTAGGCTTTGTGCGTTTTTCTGTTGAGTGTGAGAATCATCGCCATTGCGTGTTCTGCAACAGCTTCGGGAGAATAAGCGGGAACTCTGCAAACTCTCAGACCAAGACGTTTCGCCGCTTCCAAATCCACATTATTGAAACCTGCGCATCGTAACGCAATATATTTCACACCTTTTTTGGCGAGATGTTCCAGAACTTCTGCATCCAGTTTGTCATTCACAAAAGCGCAAACTGCATCTGTGTTTTCGATGAGATTCAGAACGTGCGGGCCGAGATGTGTTTCAAAATGGTCCAATTCAAAATTGAAATTCTTGTTGACTTTGCCAAAAAATTCTTTGTCATAAGGCTTTGAAGAGAAGAATGTGATTTTCATATTTTAAAGTTATTAGATTATGATTTAATTTTTTCAACCACAAAAGTCACATAAGATTTTCATTTATTTACTTATAAAAAAGTACAAATAAGCTTTATTGATATTTACTTTTCAATCTTTTGCATCAATGAGATTTTTAATATTTTCCTTTGGTGACTTTTGTGGTCAATGAGCTTTAATTTAAAAAAGAAAATTTTACTCAACCCGATTTTTTCGGGCTAATTTTTTATCAACCCAAATTGTGGCAAAAGGAAAAAATGCGCCCATCAATGCAAAAATAAAATCTTCGTCATCCCACGCATATATTTTTCTTATCGCGGGAAGAAGAACAAGGTAAAGGGTGAAAAATAAGCCGTGGATACTGCCAACAGTACTGATGTAGATGATTGCGAAAAGTCCTGTTGGCTCTACGCGAATCCAAATCATCGCTGTGAAAAGGAAAAGCCAGGAAGCGGCTTCTAAAAAGCAAACCTGCTTAAACCATTTGATGAGTTTTTCTTCGGGATATTTGGCGTAATATTTTTCGATTAAGTTCATATTAAAGCAAAGATAAAAGAATAAAGAACAAGAAAATCGATTGATGATTAAACTCATTTATTTATAAAAACTACTTCCATCCAAATATTCAAAAACTTCCGGAGGTAGCATTGGCCGAGTATTTTTACCTGATTTTATCATATTTCTGATTTCTGTTGCAGACAATTCGATGATTGGTGCATTGATAATTGAAATATTTTCGTGTTGCAAATAATCATCTTTTTTTTCTTCTCCGAAAATTCTAGGATAAACAATCACGTGGTATTTTTCCAAAAGCAATTCGTAGTTTTTCCATTTATGAAGACTTTTTAAGTTGTCTTCGCCCATTATCAATGAAAAAGAATGATCCGGATATTTTTCATTCAGATAAGTCAATGTATCAATGGTGTAACTTGGAACGGGAAGGGAAAATTCTACATTTGAAGCGCGCATTTTTGGATAATTCTTAATGGCCAATTGAACCATATCCAAACGGTTGTGGTCTTTCAGCAAAGATTTTTTGTCTTTGAATGGATTTTGCGGACTCACAACAAACCAAAGTTCCTGCATATCCGTATTTTCCAAAATATAATTCGCCAAAATCAAATGCCCAATATGGATAGGGTTAAACGAACCGAAAAATAGTCCAATCTTTTTATTGTTTTCCAAAATTAGAAAAGGTTTTGAACCTCAAATTTATAGAAATAAAATTTTATTCTTCAGATCAAATTCGAATTCATATTCGCAGGGTTGTAAATAAAAAATGCCCCTAAAAAGCAAAATAGTTTTTTAGGGCAATTTATTTAAGGTATTTTAATTTTATAAAAGATCATTTTTGTGTCCACCGCTTTGAAGTTTAATTCTTTTTTTCTAAACTCCGGACTCATCATAATAATACTCAAATTCTTCATTAGAAGTTACATCATTTGCTCCACCTTTAACTACAGTCATTTCTTTTGCTGAAAGTTTTTTCAAGTTTGTTTTTGTTTTCATTTTAAATTATTTTAACCGTGATGGAGATCATTATTATTTTTAATTAAATCCAAAATGTTTTACTTTTTTATCAAATTGTTCAAGTTTAACAAAAATAAAAGAAACATCTATAAATGACCGAATTCTAATTCATATCAAGCAATTTCTCAATTATAGTTTTGATTTTCAAATCAATAGTTTAAATTTGCAGACACAACACAAATGAAATTACTTTTCACGCTCATATTATTTTGCTTTTTTGTCATCAATTCTGCTCAAAAATTGACTCCGGACTCCCTGTTGCTGATTTTAAATAAAACGAAAGGACTTGACAAAATCACAAAGCTTCAGAACCAAATTTCCGAAGCCTATCAAGCCTACGATCCCTATGAGATGCAGAAATATGCAAAGCTTGCTCTCATTAATTCCAGAAAAAGTAATCAAAAAATCCAGGAGGCAATAGCGTTCCAAAATATCGGAATTTCATACATTATTTTAACGGATTATGGTAAGGCTATCCATAATTTTGATGCTTCGGAAAAGATTCTTATTAAACAAAATATCAATTCAGAAGAAATAAAAGAAGCTCTGGCAAAAACTTTGGGTAGCAAAGGCTATGTTTACATGGAGCAGAATAGATATGCAGAAGCTTTGAATTATGATTTTAAGGCTATGAAAATCTATGAAGAACTAAGTAATACACTGCAATTATCTAAGATTTGTAACAATATAGGCGTTGTTTACAGATCAATAAATGATAGTAAAAGGGCATTAGGATATTTCCTGAAAGCAAACAGTCTTCATAAAGATGGGCAAAATCCTGCTATTGCTGTTAGCGCATCCAATATCGGATTGATTTATCTCAATCAAAATCAGAAAAATAAAGCTAAAAAGTATTTTGATGAAAGCTTGAAAGGTTTTAAGGAAACTCCCAATTCTATTGGATTAGGAGAGCTTTATAAGAATTATTCCAGATATTACATTACAAAAAACCAAGTTGAAACAGCTAAAAACTTTTTATTAAAAGCTGAAGAAATTTACAAAAGTATCGAGTATCAGTTCGGGCTTTCGGATACTTATTTACTCTTGGGAGAAATCAATTTTAAAGAAAATAATCTGGAAAAATCTTTGGAATTTGCTGAGAAAAGTTTAGAAATATCTAAAAAACTGAATCTTTCAGAAACCCGAATGAAATCTGAAAAACTACTTTCCGATATTTACGATAAAAAAGGAAATCAAAAATTGGCATTATTCCATCTCAAAAATTATGATTTAGAGAAAGACAATCTCGAAAAAATTATCAATGAGCAGCAACGTCTGAAAACGGAACTCAATTTCCAATATGAAAAGCAACAGCTGGAAAAAAGAGAAAACGCCAATCGGGAAAGGCTGAAATGGATTTTTACATTCACTATTTTGGGAGTTCTATTATTGGGACTATTTTTCTATTATCGAAATAAGGAAAAACAGAAAACAATCCTTCTTCAAAAACAGTTGACCGAGTTTGAGCACAAGGCTTTACATCTACAGATGAATCCTCATTTTGTGTTCAATTGTTTGGCTGCTATTTCGGCATTTGTAATGCAAAACGGGAAAGATGAAGCCATACGTTATCTGGCGAAATTTTCAAAACTGATGCGTTTGACTTTAGAATTTTCCCAGGAATCGATGATTACAATTGATAAGGAAATAGAGGCTTTGCAAAACTATCTTGAGCTGGAGCAGTTGAGGTTTAATGATAAATTCGATTTTAATATTTCCAAAGAATCAAATATTGAAGATGATACAGTAATTCCTTCTTTGCTGTTGCAGCCTTATGTTGAGAATGCCATAATTCACGGCGTAGTTCCTAAAAGTAATAAAGGTTTCATTGATATCACATTTAGACAGATTGAAAATCAGCTAATCTGTATTATCGTAGATAACGGCGTTGGGATTGAACAATCGAAAAAAAATAAAATCAATTTTTTAAACGCTCATAAATCTATGGCAATGGAGATTTCCAAAAAAAGACTGGAAACTCTGGAGCAACTGGAGAATAAAAAAAATGAATTGAGTATTACGGAATTGCGAGATGGTGAAAATGTTTTAGGAACACAGGTTCTTATAAAATTGCCATTGGAATATATAAAAAACAAATGATGATAAATGCAGTTTTAATTGATGATGATCACAATCTTCGGAATGGGATGAAGGCTATGCTTTCTCTGTATGCGCCGGAAATCAATATAATAGGAGAGGCAGAAAGTGTGAAAACGGGAACCCAATTAATTGAGAAAACGAACCCAGAAATTATCTTTTTGGATATTATGATGAATGATGGTTCGGGATTCGATATTCTGGAACAGCTGAATAAGAAGATTTCTTCGCATATTGTTTTCGTGACTGCGCACGAGAAGTTTGCAATCAAGGCATTTCGATTCAGCGCTTTGGATTTTCTTTTGAAACCTGTTGATCCGGAAGATTTACAAACTGTGATCAAAAAAATTAAAAATATTACCAACCAAAATAGTGAGAATAAGAATATTGAGCTTCTTCTGGAAAACATTTCGAAAAAGAATGAGATATTCAAAAAAATTGCATTGTCAACGTCGGATGGGATTCATCTGTTTGAAATTAAGAATATTATCCGTTGCGAATCTGTAGATAATTACACTAAGTTTCATTTCAAAAATCACAAGATGGTTATGATTTCCAAAACATTGAAGGAATATGAGGAATTGTTGTCGGATCAAGGTTTTGAAAGGATTCATCAATCACATCTCATCAACTTGAATGAGTTGAAATCTTATATAAGAAAAGATGGCGGTTTTGTTGTGATGTCGGATGATTCTCAACTTCCGGTTTCCCAGCGGAAGAAGGAAAGATTGCAGGAATTAATTGGCAAACTTTAAATTCTAAATCAAAACAGACAAATTCTAAATGATTTAATATTTTATATAAAAACACGTTAATTTTACATACATAAACACAAATGATGAAAAAACTATTTTTTTGGCTTGTATTCATCTCAGTAGGAATGCAGGCACAAATCAATTTTCCGGATGCGAATTTTAAAACCATTTTATTATCTTCTTCCTCAAGCAACACGATTGCGAAAAATCTAAGCGGAAATTATTTTGCGATAGATGCCAATGGAGATGGCGAAATTAGTTTTGCAGAAGCAAACGCAGTAAGTGAGCTCAAGTTATTACCAAAAATGATAAGCTTTGGAGGAGTCGAAGAGCCAGATTTCAATGAGTTGGACAGGATTATGGATTATGAAGGAATCAATCATTTTTCAAATGCAACATCTATAACATTGAGTAGGATTGCTGTTCCCAATGTTGATTTAAATATATCAGGACTAAGTAATTTAAAGGAGTTTTCAGCAATTTTTTATAATTCTGATCCTGGAAATGTTTCTTTGATCAATTGCCCAAATCTGGAATCACTCAGTATTTCAGGCATTAAGCTTATGGATGGCAACATCATCCCTCAGCTTAAAAGCCTTAGTTTGAATTATGGAACTTCATCAGGAAATTTATTTTTAGATAAAATTCAGAGTGCTAATTTGTTGAAAAATCTGACTCTAAATTGTGATAGTTTCCATTTTGACCCATCTGAAGAATTGATACTCAGTAATCATAATAATCTGAAATCTGTTAGCATTTCTAATATAGGGTTTGATATTATCGACCTCAGTCATTGCGACCAATTGACTTCAGTTTCAATAAAAGGAAATTACCAGATCTATAATCCTTTGCAAGTTGGGACCTTGGATGTGAGTGATTGCCCATTACTTTACAATTTGGATCTGGTAGGAACCAGTACAAATAATAATTCAGGTGTAACTACAATTATTGCAAACAATTGCGCTAGTTTGCAAACAATAAAAAGTGATTCACAATTTCTGCAAGCATTGTATGCAAATAATTGTTCATTACTTAGCATAATAGATTTGTATGCTTGTCAAATTCTTGAAACGAGTAATGTGCCAAATTTAAAAACTATATCTGTTCAGAGATTTGATGGAGAATCTTTTGATGCGACGCCAGCTACCAATCTGGAAGTATTGGATTTTAATTACTTTAATTATTCAACCAGTCCCTATGTCAATGCATTTGGATCTTTAAAAAATCTCACGGTTAAAAATAATGCCTTTTTGAAAAATCTGAGTTTAAATAACCAACCCATCTCTGATTTGGATATTAGCGGAATGCAATCTTTGGAAACGCTTTCGGCAGGTGTCGGATATCGTTTTGGAGGCGATCCTCAACCTGATTTTTCTGCTGAGTTTCTGCATACTTTGAACGCAGAAAACTGTATTGCTTTGAAGAATGTAGATGTCACTGGGCAGATGGGTCTGCTGAGTGCCAATTTCAAAAATTGCCAGTCCTTGGAGAAGTTTGAAATCCTTTTTGCAATGGCACAGAATCACTCAGAATTAAATAAATTGAACTTTGAAAATTGCTTGGCTATTACTGATATTACTGCGAGTCAAACAGAACTTAATGACCTAAACATTAAAAATTGTTCTAGTTTGAAAAATTTGAGTGTTGACGGAAATAATCTGGAGACTTTGATTTTTGTAAATACTCCTAAAATTGAGAATCTTAATATTGGTGGTAGCAAATTATCAACAATAGATGTGTCTTCACTTGAAAATCTCAAAATGATATATTGTCCGGATTCAAAATTTTCATCTTTAGATTTTTCTCAAAATAAAAAATTAGAAGTTATTGCGATTATGGATAATCCATACTTGCAAACGCTTTTCATCAAGAACGGAAAAAAACAATACATTGAAGAATATAATGGTGCTTTTTCTAATACAAATCTTAAGTACATCTGTGCAGACGATTCCGAAATTGAAGAAATAAAATCCAATTTAGCATTTGCCGGTTTAACTACCACCAATGTCAATTCCTACTGCTCCTTTACACCAGGCGGAAGTTACAACACCATTTCAGGAACAGTAAAAATAGATGCGAACAACAATGACTGCGATTCTACAGATAATCCGTTCCAATATTTGAAGCTGAAAGTTGATGATGGAACAAACTCCGGAGAAACCTTCGTTCAGAACGATGGGAAATATGAGTTTTACACACAGTCCGGAAATTTCAATATAATAGCGCTTGCAGAAAATCCAACTTTATTCAACGTTTCTCCGGCAAATTTTTCTACGACTTTTGCAGATGCTAACAATAATGTTTTCACTCAGGATATATGTGTCACTGCCAACGGAATCCAAAACGATGCTGAGGTTGTAATTGCACCACTTACCAATGCAAGACCAGGATTTGATGCAACCTACAAATTAGTCTGGAGAAACAAAGGAAATACAACGCTGTCCGGAAAGGTTATTCTGAATTTTGATTCCAACAAAATGGTTTTTAAAAGCAGTTCTTTGCCATATTCAACATTGAGTAACGGATCGATAGAATTCGATTATGCTAATCTTAAATCATTTGCTAATACAGCTTCAGAAATTACATTCACAATCAATACACCAACAGATTCCAATAATCCTGTGAATATGGGAGATGTGTTGGCCTTCAATGCTCAGATTACACCAACTAATTCGGATATTACACCAGAAGATAATCTTTTCAGTTTCAAGCATATTGTTGTTAATTCTTTTGACCCAAATGATATTGTTTGTCTGGAAGGAGAAACTGTTCCGGTTTCAACAGTAGGAAAATATCTGCACTATGTCATCAATTTTGAGAACACAGGAAATGCAGAGGCGGAAAATATTGTAGTAAAAATGGATGTAGATCCAAACGAATTTGACATCAATACTTTACAGTTGCAAAATGCATCCGCAAATGTTGAAACACGAATTACAGGAGATCAGGTTGAATTTATTTTTAAAAAAATAAAACTTCAGAGTGGCGGACACGGTGGTGTACTACTGAAGATGAAATCAACATCCAATCTTGTGGAAGGTGATACGGTAAACAATGCCGCAGAAATTTATTTCGACTACAATTTCCCAATAGAAACCAACGACTATGTGACAACCATTTTTGATGCTAACAATCTTCTTTCAGCAAAGATCAATTATTCGGCAACCAACTTTAGTCAAAATAATTATCCGATAAAATTTGATGCAAGTCTCAGCACAGGAAGTATCACAAACTATAAATGGGATTTTTCGGGAAATCCTTCCATTAGTTCAAGCACAGATATAAAACCTGTCGTGACCTACAATGTCCCGGGAAACTATAAAGCAACATTAACGGTTTCTGATTCCAATGGAGCGACATCTTTTCAGAGTATTACGTTCTCTGTTGGAGGAAATGTTGCCGATCTGTCGACAGGTAAAAATTCTGATAATAACTTTATCACGATTGATTCTGATGAAGACGACTGGAAAGGTTATGATATTAATGGAGCTGAGATTACGCCGAAAGTCAGACATACTTACACAGGCTGGAGCTATGCAGACATTTCTAATGGACAAAACAGCCAGTGGATAACATTGAACAATCTCGAAGGTTATTACTCATACAAAAGTAGAGAGTTTACAATTCCTGATAATGCGACGGATGCCAAACTAAATCTTAGATCATTGTCATTCGTAAGAAACTGGACATATCTTGTGAAAGTGAATCCTGATGGAAGCGAAACCGAAACCGAAATCACAAAAACACAATGGATGAATGATGGTTTCAAAGGCTGGTTAAACAGCAGAAGTCCGAAAGTTGATAATTATTCTTTGTCACCAGGAACATATTACATCAAGGTATTTTTATATTCCAATAACAATCTGCTAAGACAATCGATAGATGTGAATGCGATTGTATCTTGCTCGGAAGGGTTGATGTTTTCTAATAAAATGACTCAGAAACAACCGACTTTGGATATCGATAATTTTAAAGATTCAGATATAAAAGTTTATCCAATTCCATCCAAAGGATTGATTAATATTATTTCTGATGAAAAAATTAATACGATTGAAGTTTATGATTCTGCAGGAAGAATTGTTCAAAAACAAATGCACAGTTCACCTTCCAAAGAATCGAAGATTAATATTAATTCGCCAAAAGGAATTTATTATTTGAAAATCAAAACCAATAGTAGAATTTCTGTTAAAAAGATTATTAAAGAATAAAAATAAAAATCCCGCTTCAAAAATGAGGCGGGATTTTTTTATTTAATCGTGGAATTTCACATCTCGTATATTCAGAAAGTGCGAAACGTTTCCTTTCCAATGATTTTCCTCAATAGTAAACGCCAAATCAAAAGTTTTGGTTTTGAAATCATCTGCAAATTGCCCAAATCGGAAACCAACGCATTCTACATTTCGTCCCGTGTTGGGTTGGGAAATATTGAATTTCAAATGCGTGCTTTCTTTTCCCATCAATCTCACATAGCCATTGACTTTCATATTTTTAAGAACCAAAACTGGTTTCATATTATGAGGTCCAAATGGTGCTAGTTTTCGGTGGAAATTGATAAATTCGCGATTCAAATCTTCTGGATTGACGATGCTGTCGACGTAAATGGTTGGCTCTTTCTGATGCTCCTGAATATTATTTTTGACGTAATCTTCAAATCTAATTTTAAACTCATCAAATCTATCTTTCTCCATAGAAAGTCCCGCGGCAGCCTGATGGCCGCCAAATTTCATAAACAAATCAGAACAATGTTCCAAAGCTTTATGAATGTCAAAATCCGAAACAGATCTTGCAGATGCAACCAATTCGCCATTATTACCTTCGGTAAAAACCAAGGTCGGTTTGAAGTAATTTTCAATCAGTCTGGACGCAACAATTCCAATCACGCCCTTGTTCCAGCTTGGATCGTAAACGATAGTCGAGAAACACTCCGTTTTCTGAAGCTCTAAAGCCTGGCTCATCGCAGATTGAGTGATATGAATATCCATCTCGCGACGTTCATCATTCAGATTAATGATTTCATCAACGATTTGCTGAGCTTGTTTCAAATTATCCGAAATCATTAGTTCAACCGAGGCTTTTGCGTGCGAAATTCTTCCTGCCGCATTGATTTTCGGTGCAATATCAAAAACGATATTTGAGATTTCAAAATGGGCTAATTTTTCCTCAGGAATCAAAAGCCTTAATCCAAATTTTCTTGTTTTCCTCAAGAATTTCAAACCTTGCATAGCCAAAACTCGATTTTCACCAGTCATCGCTACAATGTCTGAGGCAATGCTTATCGCCAAAAGATCGGTCAGTTCAAATAATTCGCTCTCAGGTATTTTATAAATGGTGTTCAGACCTTGGCAAAGTTTGAAACCAACGCCACAGCCGCTCAATTCTTTATACGGATATCTGCAGTCTTTTCTTTTTGGATCCAGAACCGCAATCGCTTTTGGAAGCTCGTCGCCCGGTAAATGGTGGTCGCAAATAATAAAATCTACACCAACCGAATTGGCCAGATCTATCTTGTCAACAGATTTGATTCCGCAGTCCAACGCAATAATCAGTGAAAAACCATTGTCTTTCGCAAAATAGATGCCTTCATCAGAAATCCCGTAACCTTCAACATTTCTGTCTGGGATATAAAAATCAAGGTATTTTTTATCGACTATTTTGCTGAGATAAAGGTACATCAGCGCAACGGCCGTAGTTCCGTCTACGTCGTAATCGCCGTAAACCAATATTTTTTCGCCGTTTTCTATTGACGTTGCAATGCGTTCTACCGCTTTTTGCATATCGGCCATCAGAAAAGGATTGTGAATGTCGGTGCCGTTTGGCTTGAAGAATTCGCGCGCTTTTTGATAATTATCAATCTCGCGCATTACCAGGATTTTGGATTCTAAAGTTCCAAAACCAATAGAAGAAATCAGTCCGTCAACAATTTCTTCATCGGGCTCGGGTTTATAAATCCATTTTTGACTCATAGTTACAAAAGTAGCGAAAAAAAACGGCTTTGAGAAATAAAAACGGTTGCTAAGCCAATAGCAACCGTTTCTATATTTTGAAAAATAATCAATTATTCTTTGATGATTTTTTTAGTTTCGATGCCGGATTCTGTTTCAGTTGAGATGATGTAATTACCTTTTGGAAGAGAAGAAATATCAAGCTTTAAAGTTTTATCAGAGCTGTTTTCCGTTTTGATTAATGAGCCTTTGATATCATATAATTTTATTGATTTAATGATCTCGTTAGATTTAATATTAATGAAATCAGAAGTTGGATTTGGAAATACATTGACTTCATTTTTGGTAACATCAGAAACTGCCAGATAATCCATATCTTTTATGATGATATTGTCGACAATAAAACCACTTCCATCATTATCAAATTCAAAATTCAAATCATTGGCTCTTACAACCTTAGAACTGAGGGGAGATGTGTGAACCAATTGATTATCAAGATAATATTTTATGTTTTTTTCAGTAACGTGGTCAATTTCAATTTTTAGATTATACCATTTTCCTGGAATCCAAGTTCCGAGCGCTTGAAAATTGAGATCATTATCAGCATAAAAATTTCCACTGATTAAAAAATTAAATCCTCCCGCCCAGGAATAAGTCCCATTGTTGTTATAATATAAAGACAACATATAATATTCTGAACTGTCCAATTTCTCCAATTTCACGTCTGCGGAAACAGAAAGTCTATTATATTCCGGGATTTTTTTGAAGAGGTAAGTCATATTTTCTGTGTACGCATTGGTACTTGTGACTTCCACAGAATGGTTGCCGTCTGTTGCTTTTCCGGTAACCACTTTAAAACTACTATTCGGAACATTGTCTGTTTTTACAGTCCAACCTTGTTGTCCGATAACCGTCCCGAGATTATAACCTTCGGAAGCTTCAAAAGAAATTTTCTGTTGTTGTCCGAATAATGAAACCGATAATAAAGCGATTGCTAGAGCGAATAAATTTTTCTTCATACATAAATTAAAAGGGAAGCGAATTTAGAGAAATAATTATTAATTCGCTTGTAATCAATAAAAAACCTTCCGAAAAATTCGAAAGGTTTCTATGTAAAGTTTATTTCTATCAGTCTACTTCGTGTGATTCATCGCATTCGCATCGATGTTCACATTTAATCCTTGCGCAACTCTCATTCCCAGTTCAATATTTGCACGGAAGAAATGGCAAAGCTGACGGTTGATGATTTCATCACGTTTTGGTCCGTCGATTCCGCTCATATGTCCAACAATATTGTTAACCAAAGCCGTTCTGGCTTCTTGGTTCAACGCTTTTGTATAGAATAATCCAGGTTGCGTGTAGTGGTCATCATCATTTTGATTTCTGTCAAAGTGTGCGACCCTGGAATTCTCCAATTCGTATTCCAGATTTTTATAAGATTCAGTCGGTTCTACATCGCTGAAACTGTTTGGGTAATAATTTGGTTTGTCACCATAATCAGAATCGCTTGCCATATGTCCGGCTCTTTGGAAATTGTTGACAGCAAACGGACATTTATTAACCTCAAGCTGATGAGAATTCACACCCAATCTGTATCTGTGAGCATCTGCATAAGAAAATAATCTGCCTTGCAACATTTTGTCCGGAGAAAAACTGATGCCGTCTACTAAATGACTCGGTGCAAATGCTGCCTGCTCTACGTGAACGAAGTAATTTCTTGGCACTTCATTCAGTTCCATCACGCCTACTTCCTGCAACGGAAACTCATCCTGGAACCAAACTTTCGTCACATCAAACGGATTCCAACGCCATTCTTTGGCTTGCTGTTCCGTCATCGTTTGAATATAAAGTGTCCATTTTGGAAAATTTCCAGCTTCGATTTCATTCACCAAATCTTCCTGAGAAAAATCCGGATTTTCGCCTTTCATTTTCGTGGCTTCTTCATCAGAAAAATTCTTGATGCCTTGTTGTGTTTTGAAATGGAATTTGACCCAAGTTCTTTCATTATTTTCATTAATCAAAGAAAAAGTATGGCTTCCGAATCCGTGCATATGTCTGTATCCGTGAGGCGTTCCTCTATCTGACATCAAAATCAAAACCTGGTGAAGTGATTCTGGATTCAGAGACCAAAAATCCCAAACCATCGTTTTGCTTTTCAGATTGGTTTTCGGGACACGTTTCTGAGTATGGATAAAATCCGGGAATTTTTTTGCATCCTTAATAAAGAAAACAGGCGTGTTGTTTCCAACCAAATCCCAGTTTCCGTCTTCTGTGTAGAATTTCAAAGCAAAACCTCGCGGGTCTCTTTCTGTATCGGCACTTCCCATTTCGCCACCAACGGTAGAAAATCTCGCAAACATTTTGCAAGAGTTGCCAACTTTGGAGAAGATTTTTGCTCTGGTCAAATGACTGATATCGTGCGTCACCGTGAAAGTTCCGTAAGCTCCGGAACCTTTGGCGTGAACAATTCTTTCAGGAATTCTTTCTCTTACAAAATGTGCCAGATTCTCCTGAAGAATAAAATCTTGTAAAAGTACCGGACCTCTTGGCCCAACAGTTTGTGAATCCTGATGCTCGTAGTAAGGTGCGCCTACAGAATTCGTGAGTTTTTTCTTATTGTCCATATTTTTGATTTGATAATGATTCTACATTGAAAAGCGAATTTCGATAAAAAAACTTATTTATGAAAAAAATTAATAATTATATTTGCAATAGATAAAATAAATTAGAACGCGTGAATATCCAACAGTTAGAATATCTGATCGCAGTTGATAAATATAAGCATTTTGGCAAAGCAGCACAAGCTTGTTTTATCACGCAACCGACATTGAGTGCAATGATTCAAAAGTTTGAAGATGAATTAGATGTGAAAGTTTTTGATAGAACTACACATCCAATCAGGACAACGGATGCAGGTGGAGAAATCATCAAAGAAGCGCAAAAAGTCATCGATTCTGTTATGGAATTGAGAAACAAAGCGAATTTCCTGAATAATATTCTTGCCGGAAAATTGAATCTCGGAATTATTCCAACGGTTTCCAGCTATATTCTTCCCAATGAGATTTTCAGTTTCCTGAAGAAAAATCCTCAGATAGAACTGAATATCAAGGAAATGACGACGGAAAGTATTATCAAATCTTTGAAATCCGGAGAATTGGATGCTGGAATTATTTCTACACCTTATTCTGCCGCGGACGAGTTTTATCAGGATTTTCTTTTTAATGAAGAATTGATGCTGTATTCTGCAAATCAGGAAGATGGTTCTAAGAAAGATTGTTTCGTGGTTCCGGAAGATATTGATGTGAACAAAGTTTGGCTTTTGGAAGAAGGAAACTGTTTAAGAACGCAATTCGAAAATATCTGTCACCTGAAAGAAAATTCTCTGAAACCAAATAACTTGGAATTTGCCGCTTCAAATGTCAACACATTGATCCAAATGGTTGATAAAGTGGGTGGAATTACAATATTGTCCGAAATGGGTGTTCAGCAATTGTCACCAGAACAAAAATCAAAAGTTTCAAGATTTATCAAACCATTTCCTTTCCGTGAAATGAGTTTGATCTACTATAAGCCAACCTACAAACAAAAAATTATCGATGAATTGATTTCAGAAATCAGAACATCCATGGAACAAAGACTTAATTATTATAAAGATTCTGAGAATTACAAAAGTATTAAACCTGAATAAATTCATACCGGTTTAATAGGAATTGATTTTGAAGTTTGAAAATTACTTTGTAAATTTGCCCTCGATTTTGAATAAACGGAGGAGAACTTTGACTGATTGCAACCTCAATAAAAAATGCTAAAACAGATTATTTCTCTTTTAGTTCCTTTTTGTAGTCAGCAGTTTATCCTTAAACAAATTAATATAAAAGGAATTTATTTATGTCTTATTTATTTACGTCCGAATCAGTTTCTGAAGGACATCCTGATAAAGTTGCCGATCAAATCTCTGATGCGCTTATCGACCATTTCTTGGCTTATGACAAAAACTCAAAAGTAGCTTGCGAAACGCTTGTGACAACTGGCCAGGTAGTTTTGGCTGGAGAAGTGAAGTCTGAGGCTTATCTTGACGTTCAGCAAATCGCCAGAAATGTCATCAACAAAATTGGTTACACGAAAAGCGAATATATGTTCAATGGTGATTCTTGCGGTGTGATTTCTGCAATCCACGAGCAATCTCCGGACATCAATCAAGGTGTCGACAGAACTTTGGACGAAACTGATTTCGAAGCGAGAGCAAACGCTCAAGGTGCTGGAGATCAAGGAATGATGTTCGGTTACGCCACCAACGAAACTGAAAACTATATGCCTTTGGCTCTAGATCTTGCACATCAAATTCTTAAGGAATTGGCAGAGCTAAGAAGAGAAGGAAACGCGATTCCCTACCTTCGCCCAGATGCAAAATCTCAGGTAACGATTGAATATTCTGATGATCACAAACCTGTGAGAATCGACAGCATCGTGGTTTCTACACAACACGACGATTTCGGAAGCGAAGAAGCAATGTTGGCTAAAATCAAAAAAGATATTATCGAAATTTTAATTCCTAAAGTTAAGGCTAAGCAAAAGCCGGAGATTCAGGAATTGTTCAATGGCGATATCAAATATCACATCAACCCAACCGGAAAATTTGTAATCGGTGGTCCTCACGGCGATACAGGATTAACGGGAAGAAAAATCATCGTTGATACTTACGGTGGAAAAGGCGCTCACGGTGGTGGTGCTTTCTCCGGAAAAGATCCAAGTAAAGTGGACAGAAGTGCAGCGTACGCAACAAGACACATTGCAAAAAACCTAGTAGCAGCTGGTGTTGCAGACGAGGTTTTGGTGCAGGTTTCTTATGCGATTGGTGTTGCAGAACCTTGCGGACTTTACATCAATACGTATGGAACTTCAAAATTGGATATCAATGATGGAGAATTGGCGAAGAAGGTTCAACAATTATTTGATCTTAGACCTTACGCGGTTGAGAAAAATCTGAAATTGAGAAACCCGATTTATATTGAAACTGCAGCTTACGGACACATGGGGAAAGATTATTACGTTGCTGATAAAACCTTCAACAAAGGTCATAAAAACGAATTAACTTTGAAAGATTTGGAATTCTTCACTTGGGAGAAATTGGATCGTGTAGAAGATATCAAAAAAGAATTCGGACTTTAATCTGATTTTTTTATAAATTTTAAAACTGCTTTGTCTTCGGATAAAGCAGTTTTTTGTTTTTAAATCTAGATTTTCTTTTGAGATATCTGATGTTTCCCAAATCTCTTTTGTTATTTTTGTCGTAAATAAGATTACCAGAATGAAATCAAAAATAGTTGTCCTTTTTATATTGTTAGCGTTTGGCGGATTTGCAAAATCTCAATTGACTATGCACAAGTTCATCACGGCCGGTTACACCTATCAAAACCAAAGTTTTGGAGAAGTTGGAGGTAAATTGTTATTCCTGAGTAATGATGATGTTCTTTTCCGCATTGGAGCTTCTGCGATGATGGGTTCGGTCAATCAGAAATTTGCAATAATGCCTAAAGTGAATGCAGATTTTTTGTTAAATTTTCAAAAGAATGTTGACTTCTACCACGCGCATTATTTTATTTTAGGCGCAGAAGCAACGAATAAATACATCGCTCCGAAAGCTGGCTTCAGTCTTTTTGGGATTTTAGATTTGACGGGTGGATACGGATTTTCATTAGATAAGGAGGGAATTAACGGTAAAGAATTGAAAGGCCTCAATATCAATTTCACAATAAATATCCCATTAGTTGTGCTTAATTGATTTAACTAAATCATTTTTTTTGAATCAAATTAAAAGAAATCGAAAGTTTAACAATCCTTTAACATTTCGTTAAATCTTTTTTATTACTTTTACAGACCCGAATAAAATAATTGCGTATAGAAAAAATTTACTCTTAAAAAAATAATAACAGAATCGAAACTGTCAGATTGATTACAATGTAGTTGATGACAGCTTGGGTTCAAAATTTAGGAGTGAAAAATATGAAAACGCAAACCGATAGCAACCTGATCCTGCTGTACCAAAACGGAGATGAAAAAGCTCTCTCAATCCTTATCAATAGGCATAAAAAAGATCTATTTTCCTTTATCTTTTATAAGTTAATGGACGAAGATCTGGCCAACGATATCTTCCAGGATACCTTTATCAAAATCATCATTACGTTGAAAGAAGGCCGTTACAAAGAAGAGAACAAATTTATTCTTTGGGCTAAACGAATTGCTCACAATTTGATCATCGATCATTACAGACTTCAATCAAAAAATATTAAAATTTCTGAAACATCTTACGACAATGAAGAATTTTCAATCTTCGATATCATCAAGGAACCAGAAAATAATATTGAGGATAAGTTAATAGATAAACAAATAAATGAAGATTTGTTAAAAATGTTAGTGATGCTTCCTGACAATCAACAAGAGGTGATTAAACTGAGGTTTTTTGATGGTCTGAGCTTCAAAGAGATTGCAGATCATACAGATACAAGCATCAATACGACGCTTGGAAGAGTGCGATACGCATTGATTAATCTAAGAAAAATAATGGATGAGCATAAAATTATTTTAACAAAATAATAATAATATTTTTTTTTTGGCGTTATTGTTGTAAAAGCCAGCCTATGAAAAAAAACGACACTTTAACAACAAAAGCATTGATGCCTAAAAAGGAAATAATCGATTTTTTACTGAGTTATTCTAAGAATATCCAGACACTTAACACTAAAAACAGAAAAACTATTTTGGTTTCAAAAAACTAGATTTTTTTCGATTTTAATAATTGATTTTTATGATTGAATTTTCCTACGTGGATCAAAAATGATTAGATTTGTGCCTTATGAAAAACATAAGGCACATTTTTTTTGATCTCGACAACACACTTTGGGATCATCGCAAGAATGCATATTTAACTATCAAAGAATTATTCGCTCAAAAGAAAATTTCAGAGAAATATAATATTGATTTTGAGGAATTTCATACCGCTTATCATATTATCAATGAAAGACTTTGGGAACAAATCCGTGATGAAGAAATCGATAAAGAATATCTCCGAGAACACCGTTTCTACGATACTTTCTTGAAATTTGGGATTGATGACCAGCCGCTTGCAGATTATTTCGAACATCATTTCTTGGATGAAATTCTGAAATATAATAAATTGGTTGACGGTGCTTTAGATTTACTTAATTATCTTAAAGCCAAAAATTATAAAATGCACATCATTTCCAACGGTTTCCAAGAAGTAACCGAAAGAAAATGCATTCTATCCGGTATTGCAGATTATTTTGAAACGATTACCAGCGCAGATTCGGTCAATATCAGGAAGCCAAGACCAGAGATTTTTAAATATTCATTAGACTTAGCGAAAGCTGAAAAATCAGAAAGTATTTTGATTGGAGACGATTGGATTGCGGATGTAAAAGGTGCACAAAACTTCGGGATTGATATTATTTTCTTCGATGTTTTGGATGAAAATCCTTTGGAAGAAGGTTTGAAGTTCATCAAGCATTTATCAGAAATCAAACAATATTTATAAAAAATAAAAGCCTTTCAATTTGAAAGGCTTTGTTATGTTGAAGTTTGATTAGAATTAAATTCCTAAACTTTCTCTCACTCTTTTAATTGTTTCCGTCGCGATTACTCTTGTTTTTCCTGCGCCTTCCTGCAATTTAGTTTCCAGCTCATCAAGATTATTCATATAATACGTGAACGTTTCTCTTTCTTTCGCAAATCTCACCAAAATCAAATCCAAAAGTTCCTTTTTTGCGTGGCCGTAACCGTAATTTCCAGCCAAATATTTTGCTCTCAATTCTTCCGTTTGTTCTGGTGTTGCAACCAATTCGTAGATGGCAAAAGTTTTATCAGTTGATGGATCTTTAGGCTCTTCCAGAGTTTTGGAATCCGTTTCTATGGACATCACTTGCTTCTTCAATTCCTTTTCTGGTAAGAAGATATTGATGATGTTTCCTCTCGATTTAGACATTTTGTGACCATCGATTCCGGGAACATATTTCGTGTCTTCCTGCAACTCCGCCTGAGGCAAAACCAAAACTTCGCCCATTTGGTTGTTGAATCTGGAAGCAACGTCACGTGCAATTTCCAAATGCTGCAATTGGTCTTTCCCAACTGGAACAATCTCTGCATCGTAAAGTAAAATATCTGCAGCCATCAAAATTGGATAGGTAAAAAGTCCGGCGTTCACGTCCTGCAATCTGTCCGCTTTATCTTTGAAAGAATGTGCCAAAGTCAGTCTTTGATAAGGAAAAAAGCACGACAAATGCCAGGATAATTCGCAAGTTTCAGGGATATCACTTTGTCTGTAAAAAAACGTTTTTTCTGTGTCTAGTCCGCAGGCAAGCCAAGCCGCAGCAATCTCGTAGGTATTTTGTTTCAGCTCTTTTGCATCTTTGATTTGGGTTAAAGAATGCAGATTGGCGATGAAAAGGAAAGATTCATTTCCTTCTTTTTTTGACAATTCGATGGCAGGAATGATGGCTCCCAAAAGATTTCCCAAATGTGGGGTTCCGGTGGCTTGTATTCCGGTTAGGATTCTAGACATTGGTTAAAAAATTAATTTAAATTTTGATTCAGACAAAAGTATGAAAGTTGAAGTGCGGAAACAAATTCTTTTTGAATAAGTATTTTTCATCTCTGTCAAATGGTTTTTGATTATATTAGTAAAAATAATTTCAGAAATGGAGAATAACGACGTTTTATCAAAAGGAATACATCAATCAATTCAAAAACTTTGGATTTTTTTAATCATTTTTATTGGGATCGATTTCGCGAGTAATTATTTTTATCCGGAAGTGAGAACATCATTCCTTGCAAAATTTTTAGACTTTCTTTCTTCAGCATTGTCTTGCTTATTTTTCTCTTGGTATTTCATTATTAACAAGCGCTGGAAGTCATTTTTGGTAGTTTTGCCTCTCCTGATAATGTATTTCTTTTTTATGAAAGACATCAAAAGTACCGTGGATTATTATATTCCTTTTGAAACGATTATTGATTCCAGAACACTTAGAAATTACACGGCACTTGTATTGACTTTGGCAAATGTTTATATCCTTTCGAAATGTTATTTGCGTGAAGAAAATATCACTGGAAAATGGTCTCTACTCAAGGTTTTTCTGCTCGTTTTAGGTTTGTTTTCGCTTTATAATTCGGATTTAGACTTTATAGAACAGCTTGTTTCTTCAGCAACATTCAACTCAAAGACTACAGAATTTTTTGTTACGTTTATTTTTTATGTTCTTACATCTGTTAGAAGTGTAGCATTTTTAGGCGCATTTTTATTTTTAATGAATTGTATTGCGGGCAAAGAGAGTCTCTACACATTTTCCAACAAAGTTTTGCTGTTTGCCAATCGCTATTTTGTGGTTACTGTTTTGATTGCTGTTAGCTGCATTATTTTTTCCTTTGGCTACCTTATAGAAAGCGCGGTGTCTCTGGAATTAGATTTCTTTGGAAAAAAATTAACGGTATTTGGCTGGCTGAGTAATATATCTGTGGTTGCGATATTTGTGATTTGTACAAGATTTGTCGGTCAGTTTCTGAAGGAAAGAAGTATTCTGAAACAGAAATATTATGGGATTGTCGGAAGTTCTGTATGGATGCCTGTTGTGAATATTGTGTCTTTAACGTTGATAAAATTTGATGATAAAATTAAACTTCTATCAGCTGCAAACATCAATAAACTAAAGAAAATACATCTCATTATTGCATCGATTTTTATTCTTTTTTATTACAAAAATGATATTCTTGATAATGATAAAAGATTGGAAGGTATTTTATTAAGTCTGATTTACATAGCAAGCATTTGGACTGTAGCTTATATCAAAAATTACAATTGGATTTTTGCTGTAGTTCTGGCATCAGTTGTCACAATGATTAAGGTTTTTCCTTTTTATCAAGGTCTTTACGCTACCGAATTTATTTTTAAAGACTATGCTTTAGATTTGATAAAACATACTTTTTCTATAGCAATGATCCTTTTGACAATAGTTTTCTACGGGATTTACTATATAGCATTTCAAACGTTGAATAGGAAATAGATTTATTTCTTTCGTATAATCACAGAAACTTTTGTAAACATACTGTCGGCAGCTTCATCGGAGTTGTTGGCTTTGTAATCTAATGTGTATTTTCCGTCTTTTTCTATTGGGATTTGGATAACTTCCTGTTCAAAAGTCCAATCTGATTTTTTAATCTTTTCTGGCTTTGCAGCTGGTGTTTCTTCTGTGCTGGAAGCATTTTCGAAAACATCTGCATTATTTTCTTCCTCCTCGTCTTTTTGGATTTCGTAAGTAGAATTAATGATTCTGCTGTTGTCCGCAAACATTCCTACGGTTTTGTTGTCAATTGTTTGACCGTCAAGGCTAAGGTTATAACTTAGATGAAAAATAGGAACATTGTCATTCTTCAGAAAAGAAGCATCCATTTTCCCCCAGATTACCAAAACATCACCTTTTTTGAGATCAAGATTTTCAACAGTATTTACAAGCTGATTATCAATAGGTTTTTCATCTGTAACGATTTCTCCAACAGGATTGCACGAGATTACGCCAATAAGTATGAGAAGTGAAAAAATTGCTTTCATCATTAGATTTTTAAATGTTTACTAAAATAATCATTCATTAAAGCCCTCAAATCATTTCCGTTTTCATTGGTCGGACTGATGAGATAGAACTGTCCTTTTTCTGTTTTGATGGAGCTGATGATGTAGTATGTAACTGTATCCGAGCTATATCCATTCCTTGTTGCTTTGACCAGAATACTGTTGTCATTGATTTTTTTTATAAATTTTAATTCATCATCACTATCATAAATCTGACTGAAATAACCGGGAAATAATCGATTTTGGAAATTCAGATTTTCAAATGTACCGGAAAATTCTGAGTTGCCGAGAATTGTAACTTGATCAAAAGTATTCTTCGTATGATCCTCGTCTCGGTATAGATACAGCTGCATTTTATCTTTGTTGATATTCACACTGTCATTATTCTTGAGAAAATATTTCAGTTCCTTTGCCAGAGATTTATAATAAACATTAGAGTTCTCCATTTCTGGCGCGGAAATACCTGGTTTCACCTTTTCCCAACTTAGATTTTCTGCTGCTGTTTCTTTATCAAAAGAAAGTAAGTTCTGAGCTTTTTTATAAATAGAAAATAACGAAGCATACTGTAATTTCTGGTCATTATATTTTGGAACTTCTGCAGTGTAGAGATAATACATGAAAGTTGTGGGATTGTAGATTCGATAGTATAATTTTTTTCTCCCAAATCCGTCAATGAACATTAATGCATCTTTACTTTCAAAAAGAATTTTTTCAGCTTCATTATATTTTTTAATATCAGAAACAGGAAAAATATTGGGGTTATTAGATTTACCAATCAATAAAAGTTCATCCGAATCACTGTCAGAAAAAGCATTTTGAACGCTTATAATATTAGGGTAGTCAGAATAATCTGCTTCGGAACTGGTATTAGGATCCAATAAATTGATTTTACTCGAAAAAGAATAATCCTTGATGAAATTACTTACAGGCAACATAAAATCAACAGAAGTCGCAGAATCCAGCTCATAAGATACTTTGTGAAGAACCATCTGCTTCTTCTCTTCACTTTTCTGGATAGAATCTATCTTAGCTTGTGGAATTCCCAAAAGAAGATCTTGATAATCTTCAGAATTGGCAAAATCATCAGTCTCCTTATTTCCTTTGCAGGAAAACAGAAAAAGCATACAACTGAAAACAAAAAATAAGAATCTTGTCATAAGTAGAATATTGATTCTAAAAATAACAAAAATTATTTGATTTCAATCTTCTCTCCGCCAAACTTGGGTTCAACATTAAACCAAATATCCAAATAGGCCTTTGCCTTAGCAAGATATTCGCGAAGATTGGTTTTCAGTCCAGCATATTTGTTCACATCTTTTGCATTGTATCCATACGCTTCTATTCCAAATTTTTGAGCCAAAAAAACCGCCCGTTCATTGTGAAATTTCTGTGAAATGAAAATAACTTTGTTTTGTCCAAAAATCTCTTTGGCCCTCACAACAGAATCTAAAGTTCTGAAACCTGCGAAATCCTCGTAGATTTTGTCAGCTGGAATTCCGTTGGCAATAAGGTCAAGCTTCATCTGTTCGGGTTCGTTATAACCTTTTACAGAATTGTCTCCGCTTACAATAATCGATTCTATTTTTCCAGATTTATATAATTCTCTGGCAGCGTCGATTCGGTATTTAAAATAAAGATTGGGATTTCCGTTACTTAGGCTTTTATTGGTGCCTAAAACTACCGCAGTTTTCACTTTCGGGAGGTCAGAAACCGAATACGAAATAAAAGAATCGCTTTCTTTTTTGATGGAATAATTGGCGAAAATGATAAAAAGAAATCCTGCTACAATAAATAACAGGAATATTTTGATTAAGCTTTTAAGTATTTTCATTTGTGTTTTAATTTAAATTCTTTAAAAATCCAATCCATTTGGGAATGCTTTTTTTCTAAAGATATAAAGAAATAATGCACCAAGCGTTATCGAACTGTCTGCAACGTTGAAAATATATTTGAAGAATTCTATTCTGTTGCCTCCCAAAATCGGAACCCACTCTGGCCAGGTCGTATCTACCAAAGGAAAATGCAACATATCTACCACGCAGCCTTTCATCAAATCAGAATAGCCGTGACCGAACTGTGTCAGTTTGGAAATCCCGCCATAATCAATCCATCTTCCTGATTCTGCGTCATAGAAAGTTCCGCTGTCGAAAATAACACCATAGAAAACGCCATCAAAAACGTTTCCGATAGCTCCGGCAAAAATCATTGCCATTGGAAGAATGAGATAATTGGAAGCGCCTTCTCTCAGCCATTTTTTGAATAAAACCACCATTCCGATGGCTAATATAATTCTTAATAAAATCAAAGCGTATTTTCCCCATAATCCACCAAAATGAAGTCCGTAAGCCATTCCCGGGTTTTCTACAAAAGTCATTTTGAACCAGTCAAGCCCAAAAACATTGACGCTTTCGCCAAGATAAAAATGCGTTTTTATATAAATTTTTGAAGCTTGGTCAATGAAAAGAATAAGCAGTGTAATGATTACTACAAGTGTCGATTTTTTCATTACAATCCTTTTGTTTTAGGCGTTCTCGTGATTTTCTTATCCTTTCTGTCGTTGATTTTCTGAACCGTTTTCTTATTGTGAAAATTATTTTTGGTGTGAAATTTTTCAAACTCGATGTTCATATCTTTCAGCACACTTTTCAGTGCAGTCAGCTCCATCGCGTTTTTTGTATGTACAATGATTGATTCCATTTTTGAATGTTTTAAGTTAAATTTTCCCTCAAGGAAGATTTTTGCAAATGTACTTATTTTACTTATTTCTTAGACAATTCGTCCAGCCTTTTACGTTCTTTTTCAGACAAATCAGCCAAACCGTTTTCGCCGATTTTACTCAGCAATTGGTCGATTTCATCCTGTCGTTCTTTCCGCTTGGCGTTGAACTCATCATCAATCGTGTAATATTTTTGTTCAGATTTGAAAATGTTTTGGACCGATTTGTTTTTCATCAATACAAATCCAACCGCCACAACCAAAAGTAAAATAATTAAATAAGTCATTTTATTATAAGAAAAAAGTCCCAATCTCCAATTATTGCAATCGGAAATTCGGACTTAATATTTTGATAATTAATTATTTATCGTTGCATGTTTTTTGCCTCGATGCTCAAAGTCGCGTGAGGAACTGCTCTCAATCTTTCTTTCGGGATGAGTTTTCCAGTCACTCTGCAAATTCCGTAAGTCTTGTTCTGGATTCTAATCAGTGCGTGTTTCAAATCACGTACAAATTTTTCCTGTCTTCCAGCCAAGATGGAGTTTTGTTCTTTGCTCAGCGTTTCTGCACCTTCTTCAAAAGCTTTGAAGGTTGGTGAAGTGTCATCCGTTCCATTATTTTGGTCATTGATAAAACTTTCTTTTATCAGAAGCAAATCCTTCTCTGCTTTATCAATTTTTTCTTGAATTAATTGTCTGAATTCTTGTAAATCAGCATCATTATATCGTAATTTTTCGTCGGCCATTTCCATCGTTATTATTTGTTCAAATTTTTTATTTTTTTTAAGTTTATACCAACCACGCTTTTCAATCAGCAAGAATAAAGATAAAATCGGATAATAAATCAGTAATAATATTTAATTCACAAATCCTTAATAAAAATGAAATATGAATTATTTTTTCTCAATTTTTACTTTGAATTGTTCCTCATCTATCTCTATTTCCTCGTAATTTGAAAGTGAATTTACAAATTCTATTTTATCCGACAATACTTCTGCAGAAATATATGCATCATTGTTAGTAAATTCTAGTTTAAAAGGACAAGATTCTTCCAATTGGATTGAGATTCTGTCAGTTAATTCAAAATCTTTGTCTTTTCTGATATTCTGAATCCTGTTGATGAACTCTCTCGCAACACCTTCCGCCTTCAATTCATCCGTCAGTGTCAAATCTAATGCCACAGTTGTTTTTCCTTCGCTTGCAACCGTCCATCCCGGGATATCTTTTGTGGATATCTCAACATCTTCAACGGTAATTTCGTAACCTGAAACTTCTGCTTTTCCTGCTTTTTCCAACTCGGCAATTTGCTCTGTTGTGAAATTGGAAATCGCTCCTGCAACCGTTTTCATATCTTTTCCTAATCTCGCACCCAAGGTTTTGAAATTCGGTTTGATTTGTTTTACAATCAGATGTGAAGCCTCTTCTGCATTGATTAACTGCAATTCTTTGACGTTAACTTCCTGCTTGATTAATTCTGAAACCGCTAAAATCTGCTCCTCAGTTTTCTTATCCAAAACAGGAATTAAAACTTTTTGAAGTGGCTGACGAACTTTTACATTTTCTTTTTTTCTCAAAGAGAAAACCATACTCGTAATCGCTTGTGCTAAATGCGTTTTCTCTACCAAATCCGTATCAATCAGGCTTTCATCTGCAACAGGGAAATCTGTTAAGTGAATAGAATTTACAGAATCTCTTCCTGTCACTTTATTCAAATCCTGGAACAGTTGGTCCATAAAGAATGGCGCAATTGGTGCGGAAAGTTTCGCAACGGTTTCAAGACAGGTATATAAAGTCTGGTAAGCTGAGATTTTGTCATCAGAATAATCGCCTTTCCAGAAACGTCTTCTGCACAATCTAACGTACCAGTTTGATAAATTATCATTCACAAAAGTGCTGATTTCTCTCGCCACTCTCGTCGGTTCGTAATCTTCGTATAATGCCTTGACGTCTTTGATTAAAAGATTCAGTTCAGACAAAATCCAACGGTCAATTTCCGGACGGTTTTGAACCGCGGGTTAAGCGAATTTAAAGCCATCAACATTCGCATACAAAGCGAAGAAAGAGTAGGTGTTGTAAAGCGTTCCGAAGAATTTTCTACGCACTTCATCAATGCCTTCAATATCAAATTTCAAATTTTCCCAAGGATTCGCATTGGAAATCATATACCAACGTGTCGCATCCGGTCCGTAAACCGAAAGTGTTTCAAATGGGTCAACCGTATTGCCTTTGGATTTCGACATTTTGATGCCGTTTTTGTCCAAAACAAGTCCGTTACTCATTACGTTTTTATAGGCTACAGAGTCAAAAACCGTAGTAGCAATAGCGTGAAGCGTATAAAACCAACCACGCGTCTGGTCAACACCTTCTGCGATGAAATCTGCCGGGAACGCTTTGTTGGAATCAACCTGCTCTTTATTTTCAAACGGATAATGCAACTGCGCGTAAGGCATAGCTCCGGAATCAAACCAAACATCAATCAAATCGCTTTCACGCGTCATCGGCTGTCCTGAAGCTGAAACCAAAGTAATCTGGTCCACGATATTTTTATGAAGATCAACTTTTTCGTAGTTTTTTTCAGACATATTTCCAATTTCGAAATCTTTGAAAGGATTCTCTTTCTGGAAACCAGCTTCGATTGATTTCTCAATTTCGTTGTATAATTCTTCGATAGAGCCGATGATAATTTCTTCTTTTTTATCCTCAGTTCTCCAGATTGGCAACGGAATTCCCCAATATCTTGAGCGCGAAAGATTCCAGTCGTTCGCGTTTTTCAGCCAGTTCCCGAAACGTCCTTCACCGGTAGATTTTGGTTTCCAGTTGATGGTTTCATTCAAATCAAACATTCTGTCTTTTACATCAGTCACTTTGATGAACCAGGAATCGAGCGGATAATACAGCAAAGGCTCATCAGTTCGCCAACTGTGTGGATAACTGTGAACATATTTTTCAACCTTGAAGGCTTTGTTTTCTTTCCTTAATTTAAGCGCAATTCTTTCATCAACAGAAAGATAAACTTTCAAATCTGCGATAATTGATTTTAAATTTTCTTTCTGAATATTAAATTCTGTCGCTTTTTCTTCATCATTAAGATATTCAGCTTTCACATATTCATTCGCAAAACCATACGTTTCATCATTAACAATCGATAAAAAACGACCCTGCAAATCAACCAAAGGAACCGGATTTCCATTGTCATCCAAAACCAACATTGGCGGAACTTCCGGGGAAGCTTCTTTCGCCACTTTCGCATCGTCAGCACCAAAAGTCGGCGCGGTGTGCACGATTCCTGTTCCGTCTTCCGTGGTAACAAAATCTCCGGAAATTACTCTAAATGCATTTTCTGGATTTTTATAAGGTGTAGCGTAATCTAAAAGTTGTTCATATTGAATTCCAACCAAATCAGCACCTTTGAATTCGGCTAAAATCTGGTAAGGAATGGTTTTGCTTTCCGAAGTATAATTTGTAAAATCTTCCTCAGTTCCTTCCACGAATTTCTTCCCAAATTGTTTTCCAACTAAAGCTTTAGCTAAAACAATATTGATCGGTTCAAAAGTATATTGATTGAAAGTTTTTACTAAAACGTAATCGATTTTTGGACCAACGGTCAATGCTGTATTTGACGGTAAAGTCCAGGGCGTCGTCGTCCAGGCTAAGAAATGAACATCGCCAAAACCTTGTAGAAATGACGGCAAAGTTTCCGGTAAAGTCTTGAATTGTGCAACAACAGTCGTATCGGTCACATCACGGTACGCTCCCGGTTGATTCACTTCGTGAGAAGATAAACCGGTTCCCGCTTTCGGAGAATACGGTTGAATCGTGTAACCTTTGTAGATTAAACCTTTGTCGTAAATCTGCTTTAGAAGCCACCAAACCGACTCCATATATTTTGGTTTGTAGGTAACATACGGATTTTCCATATCCACCCAATAGCCGATTTTGTCTGTCATATCATTCCAGACATCGGTGTAGCGCATTACGGCATTTTTACAAGCTTCGTTGTACTCTTCAATCGTGATTTTTTTGCCGATATCTTCTTTGGTGATTCCCAATTCTTTCTCAACGCCCAGTTCTACAGGAAGTCCGTGCGTGTCCCAACCTGCTTTTCTGAAAACCTGTTTGCCGTTCTGCGTTTGAAAACGGCAAAAAATATCCTTAATCGCTCTTGCCATTACGTGGTGAATTCCCGGCATTCCGTTGGCGGAAGGCGGTCCTTCATAAAAAACAAATTCCGGCTGTCCTTCACGGATTTCCACGGATTTTTTGAAAGTTTCGTTTTCTTTCCAAAATTCTGCAACATTTTTTGCAGTTTCTGTAAGGCTGAGATTTTTATATTCGGTAAACTTGCTCATTTTCAATGTCTAAAAATCGTATTCTTTGTCAATTAAGTTTGCGAATTTAGTGAAAATAGTTAAGACTTAGAATATCAAAACACCACTAATTTCTCTATAAAACCAATAATATATATAAGGTATAGACAAGAGAAATGATTGTTAAAATGCTTAGTTACAAAAAAACGCCTACTTTTGCAAAAATTTTCTAGGATGCCAAAAAACTTAGTGATCGTCGAATCTCCGGCAAAAGCAAAAACAATTCAGAAATATTTAGGCTCAGATTTCGAGGTTAAGTCCAGCTTCGGACATATCCGGGATTTGCCTAAAAAAGGGATGGGAATCGACTTGTCGAGCTTCACACCCGATTATGAAGTGTCTGCTGATAAAAAGAAACTCGTGGCGGAACTAAAGGCGTCTGTGAAAAAAGCCGATATGGTTTGGCTGGCTTCCGATGAGGACCGCGAGGGTGAAGCGATTGCCTGGCATTTGGCAGACGAATTAAAACTAAAACCAGAAAACAGAAAAAGAATCGTTTTCCACGAGATTACCAAGAACGCAATTTTGAAAGCGATTGACAATCCTAGAGACATCGACCAGAACTTGGTAAATGCACAACAGGCGAGAAGAGTTTTGGACAGAATCGTAGGGTTCGAGATGTCTCCGGTGCTTTGGAAAAAAGTGAAAACCGGTTTGTCTGCAGGAAGAGTTCAGTCTGTTGCAGTTAGATTGGTTGTAGAAAGAGAAAAAGAAATACGAGCTTTTGTTCCGAAACCAAGTTTCAAATTGGAAGGGACTTTTCTTAACAATGCCAAACAGGAAATCTCTGCCAAACTGAAAAAAGATTTTGATAAAGAATCTGATGCAGAAAATTTCTTAGAATTAGCAAAAAACACCGACTTCAAAGTTCTGAATGTAGAGACCAAGCCGGGAGCCAGAACCGCTTCGGCGCCGTTTACGACTTCGACTTTGCAACAGGAAGCGTCATCCAGATTGGGTTATAACGTAACTTCTACAATGCGTTTGGCGCAAAGACTTTACGAGGAAGGATTTATCACGTATATGAGAACAGATTCCGTGAATCTTTCTCAGGAAGCCATCAATGGTGCGAAGGCGCAGATTGTTTCGGAATACGGCGAGAATTATTCTAAACCAAGAAATTATACCACCAAATCATCGTCTGCACAGGAAGCGCATGAGGCCATCCGTCCGACTGATTTTTCTGTGAAATCCATTGGTGATGTGCAGTTGAACAAATTATACCAATTGATTTACCGCAGAACTCTAGCTTCTCAAATGGAGAATGCGAAAATCGAGAAAACGGTCATTGAAATCGGGAATGCGAAGCTGCCACAACATTTCGAAGCGCAAGGTGAAGTGATTATTTTCGATGGTTTCCTGAAGGCTTACGGCATTGTGAAAACAGAAGATGAAGATGACGACAGCAACGAAAAATTGTTGCCGAAAGTTGCCGTTGGCGAAGCTTTAGACTATAAAATCATTACCGCAACAGAAAAATTCACGAGACCATCTGCCAGATTTACGGAGGCGATGTTGGTAAAGAAACTGGAAGAGTTAGGCATCGGTCGTCCATCGACTTATGCACCTACGATTCAGACGATTCAGAATCGTGAATATGTTGACAAGAGAGAAATAGAGCCACAAACGAGAGAAATCGTCAAGATGACATTAGGCAAATCCGGTGTCAAAAAAGAAGTTCTCAATGAGAAGTTTGGTGGTGATAAAAATAAATTTGTTCCCACGGATATTGGCGAAGTCGTGAATGACTTCCTGACCAATAATTTTGCTGAGATTCTGGATTACGGATTCACGGCAAAAGTGGAGGAGAGTTTTGACCATATCGCAAGCGGCGACCAGAAATGGAAAGAAATGATGACGGATTTCTACTCCAAATTCCATCCAAGGATAGAAGATGTAGAAGAGAATGCAGACCGTGCGAATGGCGAAAGAATCCTGGGCGTTGATCCAAAAACGGGGAAGAATGTACACGCAAGAATCGGAAGATTTGGTCCGATGATTCAGATTGGCGAGCAGGATGATGAGGAAAAACCGGTGTTTGCGTCTGTGATGTCTCATCAGAATATCGCAACCATCACGTTGGAAGACGCTTTGGAACTGTTCAAGTTACCTTTCGATTTGAAGGAAGTCGATGGTCAACCGGTTGCCGTGGGCGTTGGTAGATTTGGTCCTTATGTGAAGTGGGGCGAGACTTTCATCTCTATCCCGAAAGGTGAAGACCCGCTTTCGGTAGATCAAAGCCGTGCGGAAGAGATCATCAACGAAAAGAAAGAAGCCGATGCACCGATTGCCAATTACAAAGGCGAGCCAGTGACCAAAGGAACAGGAAGATTTGGACCTTTTATCAAATACAAAAGTATTTTCATCAACGTTCCGAAACGTTATAACTTCGATAGTCTGTCTCAAAGCGATATCAATGAATTGGTCGATGCGAAACTGGAGAAAGAAGCCAATCGATACATCCAGCATTGGGAAGATGAAAAAATATCTGTAGAAAATGCGAGATGGGGACCGATTGTAAAACACGGCAAAAATATCTACAAAATCCCAAGAAAGAAGGACGAAAGCAAATACGAAGCAGACGACCTGAGAGATGTTTCTCTGGATGAGGTGAAAAAATGGATCACCGATCAGGATCCGAAAGCCTTTGCAGTTAAGAAAAAACCAGCAGCTAAGAAAGCAACTACTGCGAAGAAAGCGCCGGTTAAGAAGCCTGCTGCGAAGAAATAATAGTTTTACAACTTAAATATTAACCCCCTTTTGAATTTTCAAAAGGGGGTTTGTTTTTTTAGAATTTTAATAGACTTATTACAGATTGAAATACCAGAGCAACATAAAAAGGTCGATAATGACTTCTGTTACATTGATGTATAAATGTTTAGGGACAACATTCTGTAATAGCCAATCAAGCAAAAAATAAAGTATAGATACAATGAATATGGCATAAGCAAAAATGTAACCCCATCCTTCATAGCCAGGATAGAGAATGAAATAAATTCCAATAAATAATCCAATTGTTGCCGTCGAATTGCCAACGGTTAGTTTGTATTTCTTCTTGTCTATCATTCTATTGTTAAAATAAAGTCACGGATTGCAAATCCGAGACATCGGGTAAACCTTGGTTAGCTGTCGTTTGTTCTTTTTGTCCGTTGTATAATGTATATTATCAATAAGAGAATTATTGTATTTATAGTAATTGCCAGTGCTAAATGTTGTAAGTCGACTGAGCTTATGCTTTTAAACCCAGGATTTGTAAATCGGTGGATTAATCCCAGAATAGCTATTAAAATAAATATTCCAAGCATTGCGAAAAATAAATATTTTATTCTTTTTAAAATTTTTATCATTGTGTAATTATCTTTCTAATGTCTTATTATTGATACGAGCGAGACGCTCGCACTAGCGGGGCAATCGAAGCGCAAATCTTCAATTTTGTACAAAAGTTTAACCGAAGAACAACCGCTGAACTTTGCAGTTTCTCCCCACTATTGCAAAACCCTTGTTAGCTGTCCGTTTTTCTTTTTGCTTTATAGTTATTTCTAGTTTTTGTAAAATGCCATCTATAATATTTAAGTATCCAAAGTTCGTAAAACCTAGGTGTTCGACCGTTCAAGTAACATTTACGGATACAATTATCTAAACTATCTCCCAATCTAGTTCCTCTCTTAACAACTTTCTTTGCAACTTCAATATCGTCTAATGTATAAAGGGTAAAGTCTGGAAGTCTTGATAAGGAAAGGATATAATCTTCAAGTCCCCAAAGTGAATATCTTATTTTGGGTCTAATCTCTTTCAACTTACTCTTAGCGTCTTCAGCCTTATGTCTCCAATTTCCGCGACTTTCCTCTGTTTTATTTTTAAGTAATATGTTGCTTATTGCAATCATTTGGTGAACTGCGTCTGATAATTCAGGAATGTAAGTTTCAAGTGTCTTCCTATTTGCTGCTCTAATTTCAGTCGGTCTCGTTGATAATAATGTCAATAGGGAAAATATTGCAGCAATTATTGCCGCAACTAAAGTTGCAGTTCCTTCGTCAATATTTATTTGTAGTAATGTCGTCATAAAATGGCAGCTAACACCCAAATATACGCATTGCGCCAATACAAATTATATCCAGTTGCGTTTATCCTCAAAATATAGTAAGCTAAACGCAATTTATATATATCATTATTTCTTTCCACCCAAAAGCACCCCAAAACACTCACCAACCACCCTTCCACTCTCATCATCCACCCAATTAGCATCAAAAACCACCCTTTTTGCCTCGTTTTCCACCCTTTTTTGGTTCTTTGGCCTTTTAGGCTTGATTTCCACCCTTTTTGCATTAAAAACGACCCTTTTTGGCTGGTTTTTGAGCCTAAAAGGGTCGTTTTTAAAATTTGAAGCGTGTGTTAATTACTCTTTCGGCGCGGATCCTTTGCCTTTTCTGGTAAATCTCTTGCTCAGGTCGTCGTAGATTGGACTTGCGGTGGCAACGCCTTTGGCAGAAGCTTCCTTCACTGCGCCATAGTAGAGTAGGGCAGCCAGCAAAGCCTCATTGCCCGCCAGCATAATGGTGTCGCTGAGGTCGGAGGCCAGTTGAGTGGCAAGATTGCGGAGTGGCGATAGGTTTGTTACCACCGCCACATCTTTGTGAAACTCTGCCTGGTCCATATACGCTGGTGAAAACTCGGGATTGGTTTCCGTATAGTCTTCCACTTTTTGCACGGTAGCCACTGTTTTGTCGCCCATTTTGAAAATTGTTTCCTTTTGATCGGACGTCAGAGCCTGCAAATAGGGCGCAAGCAATGTTCGGGAGTTTTGCAGGTTTTCTGTTACTTGGTCTATAACAGATTGAGGGATTTCGATGCTGATTTGATTTTTTGTGCTCATCGTTTGTGAATTTAATTAGTTAATCGGTTAAATGTAACAAACTTTAAAGCACGATTGATTTATATAAGTTAATTTTTAAAATATTTATCTGATTTTAGGAATAAATATTTTAAAATCAAATATTTAAATTTTAATAGTCCGAAATTAAGCCGAAACCGCAGGACACTCCACACCATCATTTCAATTAATTTAGCTCAAAATCAAATCAATGAAAACAACAGAACCAATGACGCGCAAAGACTTTCTACAGACCTCAGCTTTAGGCGTTGCAGCCGCGGTTTTTGGCACATCATTCACCAAAGCATTTGATTTTTCTGAGAAGCCCTATTTCAATCTGAAACCCATCGGGCGGCAGTTTTCTTTGGACGGTTACTACATCTGGTGCAGCTCGCCCATTTGGGGAGACGACGGCAAAGTCCATCTTTTCTACTCCCGCTGGAAGAAGGAAAAAGGAATGGGCGGTTGGCTCAATGACTCCGAGATCTGCCGTGCAGAAGCCGACTCGCCGTTTCATCAGTTCGAGCATAAGCAGGTCATTCTAAGTCCGAGAGGAAAAGGCTTCTGGGATGCGACGACGTGCCACAATCCATTGATCAAAAAAGTAAACGGCGAATATCTGTTGTTTTTTATGGGAGCTTCCAACGGGAAAACCAACACCAAAAGAATAGGATTGGCAACCTGTAAAACGCTCTATGGCGATTGGACAAGACCAGATCAACCATTATTGTTGCCAGGCAAAGAAGGCGCGTGGGATGACCATTGCACCACGAATCCCGCTTTTGTAAAAGGCAACGACGGCAAATACTGGCTGTTCTACAAATCCTGGAACACGCATGAATATGAAACTCAAAAAGGAGCCGTGCGAGGTAACCGGAAATACGGTTTGGCAAAAGCAGATTCGCCCACCGGAACTTATGAAAAAGTATCAGAAAATCCTGTCATCGATTTTTCTGCCTTGCCAAATAATGCGCAGCTGGAAGATGCGTTTGTCTGGGAACAGAATGGGGAGTTTCATCTCGTGGCGCGCGATATGGGATTCTATAACCACGAGTATGGTCTGCACCTGACCTCCAAAAACGGACTTGCCTGGACGAAACCAAAAATCGCTTATCTTGATATGAAATCTTATATCACAGAACCAGCGCCACCCAAACATCTCAAACGATTCGGAAGATTGGAGCGCCCGATGCTTCTGATGAGCAAAGACGGGAAGAAGCCTCAGTTTTTATTCGGAGCCACACAGGGCGGCGCGTTTGAAACTTCTACGACTTTTGTGTTCGAGATTTTGGATTAATGTTTATAAAGCCTCCATATAAATTCGTCCATTATTACTTGTGAACTTGTCGGAAATTCCAGTCTCTTTATGATTCGTCAAAAAAATTAATCAACAATCTAAAGTTTTATTAATATTTTTGACGCTTAAAACCAAAAAAACACATTTTTGAATGGGAGAAAAACTACGATGGGCAGATTTTAAAAGCTTTCCTTGGATTGTTTTTTTTGTGGCGATATTCATCTGGATTGCCATTGCAGGTGCTAATTTCTATTACCAAAGTCACGGTGGCTACACCGGAACCGGTATTCTTTTCCCGATTTCTGTCATCTATCCCAATCAGTTTTTGTGGAGCGGATTTCTCTTCGCCTTTCTGTTCTTGCTGACCGGATTTTTCGCTTTCCAATATTCGGAAAAACTGAATTTATATCTTCTGTTTCTCATTGCTATCTTGCTGGTAGTCTTAGGGAATCTGAGTCAGGGCAGCTTTGATATTGCTTTCCTGCAGCCGTTTTATCTGAAAGGAAGACAATATTACACCGATGCTTTGGCGATTACGGACGGTAGTATCTGGCTGAAAGATTTCTCCAAAAATCTGGAGCATTTCCAGATGCACACCAAAACGCATCCGCCATTCATTACACTTTTGCATCATTGGATTTTGACAATTTCAAACCTGGAAACTTTGGCAATCGTATTTTTTGCCATCGGCTGTTTGTCCTTTCCATTGTTTTATAAAATCTTAGTCTATCTCGGCTTTGAAGAGACGGGTAGAAAGCGGATGTTGCTGTTGTTTGCGGTGATTCCTTCGGTTAATATTTACCTTCTGGTTTCGATTGATGCACTGGTTTTGACCTCTACTTTGATATTTCTTTTAGGTTTTGCGAGAATCTTTAATCAAAATAAAATTGATGCGGTTTCCTTCCTGCTGATAAGTTTAGGGTTGATATTAACCAACCTGATTACGTTTTCCGGATTGTTTCTGTTTGCGTTTTTAGGCTTCTTAAGTTTCTATTTTCTGATGAAAGGAAAATGGAATTTCGTTTGGCTGAGTCTGATGGCAACGGTGGTTTTTGTTCTCAGTTTTATCATTATCTATGCTACAACGGGTTATCATCATCTGGATACATTTTTAGAAGCTTCACACTCCGAAAACCCGAATGGTTTCCGACTGCTTCATCAGCCTTTTGTGTATCTGATGACGAGATTAGAAGATATTGGCGAGATATTTTTGTTTTTGTCTTTTGGGTTCCTGGCGGTCTTGTTTTCTAAGGAATCCGGAACGGAAGTTTTGGGGAATTCTAAAATCAATATTCTGTTTTTTTCAGCAATGATGGCAATTTCAGCCATGTTTTTGACGGGTGCTTACGGAACTGGTGAAACGGCGAGAGCGTGTTTGTTCTTAGTACCTTACTTTTTGATTTTGCTGAAGGATATTAATTCAAATCAGTTCAGGATTTTGTTTTACCTCTGTCTTCTTCAGACTTTTGGGATGCAGATGATTGGTAATTTTTATTGGTAATATTACTATGCTGAACAATTTAACAGGACTGAGATTCTACACTGCACTTTGGGTTTTCCTTTACCATTTCTGTGTTTACACAGGCGGGATGAGTAATTTTTTTTTCAAAAAAGGTTATCTGGGCGTTGATATTTTCTTTGTTCTGAGTGGTTTTATTCTCACTTATGCTTATCATAAAAGCTTTTTTTTGGAAAAAGTAAATCCAAAGAAATATTATAATTTTTTGGTTAAAAGATTTGCGAAAATCTATCCACTTCAGATATTTACTTTTGTGATTGTTGGGATTCTTTTGTTGGTTGGAAAATATGTTTTTCATCAGCAAAATTTGATCATCAGACCAGATCATATTGTTTCCAATCTCCTGATGATTCACGCCTGGAATATCAATGATGCATTGAGTTGGAACACGCATTCATGGAGTTTGTCAGACGAATGGTTTGCCTACGTTTTTCTATTTGTCTTGGCTGTATTCATCATTAAAATAAATAAAATAATTGGTCGGATTGTTCTCGGTTTAGTTGTCCTTTTATTTATTGTAAGATGGTTTAATATCGAGAATTTTGATCTTAATCAATATACTTATAACGGCATCGAAAGAATCATTCCTGAGTTTTTTCTGGGTATTTTTATAGGATTGCTGAGGTTTGATTTTAATATTTCTAAGAACATAGCAAGTTCTATTTTTGGGTTAAATGTTTTGATGTTGTTCATTCTCACAATCACGGATTATAAGGTAGATGCGCTTTGTATGCTTCTGTTTGCAGGAATGATTTATTCTCTGTCGTTTCCTACTTATTTTGATAAGTTGTTCAATTCAAAAAGTATGGTTTATCTGGGCAATATTTCTTTTGCTTTTTATATGTTTCAGCTCACGGCATTTTATCTTTTCAAGCCGTTTCAAAATTATATCGCAAGACTGAATGTCTCAGAATATATTTCCAATCCGATAGAGTTATTGCTTTTGTTTTTAATTAATTTGGCAATGGCTTCTCTGGCTTTCAAATATTTCGAAGAGCCGGTGAGATTTTATTTATTAAAAAAAATGATTAAAAAATAATTGAACCTCCGAAAAATTAAATCCAATTAATACTTGTTTAATAATCTTAAAATAAGAATTATATTTGAAGATTCTAACTATAAAAACACATAGCGCAAACGCAATTAATGGCATTTTTACACCCAGTTTTCACTATCATTTTTGTTTTTTTAATTCTTTACAGTTTTGTAGAGGTTTACAGAGACGAAAATTCTAAAACTCCAAAATTTATTTTTTGGACTATTGGCGTGTATTTGATTTTTACAATCGGTTACCGAAACTATGTTGGTGCAGATTATCCCGTTTATTTATCAATGTATTCTGAATATTTGCCAAGTGTTGATTACGGGCAGTTGGTAGATAAGATGCTCTTCCGGCAATCCAGAATCGATATAGAATGGATGTATGCTATGCTCAACAAATGGGTTTATGCAACTGGATTTCCTTTCAAAGAATTTACCCTCGTGAGTGCGATCATCACTATTGGTGGAAAGATGATGGTTTTCTACAAGGATTCCAAATATCCGGTTTTTGCGATTCTTTTGTTTTTTATTCCGGGCTATTTCATTGCGGACAGTGGGCATATGAGACAGGCGTTGGGGATGACGATGTGTATGATTTCGTTCCGATTCATCAAGGATAGAAAAGTCTGGTGGTATCTATTGTGTCTGTATGTTGCTTACGGATTTCATAAATCAACGATCATCTTTCTGCCAGCGTATTGGCTGGCGACGATTCCTATGAATTCCAGCAGAATTTTTTATGCAATTCTTGCTTGTGTGATATTGTCTCCTTTTCAGGTTTATAACTTGTTCTCTTCATTTTTGGACACGCTGAATGTTCAGGATGTTTCCAATGGATATAACGGTTATATCAGTTATGAAGCTGCCGGCTCCAGTTTTATGGATGGTCAAATTTTGGTTTTTAGCTTCCTGCTCATTACATATGATAAAGTCGCCTGCGAGAAAATCTATTATTACGAATATATGAGGAATCTCCTGGTGATGGGGGTTTGCCTCTATTTTATAATGAGGAGTAATCCTGTTTTTTCTACAAGATTGGTTGGTTCATATCTGGCATTTGCATCGTTGGTTATTACCAATATTATTGCCGCGATGGATAATAAGAATACCAAGAAATTGACGCATCTTTTCTTTGTGTTTTTTATGATTTTCTACTATTTTGTATTCGTGAAATATCAGGGAAATGCCGGTCGATTTACACCGGATAAATATCAAAATTTCCTTTGGAGTTATTAATTAAAAAGATGAAAAATAATCTGACACTTTTACTCATATTTCTGATTCTTGGATTATTGATTTTCTTCAATATTCAAGTCGTTGTGGATTTTGCAGGACGATATATTTATCCGTTGGATGATGCGTATATTCATCTTTCTATGGCTAAGAATTTTGCCGAATTTGGAACTTGGGGAATCACACAGTACGAGTTTTCATCTACGACTTCTTCTCCATTTTTTACATTTATTTTGGCGATTTTGATTAAGGTTTTTGGAAATTGGGAATATATTCCTTTAGTTGCTAATAGTATTGCCGGGATTGGTTTGATTCTCATTTCTCATCATTATTTCAAACAATTTTCAAAGACGACTTATATTGCTTTTCTGTCAGCCGTTGTTTTGTTAATGCCTTTGCATCTGATGATTATGACAGGAATGGAACACGTTTTCCATACCTTGGCCATCATCTCAGCCTTGCTTTGGTTTCAGAAATATCTGAAAGACAATTCGCCCAGAAATTTTTCTATTCTTGCCTTGTTATCCATTTTAGCGACAGGTTTCAGGTATGAAAGTTTGTTCTTTATATTCTTCATCTGCGTTTATCTTTTCTTTATCAGAAGAGAATATGTGAAAAGCATCGCATTAGGACTATTTGCAATTTCGCCGGTTTTGATTTACGGATGGATTTCTGTCAGTCACGGCTCATTTTTTCTTCCCAATTCTTTGATTCTAAAGGGAAATACGAATAACGGGATCATCGGTTTCTTCACCAGAGTTGCAGGAAATGCCTATCGCGGAATTTCTGTTTTGACGCTGGTTCTGATATTAATAACTCAGATTGTTATCAATTCTAAAAATCAAAAATTAATCAAGGACAAGATTTCCAAAAATGCACTTCAGATCGTTGTGTTTTGCGGTTTCATTGTTCATCTGTTATTTGCGAATTTCGGTTGGCTGATCCGTTATGAATCTTATCTGGTTGTATTGATTTTATTCGCTATTGCGCCTTTTGCCAATGATTTGTTTCAGAGAAAAATCAGAAGTGCAGTCCTGAAATTTGCAATGCTATTTCTATTGTTGATGACTTTCTATATGCGTTTTGTAACGATGCTGAAATATCAACCTGTTGCATCAAAAAACATCTTCGATCAACAGATTCAGCTGGCAGATTTTCTTCATCAAAATTACAGAAGGTCCAATGTTGTCGCGAATGACATCGGGGCAATTACTTACTTCAATAACATTCATCTTTTGGATACTTACGGCTTGGGAAGTATAGAAGTGGCGAAACTCAGAAAGGAAGATCACGGAAAATTCACAGATAACAAAAACCTTCAAGCTTACATTTACAAAACCGCCAAATCTCTGAATTTTGAAGTGGCTTTGGTTTTTGATGAATGGGTAAAAATGCCGGATTACTTCACAAAAGTGGGAACATTGACGATTCAGAATAACTATATGTCCGGAGGAACTACGGTTTCTTTTTACTCAATAAAAGCAGAAAATACAGCCAAACTTAGAAATCAGCTGATTGAGTTTTCCAAGCAAACACCAAAAGACGTCATTATAAAAATTGTAGATTAGAATTATGGAATTCGAAGACTTTATCATTGCGCCAAGACCATTCCGAACCGAAAATTGGCAAATCGGAAACAAAATCACGAATGAGATCAAAGAAAGCGGTATTGTGTTGCTGTTCGTTTCAGATTATCGAGGTGCAAATGGCGATGCGGAAAGTCAGGATTTTACTGGAATCAGAAGAGAATTTTACAAATTATCGCAACTTGATTTCGAGATTCCAATCATCGATTTGGGCGATTTGGTTTCGGGAAAAACACCTCAGGATTCGCATTATATTTTACAGGAAGTTTTGTCGGCTTGTCATCAGAAAGGCGCTATTCCCGTGATTGTTGGCGGAAGCAACGATTTGGCTTTTTCGCTTTTTTCAGCTTTGAATTATCATCAGAAAGATATTAATTATACCCAAATCAGCAACATCGTTTCTCTCAAAGAAGACGAACAAATTCACGAATCGACTTTCCTGAGTAAAATTTTAGGTTCCAAAGATTTTTCGATCAAAAATTACCATCATCTTGGTTATCAAAAACATTTGAACGAAATGGACTCTGTGAAACTCATCAAAGAAGTTCAGTTTGACATCATCCGTTTGGCAGAAATGATGAATTCTACCGAGAAAACCGAACCGTATTTCAGAAAAGCAGATTTAGTAACCATCAACTGCGATGCGATCGAAACCTTTGCCGAAGCTTTTTCTATGAATCCGCAGGTGAATGGACTCAACAGACGAGAGATTTGTGCGTATATGAAAGAAATCGGCCTGAGTGAAAGACTGAAATCGGTCGGGATTTTCAATTATAATATCTACTCAGATTCTCAACTGAATCATCAGCTTTTGGCACAAATGATTTGGTATTTGATAGAAGGCATCAATATCCAGAGATCACATCCGAAAGAGAAATCTTACGAGACTTTTTATGTGTTGATTAATGATGAGCAATATGCTTTCAAGCGTGATGTTTTCAGCAATCTTTGGTATTTTGGTGAGGATGAAGATATTGATAATTGCATTCCGTGTTCGCGTTCAGATTTTGATGAAGCGAAAAGAGGATTTTTAGGTCCGAGATTTACAAGAAATTAAATTTAATGACTCCGAATTCCGACATCAAAGTTTCCATCATTGTTCCGGTTTATAACGTCGAGGTGTATCTGGAAAAATGTCTGCTGTCATTAATCCATCAGACTTTGCAGGAAATAGAAATTATCGTTGTGAATGATGGAAGCAAAGATGGTTCTCAGAAAATCATTGATAAATTTCAACAGGAATATCCGACAAAATTTTTTGGTTTCAATAAAGAAAATGGAGGTTTAAGCGATGCGCGAAATTTCGGGATTGATCAAGCGAAAGGTCAATATTTGGGTTTTGTAGACAGCGACGATTATGTTTCTGAAACGATGTTTGAAGAGATGTACCATCTCGCTGAAAAACACAATGCAGAAATGGCCATTTGCAATCTGCAAAAAGTAGATGAAAACGGAAATGTCACTCAAAAATTAACTCAACTTCCTAATTTTTCAGAGAAAATCTTTCTTGAAAATCATCTTTCTGTTTTTTCCGATATTTCATATTTTGCCTGTAACAAACTTTTCAAGAGAGAATTATTTCAAAATAAAAGATTCAAAAAAGGAATTCATTTTGAAGATATCGAGTTGATTCCGCAGCTGTTGCTTCAATGTAAAACTTTAGCTTTCACACCAAATTATCATTATCAATATCTGGAAAGACAAGATTCCATCAGCAAAAGTCATACGACGAAAGGTCTTGATATTCTGAAAGCGGTGGAAACCGTGAGCGAAAAATTCAATCAAAGTCCATTTGCTCATCAACCAAAAGCCTTGAAAGGTTTTCAGATTTTGGAAGGCGTGTATACTTTTTTGGCGTATTTGGCTTTCGTAAAAGATGCCTCAAATTTTGATGCCATGTCAAATGAATTGGATACTTTTAGAAAAACTAATGCCTTAAAAATTAAAGATATATTGCAATATAAGCGGTTTGGTAAGAATTATCTATTATCTTTGCCGTTGAAGAAAAAAATTTATTACATCCTCAGCCTTTTGGGAATGAGGAAACTTGTCAGGGTATTGACAAATTAATAATTAGCGATAAACACTAGATGAATAACAATTTCGAAACTTTTTTAGAAAGCACCGGAATATCCTTCTTTTACTTCAAGCTGTTGCTTGGCTTTGCATTTTCGTTTCTCATTACTTACTTCGCGATTCCTACGATCATAAAAATATCCAGAAGAAAAAATCTGATGGATGAGCCTGGCGCAAGAAGTTCTCACTTGAGAAAAATCCCTAATCTTGGCGGAATTGCTATCTTTTTTTCACTAGGTGTTTGTGCACCAATTTTCGCTTACGAATTATTCGATCGCTATAAATTCTTGTTCGCTTCATTCATTATTCTGTTTTTTGTTGGCGTGATGGATGATATTATGGTTTTGCGGGCTTACAAAAAACTGTTGGCGCAGATTTTAGTTTCTGCCTTGCTTGTAATTGGTTCTGATGTAAGAATAAGAAATCTTTTCGGTGTATTCGGGGTGTATGAAGTTAACTATTACATAAGTGTTGCTTTCAGTCTGTTGACATTTATTATTTTGATTAATGCTTTTAATCTGATTGACGGCATTGATGGATTAGCAGGTAGTTATACGATTGCGACCAGTGCTTTATTCGGGATTAGTTTTTTCAGGTTAGGAAGTCATAACGATCCGTTGGTTGTCCTTTGCGGAATTTTGATTGCGGCTTCATTGGGCTTTTTGGTGTATAATCTTTCTAACAAAAGAAGTACGAAGATATTTATGGGTGATACGGGTTCTATGATATTGGGCTTTTTGTTGTCATTTACAGGGATTTCTTTTATTGATATTTTCATTGCGAAGAGAGATGATGTATTTTATCATCTGCAATCTGCTCCTGTTATAGCTGTTGCTATTTTGATTTTGCCGATTATTGATACACTTACCGTGATTATTACGAGAATTTATCACAAGAAATCGGTTTTGTCTCCGGATAAAAATCACATCCATCACAAACTTTTGAATCTCGGATTGACCCATCGCAGATCAACCGCTTATATTATTTCTTATTATCTTATTGTCATTATTGTAGCTTATTCTTTAAGACATCTTAATGTCAATCAGTTGTTGTTAATTGTAGTTTTGATGGGCTTTTTAGGCGCTTATTTGCCAATATTGCTGCTTCGGTTCAAAAAAGATTAAAATTGTTATATTTTTGCAAAAAAGACATTGATGAAACATCGTTATTTTTTTAATATATTTTTATTAATAATTCTGGTTGGGATGAGCACTTCGTGCATTTCCAAGAAAGATATCAGATACCTTCAACCAAGCGAAAGCCTTACAATCAATGAGGAAGGTTTGGTTCCCTATAATGTACCAGAATACAGAATTACAAAGGGAGATATTTTGACTTTGAATGTTGTGACAACTCCGAAAGGTGATGCTGCACAGTTTTATTCGTCCTTAAATGCATCGATGGGCGGTGCCAATAACAGTCAGCAGGCAGGCGGATCTACTGGAGGACAGAGTGGAGGGAATAATGGCACAGGAGGTAATGCTACTTTTTATTTTAATGGTTTGAAAGTCGACACTAAAGGCGATGTCAATATTTTCGGAATTGGATACGTGAAAGCAGAAGGCAGAACGTTGGAAGATATGACTAAAGAAATTCAGGAAAAAGTCAACGAGAATTTTTTACAAGGAAAATCTGAGGTTAGATTAAATCTGGACGGCATCCGATATTATATTCTTGGAGATATGGAAACGGTTGGCGTAACAGGAGAAAAAACAGCTTACGTCACTCAGCTTAACATCATGCAGGCTATCGCAATGAATGGTGGACTTAACCGTTCGGTCGATCGTAAAAATATTATGATCCACAGAAAATATCCTGAAGGCATAAAAACGGCAAGATTGGATCTGACGAGAGAAGACGCGATGAATTCGCCTTACTATTGGCTACAAAACGGTGATATTATTTACCTTAATACCAATGGTAAAAGCATTAACGGATTCGGGAAAGAACCACTTCAGACTTTGACAACAGGCGTTTCGCTGATTACTACTGTGATGTCTATTTATCTAATTATTACAAGACTATAATGATTCCTGATAAAAACGGAAATAAACAAGATACAGCACAGGTAGCTGAAAAAATGGGATCTTTCAATTTGTTTGATCCTGCTCATTTTGTGCAGCGTGTTATCAGAAATTGGTATTGGTTCTTGATTCTTGGATTCATTGGCTATTGCATTTCGTATGTTTACAGCAAGTATTATGCACAGCGTATTTATTCTTCCAGCTTATCACTAAGTATTTCTAATAATACGGCCAGCTATTTCACGCCAAATCAGTCTATTAATTTTATTTGGGGGCAAGGTGGCAATCAGGATGGTGTTTACCTGAAAAAGATACTGCTTTCCAGAAGCCACAATGAATATTTGGTAAAAAAATTAAATTTAATTACCAACTATACCACCAAAGGATTAATCAAAACAACATATCTGGATCAGGAAGATAGTCCATTTTTCTTGGAAGTGGATAAGTCTCATTTACAACAGGTCAATTATCCTGTCAGTATTATCCCGAAAGGAAATAACCAATATGAAGTTATTCTTCCGGAAGAAGGTCAATCAAAGAATCTCTACAATTATAATACAGAAAGTATAGAATCTATTGCGTCCTATCCAAGACCAAAAAATAAAATTTTAGGTTTAAATGAATGGTATGAAACTCCAAATCTTAGATTTAAATTAGTAGCCAATCCTAACCCGAGTAATCTGGGGCTTGACAATGTGATTGTTACACTTATTCCAGTCAATCAAGCTGTGAATAGCATTATAGGAAGTTTGTTTGTTGATTTTGATAAAGAACTTTCTTCCATTATGGTCATCACTAAAACAGGTTATAATCTAAATAATACTGTTAGTTTTCTTAATAATTCGGTGGATGAGTTAATTATAAAAAGATTGAGGGATCAAAATATGGTAGATAAAAATACCGTAGAATATCTCAATAATAATTTGTCATTAATCAGAAAGAAACTGGATTCCAGCGGGACAGTTCTTAATAATCTAAAGATCAACAACCGTCTTTTCGATATGGAAAATATCGATTCGAAGACATTGGCAAAACTAACAGATTTAGAAAATCAGAAAGCAGAATTGGTTGCGAAAATGAATTCTCTGAATGATATTAAATCCTCAGTAAACACCAATAATATTGAGAAAATCATCAGTCTGAATATTGCCGGAATCGAGGATGGTAGTTTCAATGCGTCTGTTTCCGAACTGAAACAACTCTATGCCAAACGCAGAGAAATGGCCCAAATCTACACCCCGAATTCTGAGCCAATGCGGGAAATTAATCGATTGATTAATGAAGCAAAATATACTTCTCAAGGAGGATTGAGGAAATATTTCCAGGGTTATAATGATAGATTGGCAGGCATCAATGCTCAAATTGGAAAAATTGATAAGGAGCTTGTTACACTTCCGGAAAAACAAAGGATTTTCCTGGATGCTCAAAGAGGTTACAACATTATCGAAAGCACTTACAATACATTGCTGACTGAGCAGGCAAAATCTCAAATGCGTGTAGCGACCAATCAGAGTAATCTTAATGTGATCGATAGAGCCAAAAATCTTGGGCAAGGACCGATTGCGCCGGATGTAAATGCTGCCAAAATGCAGATTATGGGAGGTTTGTTGCTTATTCCTCTTATTTTTCTACTGCTTGGAGAATTGCTGGATAATAAAATCAGAAATCTGAAAGAATTGCTGTCTGTGACCAAAATCCCATTGCTAGGCGTTATTGGTCATAATAGCTATGATAATAATTTAACAGTTATGGAAGAGCCGAAATCTTCTGTTTCAGAAGCTTTCCGCGCGGTTAGGGCAAACTTAAGATTTCTTTTTGATGAGGAACAGGAAAGTAAAGTGATTTTGGTCACATCGTCCATCAGTGGAGAAGGTAAAACGTATGTTTCCATCAATATTGCTTCGGTTTTGGGACTGAGTGGAAAAAAAGCGGTTCTTTTGGGGATGGATCTCAGAAAACCGAAAATTTTTGGTGATTTTAAAATTAATAATAAAAACGGGATTTCCAATTATCTGACAGGTCAGGTAGAACTGGAAGAGATCATCAATCATACGAGTATTCCGGGATTAGACGTGATCACTTCAGGGCCAATTCCGCCAAATCCTTCAGAATTGTTGATGAGTGATAATAATATGAAATTCATAGAACGTTTGAAAGAAATCTATGAATACGTCATTATAGATTCTCCGCCAGTTGGTCTGGTTGCCGATTCTTTTGAATTGATAAAAAAAGCAGATACCACAATCTATGTTGTTCGTCACGAGTACACAGAGAAGCATATGTTGAGAATGATTACCGAGAAATACTTCAACAAAGAAATTGCGAATCTTGGATTGGTTTATAATGATTTTGTAGTGAAGCAAGGTTATGGCTATGGATACGGTTATGGCTACGGTTACGGCTATGGCTACGGTTATGGCTACGGCTATTTCGATGAAGATAAAAACTTTAAAGAACCAACGATTATTAAAATAAGGAATAAACTGAAAACGCTTTTTAGTAAAAAATAGAAGTCTTTATCAAGGCTTTTATTTTTTTATAGACTATTTTGGGAATAAGTCCGTTTTTATAACAATAAATTATATTTTTTTGTTTTTATTTAACTAAACTTTAAGAAGTTCCCTAATCTAAAAATGTTTTATATTTGCACCAAATTTTTGAGTAATAGACGTTTCAGTACATTGAAAATGAAGAGAGAGTTCACTTATGCCATTGTCGCTATATTTTGTTTTTTGAGTTTCGCAAGAGCTCAAAGGCATGAGATAGGGGTTCAGTTAGGGATGAGTAATCTCGTAGGAGACATTGGTAGAACCAATTACACGCTTCAAAAACCGATTGGTAATTTGACAGATTACGGTCTGCCATTTTACGGAGGCATTATGTACAGGATGAATTTTAATCCGTATCAAACGGTTAGACTGAATTTAGGTTTCAACAATATTCAGTTTGATGACAGATATGCCAAAGAAGATTACCGAAGAATGAGAAAATTATGGGGAACCAACTCTGTTTTCTCAGCGGATTTACTTTTCGAATACAATTTTCTGCCTGTTAATGAGGAGCAGATCAGTATGATAAGTCCCTATATTTTTGCGGGTATCTCAGGATTGTATATGAACGCGGTAAAAGCAGAACTTACAATTACCAATACCAATGTAGAGGCCAATTATAAGAAAGATAAAATCTTCACTATGGGAACACCTTTTGGGGTTGGTCTCAAATATAAATTTAATTACAACTGGGCATTGTCCGGCGAATTCACATTCCGTCCGACGTTCTCAGATCAGGTAGATTACAGTGAGATGAAGGAAAGCGATGTTACAGTGGTGAAAACTTCTCTCGACAAAGATCAGACTAGTGCTGTAGTGCAAAGTTTTATTGATCAAAGAAATATAGGAAATCCAAATTCAAAAGATTGGGTTAATACAGCATCATTAATATTGTCTTATTCTTTTGGAAGACCACCTTGTTATTGCAAATAAAATCATGCAGGACTTAAAAAAGCTAATCAATAAAGACAAGTTGCCAAAACACGTTGCTGTAATCATGGATGGAAACGGAAGGTGGGCAAAATCCAGAGGAGAAGAAAGAACCTTTGGGCACAAAAATGCAATCACAGCCGTTCGTAATGTCATCAATGCCTGCAACGAAGTCCACATACCATATCTTACACTTTATACATTTTCTTCAGAAAATTGGAGCCGTCCGAAAGAAGAAGTAGATACTTTGATGAGTCTGTTATCCGAAACTTTACTGCTGGAAGCGGAAGAGATTTTTACTAAAGGATTGAGAATGCATGTTGTGGGAGATATCACTCAGCTTCCGGATTTAGTGAGAGATCAATTGCTGAATGTGATTGAACTGACCAAGCATAATGACAAAGGAAATCTGATTCTAGCCCTCAATTACGGCTCGCAAAAAGAAATCCTGAAAGCAATCAAAGAAATCAGTCAGGAGGTAAAAGAAGGAAAGATTGATTTGGAAGATATCGATGAAAAAGTATTCGAGAGTCATCTTTATACCAAAGATTTTCCTGCGGTTGATTTGATGATCAGAACAAGTGGCGAAGTGCGTATAAGCAACTTTTTGCTTTGGCAGATTGCTTATGCAGAGCTTCAGTTTTTAGATGTGCTTTGGCCGGATTTTACCAAGGACACGTTTTTTCAGTGCATATTAGACTATCAGAATAAAGAAAGAAGATACGGAATGACCAGTGATCAGGTTTCTTCATAAAATATATTAGAAAAGAGAACAACTTCAATAAGAATGAAATTAAGATTTATACCCATTATTTTGTTAACAGCCTCCGTGTATTTTCACGCTCAGGTTGTTCCACAGGGTAACAATGCAGAAAAAACAGAACTTGCAGGAAGCCAAAACCAAGAGTATATTCTGAAAGATATCGTTGTTGACGGTGTCAAAAGATATACGCCAGCTCAGATTTTGCGTTTCACAGGTCTTGTGAAAGGAGAGAAGTTAGAAATTCCTGGGCAGAGAGTCAGCAACGCTGTCAAGAAGCTTTGGGAAACGCAGTCTTTTTCTAAAGTCGAGGTCTATATTCAGGATGTTGAAGGACAAAATGTTGTTCTCCAATTTTCTCTGCAAGATCTTAAAGAACTGGGTGAAGTTAAATTCACTGGAAAAGGCATTGGAAAATCCAAAAACGAAAAACTGATCAAGGATAATAATTTGAAGCCTGGGACAAAGATCAATAACAATTTGGTTTCCAGCTTACAGAATAAAATCCCTCAGGAATATATAGCCAAAGGATTTGCTGATGCAAAAATCAATATTCAGGAGAAAGCCAACGGAACAGATGCAAATCTTGTAGATTGGACCATCGACGTTGAAAAAGGCAAAAAAGTTAAAATCGATAAAATCGAATTTGAAGGAAATGCGAGCGTTTCTGACAGAAAACTGAGAAAAAATGGTTTCAAAGATACCAAACAAAAGCGATTTTTGTTAGGAATTCTGAAGCCTTCAAAATTTATCCAGGATAAGTACGATGCAGATAAGAAAAATTTAATAAGCTATTATAACTCATTAGGTTTTAGAGATGCTGCCATCGTTTCGGATTCTGTTACCAGAAATCAGAAAGGTTACAACATCAACGTAAAACTGAATGAAGGGAAAAAATACTACATTGGTGATATCAACTTCATCGGAAATACCACTTTCACGACGGAGTTTTTACAGAAAATTTTAGGTTATAAAACCGGAGATATCTACGATGCGGTAGGATTCAACAAAAAAGTGGGCGAAGATGGCGGAAAAGAAGATGATTCTGATTTGAAGTCCATCTATATGAACAACGGTTTCCTTTTTTCTAATGTGACGCCGATAGAAAAATCTGTAAAAGGAGATTCTATCAACTTGGAAATCAGAATCAACGAAGGTGAAAAAGCAACCTGGAACCGTGTGACTTGGTCTGGGAATACCACAACGCACGATCACGTGATTTTGAGAGCACTTAGAACCAAACCGGGAACTCTGTTTGCAAAATCTGATATCAAGAGAACTTATTTCGAATTGGCTGGGATGCAGTTTTTTGATCCTCAGCAAATCGGAACAGATGTAAAACCAAATCCACAGGATAACACCGTGAATATGCACTGGACGTTGGTGGAGAAAGGTTCTTCTCAGGTGCAGTTGCAAGCTGGTTATGGTGGAGGTTCTTTCATCGGAACTTTGGGATTAACTTTCAACAACTTTTCATTGAGAAACTTCCTGAAATTTAAAGATTTCAAACCTGTTCCTCAGGGTGACGGACAAACTTTGTCACTTCAGGCTCAGGCAGGACAATATTTTAGGAATTATGGAGTTTCTTTTACAGAACCTTGGGTATTTGGAACGAGACCAACCGCTTTGAGTGTAGGACTGAACTATTCTAATGTGAATTATTCTTACTCCACAGGAGATCAGACAATGAACATTTTCTCCGCAACAGCAGGTCTTACGAGAATGTTGAAGTGGCCGGATGATTATTTCTCACTTTACACGGGAATCCAGTACCAAAGTTATAATTTCAGCAACTATCCATTCTATTTTGGGGATGCGTTGGAGTATAACGGAAGTACAAAATCATTCAGTTTCAATATCGGTTTGAGCAGAAACTCAGCTGGTTTGGATCCTGTTTTCCCAACTTACGGTTCCAATATAGAAGCATCTTTGAAGTTTACGCCACCTTATTCTTGGTTCAGCAACAAAGATTATTCTACAATGAGTACTTTGGATAAGTACAAATGGATGGAGTTCTATAAAGTAAAGTTGAAAGCCGATTTCTATAACGAAGTAATAGGAAAATTGGTTCTTAGAACAACTGGCGAAATGGGATTCCTGAATGGATACAGCAAAGAATTAGGCCCACCACCATTTGAAAGATATTATGTCGGAGGTGTAGGTTTGTTCAATGGTAGATTTGATGGTAGAGAATTGGTACCGTTGAGAGGTTATGAAAATGCTTCTTCTACAGGATTCAGTTCTTCTTCAACTTATGATATCACGCCTTATGGTGGAGCAACAATCTATAACAGATTTGCAGCAGAACTTAGATATCCGATATCAATGAACCAAACTGCGAAGATTTTCGTTTTGACGTTTGCAGAAGCAGGAAATGCATGGAACAGCTTCGGAACTTATAATCCGTTTAAATTGAAAAGATCTGCAGGTTTGGGTATCAGAGTATCGATGTCAGCATTTGGATTGATTGGATTTGACTTCGCTTATGGATTTGATAAAACATTAGGAAGCTCAGAACCATCAGGATGGCAACAACATTTCTTGATGAACCAACCATTATAAAATAAAATACTATTTTTATAAGATGAAAAAATTAGCATTAATTGTAACAATTCTTTTTACCGCCACACAAATCTATGCACAGAAGATTGGCGTTGTAGATACCAATTATGTATTAAGTAAACTGCCTCAGTACAAAGAAGCTGAAAACAGACTGAATACCCAGATTGAACAATGGCGTTCTGATTTACAAAAGCTACAGGCAGAATACGAAAGAAAAAGAGAAGCTTTCGAAAATGAAAAAGTGCTGCTTGTTGGAGATCAGTTAAAGCTAAGAGAAAAAGAAATCGTAGATTTGGAGGCAAGTGTACGTAATACAATTGGTGCAAGATTTGGCTCGAACGGAGAAGTGAATCAGTTACGTTCCAATCTTACAAAACCCTTCCAGGATCAGATTTGGAACGCTATCAAAACCGTTTCTACCAAGAATAACTTGGGCATAGTTCTTGATAAAAGCAACAACATTAGTGTCATATTTTTGGATAAGAAATATGATTACACAGAAGCTGTTTTGGCTTTATTAGGAAAAACTGTACCTAAAGGCGATGAAACAAAAGGTGAAAGTGCGCCAAGAGGAAATATGAAAAATGAGAAAGGAGGAAGAACTAGTCCAAAATCAAAGACTAATAATCTGCAAAGAAAAGCAGTCTCCGAATCATCATCTAATTAGAATTAATTTATATAAACATAACTTTTTAAAATGAACAAATTAAATGTATTATTAGTAGCAGTTGTAATGGTTTTTGCAACAGGATTTGCAAACGCTCAGAAAATTGCTTCTGTAGATATCAACGCCATCTTTACTGCTATGCCGGAAATGAAAGCTCTTGACGCTCAGTTGCAAACTTTGCAGACTGCAAAACAAGGCGAATTAGAAAAGCAAGGAAAATCTCTTCAGGATTTGATGAAAAAATATCAGGAAGAAGCTCCTAAGCAAACTGCAGCTATCAATGAGCAAAGAAGCCAGGAAGTTCAGAAACTTCAGGATAACCTTCAGCAAATGTATTCTGCAGCTCAGAAAGATATCGCAGAAAAGAGAGATGCAGGTTTACAGCCACTTGAGAAAAAAATCAACGATGCGATTGCTAAAGTATCTAAAGCAGCAGGTTACGAGTACGTGTTCGATGCTTCTACACCAGCGTTAGTTTACAAAGCAGGAACAGATGCTACACCAGCAGTTAGAAAAGAATTAGGTCTTTAATATTTTTCAAAGACAATTAATATCTATAACCGTCTCGTTTCTTGGAACGAGACGGTTTTTTGGGAATAGTAATTATGGAAAAAGAATTTTCATCAACCTTCAAAATCCGTTTTGCAGACTGTGATCCGATTGGTCATCTCAATAATGTAAAATATCTGGAATATATGCTCAACGCAAGAGAAGATCACGTAGAGCAATATTACGGTTTCACTTACGAGCAATACACGAGAGAAACGGGTTACACTTGGGTCACGATTCAGAATGAGATTGCTTATCTTAAAGAAGTCCGATACAATTCTACTGTTGAGATTACCAGCAAAACAATTGCTATAAACGAAATGACTTCAGTGGTTGAGTTGCTGATGAAAGATCAGAATGGTACAGTTCATGCCGTTTTTTGGTTGACCGTCATTTATTTCAATATGAAAACCAGAAGAGCCGAAATGATGTCTGCAGAAAGTTTAGAGAATTTTTCAAAATTCTTGGTGGAAATTGATCAAAAGACTTTCAAAGAGAGAGTGGCGTTTCTGAGACTTCAAAATAAATCTAAATAGTTATGAAAAGAATACTTGTAATAGGAGGAAACGGTCAGTTGGGACATTGCCTGCAAAAATTGGCGCCCAAATACCACGATCAATATGATTTCAATTTTACAGGATCGTCCGTTGTAGATATCACGAATTTTGAACAAGTAGATACTGTTTTTTCAGAATATCAGCCAGACTTTGTCATTAATGCTTCTGCTTACACAGCGGTGGATTTGGCAGAGACAGAAACGGAGAAAGCTTTTGCGATTAATGCAGAAGGTGTTGGTAATTTGGCTCAGGTTTGCAAGGACAACAATGCAATCTTGATTCACGTTTCTACAGATTACGTTTTTGATGGCGAAACCAATTTGAGTTATTCTGAAGATGATTTTACAGATCCAATCGGAGCTTACGGCGCATCTAAAAGAAAAGGCGAAGAATTGGCTTTGGAAAACAATCCGGAGACCGTGATCCTTAGAACATCTTGGTTGTATTCGGAATTCAACAAGAACTTTGTGAAGACGATGCTTCATCTATTTGCTATTAAGGATGAAATGGGAATTGTGGGCGATCAGTTTGGTCAACCGACGAATGCGAATGATTTGGCTGAAGCGATTTTAGAAATCATTGAAACTAAAAATAAAACATTCGGAATCTATCATTTCTCCAATTATCCGGAAACTACTTGGTTTGATTTTGCAAGTAAAATAAAAGAATTTTCAGGTTCAGACGTTAAATTAAAATCAATCACAACAGCAGAATTTCCTACACCGGCAAAGCGTCCGAAAAGAAGTACAATGTCATTAGATAAAATTGAAAAAGATTATCATATCGAACCTAAACATTGGGAAAATAGCCTGAGAGATTGTGTAGAAATCTTAAAATTAACGAATGCGTAAATTATTGTTTTTAATATCAGTTTTTTGTTTTCAATTCTTTTATCTTCAAACAGTTATCCTTAACAAAGTTGATAAAACGAATGATAACAAAGACAAAATTTTCTATAAAATTTCGGATCTTTCCAAATCCGAATTTTTGGGCGAAATCTTGGTCAACGGATTTTCAAATGACGATGTGAAAATGTTTGGAGAAATTTATAAAAAAGCCAAGCAGGTTGGCGCCAACACATTTTCTCTAAAACCGATTGAGAATGTCGACGGAACCACACAGAAATTTGATCCGGCTTATTATATTCTGAATCTCTATTACACCAAAGCGGATGACATTGCGGACGAGCAAAACGTCGCTTTCTTGATTTCGTCAGCAGACAAACCTCAGAAAATCAATATCGATAACAAAACCACCGAAGTCCAGCCGAGAAACTATATCAAACTAAATCTCGTAGATAATGAAGTTATGACAGTCTCCACAAGAAAACTGTTGGGCTCTACGGTAAAATTGGCAGGAAAAACAGGACAGCAATCTTTGTACTTTTCTTTGTCTAATTTCAAAATTCGCAGTAACGATAGTATCTACGGTGGTGTGAACCTCAAATCCGGCGATATTACGGGATTGGAAAAGTCTTTTGGTATGTTTTTGACTACAATCTATACAGAACAGAAAAAGGATTAATGTTAATAAATTATCATACTCAGATAGTTTATTTTCAAAATTAAATTGAGTAACTTTATAAAAGAAGATTTAAGACCGGGCAATTGTAATTCATTTACAGATCTCACATTGAACAAAATTAATCTGAGCGGAGCTGAATCTCAAATCTAAACCACACATATATTGGAAGAATTTTTTGAAAACGAACTTGCTAAAAAGTTCGAAGAAATGATAGAGAATAATGATGAATTCTATTTCGATACCGAAGAATATATAGAAATTATCATCTATTATCTCGAGCTAGGCGATTACAGCTACGCAGAAATGGCCGTAAACCACGCTCTGAAAATACATCCTAATTCTTTGGAAATCAAAACAAAACAGTTAGAAGTTTTTCTGGAGTTAGAACGTTATACGAAAGCTAAAGAATTGATTGATGAATTACACCAATCGTCTTTGGAAGATACAGACTTTTTGGTTTGTTGTGCGAAATATTATTCCAACCTTGGAAACCCAAAAAAATCTATAGAATATTGCCAGAAAGCTTTGGAACTTGAAGAGGAAGAAAATTTCCTTCACAATTTCATAGCAGATGAATATGTCAATCTGGACGATCCTTTCAATGCGCTGAAACATTACACATCAGCCTTGGAGCACGATCCATACGACGATTATTCTTTGGAAAATGTAATGGTTTGTTATAATAAACTTAACCGTCCACAAGAAGCTTTAGATTTTCTGAATCAATATCTGGACAGATTTCCGTTCTCAGAAACCGCTTGGTATGAATATGGCCAATTCCACTTCAACAAAAAGAATTACGACGAAGCCATCAAAGGTTTTGACTATATTTTAGCCATCAACTCAACTGCAGTCGGTGTTTACGCCAACAAGGCATCTTGTTATGAGGCGATGGGCGAGTGGGACAAGGCAATTGCGGTTTATGAAGAAATGCTGGATTTGGAATACACCAAAGCCTTCACTTTTTACAAAATCGGATTGTGCTACAAAGAGGCGAAAAAATCGATTCCGGCTTTGACGTCGTTCCAAAAATCGTTGAGAGAAGATCCTCAGTTTTATCTGGCAATGATGGAGCAGTCCAACATCTATGAAGAGATGGGCAACACCAAAGAAGCGCTTTATTTTGCTCAGGAAGCGGCCGCTCTCAACATCGGTAATTTGGAATATCAGAAGCGTTTGGCCTTCCTTTACATCACTTGCGGAGAGTACGAGGAAAGTCTGACTTGCCTGAAGAAATTAACAGAATCGGAACCGAGCAGATTCTACAATTGGTATGCGTATTCAGAAGTTTTGATGTTATTGGGTGAATACGAAGAGGCAATCACTGTTTTGGAAAAAGCACTGAAATCTCATCCTCGCGCAGAGTTGTATTATCAATTGAGCAACTGTAACTTTCACCTGAAAAATGATGCAGATGGAGTGTCACAACTGGAAAAAGCATTGGAGCTGGATCCGTCACTTAGCAAGGATATGCAGCAGAAATATCCATTCATCAAAGAACAGGTCAAAAAAATAAAGACCAAAAAGAAATAAAATAAAAGCTCAGATCGTCTGAGCTTTTTGCTTTTTAGGAGCCGGGAACCTGCTTTTCACTATATCTTTTGCTCTTCGTTCCTCATCACAAAAGGATGCCGTTGCAATCAGGGCTATGGGTTTTGTTATCCAATGAAGCTTCAAGACAAAACATAATATTACCATTCCGAAGAAATCAGGACTTTGCGTTTAAAAAATTTATGCAACCTTGGGTTTACTTCTCAAGAATATTAATCCCGCCAAAATAATCAGAGCACCAATAGATTGCATTGTTGTAAGAGTTTCTCCATCCAGAATTCCCCAGATGATCGCCACAATCGGCATCAGCAAAGTCACTGTAGAAGCAAAAAGTGGGGTAGAAATACTCAGTAATTTGAAATTCATCATCATCGCTAGTCCAGTCCCAAAAATCGACAACATTGCTACAAATCCCAAGCCTGTCAGATTCCCTTCATCAAACCTGAAATGTGAAAAAAATCCTGAAACAACTAATGCCGTCAGCGACGGTAAAAATAAAACAAATGAAAAAACATAAGCTGACATTAAAATGGCTGGGACGTCGTACAATTTAGATTTCACAGTCGTGGTACTGATAGCGTATAATAATGTTGCCAGTAGTAAAAGCAAAATCGGGTAGGTTTTGATTTCGCCACTTTCGCCGCTTCCCAAAGCCAGGATACAGGCGCCAGTAAAACTGATCAAAACACCCAGTAACTGTCTTTTGGTTGTCGAAAATTTCCAGAGCAAAGAACCCACGAGAATCACAAAAATTGGCATCATAGAATTGATAATTCCGGCAATGCTGCTGCTGATTTCCATTTCTGCCATAGGAAACAGAAACATCGGAACAAAACTTCCTGAAAGCGCCACAAGTATCAGCCATTTCAAATGGCGTCTGGGAAATTGTTTGATCTTGGAAATAGCAAAAGGCATCAATACAATCCCGGAAATCAAAACCCGCAAAGCGCCAACTTCGTATGGACTGAAATGGTCCAGCGATTTTTTAATCAATATAAAAGATGATCCCCAAATCGCAGATAATGCGATGAGAAGAATCCATTTTTGTTTTTCTGCGGTCACGAGATTTGTTGTTTTAAGATATTGAGATAATCATTTTTCGGAATCATTTTGGCGCCCAGACTTTCCAGATGTTCAGAGTGGATTTGGCAATCTATGAGTTCCCATTGGTTTTGATATTTTGTGGTAAAATGGATAAAGCCAGCTTTGGAAGCATTGGAAACTTTGGAAAACATAC